>Ga0335078_10012287_pt1 | contig 12702 bp, 10 predicted proteins | sample Lox_Sample_32_FD_206711 | JGI IMG/M metagenome (GOLD analysis project Ga0335078, IMG submission 206711) | Soil microbial communities from Loxahatchee National Wildlife Refuge, Florida, United States - Lox_Sample_3.2 | ecosystem: Environmental > Terrestrial > Soil > Wetlands | place: USA... | reverse complement strand
GGGTGCTCAACGGTGCAGCCCGCGCGACATCGGCCGTCGCGAACGGGGAGAGCGATGGCCAACTTGCGCTCCTGAACCCCGAGCCGATGGTACCGGAGCTTGCTCCGCGCCCGGCCTCGCAAGCGTCGCAAGCGCCGGCGCCGCAGGTGCCCGTGCAGGTCGCCGCCGCGGAAGACGCCGCTCCGCCGCCTGCGCTTGACATCCATGCAGCGGGAGGACCGGTCCCGCGACCGGTCATCGCCGCACGACCGGTGCAGTCGACAAGGCCGGTGGCAGTCGCGGTGCAGCAGCACCGCGCTATGGACCGGCCGGGTTACATGCTCGACGACGCACAGATCGCCAGCATCAGGCAGCGGCTCCATCTGACGCCGGACCAGGAACAAATGTGGCCGGCGGTCGCGGCCGCGCTGCGCAACATCGCATATACGCGTGCGCAGCGGGCGCGCCAGCGCGGCGCAGCAGGCGGCACGCAGACGGCCGATATCGATCCCGACAGCGTAGAAGGGCTCAAATCGGCGGCCGTCCCGCTGATCTTGAGCTTCAACGACGAGCAGAAGCAAGAAGTGCGCAATCTCGCCCATGTCATGGGGCTCGATCAGCTCGCCTCGCAGTTTTGATCCGTTAAATTTTCAAACTCTGCCATAACGCGATTTCGGCGCCGGCAGGTTGGCCGAACGCCAGAACAGCTCGCTTGCGCATTTAACGCCGATCAGCGCCAGAAATGTAAAGCAGGCCAGATCGCCGAATTCCACGCGGCTTGAAATATCGAATGAGTAGAGCGGATCATAAAGGAAATAATCCGCGCATGCGGCTGCGGCGACGACACACAGCAAGGCAGGGAAGCTGCCGTAGAAGATCATCACCGCAGCGATAGGCAGCAAATAAAAGAATACCGGATGATCCGGGCCAACCGTTGCTAGTTTGAAATACCACAAAACCGCGGTAACCGCGGATACCACGGCAAGGGCCACCGCGACGGGGACCGCCGCTTTCACGATGTGCATGACTCCCCCCAATACCCCAGGCCTTTTCGACTCTTTCGCGAATAATAGCCGAGGCAAACGGCAGAGAAAATAGGTGAAAAAGACCCCAGACGGGCGCTCCATGCTGTTTCGCCAAGACATGATCTGCCGCGGCCGACTGGCGGCCGCAGACCTCTCAATCGACGACGATTTTGACCTCGCTGCCGGGCTTTAATCGATCGCCCGCTTCAAGGCCGTTGAGCACGCGGAAACGTTCGACCGCGCGGTCGGTGACGGCCATGCGGCTCGCCAGCTTTTCGACCGTATCGCCCGGCTCGACCTTAACGACTTTCAAGTGCAGCGGCTTGGCCTGCTGGATTTCGGCCAAGCTCATCCGCCGGAAAGTACCGACAGATTCGCGGAAGGCGCGGTCGGTGTCGGGCGTGCGGTGCTTGGCAGCGAAGATGAAGCGGTAGGCGTCGCTGCCGAAGCGTAGCGCATAGATCCGGAAGTCCCATTGATCACCCTTGGCGACCGCTGTAGCGCCGGGAAACCCATTGATGGTGACGTCTTCGACGGTCGACGGATCGATATTCTCGATCCAGCCGGAGGTAAGATATTGCGCCAGTGTCTGCTCGGCCGGCACCCGCACGACATCGAGGCGCAGCGCTTCGCCGCCGCCGTGTTTGACGCCGAGGACGGCCTGCGCGGTATTGTCCAGCGTGAACCCTTCCGGCGCCGTGAAGGTGAAGCCGAGCTTCGGATGCAGAAAGCGGCGGCCGCGGACAAAGCCTTCGCTCGGATCCTCGCCGTATACGATGCCGTCGATATCGGCGAGATAGGCATCGCGCGCCTGCTCGCGTTCTTGCGGACTGACGCTGGCTGGAGCCTTGTACTGCCGCGCATTGGCGATCGCTTGGGTGACGCGTGCTGGCGTCGACGGATGCGACGACAGAAAGTCCGGCGCCGCCGGATTTATCGTGGCGCTCTCCTCCGGCTTGAGCGCGGAATTGCGCTCCATCTCGGTAAGGAAGCGCGCCGCGCCGTAGGGATCGTAACCGGCGCGGGCGGCAATGCCGATGCCGATCGCGTCGGCCTCGAATTCCTGCTTCTGCGAGAAATTGGCGAGTTCGAGCTTCGACTTGGCGAGCGCCATGGCGCCGGCCTCCGGGTCGCTTACCACGTCGGTGACGACGCGACTCACGAGGTCAACCTGTTGCTCTTCTTTTTCGCGGAGCTCGGCGTGCCGGGCGATGACGTGGCCCATCTCATGCGCGATCACCGAAGCGAGTTCGGAATCGTCGTCGGCAAGCGCAATAAGCCCGCGCGTCACGTAAAGCTGGCCGGTCGGCAGCGCAAAAGCGTTGATCGACTGCGAATTGAGGATTGTCACCTTGTAATGTAGGTCGGGTTTTTCCGAGGCTGCCACCAAGCGATCGACCAGCTGCTCGATCTTGGCCTGCAGCTTCGGGTCGGTGTAGACGCCGCCATAGGTCGCAAGAATACGCTGGTGCTCGCGCAGCACCGCCGGCGACATCGCCGCGTCGGCCTGCTTCACCGGCGTCGGCACCGCGGCAAGCGGCACGCTGTCGGACGGCGACGCGGTGCACGAAGCGAGCAGCACTGCTGCAAGGACCACGGCTGCGGCTGCAATGGCGGTCTGGCTCTGCCGATAGCTTGTGATTGCCAGCCGCTCCCGTCTCACCGCATCACCCCGACTCAGTCGCAGAATTCAATCGCGGTCCGCAGTCTCGATCTGCTCCGGGCGCGCTGCCTCGATCGAGGGCATACCGCGCGCGCCGCGCGCTTCGACAAAGCCGCGAACGATCACGCGCCGCCCCTCGAGGCCCCTCAAATCCAGCCCGGCGCTCGCAAAACTGCGCTCGTTTCGTTTCCGAACGGTAACCGCAAAGTCCTCGGACCACCGACGTCCAAAATTAACGTAGACCGTAGGTCCACTCTCGCGCACGGAGACCACTTTGCCCTCAACCAGCGCAAATTGGCCCTTATGCGCCAGCACATCCGCGGGGGTCTCAGCGTCAATAAGGTCATAATACGGATTGGCCCATAGGCCAAGCTTGGCCTGGCGCGCGGCATTTTCGCGGGCCAGCAACGCGCTCGCGCAGGCGCGGCTGCCGACCCGGTCGCCGACGCGGGCATAGCCGGCAGCGATCAATTCGCCCTGCACGAAGAGCTCGTCGCCATCCCGCTCGGTATAGGCGTAGGCGACGATACGCCCGTAACGGTCGGGCCCGGCTTCCGCGCGCCGCAGCACGACCCGGTCGCCGCCGGCCAAGGCATCGAGCGTGCTCTCGGCCGCGGCGCCGCCGGGCGCCGCGCCAACGTTCGGGTCGGCGGCCGGCGGCAGCGGCGGCACTTCGATGCCGGCGAGGCGCACTTCGCGCCCGTCTGCGAGCATGAAGGTGCGGCCGTCGCTGACGCGGCTCACCATGGCGTCCGCGATCGCGTCAGCACCGCAGACCGGTGTCGGCGGTTCGTTATGCTCCTGCGCATTTGCGTCAAAGCGACTGCACGCCGCAACGAACATGCAGGCCAGCGCGGTATGCCGAACAAAGACCCGATCCACGACCCCCGTCCCGTCAGCCGCTCCTTGGCATCAAGCGGGCGGCTGTTAATGCGGCGGCACACCGGCGCTGTCTGGACCGCCGCGGTGGTAACTATGATATAGGATGCAACGAGGATGCGCGTGCAAGGGCGAAACTCCTCGACCGGTCCCGTAGCTCAGCCGGATAGAGCAGCGGTTTCCTAAACCGAAGGTCAGAGGTTCGAGTCCTCTCGGGACCGCCATTAACTCAATGGCTTACATTGCGAGGTCGGAAATTGTGCTCCGATTTTGCTCCGGCGCAGCTTCCCTCAATGGAAACAAGCGTGGGGAAATTTCTCGCACTTGGGGGCTGATAATGAGGCTGCCGCCCATTCCACGATCGTGTTTTGAAAGGACTTTGTGGATGTCTGCGGGGGCAAGTCCAAGCGAACAACGGGCTTTCGCAGTGCGCAGGTTATAGAAAATCAACGAGGGTTAGCATCACAATGGTTGGCCAATAGCAGTGCATAATTCTGCCGAAGCAACGGGGTGGTTCGACAACTTGCGGCCGTGAAAAACCCCAGAAAATTAAGGCCGCGCCGAGGAATTCCTAGGCGCTTTTTTCTATGGTTTTGGCCGCCCCTGCGGCGATATACATTGTCTAGCCTTTCGATACCGACAAGAAAATTAAACCACAGCCTCGCTCCATGGCTCGCTCCCCGGTCGAACCATCAAGCCCAGCCTTAGTAGGTTTTTTGACGCTGTCCCGGGAGGACCGTAGGGCCATCGAGACATCGGGCCTCTTTGATGCTGAATGGTACCTGCGTTATGCGCCGGAGGCGGCCGCCTCCGACCTGGATCCGCTGGAACATTACGCATCGATCGGTTGGAAGGCGGGACGATCACCGGGGCCGTACTTTGACGGGGTCTGGTATCGAGAATTCTATAACGACGTCGATGCCGCTGGATGCGAGCCCTTGTTGCATTTTATTCGGTACGGGAAGCGGGAGGGGCGCCATATGCGCGCGCCCGAGGGTTCGCTGTTCGATGCCTTTCAAAGCCTAGGCGATGATTGCGAATTCGGATTCGTGCAGGATCGAGCCGGTTCCAGAACCTTGGGGCTATTCCGTTTCGCTGCAACATCCGTCGATGGATTGATCGCCGCGTTCAAAAACGACCTAAGAAGTCTCATCTTGCCGGACACAATGGATGTACGCGCGAGCAATAACGAATACCATGTCGGTATTCCGACCTACGACATCTGGTTTCACACTACGGTGTTAACTGAAACGATGACGAGGGAACAAATCAAAGCTCATGAGTTCCGAAGGCTAGCATTTCTTCTTCGCAAGCTTATTGAAGATCTGGAGGAGGGGAACAAAATATTTGTGTATAAAGCGCAACAGCATACTTCCCTGACAAAACTCAAGGAGCTTGTGTCGCTTCTGCGGCAATATGGAGACAACAATTTACTGTACGTAAGCTTAGCTGAAAGCGTTCAGCAGCGCGGGGCTTTCGAACCGCTGGCGCCGGGACTTGCGGCTGGCTTCATCGATCGCGTGCATGGAAAACTCTCGACGCGCTCGTTTAAGATTTGGTCCGTGCTTTGTAAGAAGGCCTATGCACATTGGAGTCCTTCCGTGAAGGCTGCCGCATCCGCCCCGTGAGGGTCTGCACATAAGTCGAAGTGACAAAGTTACAGAATGCGCAGGCGCGATTTTTGCTTTTTGGGATTTACGCAATATTCCCGACTATCACTGAGCTTTTATGTCAGCAAATTTTATCACCTTCGCCCATTTTTCGCTGGCGTCGGCGATGAGCTTGCCAAACTCGGCGGGGGTCATCGCTGACCATTCAACTCCCATGGCCACGAGCTGCGCTTTTATAGTAGGATCGGTCATGACAACGTCGATTATCTCGTTTAGCTTGGATACGATCTCGGCCGATATACCTTTCGGCGCCCCAAGTCCAAGCCACCCGCTGCCTTCATAGCCTGGCACGGAATCGGCCACCGGCGCGATATCAGGCAGAGCTTCCATGCGGGTTTCACTGGTCACCGCAAGAGCGCGAAGCTTACCCGAACGAATGAAGCCAAGCACCGGCGGTGCACTGACGAACGCGAGCTGTACTTGGCCGCTGACGAGATCGGCGATGTAAGGCGTTCGGTACGACACATGAACGATATCGACGCCGGCCATCATTCTGAACAACTCGAAGGCGAGGTGCGGTGCCGTCCCGGCGCCTGGTGAGGCGAGGTTCAGCTTACCTGGATTGGCCTTGGCGTAGGCAATGAGTTCGGAGAGTGTTTTGATCGGAACCGAGGGATTCACCACCACGACAAAGGGCGTGTAGCCCAAGAACGCGATGGCGGCGATATCGCGGACGAAATCGAAATCAAGGCTCGGGTAGAGCGCGGCGCTGGCCGCATTCCCCGAAATCATGACAAGAAGCGTGTAGCCGTCTGGCGCCGCGCGTACCACGTACTCGGCGCCGACATTACCGCCCGCGCCTGGCTTGTTTTCGACGACAAACTGTTGGCCGAGCCGCGCCGACAATGGCGGCGCTATGAGGCGGCCGACGACGTCGGGTGCGAGACCGGCAGGAATGTCGACGATCATGTGAACCGGCCGCGTAGGGTAATCCAGCGCAGATGCAGAACGAAGAAGGCCCGACATTGCGGCAGCGCTGGCCGCGAAGCGGAACAATTGTCTGCGGGGAAATATCATAGTGTTGCCCTACAAGCGTTATGCTGAGCCCCTTGTCTCATCCAACGATGAGGAGAGCCCCTGCTTCATTTGAACCTTATTGGCTCGGGGGTGCAACAGGAACGACGTGCGGGAGCCCATGATGTAGCGTAGCGCCCATCTCACGTTGCCAGCCGCACACTGGAACGGCCTAGCTGGTATCGAGCCATTGAACCACGGCTCGGAAAAAGAGCAAGCGTGCTGTGCGATGGAATAACGCCGGAGAGCGGATAATTCTCAACATCTTGAATGTCCTGCACCAAGAACGCATCGCAACCGGTAAGCTTTGCGCAATCCGAATCTAAGGAAATCTCGTGAAGTTCAAAGTAATGGTAGAAACTTGTAATGGGCAGCAAAGCTGTTGAGCTTTGAAAGGCCCTTTGTAGGAGCCTGACCATTTTTGATAAAACCGACAGATTACGGCCCAGTCGGAAGATCGATGAAGCGTAGGGCGCGTTGGTGGTCAAATGCCGCCATTGATTCATTTATGCACTCTTTCATTCGCCAAGCAGAACGGGCAACTTCCACCGGAGGCGTAAAAATGACGAACTGCCGACAAATGGATAAACCTTGCAAGCGTGCTCGCGGCGGATGCCGCCGCTCCCTAATCACTCAGTAACTGATTGGGAAATGCTCCTTGCGGGCCCGCGGTAGCAGCTTCGTGTCGGAACGGTTGATTTCTTGCTAAGACATCAAGTTCGGGGGCGAGCGCCGTTTGCCAGTGCGGGGAATCGATGTCGAAAAGCGCTCCAAGATACCCTGTAACTCCAGTAACCACAATTCGCACTAAACGGTCTCCGGCTCGAACGACGGCAAACGGCCACGCAAGTCAGCTAGACTGAGACCCGCCTTGTCGCGGGAGGACAGAATCGGCGTGGTACACGCCCAGTCGATGTCGAGCGCCGGATCGTTCCACCGCAATACCACCTCGTCCGTCGGACTATAGGACTCGTCGCTCTTATAAAATACCTCGGCAACATCAGACCGCACGACGAAACCGTGGGCGCAACCGCGCGGAATCCAAATCTGCCACCGGTTATCATCGTTGAGCTCAACCGCAACGTGCCGGCCGAAAGTGGGAGACCCGACCCGGATGTCCACTGCCACGTCAAGGATCGATCCGCGCAGCACAGTAATCAATTTGCCTTGTGCTCTCGGATTTTGGAAATGCAGGCCCCGCACGGTGTTCCTGATCGACCGCGATAGACTGTCCTGGACAAAGAGCTGTGAAATACCGCTCGCGGCGTAGCGCTCGGAGCGATAGAGTTCCATGAAAAATCCGCGTTCGTCGCCAAAGACTTTTGGCTCGACAACAACGACGCCCGGGATGGCGGTCTTCACGACATGCATCGATGTTCTCGCGTGCTGAGCTGGACTGGATCATTTCGGGCATTATAGACGCTTCATGATGTCGCCAGAAGGCGTTGAATTGCTCGATTTGTTGCCGGGCGGCTCAACACAAAGTCAATTTTGGGCGCCGATTGATACCGGGGGATCGAATATGGCCACGAGCGAGAAGGTGTGCGGGGAAGCTCGAACGCGCTCTCTCCGAGGACAACAGCCGCGCGATCGACGCCTCGAACAGCTCGCAGGCCGCCTGGAAGGTCATACGTTCATGTTTTGGGACTGACGCGCTTCGGGATTATGGTCGAAGTATTTTCGGCCGCCCTCCCGGCCGCGGACTACGAACCAGCTCTTCTGATTTTTGCCGACGCGATTTTTAAATCTATCCTCCCTGTCCGGCTACATTATTGCCGTTATACCGTTTCATGGCGCGATAAGACCGATATGAACCTTGAGGCGTCAGATAAATATTCTTCAAGCAATGCGCGCTGATGGTCCTCAAAGAACGTAATCACACCATCGCGACCAAATTTAATGGCTCCCTCCTGCAGATCGTCGGATTCCTTTGTGAGGCACTCCTCGAGATTTGCCATTGCTTTGACTTCATTGCAGTAATCTTTCACCAGTTCATTACTTATGTGCTCCGCATCTATTTCAAGTATGGCACTGACACCTTCATCCCCGGCGATGATATCTAACGCCCGCAATTTTCTCACGTTTGCCGCAACGCGCTGCTTTGGCGACAGCGTACTCAGGTGAGCTACGAATACATTGGTGCAAGAACAATCAGAATAGAACTTTCGATCTAGCTCCGAGTTGTGACGACATTGCCCGACAAGATCAATTTTGCTCGAGACAATCGGTTTCCCCCACTTTATACCCCACACCCAAGACGGGTCCATCGCGCCATAACGGTCACACCAATAAAATCGATTGTCGTAATACGGCACGTTTGAAAGCCATGTTCCAGGAAATATCGAGGAGGCTCGCCCGGTAATGAGGTCTACAACACTATTGTCACTCGCAACATGCCCTCCCGGATGAACCCAATAGAGGAACTCATCGGTATCCAAAAACATGTAATAATCGGATGATGCGCGAAGGGCCTCGAACAGTTCCGGAAAGTCGCTCGTAGAATGGAGAGTATCCTGGTAGCCGGTGAAGCGAGCGAATTGTACCAGAAAACGAGACTCCATATATATGTCGGCCGTATCAGATTCCACGGACATATTATCGAACAAGATTATGTTGTGTGGCCCAACGATATTAAGGTGATGATGGATCCACTTTCGGAGCATGGTTGTTTCGTCTTTACTCTTTATCACAATCTTCAGAACGGCTCTTTGTCGACGAATGCGATCGCATATTAAATCTCGATCCTCACTCCATCGATTGATCCAATCAAAGCCGGTCACTTGCTCGCTCTCCTAATTTCTCACCCGACGAGTTAAAAACGGGATTGTTCGCGCACAAGCACGGACCTCAGAAGTCACGCCATGCAATGGCATTCTCGTCGATGCGAGCCGGGATTTCAATTGCTGCCGATCCGCCACTGAGATTTCTTCGATGAATGAGACTACGCTGCTGGAGTCTGATGGCGTCGCTGCGTATCGTCAAACGAAGCGAGTGCCTCATGTGCAATGACTATACGACACGGGACCTGGCTAGTTGCTGCCCTGCGAAGCGTATTCCGCCGTAAATCGCTTCACGGCGGAAGGTGATCTTAGGTCCATGCATGTAGTCTAGGCAAAAGAGAACTGCCCTGCCATTTATCCGCACTGCGCCGGAGTGGAGTACGACCAGCTCCCGTTCGTCGGGAAAACGAATGGTAACCTACAGACTTGGTCAAACCTACGGATAATCAGGCTCGGGAGAACGATCTCGCTTGCAAACGAAAGGTCAGAAAGCGCTCGTACCCCCCCCTCAAATTGCGCCTCAAGCGAGGATAGTCCCGGCCTGTATGCAAATCATAATCTCAACGCTTGGGCGAAGTTCGGAGCGGCATACAAGCTCTCGAAAAGACGGGTGGAAACCGCGAGCGAGTGGCATAAATGTGCGGCCTTGAACGAGGCCGGAGCGGCTGAGGCCGATACTGTGGTTCGTATCCCCTGCAATTGGCGGAGTAGCTCGACTGATTAGAGGCATAATCCCTGTATCGGGGCTCCGGGCCCGTCCTCCGCTACCAACCCAAACCAGCGCCGCGCTAGGCGCTTACCAAAGTCTTTGGAATCTCGAACCAAAGCGCGCAATGTGATAGAATTTACAAACGGCCTGAAACCCGATTTGCAGAACCCACGGTTCGACTAAATAACCAAGAGGAGAAGTTGAAATGAACAGGCAAGATCTCGTGAAAGCGATAACGGACGAAACTGGCGTGCCGCATAAACGCTCGCAGGCTGTACTCGAAACTGTGTTCAGGAAAATCAAGGAAGCTCTGGATAGCCACGAGGAGGGCGTTGTGTTGCGCGGTCTCGGGCGTTTCCGCCACCGGAAATCGGCCGATGGGCAGCGTAGCGTTGTTGTCTTTACGCCAGGGGATCCGACCAAGTCTGGACCGAGCGCAAGCTAGCCCGCACGCCAATCTCAAATGATTTGGAACATCATATGATCTGATCTGCTCTCGCCGGGGCATGTCCACGCACCATCCGATATGCTCGCATCGATGGTATTGGCAATTGGTGTGTTTGTGTCTGCGAGCTAGCCCGTGCTGGGCTTGACGCCGGTTGGAGGCAGTTCACGGCCGGTTAATTGCTGCAGAAGCGAGAAATAGGCGGGTAGACAAACGCGCCGGAGATCATAATTTGCAATAACAGTTGCGCGAGCAGCTGCCCTCAAATCTGATTGCTGGTCTACCGATTGCAGCATCTCGACAATCCGGTCCGCTAATCCGTCCACGTCAAAGAAATCCGTCAAATATCCATTCCTTCCATCGACAATAACCTCCTGGACGGGCGGCGTTCGCGAACCAATGACCAGACAACCGGCCGAAAGCGCTTCGAGAAGCGACCACGACAATACGAAGGGATATGTCAAGTAGACGTGGACCGTGGAAACCTGGAGAACACTGAGGTACTGCAGAAAGCCAATACGTCCCACAAAATGCACGCGCTTCCATTCGGGTAGATCTCCGAGTTCGTTGAGTATGTGCTGCCGCCAATTGGCGACGCCGGATGGTCTTGTGCCATAACTTACATCGTCTCCGCCCACTATCACCGCGTGGGCGTTCGGTCTGCTGCGCAATACTTTCGGCAAGGCCCTGAGAAACGTGTGAATCCCGCGGTAAGGTTCGAGGTTGCGTGAACTGTAAGTGATAACCTCGTCATTGCGTCCAAGCGAAAGGCCGCCTTTCAGCCAAAGCTGCGCCGTTGCATCAGGTCGGACATGATCGGTGTCGACACCCTCATGGATTATGCTGATCCGTCCCCAAAAGCGCTTCGGGTATTGGCTGCGCTGCCACCGGGTTGGCGTTTGTCCCCAATCGGCAGCGTCAAGGCCCAAGAGATTGACCGCATTGCGCGTGCGCAATCGCTTTGCGATATTCGCATCGGCTGGGAATTCCGGATCAAACCCAATATCACTGCCGGACGGGCGATAAAAGAATTCAAAATAGGCCAGCAATGGCACGGCGGGCCAAACGTCTTTAACGTAAAGAGTTTCACCCCAGCCATTGTGACCGATGATAATGTCAGGAACGAAGCCTGCATCTTTCAACCGCTCGCATTCGCGCGCTACGGATAATCCGTTTTGCACGGTAATATCGATTTCGCGCACATATTCATGCGCCGCCGAAGCGGATTGCGGCGGCACATACCCGATCCAGTGCACGCCCTCTATTTGAATACTGATCTTCTGGCCGATACCGACTATCTCTTCGCCGGCCTCGGCAAGGCGCCGCACGACGTGAAGATACTGACCGGGGAAGTTCTGGTGGATGAACAGCCACTTCATTGACGAAGCTCTAGAACGACCGCGGATTTAAGCTTCGGCGCTTACCAGATTCACAAAACCGCGATCGCGACCGTAAGCATAGACGTGAGCGTCGGGTGATCGCCAGTCCGCGCTTGGCAACAAGAGAGCGGCGGGGGAAGGCACCGTCTTGTCCGGCAATCGCGCACTCACCAAAGCGCGGCCCAAACTCCGCCAGCCCGAGAAAAACAGCACATCGAGACCGGCGAACTGTTCGGTTGCCAAGACCGATATGTCGAGACCATCGTCCAGCCCTTGCACGCGTGCCGAGACCTGAGCACAATTCCGGGCGGCTTCCGCGAGCGGCCTGCCTGCTAGTCCCGGAGCGGCACCGTCGCCAGGAATACGGCTGATACCCAATACCTCGTAACCCGCGGCAACGACGCTCGAATCGGATGCGCAGCTCGGCCGCGCAATGTCGAATAAGAATCCGGAGCCAAGGGGGCGTGAATTGGAGCCGTCATCGGTAATGATATCAAAACGCAGCCAAGCGCATCCGCGCGGCAGCGCCGGCAATTCCAGACGAACGGGCCGCCAATACGCTGTCGCGGTAAGGTCAAGAAAGGATCGCTTGCTGCGCCAAACGAGACAGCTGCTGTTGAAAGCAGTCCAGCGTGCGATAACGGCCAATCTTCTTCCGGATTGACCCTCATCTCCTTGAGTGCTTCTGCAGGTGTACCAGAGGAAGAAATCGGCGTTTGGCCGCAAGATCGCATCGTATCTGAAATAGATTTCATCTTGCGTAAAACCTACCGCACCGCCTTGGCCGGAATTTTCAAGGCCATAGCGGGCCAGGAGTTCCGCAACGGTTTCGGTGCCGACCGTGGACTGCGGCCGAGCGGCCACCACTCCAGGCGTGGTGATAATCTTCGCCGTTTTGCGATCAATGAGGAGTTGCCCATTTTCGGATTTTTCGCCCGAACGATTGCCGATCTCATCCAGCGTATCGGCAGTGGCAAGTCGCCTGTAGCCCTCGATTAAGAGAAGGTCGGCGGCCGCTTTTTCTCTACGCAGCGACAGATGGCCGTTGAGGAAAAATCGACGTTGCGTTTCTTCTTCCGACCAGATGGCACTGACATCGTCAACTGTGCGAACGCCGAATCCCATCTCTAAGTGCTGATCGAGATTCCATTTTTGCAGA
>Ga0335078_10012286_pt1 | contig 12704 bp, 11 predicted proteins | sample Lox_Sample_32_FD_206711 | JGI IMG/M metagenome (GOLD analysis project Ga0335078, IMG submission 206711) | Soil microbial communities from Loxahatchee National Wildlife Refuge, Florida, United States - Lox_Sample_3.2 | ecosystem: Environmental > Terrestrial > Soil > Wetlands | place: USA... | reverse complement strand
ATCTGGCGGCGGCGTTTACCTTGGCGCGTTTTTCGAGCATGCTGCCGCTGCTGTCAATGATCAAACCCATGCTGACCGGCACATCTTCCTGCTTGGCGACGGTCAACTTTTGCTCGACGCGATCTTCGTAAACGTGGAAAGCATCGGGCGGCAGACCATCCACAAAAACGCCGCGTTTATCGAGCACCGCGGCGTGAAGCGCAACCAATTCTACGTTGGATATAATTTTAGGCTGGTTTGGATTTTGCTTGGACGGCGGAGGCGGCGGAACCGGCGGAAATGTTTGTTGCTGTTGCGCGCCGGCACGGACGACGAGCAAGCCGCAGGCCAAAAGCGCGACAAGCGCCGCACTCAGGCAGGCACTTAGGCCAAGCCCTTTGCGGCTGAGGTTGCTTGCGCGCTCTGTGAATCGCCTGTTCATGAGTGGCAATGAGACGAATTCATTATCTCCTCTACCCCATGTGATGAGCAACGGCTAGTTTGAGTTGCGTGTCAAATAAGGCGGGGGCAAACAGGAGCGGAGGCTGTATCTGCGCAGAGCGCGCTCGGGTTAATGATCCGGGCCAAAATATCCGGTTTTCGCGTAGACATTCAGAGGAGGAAGGCCGCGCGGCGGGTGCACCTTTACCTTAATTTTTCTCCACTTGCCGTCGGTGTGCTTATTGCTCGGCTTGTAGCCGAGGACGTATTGATTGCGGAGTTCCATGCCGATCTTGGTGGCGACGTCCGGCAAATCATCCAGGCCTTCGACGCGGAACATGCGGCCGCCAGTGAGGTCGCAGATTTCTTCCAGCAGCGCCGGGCCGTCGCGTTCTTCAGGAGTCGCGGCGTTGCCGAAACCTTCAAACAATCCCATGGAGTAAATCTGGACGTCGGCTTCCTTCACGAAGTTCTTGACGTCGGTGACGTTGTAGCGGCTGTGATTGTCGCCGCCGTCGGAGATAATCAGCAGCGCCTTCTTTTCGTTGTGCGCGCCCTTCATTTGCGAAAGGCCCAGGTAGATGGCGTCCAGCAGCGCCGTGCGTCCGCGCGCGGAGGTGTACATCATGCGCGACTGCAAATCTTCCACGCTGTTGGTGAAGCGGCTGGTGAGTTCGGCACGCTCATTGAAGCTGACCAGGAAAAATTCGTCCTGCGGATTGGCGGTCTTAAAAAATTGCACGGCGGCCTGACGGGCTTTGTTCACTTTGTCAGACATGCTGCCGCTCATATCGAAAATCACGCCGATGGATACGGGCACGTCCTCACTGGAATAGTAGGCGACTTCCTGCTCGATGCCGTCTTCGTACACCTGGAAATTTTCCTTGTCGAGGCCGGTGACCAGGCGATTGTAAGGGTCGGTGACGGTGGCGTTCACCAGAACAACGTTGACGCCGACGCGCAGGACGGGAGCCGTCATCTGCGGAATGGGTGGAGCTGGGGGAAGAGTGCTGGATATGACGTTTGGCTTTGCATCAGCCGATGCTTTCGGCGGAGTCTGTTGCTGGGCTTGGTTATTCTGAGAGTTTTGCGCGAAAGCCGGAGCCAGCAGACACAGAACAGAAATTATGCCAAGGAGGTAAAAAGGTCGAGGCCGGGCTACCGATTCTCTCACCGCGTCTCCCCCCGCTGCGTCCGCAGCGGCTGCGGTCCTAGGGCTCTTAGGGCGGATTCTACCACTCCGCGATTCTAATGCAAGCCCTTTGCACGTGAGTCTTCGTGTACGGGTGGAGCGAAGATGCTGTCGTGCCTGAGTGGTGGATTGCAGCGGCCGGAATGAACGCTGCGCTGTGGTAGCATCAAGCCGAAGGGGGAAAAATGCCGACGCAAGCGCCGACAATTTGGGCCGTGATTCCCGCGAGATACGCGTCCGTGCGCATGCCGGGGAAGCCGCTGGCCATGATCGCAGGCAAGCCGATGATCCAGCACGTGTGGGAGCGGGCGCGGCAGGCGACGCGAATCACTAAGGTGGTGGTGGCGACGGAAGACGAGAGAATTCTTAAAGCGGTGCAGGGGTTTGGGGGAGAAGCGGTGATGACGCGCGCGGATCATCGCACTGGAACGGACAGGATCGCGGAGGTCGCCGTCGGCGCGCACGCGGACATCTTTCTTAACGTGCAGGGAGATGAGCCGCTCGTGACACCCAGTGCGATTGATGAGCTGGCGGAGGCGATTGCGACGGACGACGAAGTGCAGCTGGCCACGCTGGCCGTGCCAATGAAGAATCCGAAGGACATCATGGATCCAAACATCGTGAAGGTGGTGCTGGATTTCAATAGCGACGCGCTCTATTTTTCGCGCGCGCCGATCCCGTGGGTGCGCGATACGGCGAATGCGGTTCACGCGATGCACTTGAAGCATCTGGGGCTATATGCGTACCGGCGCGAAGCGCTGATTGATTATCAAACGCTGCCGCCGGGAGATTTGGAGCGCGTGGAGCAGCTCGAGCAACTGCGCTGGCTGGAAAATGGATACAAGATGCGGGTGGCGGAAACGGAGCATGACTCGGTGAGCGTGGATGTGCCGGATGACGTGGCGCGCGTGGAAAAATTGATCAGCGAAGGCGCAGAGAATTAGAATCGGGCCAGCCGCCAGTTTGTTGCGCCGCTCTCCCTTTTTCCAAATTCATGGTCGCCGCGCTAGCTTTCACATCTTGCAGCCAGCGCTGCTCGGCCGCCGGATTGCGCGCGATGCCTTTGATTGTGAGTTTCGGGCGCGCGGAGTCGAGCATCAGTGTTGCCAAGAACGCCACAAACATCAGAATGTCCAGCTGAAACATCAGTTTACGCGGCAGAGCGAAATAACCGGATAACGCCAACAAGACTGGCAGAATCTCCAGCCAATAACGCCGCTTATTCTGCAATTCAGCCCGGCAGTAGGGGCACTTCAGGCCCATCCACTGGCGGTTGCGGAACGCGTCTGGCGTTTGAATGTCGTGATTGCAGTTGGGGCATTCGGCGACGGCCATCGCAGGTATCCTCGCGGTCGCATCACTTTTGCACGGCGATTATTCGGAGTCAATATTCAGGTTTGACAGGCGAGGATTTCTCGCAGATAATGATTCGTACCCCAGCACGACCGCTCGGGTAATCACGTAAAAAGCAGGTAATGACCGCCGCTCCGACACAGCAACGCACGAAGTATGTGTTTGTGACAGGCGGCGTAGTTTCCTCTCTCGGCAAGGGCGTTTCCGCTTCCTCCATCGGTTGTCTGCTTGAAAGCCGCGGCCTGAAAGTCACACTGCAAAAATTTGATCCTTATTTGAACGTTGATCCGGGGACGATGTCTCCGTATCAACACGGCGAAGTGTATGTGACCGACGATGGCGCGGAGACGGATTTGGATTTGGGGCACTACGAACGGTTCACGTCCGCGAAGTTGACGCGCGAAAATAATTGGACGACGGGCCGGATCTACGAGGCGATCATTTCCAAGGAGCGTCGCGGAGATTATTTGGGGAAGACCGTGCAAGTGATTCCGCACGTGACCGATGAAATCAAGGCAGCGTTCCGCAAAGTGGCCGACGGCGTTGATGTAGTGATCGTGGAAATCGGCGGCACGGTCGGCGACATCGAATCGCTGCCGTTTCTGGAAGCGATCCGGCAGATGCGACTGGAGCTAGGGCCGGAAAACACAGTGTTCGTGCATGTGACGCTGGTGCCGTTTATTCCCACGGCGGGCGAGCTGAAGACCAAGCCCACGCAGCACAGCGTGAAAGAAATGCTGAGTATCGGAATTCAGCCGGATATTTTGCTTTGCCGTAGCGATCACTGGCTTTCGCCTGAGCTGAAGAAAAAAATCGCGCTGTTCTGCAACGTGGCGGAATCCCGCGTGATTTCCGCGCAAGACGTGGACACAATTTACGCGGTGCCGGTGGAGCTCGCGCGCGAAGGGCTGGACGATCAGTTGCTGCTGCAATTGCATATTGAAGCGCCGCCGCGAAAACTGGAAAAGTGGATGGACATGCTCGACCGGATGCGGAATCCGGAGGCTGAAGTACGCATCGGCGTGGTCGGGAAGTATGTGGAGCTGGGCGACGCGTACAAGAGTTTGAGCGAAGCGATGATGCACGGCGGGCTGGCGCACAACCTGCGGACGGTGATCGAGTGGATTGAAGCGGAAGAAATCGAATCGCCCACGATGGCCGCGGAGCGATTGAGCGGCGTGGACGGAATTTTGGTGCCGGGCGGATTCGGCAAGCGCGGAATTCAGGGAATGGTCTACGCGATCCAGTACGCGCGTGACAATAAGGTGCCATTCTTTGGGATTTGTCTGGGCATGCAGTGCGCGACGATTGAATACGCGCGCGACGTTGCCGGCTTGAAGCAGGCGGACAGCACGGAATTTGATCCGACTACGCCGGATCGCGTGATTTACAAATTGCGCGAGCTGCTGGGCGTGGACGAAATGGGCGGCACGATGCGGCTGGGCGCGTGGCCGTGCGTCCTGGAGCCGGGCTCATTCGCGGCGCGCGCTTACGGCAAGATGGAGATCAGCGAGCGGCACCGGCATCGCTACGAATTCAATCGCGAATACGAAAAGACTTTGGTCGCGGCGGGATTCAAGATTACTGGCAAGACCCCTGATGGAACGTACGTGGAGATCATCGAAGCGCCGGACCATCCGTGGTTCCTCGGCTGCCAATTTCACCCGGAATTTAAGTCGAAGCCAACCGCGCCGCATCCTCTTTTCGCGGCGTTTATTGCGGCGTCGAATGAGCATCGGCTGGCGCGCGGCCGCAAGGCCTCAAGCGCTGTTGCCTCCGAACCGCGCCGAGTTGCGGCGGCTGCCGAAGCCGGTGCGCCGCGACGCAATTAGCCTAACCTCTTCTAGTTCTTCGATCGCAGATTGAAAATATCAGCTTTCCCGCATAGTCTTGTGCGTCAGGTTCGATCCACTCATGGCTGAAACGCGAGAAATTCAGGTTGGTTCGGTGCGTCTGGGCGGCAATGCGCCGCTGGTGCTGATTGCTGGGCCGTGCGTGATTGAGAGCGAAGCGCACGCGATGAAGATGGCGGAAAGCATCGCCGCCGTCGCGGCGGAATTGCGCGTGCCATACATTTTCAAGGCGTCGTACGACAAGGCGAACCGGTCATCGCTCGCGTCCTATCGCGGGCCGGGGATAGCGGAAGGCTTGCGCGTTCTGAAAAAAATTAAGGATGTGTTGAAGCTGGCGATTTTGACGGATGTGCATGATGTTGCGCAGGTGGCGCCGGCGGCGGAAGTGGCGGACGTGCTGCAGGTGCCTGCGTTTCTTTCGCGGCAGACGGATTTGCTGCTGGCGGCGGGGAAGTCCGGACGCGTAGTGAATTTGAAGAAGGGACAATTCCTTTCACCGTGGGAGGTTGGAAACGCGGTCGAAAAAATTGCGAGTACCGGGAACAGAAATATTTTTGTGACGGAGCGCGGAACTTCGTTCGGCTATCAGAATCTGGTTGTGGACGTGCGCACGTTTCCGATTTTGCGCAAACTGGGTTACCCGGTGGTGTTTGACGTGACGCATTCGGTGCAATTGCCGGGGGGCGCGGGAAACGCGAGCGGAGGGCAGCCGGAATTCATCGAGCCGCTGGCGCGCGCGGGCGTGGCCGCGGGAGTGGACGGCGTTTTCCTGGAGGTGCACGACAATCCGGCCGCGGCGCTTTCGGACGGCACAAACGCGCTGCCACTCGGGCAATTGCGCGGATTGCTGTCGCGTCTCACGGAGCTTGGCGCGCTGGCTCGCCGCTGGAGCGCGCAATGAGTTTGGATACCGCGCGCCGCGTGTTGCGAATTGAAGCCGAGGCGATCGAAGGTTTGCTCGCGCGGCTGGATGGGCACTTTGAACGAGCTGTGGACCTGCTCTTCGCGTGCAAGGGGCGGGCGGCCGTAACCGGAATGGGCAAATCCGGTTTGATCGGCCGGAAAATCGCGGCGACATTTTCGAGCATCGGCACGCCTTCGTTTTTTCTGCATCCGGCAGACGCGCTGCACGGCGATCTGGGAATGCTGGCGCGGGGCGACGTGATGCTGGCGCTTTCCTACGGCGGTGAAACGGAAGAAATTGTAGCGTTGCTGCCGACGCTGCAACGGCTCGGCGTGCAAGTCGTCTCGCTCACCGGTCAACCGCGATCTTCGCTGGGCGCGGCGAGCGCCGTCGTGTTGGACATCAGTGTAAAGGAGGAGGCGTGCTCGCTGAATCTGGCGCCGACGGCTTCGACGACGGCGATGCTCGCGATGGGCGACGCGCTGGCGATCTCGCTGCTCGACAAGCGCGGATTTAAATCGCAGGATTTCGCGGCGCTGCATCCGAGTGGAAGGCTTGGTAGAAAATTAACGCTCGTTGAAGCGCTGATGCATTCCGGAGAGGAGATGCCACGCGTGGCTCCGAGCGCGCGCATGCCGGACATTATTTATGAGATGAGTAAGAAGGGTCTAGGAATGACGACCGTGGTGGATGCTTCCGGCCGGTTGGCGGGCATCGTGACCGACGGCGACCTGCGCCGCCTGATGCAAACACGCGGCGGCGAAACGATTTCATTGACCGCGGAGCAGGCGATGACGCGAAATCCGGTGACCATCGGGCCGAAGGAATTGGCCAGCACGGCGCTCGGGCGGATGGAGCAGCGGCACATTACGTCGGTGGTTGTGGTCGATGACGCACAGCGCGTGGTGGGTGTGCTGCACATACACGATTTGTGGACACTCGAGCTTTATTAGCCCGCGCGATCTGCGTTGAATAGGGAGCGATTTCTTGCCTGGGAAGAATCGGAAAATTTCAGCCAATGTGCGCCGGCGCGCGGCGCGCGTGCGTTTGCTGCTGATGGACGTGGACGGCACGCTGACGGATGGGCACGTGTATCTCGTATCGCAAGCCGACGGCACGGCGCTCGAAATGAAATGCTTCAACGCGCAGGACGGGCAAGGCCTGACGCTCGCAGCGCAGGCCGGACTTCGCACGGGCGTGATTTCCGGCAGGGAATCGCCCGCGATGCGGCGCCGAGCGAAGGAATCCAGAATTGAATTCGTGTGCGAAGGAACGGCGGTGAAAATTCCGGCGTACGAAGACCTCTTGCGGAAAACGCATCTTTCCGAGGAGCAGGTCGGATACATAGGCGACGACCTGCCGGATTTGCCGGTGATGCGGCGGGTGGGATTTTCAGTGGCAGTGGCAAATGCGGTGCCGGAAGTGATGCAGGCAGCGCATCACGTGACGCAACGCGCGGGCGGCGACGGCGCTGTGCGAGAAGTAATTGAGATTATTCTGAAGGCCCAGGGGAAATGGGAATCGCTGATCAGCAAGGCGAAGGCTTAGTGCGTTCGCGCATCACACCTATTGGATAACCACGTCCTGATTGATCGTTGAAAATCTGCCGCCCACCACTTCCTGCACCACTTCCCGCAATTTGTAATTGCCCGGAGGCGCTTGCAGTGACAGTTGAGCCGTCGCGCCGGATTTCACCAATTCCGCAAAAGTCGCGTCGTGCATGCGCATGTCCATCACCGTCTCAACCCCAGCGAGATAGTTACCCTGCGTATCGAACAGCGCGGTGATGTAAATCAGCCGGTCAACGCGGAGCTTATCTTCTTTTTTGAAGGGAAATCCGCGGACGTCGACGTGCACGGCGACCTTCAAAGTTGGCATGCCGTTCGCCGCCAGGGCAACTTGCGCGTTTACCGACGCCGGCACGCCAGTCAGCACTTCGTGGCTCAACACTTCTTTGTTCAGCGTCTCAAATCGCTCGACCTGCATTGCGTGTAATTTTGTTGGCACAAAATAGCCGGGCCGGGCGGAGAGTGTGTAGCCGGACTTGTTGTTTGCCAGGCGCACCTTCAGCGCGTGGTAGCTTCCGTCGTCTTTCGTCACGTCCGGACTGAAACCGAGGATGTAGGAAACGTCCGGCGCCGCCGCGATCACCACGAGGCCACCGTCGAGATCGTTGCTGTTGTGAATGAAGGTGCCGCCGGTGGCTTCCGCGAGCATCGAAAGCGGATCATTGCGGACGTCGCGCTCCTGCGTGGCGAATTCGTCCGCCAGAGCAAACACGGCGCCATTCACACCAGCTGACGCCGTGCTCACAATAATGGGCGGCCCGTCCGCGGGATCGCCACCAAGCCAGTCTGCGGCAAGCGATTTTGCGTCGAGCGTGTTGATCACGATGCCGGCGTGCAGCGCGGCGTCGATCATTTTGTCCTGATCCTTTTGCACTGCCTCGGAACGAGCGAAAAATCCGGAAGAGCACATCACAATCATCTTCTTGCCGGGCATTCTGGCCATGTAGCGAATCGCGTCACCCAGCACTCCAAGTGACATACGCGCGTATTGATTCGCAAGGGAAAGTGTCGTTGCGGCCTGCGTCTGCACCAAGCGCATGGCGTCCTGAAGACTCAAATCAGGACGGCACTGCATCGTCTGAGCGACGGCCATATCCGTCGCGTCGTTGTGCGTGTCTTCAAATTGCGCGATCTGCATTGCCTGAAAAGCATCCATTTTGGGGCACGGCATCGCGCCGGTCTCGACGGACCGGTAGTGTGAAACGAGTTTTTCCAGTCCGGCGATGATTGCGTTTTGGTCTTGCGTGAAATTCAAGGTGTCGGTAGTCGAGGATGTGAAAATTGCCACGCGATCGTACGGTTGGAGATTCTTTTTGACAAAACCCTCGGCCGCTCTCCTCACGAACGTCACGTCTTCCGGCTTCATATTGTTATCGTCAAAATACATTCCGACATAACGTGGCAGGGGCGGTGAAGGCGGCACCGGAGGACTGGGGCTCGTAATCACCGCCGGAGCAATCGTAGGAAGAGGAGACGCGGCGGTTTCCACTGAGAATTGCGAAATTGTTTGCGGCTTGCCCTGATCGAAGAGTTGGAAATCTTCTTTCGTCAAACCCGAAACGGGTTTTCCGTGCGAATCGCGAACGACCACGTTGACCGGAACCATGGTGCTTTCCACATGGATTGTGCCTGCTTGTTCGGGAGTGAATTCCTGGCTGGCGATGTGAATGTCGTCGCTTGCGCCTGCCTGCGCGAGGGCAAGAGAGACCGGTAGCAAGCAGATGAGCGACAGGGAAAGAAATCGTTTCGCATGCACGGCTTCAATTATTGTAACACTCACCCCCACGTGCGCCGCTCGATGCATCGCCGGTCTCTATTCGATGTGAACGTCCTGATTGATGGTGGAAAATCGTCCGCCGGCGACTTCCTGGACGACTTCGCGCAGTTTGTAATTTCCCGGCGGCGCCTGGAGGGAAAGCTCAGCATTCGCGCCGTCGCGAACCAGCTGCGCGAGGGTGGATTCCTGCAGGCGCATATCCATGATGCCTTCGACGCCGGCAAGAAATTTCCCCTGAGCGTCAAACAGCGCAGTGACGTAGACGATCCGATCGACGTGGAACTTATCTTCTTTCCGGAATGGGAATCCACGGATGTTAACGTGAACTGCGACCTTCAACACCGGCTCGTTTGTTGCAGTCTTGCCGATCTGAGTGGTGACGCTGGCCGGCACGCCGTTCAGAACGTCGGACGACATAACTTCCGAGTTCATCCGGTCCAAGCGTTCGACCTGAATGGCCTTTTCTTTCGCCGGGGCGAAGTATCCCGGCCGCGCGCTGATCTTCAGCCCCTTCTTATTCGTCAGAGTAACCTTCAGCGTGTGATAAACGCCGTTGTCCTTCAAAGCGTCCGGCGCGAATGCGATCGTGTAGGAAACGTCCGGCACGGAGGCGATGGCGACCAGATCTCCTTCCAAATCATTGCCGTTATGGAAGAATTTTCCGCCGGTGGACTGAGCGAGCATCGAGAGCGGATCGTTGCGGACGTCGCGCTCATCGCTCGCGAGTTCATCGGCGTAAGACATCAGACCGGAATTCGAGATGACGATCGGCGGGCCATCGGCCGGATCACCGCCCAGCCAATCGGCGGCGAGGGCTTTTGCGTCCAGCGTGTTGATCACGATGCCCGCGTGCAGGGCGGCATCGATCATTTTGTCCTGATCCTTCTGCACGGAATCTGATTTGGCGAAAAATCCCGTGGAACACATCACGAGCATGCGCTTGCCCGGCATTTTTGCCATGTAGCGAATGATGTCGCCGAGCACGCCCAGCGAATCCCGCGCGAACTGATTGGAAAGTGAAAGCGTGGTGGCCGCGAGGGTTTCCACCAGGCGCATTGCGTCCGGCTCGCTCATGCCGGGATTGCACTGGATGGCCTGCGCGACGGCCAGATCGGTGGCGTCGCTGTGTTCATTCTGAAATTGTTCGATCTGAAAGGCCTGGTAGGCATCCATTCTGGGGCAGGGCATTGCGCCAAATTCCACGCCTTTGTAATGCGACGCGATCGTCTCAAGCGTGTCCAGAATTTTTTTCTGGTCCTGCGTAAAGTTCAGCGTGACGGTGGTGGATGAAGTGAAAATTCCGACGTGGTCGTAAGGTTCGAGATTCTTGCGGACGAAGCCCTCTGCGGCTTTGCGGACGAACGTAACGTCGGCCGGCTTCAAGTTGATATCGTCAAAATACATTCCCACATAGCGCGGCGGCGGTGGGGGCGGGGGCACCGGCGGAGTCGGCGTCGAAATGACCGTCGGCACGAGAGTTGGCGGTGGAGGCGCGGCGGTTTCGATGGAAAATTGAGTGATGGGCTGCGGCTTGCCCTGATCGAAGAGCTGAAAATCGTCCTTGGTCAGTCCGCCGACTGGCTTGCCGTTCGCATCGCGCACGACGACGTTGACCGGCACCAGCGTGCTTTCGACGCGAATGGTGCCTGCTTGTTCCGGGGTGAATTGCTGGCTGGCGACGCGGATTTCGTCGCTGGAAACGGCTTGCCCCTGCACCAGCGAGACCGCCAGCAGACAAACTAGCGCGGATGATAGAATTTGCTTGATGTGCACGAATTCTCCCGGGAACTGGAAATCGAAATTGGTTCGTCTGGCTGCTCGGCGGTCGCCGGTTAAAACTATAGGATAAGACGCCGAAAACGGTATGCGAGTTTCCTCAAATTTTGCCGCGAACTCCCTTGATAAATCCGCCGAACCAGCGATGGCCTCCATTGCCGCGGGCTGGTTTTCGATGGGCTGCGAAACCGGCCGCGACGACGAAAAACCTGTGCATGCAGTATGGTTGGACGCATTCGAGCTGGGAACGATAGCGGTGACGAACGCTGAATACGGCGTGTTTCTGAGTTCCACTAACCACGCCAGGCCTTTGCATTGGGACGATGCGAATTTCACTGATTCGCGGCAGCCAGTGGTGGCGGTTTCCTGGCATGACGCGGTGGCATATTGCCATTGGCTGGCGAAGGTGACTGGGAAGCCGTATCGTCTGCCGACGGAAGCGGAATGGGAGCGCGCCGCGCGGGGCGGAGTGGAGGGCGAGCTTTATCCATGGGGGAATGCTGGGCCCGAGCAAGTGCCCGACTACGAGTCGCGCTGGAAAGCCGGGCCGGAGCGGGCCGCGCTTTACGCTCCGAATGCGTACGGGCTTTACAACATGGGAGACAACGTCCACGAGTGGTGCGCGGATTGGTATGACGCGGCGTATTATGCGCGATCGCCGGAGCGGAATCCGCGGAATGATGAGCCGAGCGGGCGACGCGCGTCGCGAGGCGGCTCCTGGCGGCACCATATCAAGGTAACGCGAACGGCCGCGCGATCGAGCATTCCGCCGGAGTTTAAGTATGCGGATTACGGGTTTCGAGTGGCTCGCCAGGTGATTCCAAAATGACGCGCTCGCGGTGTACACTCGCCTTTTGTTCTTTGAAATTTGCGATCAGAAATTCTTTTAACTAGAAAGGGGAGTCGAAATGGGTGACCAGGAAAATATCCGAATTGTTCGAGAAGGTTTTGAGGATTTCAAAAAAGGCGATCTTGCAACGCTGCTTTCCAAATTCGCGCCGGATATTGTGTGGGTGAACCCGGGTCCTTCGGAATTGCCGCTCGCGGGCAAGAAACAGGGTCACGCGCAGGTGGCGGAACATTTCAAGAAACTTCATGAGCTGGTAGAGCTGACTCAATTCGAGCCGAAGGAGTTCACCGGCCATGGCGACATGGTCGCTGTGTTTGGCCACAGCGAAGGAAAAGTGCGCGCGACGGGCAAATCTTTCTCGGACGATTGGGCGATGAGTTTCCGAATGAAGGACGGCAAAGTCATTCATCACATGCAATACAATGACACCGCGGCGTTGGTGAAGGCATTCGCCGGATCGAAGTCACAAACGGCATAAGTTGCAAAGATAACCGCACGTCGGGGCGGCGATCGCCGCCGGCAAACCTCTACCGTTTCCTACGGAAATGATGGGGCACCTTCGGCATCTAACCCGCATCCTACCTGCAACGTTCAGGCCCCGCGAGCGTATAAGTAGAGGCTCGCCGAGCAGCACGGTGGAGCCGGAGATTTTGGCCGGCATGGAGACCAATGAGCTACACCATCAGCGAACACAACCCGGAACGGCAGCACATTCTGGCTGAAATTCTGAATCCGCCGACGCAGCAAGTTCTTGCACGGTTGCCCAAGATCCCGGACGCCAGGATTCTGGATCTTGGCTGCGGACAGGGAAATACCACACGGTGTCTGGCTGAAACTTTGAAGCCGGCGGTCTGCACCGGCCTGGAGTACGACGCGAATCTCGTCGAGTATGCAAAGACGCAGCCGGAAAATCCGCCGAGCGTTCGGTTTCAACAGGGAGACGCGACGCAGCTGCCGTTCGCGGATGAATCTTTCGACGTTGTATTTTGCCGGTACCTGCTGATTCACATG
>Ga0335078_10012285_pt1 | contig 12704 bp, 12 predicted proteins | sample Lox_Sample_32_FD_206711 | JGI IMG/M metagenome (GOLD analysis project Ga0335078, IMG submission 206711) | Soil microbial communities from Loxahatchee National Wildlife Refuge, Florida, United States - Lox_Sample_3.2 | ecosystem: Environmental > Terrestrial > Soil > Wetlands | place: USA... | reverse complement strand
ATTTTTCCCGGTCGAAAGAGGTTTACGATCCGAAGACCTTCATCCCTCACGCGGCGTTGCTGCATCACCCTTTCGGGCATTGTGCAAAATTCCCCACTGCTGCCTCCCGTAGGAGTCTGGCCCGTGTTTCAGTGCCAGTGTGGCCGTGCGCCCTCTCAGGCCGGCTACCGATCATCGCCTTGGTGGGCCGTTACCTCACCAACTAGCTAATCGGCCGCAGCCCCCTCCTCAAGCGGCCCTTGCGGGCCTTTGCTCCGGACGGCTTGCGCCACCCGGATGTTATGGGGTATTAGCCCGAGTTTCCCCAGGTTATTCCTCACTCGAGGGTAGGTTAGCTACGTGTTACTCACCCGTACGCCACTTTACTCACGGAGTTGCCCCCGCTTTCTCGTTCGACTTGCATGTGTTAGGCACGCCGCCAGCGTTGATTCTGAGCCAGGATCAAACTCTCATTTGAAATCGGCTCTCGCGCAGGGCACCGAAGCCCCGCACGCGAATATTGTGAGTTCCCCTGCCGGGTACAGAAACCGGCAGGAGAGTTACACGCCCAGCCCCTTGCCGAAACGGGACCAAGCGCGTCGCTCAGCTTTGCGTGGCGCCTGACAGATCCCGAAAGACCCGCCCTGCGCACACAATTGACGTGGCTTGCTCAACTCAATTGTCAAAGAACTGGTTACTCCGAATGATTTGCTGCGGAGCCCCCGAATTCGGGGTTTCGAGGTCCGGTCGACGGCTTTACGTCGGCCGCCTGCCCGGCAGATTAAATGTCCATCGGGCAATTTCTAATCATAGTCACGTGCTTGCACGATGTCAATAGGCTCACACAAAAAATTTTGAGACCAAGCCACAGCCTAAATCACTCCGCCGAGCATCTCGACCATTGCAGACCGGGGAGCTCGTGGGCATCCTCGCCCCGATTTACTTGTTGAGCAGGTCAGGAGAGGCAGGTATTAGGCCCTACGAGACTAAATCCTTCAGCATCAGCAACCTATTGGCTTTCGCAAGAGAGCCGTTTTTGGGCATGATCTTGGGCGAAAATGCAGCCGCAAGCGGTCGGAATTACCCTCAATTTGAAGCTTAAATCTTTTGCCGTCAGCAACATGATGGCTTTTACAAGACAACTGCAATGGAATCAGCAACCTAGTGGCTTTTCGTGCGAATCTTTATAATTTAGTGTTGATTCTAAAGCCCTCTTGGCTTCGGTGGGGAAAAATGAATTCCCCCGCGGAGCCGTTTCTCCGAGAAAACGAGTAGGGCTCGAGCGGAGCATCGTCCGGGGAAAGGAACCGATTCAGCATGAACGCGACGTCCGGATTCGCGAGTTGCGCCGGAGTCATCACCTGGCGCGCCATGCGGACGACGCCGCCAACCGGGGCGGCATAGAGGATGTGCCAAAGCAAGTCCAGGCCCCGGGAGCGCCCGCCGTGCCGATACGCATTCAGCGACGATCGGAGCTTGCCGGCCGCAGTGCGTGGCCCCGTGGATCGGCGGGCGGCGCGGCGATTGGCCGCCAGACGCGCCGACGTTACGGCACGCTTGAGGAGTGCCATTTCAGTATCGATCAGCTACTAACTGAATCGTACCTCCGAGCGCCGACGGTGTCAAGGGGAAAGCGCTCCGCTGTGGTTTCTGCCGGACCTTCGGCATGCCATCCTGTTCCCACCATTTCCGCTTAGTGGGTCAGTTTCGAGGCTGTTCCGACCGCCCTTGACCGTGCCACAACGAGAAGTTCCCGTGAAAATCGCTTTTCTCTTCCGACGGGCTGAATCATAATGTTCGCCACCATGAGCGACACCAGCGCTGCCACCCCGCAGCAGGAAAATCCGACGCCGGAGATCGAGGTCCTCATTCCGGCCGACCGCATCGCCGAGCGCGTCCATGAACTCGGCACCCAAATCAGCCACGATTATCATCACCGGTCGTTGCGTATGGTCGGAGTCCTCAAGGGCGCGTTTGTTTTTCTCGCCGACCTCCTGCGGGCGATGGATCATCCTGACGTCACGCTCGATTTCCTGGGCGTCGCGACCTACGGCAACGCCTCCCAAACATCGGGCGAAGTGCGGGTCACGAAAGATCTCGACCAAAGTATCGAGGGCCTGGACGTGCTCGTCGTGGAAGACATTCTCGACACCGGCGTCACCTTCCATTACCTGACGACGGCGCTGCGCAATCGCAAACCTGCCAGCCTTCGCACCGTCACCCTGCTCGATAAGCCTTCGCGCCGCATCCGACCCGTGGAGGCGGACTACGTCGGATTCTCGATTCCCGACGCTTTTGTGGTTGGATATGGGCTCGATTTCGCGCAGAAGTACCGGGATCTTCCCTACATCGGCGTGCTCAAAACCTAGCCGGCTGCCGGTGAAAGGCGCACCAATAACCGCTGTTGAAGCAACTGCGGTCGAAGCCTTCTTATCGACTCCTCACATGGGAGAATGCTGGGGCGCCAGTGCGGCTTCCATCATCGCTTCGTGGATCGCCTGCTCGACGACGTGCGCCACGTAAAGCGGGTCGTATTTCTGGTTGAGAGCTTTATCTATCCGCTCCTGATTCGGCTTGATGACTTCCTCACAGAATCTCTCGGCGAACCCGCCGAGCCCTTCGGCGTAGGCATCGGCATAGAGAGTGAGCGCGCGAATCATCTCCTGCCGGGTCAGAAACTCGCTGGGAGAGACGATACGGACATTCCGCTTGTCAGGGTTTGAATCCACCTTCACCGCCCCGCTTGCTTTCTCTTCCGCCAGTAGCCCAGCCCGAGCGATCCGAGCGCCAGCACGCCGAGCGTCCCGGGCTCCGGCGTTGCAGAGGTCTGACCGGCGTTGATCGGCTGGTTGGCGACGGTGTCGTAAGCGTAGCCGGTCACCTCCCCAGTTCCTTCAAATACCGAAAGGGCCACCCACCCGTAATGCGTTCCCCCGTCGATGAGGAACCGGACGCCGAGGTATCCGCTCTTGCTGGCCCAGGGGCCGAAGGAAAATGAAAACCCTTGGTGACCTGTGCTTTGCCAGTAAAAGCCCCTCGCAAAGCTGTTGATCCAACCGCTGCCGCCGAAGTTTGCGTGCGGACCTATTTGATAGCCGCGGGCCAAGGGTCCGAGCGCCAGAGCGTTCCCTGGAGCAGGGCGTACCCCGACCATGTACCCAAACTCGCAGAGAGTACCCCCTTCGCAACCAGCGCCCACGTCGGCGAAAGCCGTAAAGGTAAGCTGGGCCTGGCCGTTGAAGTTGATGGGAAAGTAGTAGGGTTGAAAGAAGTACTCGTAACTGATGTCAATATTTGCCGGCGTGTAGACAATGTCAGCCTTGACGGGCTGCGCCAGCGCCAGCACACTCACGCCGGTAGCACCTGCTGCCATCGCGTAGGACGCGATGCGCCGCTCGAGTCCTGGACGGAATCGAACCGGGACCCTGGCAGGGTGCGCGTCGTTGGAATTCGACGGGTTGGTTTGGAAGCTTGCTCTCCGCCTTTTCACGGGACCTCCTTGTGACTTCTGCTGTTGCGAAAACGGTATCAATCCGCGCGGTGCGTCACAGTGACGCCCATTACACCTGAAAGTGAGCGGGAGGAGGGCTACCCTGGATTTCCCACCGGATCACCCGCAGGGCGGGTTTCAACCCCGCCGTTACGAGCCACCCTCGGCCTCCGGAAGTCTCACGCGAGCAGATTGAAGCGAAGCGGCGCTTTTCGGCGGGGTTGAAACCCCGCCCTTGCGCCCCACCTCCAAGCCGGTGAGAAATCCAGGATAGAGGAACGGTGCTGTCCGGATACTACAAGGCCGGAGGAGGCTTCGCGGAATGACGGTTTTGAGGTCCTGTCGCCTAGATGGCCGTCGGAGTCGAGACGAAGCGTTGTATGCGGCTCAAGCGCGTTCAGCGGGCTGGAGACGTCTTCGCGCGACGCCAGAGCCCAAGTCCGAGGGCCCCGAGCGCGAGGAGTCCCAGTGTGCCGGGTTCCGGCGCATCGGAAGTCTGCCCGGCACGGATGGATTCGTTGGGGTTGGTCTCGTAGGCGTAGTCCAGGACTGCATCGTCGCCGGAAGATCCATCCCTGCTCACCAACGGGACTTCTATTGCGAGATACAGCCAGCCATAGTGAGCCTGTCCATCGATGGCAAGCTCCACACCGAGAAAGCCGGCTCCGTAGAAGCCACCAAGCGCGGTAGCCCAGGCGCCGGAGTTGATCCTTGTCTCTGGCGTCAGAACGAATCCCTTCACCCGACCGCCGCCGCCGAGATTGTCTCCCGGACCGATCTGATAGCCCGTCGCAAGCGGGCCCAGAATAAGCCCCCGGGGACCCCGGTCTATTGGCGGGATAAGAGCAGTCTCATAGGACCTGAATGTGAATCGCGAGTTGCTACCATGGATCCAATGCTGGAAGCTGAGGTCGTTTATGCCATCGCCGTTCAGATCGATTCCAGTCAGAGCACCAGGAGGGGAATCGCCGGCCGCGATCGTAAGATTCACTTGTTTGTAAACGATACCCGCATTCGCTGCCGGAGCCAAGGCAAGCAGGCCCACACCTGCTGCGCCCGCCGCCAAGGCGTAAGTTGACAAGCGCCGGCCGAGACTCTCCGGCAGTCTCGTTGCCTCGCGGCCCGCACGCGCCGGCCTGGTGGCCGCGGTCCGGGATGCGCCTGCGAGTACCTTCAACGGTTCGCTGTGATCACTTATATCTGGATTCATCACAAAACGCCTCCGTAGTCGAGTTATCCCGTTGAGCCAGCCTATCCCTATTCCCTATTCCCGACTTTCCTGCTTCTTCCGCCTCCAGTAACCCAGTCCGAGCGATCCGAGCGCGAGCAGGCCGAGCGTGCCAGGTTCCGGCGTGTCGAACGTCTGTCCGGCATCGATGGGATGGCCAGCGAGGGTCTCGTAGGCGAACCCTGTTACAGTGCCCCCTCCCTGTGATAAGGAAAGCGCCACCCAACCATAGTGCGGCGACCTCTGCCCGTACATCCAGAAACGGACACCAAGGTAGCCAGACCACGGGCCACCACCGAAGGAGTTGCAATACCAACCTCCGTTTACAGACGGCCCGCATGCACGCGACCAACCGGTGATCGTCCCACCCGCACCGAATCGTGCTTGGGAGCCAATCTGATAGCCGCGGGATAGGCCGAGATCGAGGTCAAGGTTTCCATAAGGGCGAACGGACACCCATCGCGCGGTAGCAATGTGTCCAGGGGGACATTCGGGGCAGCCCTCAAAGAACCCAGCGAACACGACGGCATCGCTCGCAAAAGGGATGGAGACGACGCCGGGGTGAGGAGCGGGCTGGTTGGGAATGCCAATGTTCACTGGCGTGTAGACGATATCCGCCTCCGCAACCGGCGCGCGCCCCAGGAGTCCCACGCCGACAGCGGCGGCACCGACGTAACCCATTAGACGGTGGTTGTGAGCACCACCACCGCGGGCAGCCGTGGCGTAAGACTCCAGACGATGCTCAAGTTTCGAAGAAAGTCGAGCCGGACTCCGGCCGGAGCGCCGGGTATCAGAGTTTGATGAATTTGAATCAGAAGCTGCAGGTCGTCTTTTCATGCGCCTCCTTAACGGCCGGGGAATTAGTTGCAGGTTATCAACGCGCGGCGGGCCTTGCAGTGATCCTCAACACAGGCGAGAGTGAGCGGCGAGATCGGCAGGACGTGTCCGAACACATGCGCCGTAGGCGAGGGTAACTGTTCCGGTTAGCTTGCGGTGTGGACGCAGTACATGGCTCTTGAAGAAATGTGACGCGCCGCTTTCGCCGGCGTCAGCGGGCTGGAGACGTCTTCGCGCGACGCCAGAGCCCAAGACCGAGAGCCCCGAGCGCGAGGAGTCCCAGCGTGCCCGGTTCCGGCACCACCTGGGTTTCGCCGGCAAGGATGGATTGATTCGGTGTCGTGTTGTAGTAAGTCGGGCCTGCGAGCGCAAGATAATTCGGGATCCCAGCGCTTCCCACCTGGACCGACAAGTACGTCCAGCCATAGTGGGCCTGGCCATCGATATCAAACACAAAGCCCAGATAGCCCGTTCTGTTGGCCCAACTCCCAAAGGTGCTGCGGTGAGTCATCTGCGTGTTGACGTAGTTAAAGAAGGCCGCAGCATTCGCCCCTGTGCTGGCGAAGTGTCCGCGCGGGCCGATCTGATAACCCGTTGGCAGGGGCCCGGCCAGCATACCCGCTCCACTGGTGCCGCGAATGTTTCCTTCAGCGAAGGCGAGCCCGGAGTGTCCGGCGCTGACGGCAAAGCCAACGAAATCGGTTACTCCGTCCCCGTTCACGTCCCAGAGATTTGTGCCGAAGAAAACCGAAAAGCTGCTCCCCTGCACGATGTCGGCATTGGCCGGCACTGCTAAGGCTAACAGCCCCACGCCCGTAGCTCCAGCCACCAGCCAGGCGCTTGAGGCCGGCCGGGCAGGTCCCTCGTGGCCCGCCGAGGCGTAGCTCGACAGTCGCCGGGCAAGTGTATCCTTCAACTGAGCCGGCCCTCTTTTCGAATCTGCCGCCTGCACCGTGCCTGTCCGACGCTCTGGCTTGAGCATTCCCCCTCCTTCAGTGCGATAATGCCAGTTTTGCGAGCCATCTTGATTCTCGCATGGTGTTGCTGGTTCTGAGGATTACCTATGTCGCCATTAAGGAGAAATTACCCATGTGTGGCCGCCTCCGGGCGCCGCGCGGGTTTTCACGGAGGGAGAATGGCTGCGATCAAACCGCTGAGCCTGAAGCCTGCTTTGCTGGTGCTCATTTTGCTGGGCAGCGCAACCTTTGCCCTGGCGCAAGCCACGCCATCTCCGGCGCTGCTGGTGCTTGCCAAGCGCGACATGACGCTAGCCATCGTTGATCCTGGCACCTTGAAGGTGCTGAAACGGGTGCCGTCGGGGCCCGATCCGCACGAGGTGGTCGCGTCGTCCGACGGGACGATCGCGTACATCTCCAACTACGGCTTCGGCGCGTACCATACGATTTCGGTGGTCGATCTAACGGCGGCGCGCAGACTGCCTGAAATTGAACTCGAGCCTCTGCACGGGCCGCACGGATTATGGTTCGCAGCCGGCAAGCTCTATTTCACGGCCGAGACGAACAAGGTGATCGGCCGCTATGACCCAAGGACGAAGAAGATCGATTGGATTCTCGGTACCGGCCAGAATCGGACTCATATGGTGCTGGTGTCGCCGGACCTCGGTCACATCTTCACATCGAATGTGAACTCGGGCACGATCAGCGTCATCGAAAAGAGCACAACGCCTCCAGGTGGATTTGGGCCGCCACCAGGAGCGCCTCCTCAAGCTGGCACCGGAGAACCTCCAAGGCCACCTTCTGGCGGTCCGCGCGCCGCGCTGCCGCCGCGTCCGCCGGATTGGAATGAAACCGTCGTCGCTGTCGGCCGCGGGTCGGAGGGCTTTGACGTCTCTCCTGACGGCAAGGAGCTCTGGACCGGCAACGCCGGCGACGGCACAATTTCGATCATCGACATATCGGCGAAAAAAGTTGACGCCACGCTGGATGCCAACGTCAGGGGCGCTAATCGGCTGAAATTCACACCCGACGGCCGGCTGGTGTTCGTCTCTTCGCTGGGCGGGGCCGACCTGGCCGTCTTCGACGCCGCCTCGCGCAAGGAAGTGAAGCGGATCCGGCTCGGGCGCGGCGCCGCCGGCATTCTGATGCAGCCTGACGGCTCGCGTGCCTACGTGTCATGCAGCCCGGACGACTACGTCGCCGTGATTGATCTGAAGACGCTGGAAGTGGTCGGCCGCATCGACGCCGGTCGGGAGCCGGACGGCCTGGCGTGGGCGGTACGCAAGTAGATTTCCGGCTTGCCCGGCACAAGCCGACCCTCAGGGGCTGAAAATTCGTGTGCGTCGCTGTCGCATCCTCTCCTGGCGTTTTTAGGATACAATCCACGGCGCGGGGAATTAAAGTTTCCTGTAAAGGAGGCGCCATGCGCGCTCGATCTCAGACTAGTCCTCGTGCCCAGAGGTTCTCGCTCGTGGTAATCGCCCTTTGCCTGCTGCCGCGTCTGGCAGGCGCCCAGGTTTCGGTGACCACGTGGCACTATGACAATCAGCGCGACGGACAGAATACGCACGAGACCATCCTCACGCCCTCCAACGTGCATTCGACCACCTTCGGCAAACTCTTTTCCTATTCGGTGGACGCCGGAATCTATGGACAACCCCTTTATCTCCCCAACGTCATGATCGCCGGAGGCACGCACAACGTGGCGTATGTGGCGACGGAGAACAACAGCGTCTACGCCTTCGACGCCGACGGGTTGGTGACGACGCCGCTTTGGCATGTGAACCTTTCGCCCGCAGGAGAATCGCCAGCCCGTTGCACGACGATCAGGGACATCTGCAAAGCGGTTCAGCTGGGGGTTGGAATCACCAGCACCCCGGTGATCGACCCGAAGAGAAATACGATTTATGTGCTGGCAATGACCGAGGAAACAGGCGGGACTGACGTTGACCTCCTCCACGCGCTTGACGTGACCACGGGCGCGGAGAAGTTCGGCGGGCCGGTGGAGATTCAGGCCTCGGTCGCGGGCACGGGAGCCGGCAGCGTCGGCGGTGTGATCACCTTCGACACCTCGCACCAGCTTCAGAGACCCGGGCTTCTCCTGGTCAACGAGACTCTCTACGTCGCTTGGGGCGCGCTCGCCCAACAGCAGCCCTGGCACGGATGGGTGATGTCTTACAACTCTACGACCCTGGCCCAAACTGCGGTCTACAACGATACCGCGAACGGTAGCATGGGCGGCATCTGGGAGAGTGGCGGCGGACTGTCGGCGGATTCTGCCGGCAACATCTACCTGCAAACGGGCGACGGCACCTTTGACGCGAATACCGGCGGAGTCGACTACGGCGACAGCTTCCTGAAGCTGAGCTCTGGCCTGGCCGTGCTCGACTACTTCACACCCTACAACCAGTTCGTTTTCTGGGAAGACGATCTTGATGTGGGTGGTGGCGCGGGCATCATCCTGCCCAAGCAAAGCGGAAGTTACCCTGACGAGATCGTGGGGGCCGACAAGCAGGGCAACATTTACCTGGTCAATCGCGATGCCATGGGAGGATATAATCCGCTGCTCGATGGGAACATACAGACCGTCACCGGCTCATCGGGTGGCTACACCAATAGCCCCGCCTACTGGAATGGCGCCGTCTACCTCGGCGGCAATAACGACTATCTGAGCCGTTACACACTGACGGGCGGCTTGCTCTCCACCGCGCCTGCGTCGAAATCACCGGAAATTCTCGTCCAGGGCAGTACGCCGTCGATCTCGTCCAACGGGACCAAGAACGTCATCGTTTGGGTAATCGACGTTGGAGCCTCACTGACGAAACCCTGCGTGCTGCGCGCCTACAACGCAGCCAATCTGGCCAAAGAGCTGTACAACAGCAGTCAGGCGGGTAAGCGCGACAGGCCAGGCGACGGGATCGTCTTTTCCACGCCCACCGTCGTCAACGGCAAGGTCTACGTGGGAACCACTAACCAACTCGACGTCTACGGGCTGTTCTGACATCCCCCTTTGCCGCGGGTGGATTGTTGGGATGAGGTTTCACGCCACAGGAGGCCGGGTGGGGTTCAGCCAGCGGTTGGACGAGATTCGCACCGGATTCGCGCGCCCATTCTGGGTCGCCAACATCACCGAACTCTTCGAACGGCTGGCCTACTACGGAGCCAGCGCCGTTCTCGCGATCTACCTCAGCGAGCAGCTCCACTTCTCAAAAGAACTCACCGGCTGGATGATGGGAATCTTCGGATTCGTCGTCTGGTTTCTCCCGATTTTGGGCGGCTCGCTGGCCGATCGATTTGGGTTCCGGCGCGCGCTGATGTTCGCATACCTGGTCATGACCCTGGGTTACTTCCTGATGGGGTCGCTCGCGGCGCCCTGGATGCAGTCCGCGCGTCAAGCGTTGGGCGACAAGTGGCTCGTCTTCGGCATCCTCATGATACCGGCACTGGGACCGGGAGTGGTGAAGCCCTGCGTGGCGGGCACGACCGCGCGCGCCTCAGTCGAGAAGGTGCGCTCCATCGGCTATTCGATTTACTACACCATCGTGAACGTCGGTGGAACGCTTGGACCCGTCATGGCATGGCTGGTGCGCAAGCAACTCGGCCTCGGTCCGGCCGCGGTCTTTCGGGTGGCGAGCCTGAGCGTCTTTCTCATGTTCCTGGTAACGCTGCTCTTCTTTCGCGAGCCAGTCCAATCCGGCGAAGAGCCCGTCCCGAGCGTCGCCGCGGCGTTCCGAAACATGTTCGTGGTACTCGGCAACGGCCGCTTCGTGCTGTTCCTCCTGATCTTTTCCAGCTTCTACATCGTCTTCTGGCAGGAATTCATCTCGGCGCCGCTGTTTCTCCGCGGCTACGTGAATCCGAACGCACCCGCCGACCTGCTGCTCTCCGTCGACGCGGCCGCCGTGATCCTGTTTCAGATCCTGATAACATATCTAACCCGTAAAATGCGCGCCTTCCCTGCCATGACGCTGGGCCTGGTGATTTCAAGCTTGGCATGGCTGTTCCTGGCCATCCATCCCAGCGTGCCCGCTCTGGTCGCTTCTCTGGTGGGAGTGGCGTTTGGCGAGATGATCCAGTCGGCGCGCTACTACGAGTACATTTCGCGGCTCGCGCCTCCTGGACGGCAAGGACTCTACATGGGCTATGCCTTCCTGCCGATTGCGATCGGGTACTTTATCGCGGGACCTCTCGGCGGGTATCTTCTCAAGGAATTCGGCGACGTGCTGCATCGCCCGCAGCAGATGTGGTGGGTCGTTACAGCGGTGGGATTGGCGGGCGCCATTCTGATGCTGATCTATGACCGGACCTTCAAGCCTGGGCAGGCGCCCGAACCGGTCGAGGCCCCGTCCACTGCGGCCTGACGTCAATGCCCATCCATTCACTTCTTGAGCGCCAGCGCCATCAGCCGGTCGGTAACGTATCCGGGCGGATAGCCCGTGATGCGGATGAGCTTCTCGCGAATTTTCAACCCCCACGCGATGTCGATCGCGGCCTGTGGGATGCGTAATCCCCGCGCGAGGAAGCGAATCAGATCGTCGTTGGCCTCGGAATTCTGAGGCGCGGCGCGCAGATCGATACGCACCCGCTGATTGCTGTCGAAGTACATGCGGTCGCGCGGGGAGCGCGGCTTGACCTTGGCCTTGAACGTGACCCGCAAGCCTTCAACGCGGAAAGGCGGCATCAAACGCAATCGGCACCTCCTTGTGAAACTCTTCACGTTCTCGCGCCGAAAATCGCCGTGCCGACGCGCACCATCGTGGCGCCTTCTTCGATCGCGACGTCGAAATCATGGCTCATGCCCATGGAGAGCTCGCCCATGGAGACACCTGGCAGGCGCGCCGAGTCTATCATTTTTCCCAGCTCGCGCAGGCGGGAAAAATAGGGGCGCGCGCCTTCCGGGTCTTCCGTGAAGGGCGGCACCGTCATCAGGCCGCGCAGCGAGAGAGCGGGCAACGCGCTGATGGTCCGCGAGAGTTCGAGAGCCGCGCCCGCCTCGAGGCCGGATTTGGCCGCCTCGCCTCCGAGATTCACTTCGATCAGCACCGGCACCGGGCTCGCCGGACCGTTTGCTTCCGCCGAACCGGCGGTGGCGGGTCCGCTGGCAGCGCGGTCAAGCCTCTGCGCAAGGCGCAGCGAGTCGAGGGAATGAATCCACTGAAACAGCTCCTGCGCCGAGCGCGCTTTGTTCGTCTGAAGATGGCCGATCATATGCCACCGGATGTCGAGGTCGCGAAGCGCCGGCCGCTTGGCCTCTGCTTCCTGCACGCGATTCTCGCCGAAGTCGCGCAGACCCGCATCGTACGCCTCGCGGATGCGCTCCGGCGCCACCGTCTTCGAGACGGCGATCAGTCGCACTTGCTCCGGGCGCCGGCCCGCGCGCCGGCAGGCCGCCACGATCCTCGCGTGTACGCCCTCAACGTTGTTTGCGATCTCGATCGACATGGGAAGCCGAGTCTGGCGCTACCGGCCACGCGAGAATTGTAACATCCCACGCGCGGGCAACGGCTGGCGCCATCTGAGGAAGCACTTGTGGCATCGAGGCTGACAGTGCTAACTTCGAATCCTGCCTCACCGCAGACGGCAAAGGACCCTTTGAAATCGCGCGGTTTTTTCATAACGCTGGAAGGCATTGACGGCACCGGTAAGAGCACGCAGTTTCAGCGGCTGGTGCGGTACCTGCGCAAGCAAGGCTATGCGGTCCGCGCCACACGCGAACCCGGCGGCACGGCTGTGGGCGAAAAGGTCCGTGCCATCCTCCTGTCGGAGAAAGAGGACCTTACCGCACTTGCGGAGTTGGCGCTGTTTTACGCCGCGCGCGCGCAGCACGTGGAGAAGGTGATCCGGCCGGCTCTCGAGCGCGGCGAGGTAGTGGTCAGCGATCGCTTCAACGATTGCAGCTTCGTGTATCAAGGCCACGCCCGCGGGCTCGGCTCGCGAACAGTGCGACTGCTCGATCGAGCCATCTGCGGCCCGACGCAGCCCGACCTCACGCTGGTGCTCGATCTCGACGCGCGCCTGGCGCTCGAACGGGCCCTGGGACGCGATGTCAAGTCCGGAACTTCCCGCTTCGAGGCGGCCGGCCTTGAGTTTCAGCGGCGCGCGCGCGCCGGATATCTGGCCTTGGCGCGCCGCCAGCCTCGCCGTGTCCGCGTAATCGATGCAGGACGCGCACGGCAGGAAGTCGAGGCGGATATCGCGCGCGTGGTGGATGAGG
>Ga0335078_10012284_pt1 | contig 12705 bp, 11 predicted proteins | sample Lox_Sample_32_FD_206711 | JGI IMG/M metagenome (GOLD analysis project Ga0335078, IMG submission 206711) | Soil microbial communities from Loxahatchee National Wildlife Refuge, Florida, United States - Lox_Sample_3.2 | ecosystem: Environmental > Terrestrial > Soil > Wetlands | place: USA... | reverse complement strand
CGGAGGTGTTCCAGGTGACGTTGGCGTCGAAGCCGGACAGGAATCCACTCGTGCGGAAATTGCCCAGGGCCTTGAACACCGACTGATCGATAGCGGTCAGCTCGGCGTATTCGATCCGGTAGCCGAAGGAAGCGCTCAGATGCGGTGAGAAAGCGTACTCGATATGCGGCAGGAAGCGCGAGGCGAACAAGGTGTAGGTCGGCACCTGCTGGACGTCCTGGCGAAGTTCGAGCACGCCGGTCAGATCGGGTAGTCCGAGGAAATATGGCTGGCGCAGCGAGGCCGCGATCGTGCTGTTGATGCTCGAGTAACCGACCAGGATCGATACCTGGCGGCCGTTGCCTAAGAAGTTCCGATCGTTCCATTCGAAATCCGCGACGAACTGGCTTTCAGTATTGTAACCGCCGCCGATTCTTACCTGATGCTTCGGCTTTTCCTTCAGAACCAGGTTGATCGGTACGATTCGCGGGTTGGCATTCTTCAGCTGCAGGTCGAAGCGAACCACCGCGAACAGGTTGAGCTTGAGAATGCGATCGCGCGACTTGTCGATCGCGCTCTGCGAGAATGGCTCGCCGGTTTTGTAAGTCAGTTCGCGGAGCACGATGTCGGAGGCGACCGCCTTATTGCCTCTGACCTGGGTCTTGCCAAACACCGCGGTGATACCGGGTCGAATCCAGTAACGGATCCGAACCTGCTCGGCAGACAGATTAACCAGGGCCTCGCGCTTGACGCTCACATGCGCGTAGCCGGCATCGCGATAATAATCGCGTAGAGTTTTCTGGCTCTTCTGATAGTTCTCTTCGGTGAAAATGTCGCCGGTCTTGAGGCTCAGCTTGTTGTACGGCCATTCGTTTTGCGGGACGTCGAAGTCGTCAATCTCGACTCGAATCGAATCGACCGTCACCGGTTTGTTTTCTTTGATCTGCAAAGTTATCGAGACCAGTTGATCCTTGGTATCGAGCTTGTAATCGATTGCGGCCGAATAGTAGCCATGCGCCCGATAGAAGCCACGGAGCCGCTCCAGGTCTTTTGCGAAAACGTCGCGATCGAACTTGGGCTGCGTTTTCCAGACCAGGTAGAAGGGCCGCGTCTTGGTGCGCATCTGCTTCAGCAATTCGTCGTCGGAAAACTTTTTGTTGCCGGAAAAGACGATCTCGCCGACGAGATAGTTTTTCCCGTTTTGCAGATCCTCGACCGTAGCCGCGAATGATCGCGCGGCACTCAGCGTAGACAGGAATGCCACCGCGGCGATTGCGAGTTGCGCGGAGCGCCAAAATCGATCGAGCTGAAGATTCACCGCTAGACTACAACCCAGTTGCCTCCGGATAAGCCCGTTCAGCCCGCTCGAAGTCCCGTGTAAGCGCAAGAACAGCCTAATGCGTGGGAGTTCGAAAGATTGTCAGTACCATCATACCGAACTGTCAGAGGGGAGCAGGTTTTATGCCGCCTGGCTCGATTGAATTCGATAAAGTCACGCGATCGACCGCTGTCGGCTGAACTCTCGAGAGCTATGGCTTTTTCGATTGCGCGGACAAGCAGTGAACGACGGATGTAATTTTTCGGAGCCGTCCGACTCGTGAGAATGTAAACAAAATTTACATAGGCGCTACCGACTGTTTGCGGATTGTTACGTATTCTTCAGCATTTTTGTCGCGCGGAATCCGAGGCATGGAAGTTGCTCAAACAGATGCTAGCCGAGCTGAGGAGGCATCTAGCAATGCGAAATAAAATTCATTTGCTGAGTATCAGTATACTGGCGGCAGGCATGTCGTTGGCCCCCGCCGTTTTCGCGCAGAATAATCCGAATGACGCCAACACTCCCAACAATGCGGATTCCTCCGCCACCGCTCCTTCCAACCAGGGTAAAAGCACCGGCGAATCGGTGAAGGAGTCGGTCGGCAACGCAGCGTCAGACGTCGAAAACGGGGCGAAGAGCGCCTATCACAAAACCGGCTCCGAGATCAGGAGCACTGAGATAACGACCAAGGCCAAGACCGCGCTGCTGCGCGACGACGAGACCAAGCATTCGACGATTCACGTCAAGACCAAGAGCGGCATTGTTACGCTGAGCGGCAAGGTCGAATCGGAAGCGATCGCCGAGCACGCGCAGCAGGTAGTCGCCGCTATCGAAGGCGTGAAAGAGGTTCGTAACAACCTGAAGTATTAAAAATCTCTGCGGCAACGAGCGCGGTCGAGGACGCGCTTACAAATGCACGCGTGGGAGTGGTCTTAGGTCGGTTGCGAATCTTCCGATGCTCACGCGTGCAGCCGCGCCAACTCCGGGATGCCGGTGAGCTGAGAACCAGGGAGCAATATCCGTGATGAACGTTTCGCCTGTGCTGGTGCACGTATTCGTAGTGCTGGTTCTGATCGGTGTTCTGCTGTGGCTCGTGAACACCTACATCCCAATGGCGGCGAGTATCAAAAGCTTACTCAACGTAGTCGTGTTCGTGGCGGTACTGCTTTGGGTGCTGCACGTTTTCGGATTTGCCGAAAACCTGAACCTACCGTCGCTCTAATCGCGGTAATCGCGCCCGTCGGCGAAGCCGCCCGAAAAGGACTTAAACCAAAGAGAAGGTGAAGTTATGGCGACGATCAATGGCATGAGCGATACAGCTCGCGAGATGGGTCGCGAAGCAATGGAACAGGGGTATGACACGGTGCGCGATTACGCGGAAAAGGGCGCTGACATGCTCGGGGATGTATCGGGCAATCTGCGGGAATTCGTCAGCCGCGAGCCGTGGGTGGCGTTGGTTGCGGCGTTCGCGGTCGGCTACCTCGTGGCCAGGGCGCTTCGACGCGTTCCCGCCTAGCGGAGGCGCATCATATGGCTGCCGCGGCAGAAGAACCCATCGCGGTTACTGAATTATACGCTGAATGGACCGAACGCGTGCGGGAACATCCAATGGCCGCGCTCGGGATCGCGGCCGGTGCCGGATTTCTGATGGGCGGAGCCGGGGGTAGCCGGCTGGGTATAGCGATTATGGCCTTCGCGGCGAGAACTGTCGTGCGCGAGGCAACTATGAATTTCATCAGGAGCGCCGCCAACAATGAATTCACAAGAACAAATCCCGAGGATCGGAGAAGAGCTCGAGGAAGCTCGTCGCGATCTGCGAGAAACTCTCACGCAGGTGAATCACAAGGTTAAGCTGACCGAAGAAAAGCTTAGCCCCGAGCACCTGATCAAGGATCGCCCGATAATAGCTTCGTCGCTCGCCGCACTGCTGGGATTCCTGAGCGGCAGCAGCAGCGGTGGATCGACCATCGCGGCCTTCGCGATTGGCGCCCTGCTGGTCAGCGCTTTTCGCGCGCGTTCGTCTTCGGAGTAACAAGATGCCGGATGATCGTGCCGCGATCGTGACCTCCAACGATACGGCATCGCAGAACTGGAGCACTCTGCTGGGCAAAGCGATCGACGACGTGTCGCGGATCGCTTCGGCGGAAATCCGGCTTCTCGGTGTCCAGCTGACCGCGTCGGTGGAAGGCGCGGTCCAAAGCTTCCTTCCGATCATCCTGGCGGCGGCAATCTTCATCGGCGCGGAGGCCTGCCTGCTCGCAGCCGTGGTGCTAGTGCTGCACAAGTGGTTCGAATGGTGGATATCGTTCGGAGCCACCGGACTGGGAGCGCTAATCGTGGGCGCTCTGATCGTCGGCCTGATGAAACCTTCGCGCACCGAGCGGCTGGTCGAAGCTGACGCTAGCCTTTCTCCGCCTGTGTCGGCACGCTAACTCTTTCCTGGTCGTTCCCCTGTCTGATTCGCTCGCTAGAATCTCCGTTCGAGACGCTGCCGCCCTGACGCACCAAAAGCACCAGCGAACGCGCCTCGAGCGGGAACTTCTGGGCTCCATGGACACTCGCTGCGCCCTGGTTCGGCTGAGGCTTGGCAGTGTCGACGAGTACGCTCCACGAGGTTCGCTCGAGCAGAGGAGGCAGAGTGAAGGGAATTGGTTCGTGATGCGCGTTGATAAGCAGCACGAAATCGTCGTCGGTCAGAGGGCGCCCACGGTCGTCATCTTCTCCGGTGGCGTGACCGGCAAGATATAACCCAAGGCATCGGGCGTATGATTGGTTCCACTCCTCGTCGGTCATCTCGCTGCCATCGGGGGCCAGCCAGATGATGTCTTTGACGCCCACGCCCTTGATCGGACGGCCTTGGAAAAAGCTGCGGCGATGAAAGGAGGGATGGGCCTTACGAAGCTTAATTAGCTTGGCGACAAATGACATCAGCTCGTGATCGTTTTTGTCCAGGTTCCAGTCGACCCAGCTGATTTCGTTATCCTGGCAGTACGCGTTGTTGTTGCCCTTCTGCGTGCGGCCCATTTCGTCTCCCGCCAGCAGCATCGGGACGCCCTGCGAGAACATCAGCGTCGCGAGAAAATTCCGCTTTTGGCGAGTTCGCAATGCCAGCACTTCGGGCTTTTCCGTAGGTCCCTCTTCACCGCAATTCCAACTCCGGTTGTCGCTGGTGCCGTCGCGATTATCTTCGAGGTTGGCCTCGTTGTGCTTGTCGTTGTAACTGACCAGGTCCTCGAGCGTGAAGCCGTCGTGACAGGTGACGAAGTTGATACTGGAGTACGGGCGGCGTCCGTTGCGCTCGTACAGGTCGCTCGATCCGGTCAAGCGATGGGCGAGCTCGCCGATAAGGCCGCCTTCGCCCTTCCAGTAGGCTCGGATCGCGTCGCGGTATCTGCCATTCCATTCGGTCCACAGGACCGGGAAGTTTCCCACCTGGTAACCGCCCTCGCCGATATCCCACGGCTCGGCAATCAGCTTTACCCGCGACAGTACCGGGTCCTGATGGATAACGTCGAAGAACGCGCTCAGCCGGTTCACCTCGTGGAGCTCGCGCGCAAGCGCTGAGGCCAGGTCGAAGCGAAAGCCGTCGACGTGCATCTCGACCACCCAGTAGCGCAGGCTGTCCATCAGCATCTGCAGCACCCTGGGATGAACCATGTTCAGCGTGTTGCCGCATCCGGTGAAGTCCATGTAATGACGCGGCTGATCGGGTACGAGCCGGTAGTAAGCCGCGTTATCGATCCCGCGAAAGCTGAGCGTGGGACCCAGATGGTTACCCTCAGCGCTGTGGTTGTAGACGACGTCGAGGATGACCTCGATACCGGCCGAATGCAGTCGCTTCACCATTGACTTGAATTCCGCCACGTGTCCGACCGCCGAGTAGCGCATATCCGGCGCGAAAAATCCGATCGAATTGTAGCCCCAGTAATTCTTGAGTCCCTTCTCTATTAGTCGGCGATCGTCGACGAACGCATGCACCGGCATCAGCTCGACCGCCGTGACGCCCAAGCGCCGCAGATGCTCGATCGCGGGATCGGTGGCGAGGCCGGCATAAGTTCCACGCAGATGAGCCGGGATCTCGGGATGGCGCTGGGTGAAGCCTTTGACGTGCAGTTCGTAAATCACGCTTTCGTGCCACGGGGTGCGCGGCGGACGATCATCGCCCCAGGAAAACGCGGAATCGATCACACGGCATCGCGGCATCCCACCGGCGCTGTCGCGGCGGTCCATCGCTAGGTCTTCGCGCGTGCCGCCGATCCTGTAACCGAACAGCGCGTCGCTCCACCGAAGTGGCCCGACGATATGCCGAGCGTATGGGTCGAGCAGGAGTTTGTTCGGATTGAAGCGCAGGCCTCTTTTTGGATCGTAGGGACCATGGACGCGATAGCCGTAGAGCAGTCCGGGACGCGCCTCCGGCAGATAGCAGTGCCAAATCTGGTCAGTTTGCCAGCGCATGTGTATCCGCTCGGTTTCGCGATTACTTCGCGTATCGAACAGGCACAACTCGACCCGCTCGGCGGCTTCGGAAAAAAGTCCGAAATTAACTCCCTCGCCGTCCCAAGTCGCGCCCAGAGGATAAGGATGTCCGCGCCAGACCGAAGTTTTTGAACCGTTCATCGCATTATTCGTGGACTCCGCAGGGGAGAGATAAAAACCGTCTGTGGTACGTAAAAGCTACCTTTAAAATCTAATATTTAGCCGCAGCAATGGTTGTGCCGATTCCAAAGTATGTCGCTGCGCAAGCGCAAGGTCGCGCAGAAAAGTCTCGACTAAGTAAAATTTGCATAAGATTATACGCTTTAAGAATTAGTAACTGCTAAGTCCGTTTCTTTCCACCCTATTCTGATGAAAACGTGGGCTTTTTCTACATCCACTGCTAACCTTTCATAGGCAAACTCATAGACCGATTCCGACTGGCACAATCCGCGCATCCCAAGCGAACGCCTGTGAAAGTCCGTACCCCATCCGCCACCTACCGCCTACAGCTCCATAGTGGCTTCACGTTCGCTCAGGCTGCGGAAATCATCGAATATCTGGCGGAAATGGGGATAAGCGATTGCTATATCTCGCCGTTGGCGCAGGCGCGCTCGGGCAGCCTGCATTGTTACGACGTCACCAATCCGGGCGTGGTGAATCCGGAACTGGGCGGCGAGGCGGCGTTTCGCGAGTTCGCGCGCAAAGCACGAGACCACGGCTTGGGTATCGTGGCGGATACGGTGCCGAATCACATGTGTATCTCCGATCCAGCCAATGGATGGTGGCTGGATGTGCTCGAGAATGGACCGAGTTCCGTCTACGCGCCTTACTTCGACATCGACTGGAACCCGCCCAAAGCCGACCTTGCCAACAAGGTCCTGCTGCCGGTGCTCGGCGATCAATATGGCCACGTGCTGGAGAATCGCGAGCTGATTGTTTCGTACAACAACGGCTCGTTTGCGGTGAGTTACCACGGACTGATGTTTCCGCTGGCGCCGCGAACCTGGACCCAGATTCTGGAGCCGGCGCTGATGACCTTCGGCCCGAAGCTTGATGAATCCAATCACGACATCATGGAATTGGAGAGCATCATCACCGGCCTCAACCATCTTCCGTTAAGGACCGAGACCGACCTGGTCAAAGTTCGCGAGCGCCAGCGCGAAAAGGGGATTATCAAGCAAAGGCTGGCGACACTGGTTGAAGTCAACTCCGCGATCAACCTGGCAATTCAGAAGGCGATCGCGGAGCTGAATGGAATCAGCGGCGATGCGCACAGTTTCGATCGGTTGGAAAAGCTTCTCGACGATCAGGCCTATCGCTTGAGCTTCTGGCACGTCGCGGCCGACGAGATCAATTATCGACGCTTCTTCGACGTCAACGATCTCGCGGCGATCCGGGTCGAGCAGCCGGAGGTGTTCGAATCGACTCACGAACTCACCTTCAGGCTGATCCGCGAGGGATGGATCACCGGACTGCGAATCGATCACGTCGACGGCCTGCGTGACCCCGGACTTTACCTGGAGCTGCTGCAGAGCCGATGCGACCTCGCGCTGGCCGCGGCGCATACAAAAAATTCATCTGATGAGAGCACCGCAAGCGCCGATGGCAGCGACGCGTCGGGACCGCCTTTCTACGTCGTAGTCGAAAAGATCCTCGGTCACGACGAGCCGCTGCGCACCGACTGGCCGATTCACGGCACCACCGGTTATGAATATCTGAACGACCTAAACGGGCTTTACGTCGATCGCAGCGCGCGCGAAAACCTGGAGGGCTTCTACACGCGATTCACCAGGTATCGTCGCGAATTTCCAGAAATCGTTTACGAGTGCAAGCGGCTGGTGCTGCGCGCCACGATGTCGGGTGAGCAAAACGTGCTCGCCCGCAGGCTCGATCGCATCTCGGAGCAGCATCGATGGTCGCGCGACTTCACGCTCAACAGCCTCGGGCGCTCCCTGGCCGAGGTGATCGCGTGTTTTCCGGTCTATCGGTCGTACGTCACGTCGGCGGGAACGCTCACCGCGGAAGATCGGCGCCGGATTACGACGGCGATCAATGTAGCCACCCGCCGTAACGCAGCTTTGAGCGAATCGACCTTCGACTTCCTCGGTTCGGTGCTGCTGCTCACTCATCCGGCGGAACTCGGCGAGCTGGAGCGCCAGGAGCGGCTCGATTTCACACTGCGCTTTCAGCAGCTTACCAGCCCGGTGATGGCCAAGGGTTTCGAGGATACCGCGCTCTACCGTTTCTACCCGCTCACCTCGCTCAACGAAGTCGGCAGCGATCCGACGTCGTTCGGCACTCCGGCGCAGGAGTTTCACGAGCGCAACCAACAGCGCGCGCGCCAGTGGCCGCACGGACTCTGCGCCACGTCAACGCACGACACCAAGCGCGGCGAAGACGTCCGCGCGCGAATCAACGTGCTGTCCGAAGTGCCCGAGGAGTGGGCGGCGGCGGCGGCGCGATGGCACGAGATGAACGTCGGGGCGCGCGTGGAGTTCGACGAAGTTCCGATTCCCGACGCCAACGAGGAATATCTTTTTTATCAGACGCTGATCGGCGTATGGCCGCTCGCGCCGATCAATCCGAAGGAGCGCGAGGTTTTCGTCAAGCGAATCCAGGAATACATGCATAAGGCTTCGAAGGAAGCCAAGCTGAGAACGAGCTGGATCAGTCCGAATCGCAATCACGACGAAGCGCTGGCTGAATTCGTTCGCCGGGTGCTCGAGCCGCGCTCGAATAACAGCTTCCCCGCGGATTTCGCCAAGTTCCATCGAACGGTTGCGATGGCGGGCATGCTGAATTCGCTCTCGCAGACGACTCTCAAGATCTGCTCGCCGGGCGTTCCGGATTTTTACCAGGGATCTGAACTATGGGACGACAACCTGGTCGATCCGGATAATCGGAGACCGGTCGATTTCGCTCGCCGCCGCGCGATCCTGGAACAGATCACGCGCGACGTAAAAGCCGACCCTCTGGCGCTGCTAAAAAAGCTTCTCGAAACGATCGCCGATGGCCGCATCAAGATGCACGTCTCGCGCTGCGCGCTGCGCTTTCGCCGACACCATCAGGAACTGTTCGCGAACGGCGCCTACGATCCGCTCGAAGCAACCGGCAAGCGCGCGCGTCACGTAGTTTCGTTCGCGCGGCGCCACGAAAAAGATCAGGTGATCGTGGCGGCCGGCCGCTTCTTTATGGCACTCGGCGCCGGCAACAACTCTTTGCCCGATAGCGACGCGTGGGCCGACACGAAACTCGTGTTGCCCGACTACGCCGAGGCGAGACGCTATCGCGATGTGTTCAGCGGTCGCGAGATCGAATCGCGAGCTGAAACGAATGGGAAATATCTGGCGATGGCCGAGGTGTTCGGGCTGATGCCGATCGCGATGCTTGTTCCCGCAAAATGAAAACGCATCCGCGAGCAAAATTCGCGGAAGGCCAACATTTTTCAACTGACTCGGTGAATTTCTAAACCTGATGAAATCTATCAGCGATCCGCATCGCATCTGGCAGCTCGAATTCGGCGCGCGCAAAATCGATGGGGGCGTGCGGTTCCGCGTGTGGGCGCCGCTCGTTAGGCGGGCGTCGGTGCAGATCGTCGGACCGGATGGAGCGGGCGCGCGCGCGGTGCCGATGGAGAAGGATTCAGCGGGCGTCTTCACGGCGACGATAGAGAAGCTCGATGCCGGCGCGGACTACTACTTCGATATCGGCGAAGGCCGCCGGCGGCCGGATCCGGTCTCGCGCTTTCAGCCGCACGGCGTTCATGGCGCCTCGAGAGTGATCGACCCAGATTCGTACCGATGGACCGACGGTGATTGGACCGGGCTGCGCCTGGAAGATTTGATATTTTATGAATTACACACCGGTACTTTCACTAATAAAGGTACATTCGAAAGTATAATCGACAAACTATCGTACCTGCGCGAACTGGGTATTACGGCGATCGAGCTGATGCCGGTCGCGGCGTTCCCGGGCCCGCGCAACTGGGGTTACGACGGAGTCTGCCTTTATGCACCGCATGTCGCGTATGGCGGCCCCGAGGGACTGAAACGGCTGGTCGACGCGAGCCATCGCGCCGGACTCGCTGTTGTCCTCGACGTCGTCTACAACCATCTCGGCCCGGAAGGGAATTACCTGAGCGAGTTTGCGCCGTTCTTCACCGACCGTTATCGGTCGCCGTGGGGTCAGGCTTTGAATTTTGACGATGCGCTAAGCGACGGCGTCCGCCGGTTTTTTATCGAAAATGCGCTCTACTGGCTGACTGAGTACCACATCGACGGGCTGCGGCTTGACGCGATTCACGGCATCTTCGATTTCGGCGCGAGTCATCTGCTGCGCGATCTGGCCGAGGCCTTTCATGCGCAAAGCGAGGCGCTCGGTCGTATGGCATGGCTGATCGCGGAGAGCGATCTCAACGACAATCGCATCATCAACCCGGTCGCACTCGGCGGCTATGGACTCGACGCTCAGTGGAGCGACGACTTTCATCATTCGCTGCATACGCTGCTCACCGGGAAGTCTCACGGCTACCTGTCGGACTTTGGACGCGTCGAGGATCTGAGCAAAGCGCTGGCGCATGGCTATGTTTATGATGGCCGCTATTCGGCCTACCGGCAGAGGCGTCACGGCAATTCGTCGGCGAAGAATCCCGGGCGTCAGTTTGTGGTCTTCAATCAGAATCACGACCAGGTCGCGAACGCGGAGGCGGGAACTCGTTTGTCCGGGCTGGTTTCGCTCGAGCAACAGAAGCTCGCTTCGGCGATTTTGATGTGCGCGCCGAATCTTCCGCTGCTGTTCATGGGTGAGGAGTTTGGCGCGTCGTCACCCTTCGACTATTTCACCAGTTTCGACGATCCCGCGCTAGCTCGCGCGGTTTCCGAGGGGCGGAAAAAGGAATACGAGCCGTTCTTCAAGGATCGGCCCTTTGCCGATCCGCAGGCGGTCCAGACTTTCGAGCGCTCGCGGTTGAGATGGGACGAAATCGAGCAATCACCGCATCGCGAGTTGCTGGTTTTTCATCGCACACTGATGTCGGTACGGGCGGCCAACGTATCTCTGTCGAATTGCCGCGCGGATCTGACGCGAGTCGATTTCAGTGAAGAAGCGAAATGTTTGGTGGTGGAACGCGCCGATGCCTCGGGAGCTCAGGCTTTTCTGTTTTGTAATCTCAGCGGTGATTCGCGGGATCTGCGCGTGCCTTACACCGCGTCGGGCGCGAAGCTGGAACTCTTTACCGGCGAGCAACGTTTCGGCGGAGCGCCCGCAACCGGCGCTCCGCCCAACACTCTGAATCTCAGTCAGACTACGATCGTTTTGGCGCCCTTCAGCGCGGCGCTTTATCTAAAAAGTGGTGGTGTGACCGCAATGCGGATCGCGTGAATCTGGGGAATCGCGTCCGGCACCAGCGAGGTCTGGCTATAACCCCAGCTCGGTCGGCCGTATCCCAACACCAGGCCCACGATGAAGAGGACCAGGAAGACGAAGAACAGCACGCGCGCGATGTCCGTCGCCGCACCCGCGATACCACCGAATCCAAGCACGCCGGCAATCAGTGCTATCACCAGAAAAGTCAGTGCCCAACTTAACATAGAAAATTCCTCCTCTCAGTTCAGAAGGGCGCGATTTCGTCGAGCGGAACAGCACCCTCATTAATCCAGCGCCAATTAACTCGACGCGCCCATTTGATTCTTGACGATCAGCGAGTTGTCCACTTCCTTCACGCCCGAGACTTCGCTCGCCAGTTTCGCGGCGCGTTCGACGGCTGCGGTGGTGTCAACCCATCCGCTGAGCTGCACCACGCCCTTGTAAGTGTGAACCTTGATCTCCAGTGCACTCAGCGTCGGATCCTGCGCGATCGCCGCCTTTACCTTGGTGGTGATCACCGTGTCATCGACATAGCCGCCGGTGCTTTCGCTGGTGCTGGTCGCGGCGCACGCCGCCATCAGCATTCCGAACAGCATTGCTGCCGCGCAGTAAACGGCGAATCGGCCAATAGCCTGATCGTTCTTTTTGATCGGACGCATTTCCCCTCACTCCATTTAGTAAATTGGCCGTCAGGCGCTCTTCTTCTTTCGACGAGGCACCTTCGCGCCAGACTTCCTGGCCTCGGACAACCCGATCGCGATAGCCTGCTTGCGGCTCTTAACTTTCTTCCCGGACCTGCCGCTCTTCAATTTTCCGCTCTTCTTCTCTTTCATCGCGCGCCGCACTTTCGATTGGGCTTTGGGCCCGTACTTTCTCGACGTAGCTTTCCTGGCCATGGTGTTTTCCTCTGTGTCTGCGCTACCTTCGGAGCGTACAAAGGCGCACGACGTATCTGACCTATGGCTAGCGCAAGCTCCGTGCCCGCACACAGAATCGGTCTTCGCACGCTATAGCTAAGATCTGCGAAGGAGAGCGCGAGTTGGCGTGTTTTGAATTTTTGGTAGAACTTACTCTTGCGGAATTACTGCACTTGCCGAAAATAGGATGAGCCTTGCATCGTACGCCAGTCGAAAAATTTGGAGGTTGACCTAATGGGCGCTTTAACCGGCTACCGGGTTGTTGAATTTGCTGGAATCGGACCAGCCCCAATGTGCGCGATGCTTCTCGCCGACATGGGTGCCGAGGTTTTGCTGGTCGATCGCACCGCGGCCTCAGGTTTGGGAGTGTCGATGGATTACAAGTACAACCTGCTCCATCGCAGCCGACGATCTCTGGCTCTCGATCTGAAGCGGCCGGAAGCGACCGAGGTTGCGCTCAAGCTGATCGAGCGCGCCGACGCTTTGATCGAAGGTTTTCGTCCGGGCGTGATGGAGCGTCTCGGTATTGGGCCCGAGCCGTGCCTCGCGCGTAATCCGCGATTGGTATACGGCCGCGTCACCGGATGGGGCCAAGAAGGACCGCTGGCCCAAGCGGCGGGTCACGACGGCAACTATATCGCGATCGCGGGG
>Ga0335078_10012283_pt1 | contig 12705 bp, 11 predicted proteins | sample Lox_Sample_32_FD_206711 | JGI IMG/M metagenome (GOLD analysis project Ga0335078, IMG submission 206711) | Soil microbial communities from Loxahatchee National Wildlife Refuge, Florida, United States - Lox_Sample_3.2 | ecosystem: Environmental > Terrestrial > Soil > Wetlands | place: USA... | reverse complement strand
GCACAAGTTGATCGTGCGGCGCGATGTGGAGGGGATCTTCGCGTTTCGTCAGAAACGGTTGGCCGAGCTGTTGGGAGAGTGTCGCCCCTGAAGGGGCTCGTCTGCCGTGCCCGGGGCACTCCGATCGTTATGTCACGCCTACCCACCGCTGAAGCGGTGGGCTTTCTTATTCCGTCTCGCTTCGCGAGACTCGGGCCTCGATGAGTTCGAATCCATCCGGACCGTGGGGGACCGAACCTTCCTCGAACCGCGTGATCACAAGCTGACGACCGATGGCTGACAGCCGACAGCTTCCCTGTTGCCAACTTGGGTTCCTCGCACGATCGGCCTACAATTCGCAGTAGTACCCGTTCTAAACTTCATTTGTGCTGGAGGCACACTGTGCCCGGTATAGCTGGCATTGTTGTCATCATCATCGTCGTTCTCTACATCATCAACTCGATCAAAATTCTGGCCGAGTATGAACGCGGCGTCATTTTCCGGCTGGGGCGTTTGCTGGGCTCGCCAAAAGGCCCGGGCATCATTCTGGTGTTTGCGCCTATCGATCGCATCGTGCGCGTGTCGTTGCGGCAGGAGGCGTTGGAAGTTCCGCCGCAGGACATCATCACGCGCGACAACGTTACGCTGAAGGTGAACGCCGTCATCTTCCTGCGCGTGATCGATCCGAACAAGGCGGTGGTTGCGGTTTCGAATTACATGTACCAGACATCGCAGTTTGCGCAGACCACGCTGCGCTCGGTGCTGGGCGAAGTCGATCTCGACGAACTGCTGGCGCATCGCGAGAAGATCAACCTGCGGCTGCAGTCGATTCTCGATCAGCACACCGATCCGTGGGGCGTGAAGGTGACCAACGTCGAGGTCAAGCAGGTCGATCTGCCGGAGACCATGACGCGCGCCATGGCCAAGCAGGCGGAGGCGGAACGCGAGAAGCGGTCGAAGATCATTCACGCCGAGGGCGAGTTCGCGGCGGCGCAGCGGTTGACCGAGGCGGCGCATCTGCTCGCGACCGAGCCGACCAGTATTCAGCTGCGGTATCTGCAGACGCTGACCGAGATCGGCGTGGAGAAGAATACGACCATCATCTTCCCGGTGCCGGTGGATCTGCTGGCCGGGTTGCAGCAACTGGTGAAGGTGGACACCGCGAAGATTGGCGGCTTCCAGCCGCCGGCGGAAAAGTAGGAACCGCTGGAAGTTGAGGGCGCAAGCGCCGGCGGTTAAGGAAGGGTGCAAGCGCCGGGTAGAGCCGGCCTTCAGGCCAGCCTCCAGCGGTTTGTTGTGAGGATCCGCCGGACTTTAGTCCGGCGGATAAGAAGGGCGGCTTCAGCGGCATCTGTGTCGCCGGCTAAGGCCGGCTCGGGAGTGGAGGACAGCCCGAGACGCGGACCCGAAGGTCCGCACTACGAAACATGAGGTTCTTGTGCATTCAATGGCATCGGACGATACCGAAATAACTTTGGGCGTGGGCAAGCTACTGGGCTTGTTCATTCTGCTGGCGGCAATTTGCGGCGTGTTCTTCTCGATCGGCTATTCGGTCGGCCGCAGCTCAGGCCGCGAGCAGGCGCTGAACGATCAGCCCGGCCAGGTCAATGCCGCTTCGTCTTCCGACACCGTGCTGGCGAGCACGTCCAGCGGTGAAGGCAAGCCCGCAGCCGGCGTGGCCGCAAAGCCCGATGCGCAAGCTCCCGCCGCCGACGATGGCAATACGAACAACCAGCAGAATCTGACTTTCTACAAAGCGGTACAGCAGAGCGACAACCCAACACCGTCCACCGAAAAGACCAACGAACCTGGTCACGATCTGAAGGCCGCCGCCGAGACGCCTCAGGCTCCCAAGGTAACGACGGCCGCTGCGACCAGCGTTACCGTGAATCCGTCCGTTGCCGCCGCACCAACCGCCAAGCCAGCCGGGGCCGTCATCTCGCACACGTCTCCAGTCACCGGTCCGGGAACCATCGTGGTGCAGATTGCCGCCGTCTCGCGCGAGGATGACGCGGTCGCTCTGGCCGGCGCGCTGCGCAAGAAGAACTACAACGTCTTCGTGGTGAACAATCCGGTAACCAACGACAAGTTCTACCACGTGCAGGTGGGACCGTTCTCGACGCTGGCCGAAGCGGAAGCCATGAAGGCGCAACTGGTCGCCGAAGGCTACAACCCGATCATCAAGCGATAGTGAAGAGGCTTTTCGTTGATCTCGACGCGAGAGAAGCGTGTCGCCCCCCGAAGGGGCTCGCGATCCGAGAGAGGCGCCTTTACCCACCGCTTCCTCCACCCCAATCCGCGCAAAAACGGCGCCGCTTGGGGATCGTCCGCGGTGGGCTAATCACTTCCATCCGGCCCTGAGCGCATGGTTTGCAGGGCAAGAGCCTGACAATACACCACAAAACCGAATGCGATGGGTGAGATAGGTCTGGCCGACCATTTCGCCTTCACACCACGTATCTTGGCCACCGAAAGTGCCGGCTCGCGAACTCAGCGCTATCCCCTGGACCAAACGATACCTCGGCCGGGTTTCACACTTTTGCAACCTGTTGCAATTTTATTGTTCGCGGGTTGCAAAACGGGTGTAAAGTGATTGCCGTTTTCGGGCCCAGCTAGAAGATCTTCCGGCAACTGCGCCGCCAGGAGACTTTCATGAAGACGTGCTGTCTCGCCCTCTGCACCCTGGTCCTGCTCGTACTGACCGTTCCGGCCGCTGCCCAGGTCGTGTACAACGACGGGCCCATCAACGGAAATGTCGACGCCTGGACCATCAACTTCGGTTTCATCGTCAGCAACACCTTCACCATCTCCGGCGGCACCACGACGATCACCGGGGTTTCGTTCGGCGCCTGGCTGATCCCCGGCGATACCCTGACCTCCGCGGAAGTGGACATCACCTCCATGGAGTTCGGTGGCACGACTTACTTCGACCAGGTGGTGAACTTCACCTCGGGCGGCTGCACCGTGAATCAATACGGCTATAACGTCTGCGATGAAACCAGCCTGTTCCACGGGCCGACGCTCAACAACGGGACCTATTGGCTGAATCTGGAGAACGCCAGCGTGCCCAGCGGCGATCCGGTCTATTGGGACGAGAACAGCGGCATCGGCTGCACCTCGCCGGGTTGTCCGTCGATGCCTTCCGAGAACACGGTCGGCTCGATTCCCCCCGAGTCCTTCAGCATGCTGGGCAGCGTCAACACCAGCACCACCAGCAACAGCGTTCCCGAACCCAGCAGCATTATGTTGTTCGCTTCCGGCGTTCTGGGAGTGGGGGCGCTGGTGCGCCGCAAGCTGTCGTGAGTTGAGTGGTTGCTATAAATCGGCGATCGCAAGGTGTATGGCCTGGAAATCCGGGCCCCAATCCTCGGCAGGAGAATTGAGATCATGAAATCGCTCGTCCTGTTGCTCGCCATTGCCACGCTGCTGGTGGTGCCGGCCGCGTCGCAAATTCTCTATGAGAATGGCCCCATCAACGGCAACACCGACGCCTGGACCATCAACTTCGGCTTCCTGCTTAGCGACAGCGTCACTATTTCCACCGGCAACAGCACGGTCACCGGGTTATCGTTCGGCGTCTGGCTGACCCCGGGGGACACGATGGAGACGGCGCAGGTTACGCTGTCGTCCGACCCCGTCGGCTCAGGTACGATCTTTTTCAACGGTATGGTGAGCTTCACGCAATCCGGCTGCGTTGTGAACAACTACGGCTACGACGTCTGCACCGAGACCGGAAGCTTTCCCGGCACCAATCTGACCAACGGCGAGTACTGGCTGACACTGCAAAACGCTACCGATACGGAGGGCGATCCGGTGTACTGGGACGAGAACAGCGGCGAGGGTTGTCATTCGCCGGGTTGTCCGTCGGAAGCGAAGTCGACGCTGACTGGATCGGACCCCTCGGAGGCGTTCTCGATTCTAGGTACGGCTTCCACCACTGGCACCAGCAGCGTCCCCGAGCCCGGCAGCCTGATGCTGTTCGCGTCGGGCGTTCTGGCAGCAGGGGCTCTGGTTCGCCGCAAGCTGTCGTGAGTTGAGTGGTTGCTGTAGATCGGCGATGGCAAGGTGTATCCCGTGGAAACCCGGACCAAAGTCCTCCGCAGGAGATTACGATCATGAAATCGTTCGCCCTGTTGATTGCAGTTGCCACGCTGCTGGCCGTGCCGGCCGGGGCGCAAATTTTCTACGAGAATGGTCCCATCAATGGAAACGTGGATGCTTGGACCATCAACTTCGGATTTGTGGTCGCCGACAGCTTCACCATATCGGCCGGGACCACTACCATAACCGGCATGTCGTTTGGGGCCTGGCTGGAGCCGGGCGACACCTTGCAATCGGCCGAGGTTCAGATTACCTCCCAGCAGCTGGGTGGAAACATCTACTTTCAGGGCCAGGTCTCATTCACGCAGTCCGGCTGTGTTTTGAACCAATATGACTACGACATCTGTACGGAGACGGGAAGCTTTAAGGGACCGACTCTCAACAACGGCATGTACTGGGTGGATCTGCAGAATGCCATCGACTCGGCGGGCGCGCCGGTGTACTGGGACGAGAACAGCGGCATTGGCTGTCACTCGCCAGGATGTCCGTCGGAGGCGGGAGAGAATTTCGAATCGATTCCCTCCGAAGCCTTCAGTATGCTGGGGACGACTTCGTCGAGCGGCAGCTCGGTGCCGGAGCCGGAGAGCCTGATGCTGTTCGCGTCGGGCGTTCTGGCAGCAGGGGCTCTGGTTCGCCGCAAGCTGTCGTGAGTTGAGTGGTTGCTGTAGATCGGCGATGGCAAGGTGTATCCGGTGGAAACGCGGGCCAAGTCCTCTGCAGGAGACGACGATCATGAAATCATTCGCCCTGTTGCTGGCTATTGCCACGCTGCTGGCCTTACCCGCTACGGCTCAGATCGTCTACGAGAATGGTCCCATCAATGGAAACACCGATGCCTGGGTCATCAACTTCGGCTTTATCGTCGCCGATAGCTTCACCATCTCGACGGGCAGCACAACCGTTACGGGCATGTCGTTTGGGGCCTGGCTGGAGCCGGGCGACACCTTGCAATCGGCGGAGGTTCAGATCACCTCCGAGCCGTTCGGTGGAACCATCTACTTCCAAGGCCAAGTCCCCTTCACGCAGTCCGGCTGTGTTGTGAATCAGTATGACTACGACATCTGCACGGAGACGGGAAGCTTTAAGGGGCCGACGCTCAACAACGGCATGTACTGGTTGGATCTGCAGAACGCCATCGACTCGGCCGGCGAACCGGTGTACTGGGATGAGAACGACGGCGTTGGGTGTCATTCTCCGGGATGTCCATCTGAGGCTACGGAGAACTTCGAATCGATTCCCTCCGAAGCCTTCAGCATGCTGGGGACGACTTCGTCGAGCGGCGGCTCGGTGCCGGAGCCGGACAGCCTGATGCTGTTCGCGTCGGCGGTCCTGGGATGCGGCGCCCTGCTGCGGCGGAAGTTTTTCTAATTGGCATCGTGATTTTGCACTGCACCTCGAAGCCTTCTTCGAGATGACAACTGACCATTGTCACATTACAATTGATCCCAGGTGATCCGAAGCTTCAAGCATCGCCTGCTGAAGCGACTGTATGACTTGGGCGAGGGTCGTGGTATCCGTCCCGACTTATTGCCCACAGTCGAGCGAATCTGACCATTCTCGATGCAGCCCAAGGCTTTGGATCTGCCGCGATACCACCTGCATGCGTTGAAGGGAGATCGCGCCGGCTATTGGGCTGTGACGGTCCGCGCTAATTGGCGCATTGTATTCCGCTTTGTCGGAACCGACGCTTTTGATGTTGAACTGATCGACTATCACTGAGGAACGACCAGAGATGCCCATGAAGAACCCGCTGCATCCGGGACGCATCGTCAGGCATGACTGCCTGGAACCTTTGGGGCTGTCCGTAACCGACGCCGCCAAGGCGCTCGGCGTCACGCGACAAGCGCTCAACAATGTGGTCAACGGAAAATCCGGAATCAGTCCGGAGATGGCTATTCGACTCACCAAGGCGTTCGGCAGCACGCCGGAGACGTGGTTGGGGATGCAACTTGCTTTCGATCTCGCACGCGCGCGCAAATCCGAAAACAAAATCAAGGTCCGCCGGCTGAAGCCGGCTCTGATTCATAAGCGAAGCGCGTGATGCTGGCCTGAAGGCCAGCACTACCCGAGGCCAGCACTACCCGAGGCCAGCACTACCTGAAGGCCGGAACTTCCCTGACTCTTGCTACCATGCTAGCGCGGGTCGAGCTCGCTTCGCCGCTTCCGCTCGGCCTTCGCGCTTCCGATGACCACCGTTCCCTGGCAAGGCCGCAATCCGTCACGTCGAGTTCGGCTGATTGCCTGGCTCCTGCTGCTGCTTCCGGTTGCCATTGCTCTGCTGTATCCCGTGGCGCAGGATTATCTGCGGGCCGCTTCGCTTCTGGTTCGCATCTCCGATCCGCACGCCAGCGGCTGGATTGCCAACTACGACGTGCATCCGGTCGACGTACACGACATAACCTTCGACTTCCGCGGCCAGCCGATTCCCGCGCGCGTTTATCTGCCGCGCGGTGTCGGCTTCGCGCCCGGAATCGTTGTCGTGCACGGCATGCACGAGCTCGGTATCAACGAGCCGCGGCTGGTGGGCTTCGCGCGATCGCTGGCCGCCAGCGGCTTCTTCGTGATGACGCCGCTGGTCTCGGGCATCGCCGATTATCGCGTCGAAGCGCAGTCCGCGGATGTAATCGGCACCGCGGCGCAAGCGTTCGCGCAGCAGATCAGCGTGCCGAAGGTCGGCATCCTCGCCATCAGCTTCTCCGGCGGCCTCGCGCTGCTGGCGGCGAGCGATCAGCAATACGCGCCGTCGATCGCGTGGATCGCGTCGGTGGGCGGCTACTACGATCTCGACCACGTGCTGCGATTCTTTGCCACCGGCGACGCGCCTCGTCCCGATGGCACGATCGAGCATCTCGCGCCGCACGAGTATGGTGCGCTGATCGTGGTCTATGACGAGCCGCAGGATTTCTTCTCGCCGCACGATGCGCCGTTGGCGCACGAGGCACTCAAGCTGCTGCTCGCTGGAGATGGCAAAGGCTCCGAGGCGCTGACCGCGCAGATGACGCCAGCCGGCCGGCAGATCATGCAGGACATCTACCACAAGCAGCGGCGGACGCTGACGCCGGCGATGCTCGCCGAGATCGACAAGCGCCGCGACCGACTCAGCGCCGCGTCACCCGCGGGACATCTCGCATTTGTGCACGCGCCGGTGTTGCTGCTGCACGGCTCAGATGACACCGTCATTCCGCCGACGGAGCTGTTGTGGCTGGAGCGCGACATCCCGAAAGAGTATCTCGTCACAGCGCTGGTGAGTCCTGCCATCGGGCACGTGGAAGTCGGCACCGGGGTCAGCTGGCGCGACAAGCTGGCGCTTGTACACTGGATGGCGCAGATGATTCGCACCGCCCGGGCGACGGAAGCGGGCAAGGGGCCGGTTTTGCCGGCGGGGTGATAGGACGCATGTGCCGCCGGCTGAAGCCGGCTCACGTGAGAAATGAGTGGCTTATCGGCACGACTGAAGTCATGCCTTGACTCATGTCCTTCGAAATCGGAGTCTTTCAGCAGCGCGTGAGGTCGTAAAGACCCAGGTCTCGAAAACCGCGAGACGCGGGCACCCGCAGCGCTGCACTACCCGGCTTCGACACAATGTGATCTTCTCGCGGGCCGGAGGCCCGCGGAACAGCCGGCCTGGAGGCCGGCGCTACTTTCGGGCCACTTCGAAGATGGTAAATCTCTCGGACATCCAACTCGCCCAGCAACGCATTCGCGGCATTGCCGTGCGGACGCCGCTTATCGCCTACTTCCCGCCGGCAAACGAATCCGCGGCTAAGGGCTCCGATCAAACGCGCGGCCAGCTCTTCCTCAAGCCGGAGAGCCTGCAGCCTATCGGCTCGTTCAAGCTGCGCGGCGCTTACAACAAAATTGCCTCGCTCACCGACGACGAGCGCCGTCGCGGCGTCATCTCGTACTCCAGCGGCAATCACGCGCAGGGCGTCGCCTACGCCGCGCGCGCACTGGGCGTGAAAGCTGTGATCGTGATGCCGCGCAACGCGCCCAAGCTCAAGGTTGACAGCACCGCCGCGCTTGGCGCCGAGATCGTCACCGTCGGCCCCGCCTCGACCGAACGCATGCAGCGCGCCGAAGAGCTCTCGCGCCAGCACGGCTACGTCATCGTGCCGCCCTACAACGACGAGCAGATCATCGCCGGGCAGGGCACCGTCGGCATCGAGATCCTCGAAGAGCTTCCCGATGTCGACCTCGTGCTCGTCCCCAGCGGCGGCGGTGGGTTGATCAGCGGCGTCTCGTCGGCGATCAAGCTCAGCGGGTCGCGTGCCAAAGTCGTCGGCGTCGAGCCCGAGCTCGCCAACGATGCGCAGCAAAGTTTTCGCAGCGGCAAGATTGTCGAGTTGCCCGCCGAACGCGTCTCTTCGACCCTCGCTGACGGGCTGCGCACGCAATCCATCGGGCCCATCAACTTCGAGCACATTCGCCGCTTCGTCGACAACATCGTCACCGTCACCGAAGACGAAATCCGCGCGGCGATGCGGATCATGGCCACCAGCGCTCGCCTCATCGCCGAGCCCAGCGGCGCCGTGACCTTCGCAGCCTGGCTTTTCCACGCGAGCGAATTGCCGGAGTCGAAGAAGGCGGTCGCCGTCGTCACCGGAGGGAACGTCGATCCGCAGGTGCTGGCGCAAGTGTTGAGCGAAGGAGCGGGGTAGTTTTGGCTCGTTCGGGCTTCAGCAGGAGTGTCACCAGGTAGTGGCCACCGATATACGCCCGATGGCCACTACTCCTTCCAACGCGTCCTGATTGATAGTATTATAACTACTATCACTGTTTGGCGAGCAGTTTTTACATGTCAATACTGAGAATCGCAACAATAAGCCGCAATCGACTGATTCCGTAGGAGATATAAAGTTGCCAAATCGCGCAGAATCCCGGCTGGAAAATGCTATAATGAAATTAGAATCGAGATAGCGAAGAACCCAGCTACGCGGCTGGGTTTCGCATTTTGGACCGCTTCCGCGCCTTGAACCTACCGCTTCCGGCGCGGTGAACACTGCTGCGCGACGCCTACGGACGCACGTTGGTCATCGTGCCGAAGCAGGTATTACGGATCTCCTTGCCTGGTCCCAGCAAGGTGTTCTTCTCATAACCCGACAATATGACATCCGGCGAGTAGTTCACCCAGCGGCAGACAGTGTTGCCGATCGCGGTGAAGCTCTGGATCTCGGCATAGGGCGGCACGTTCAGTTCGCCGAACGACCAGTCCTGGGTGCGGAGCATGGTATGGCCGCCAATCATCTTGACGTAAGGCCGCACGGGCGGCGGAAGCTGCTGCTTGACCTGCTCGCTCATCAGGACCTGGGCTTCGGTCAGGTTTGCGGTGTAGAGGCACAGCGACAGGTCGGAGGGCCACCAGCCAACGAAGCTCAGCGCCGGCAGCACTCCAAACAGCACCAGAACGACTTTCTGAAACACGAAGCGGTTGCGCCAGACGATGTCGCCGAAGGTCACGTCGGTGTTGCGGAACAACAGCAGCAGGAGCGCGATCATGGCCACGTTCCACGGCCACACCACGCTGTTCCAGTTCAGCCCCAGCGGCCCGAAGCTGAACAGGATGAAGGTGTGCATGACGATGCCATTGATGATGCCGATCTTGCGGAAGCGGCGCGACAACAGGCACAACCCGATGCTGACCTCGACAAACGGCACGATCCGTACGACGTAATTCAACGCGGGGATGTGGAAGTGCAGCGTCCCCAGCACCCACGGCATGCCTTCGGAGAAGAAGCGAGCGTTCAGCTTCTGAAAACCGCTGTAGAAGTAGGTGCAGCCCATGATCAGGCGGCAGATATTCAGGGCGTCGCGCTCGCCAACGACGTCACCAGCGTTGCCCGAGAAGCAGCCCAGCGCGACCAGCATGATCCAATACTGATAAGCCCACGGCTGCCAGCGCGTCTGGTCAAACAGCGAGTAGATGGCGAACAGCGCGACAAAGGCCAGGATGTATTTTCTCGGCCGCGCGGCGAAGGCGATGGCGCCCAGCAGGGCCAGCAAGACGCCGAAGCAAACGTAGTCCAGCGGAAACGGGATGCGCGGCAGCCAGTGAAAGACCGGAACCAGCGGGTAGAATCGCGTGCTGACCCACACCTTGGGCGAGAGCAGAATGCTGGCCAGGAATCCCAGCAACACGGTCGTCTTGACGCGAAGAAACGTGCGGTCGGCGACGCGCGGCAGACTGCCGGCCGTCGAAACCGACGCGCTCGCGGAGCCTGCGTCCGTCGCCGAGGCCGGTTGTAAGTTCGGGCTGGCTCCCATGTTGCTTTGCCTCGCGGCTGCGCCTGACTGGTTGGTAGCCGAACCGATCCGGCTACCTGGGCTGGCTGAAAATCGTCAGGAAGTTGTAATCAGAGTTCGCTAATCCCGCGAAAGCGCGCCCATTCTACACTGCCGCCGGATTTGATGTATAGGGTGGAGACGCCTTCAGGTGTGCAATGCAGGATCCGATGGGAGCCGGCTTCAGCCGCTGCCGTCACCGCATGTGGAGCTGCGGATCACTGCTTCCGCGAAAGTTGGGGTGGAGAATGATTGGCTCGGGAAATCCCGCCATCAAGCACTGCCCATGCTCCGCCGATGGCCTAACTAGCCGACATGCCGCGCAACCTGCTGCTTATCACCGCGTCTTCGCCCGACATCCTTCGAGTGCGCCGCTCGCGCGTGCTGAACTTCCAGCAGGTCACGATGCCGTACCTGGCGGCCTTCGTTCCGCCGCAGTGGAAGGTCAGCCACATCGACGAGGCCATCGAGCCGATCGACTTCGACTCTCCGGCCGACGTGGTTGCCATTACCTTCCACACTCCCAGCGCGCAGCACGCCTACGACGTTGCCGATCGCTTCCGGGGGAGGGGCGCGACCGTGGCGCTGGGCGGGCCGCACGTCACCCTCATGCCCGACGAAGCGCAGTCGCACGCGGATGCAATCTTCCTCGGCGAAGCTGAAATCACCTGGCCGCAGTTCCTTGCCGACTTTGAGGCCGGTGGCTATCGGAGCCGTTACGGCTGCGACGAGACGCCTTCGCTCGATCACGCGCCCGCCTCGCGCCACGAGCTGTTTCATCGTCGCGATCACACCTCCGGCGCGCTCTTCGCCACGCGCGGCTGCGTTTATCGCTGCGATTTCTGCGCGCTCGCGGTGATGTATCGCAGCCAGCTGCGCACGCGGCCGGTCGAGGCCGTCGCTGCCGAGTATGGCTCGTTCCCCGGCAAGGTCGTCATCCTCTGGGATGACAACATCGCCGGCGACATTCCCTACGCGAAGAGGTTGTTTCGCGCGCTCGCGCCGCATCGCAAATGGTGGAGCGCGCAGGCCAGCATTCACGCTGCGCACGATGACGAATTTCTCGAGCTCGCCGCGCGCAGCGGCTGCAAGCAGCTGTTTCTCGGTCTCGAATCGGTCTCGCAGGCCAGCCTCAACGCGGTATCGAAGGCCTTCAATCGCGTGGAGGATTACGCGCGCGCCATCGCGCGGGTTCAGGCGCACGGCATCGCGGTGCAGGCCGGCATCGTCTTTGGCTTCGATCACGACAAGCCGGAGGTCTTCGACGACACGATCGATTTTCTGGAAGCTGCCGGCGTACAGAATGCGACCTTCAACATCCTCACGCCGTTTCCCGGCACGCGGCTGTTTGAGAAGCTGGAAGCGGAAGGACGAATCCTCACCCGCGACTGGACGAGATACAACGGCCGCGACGACGTCGTCTTCACGCCGCGGCAGATGAGCGGGGACGAACTACTCCGTGGCTTCCACCGCGCCAACGCGCGCTTCTACTCGGGGCGAAGCATCGCCAGGCGGCTTTCGCGATCGCGCGTGCAGTTGTTTTGGACGTTGCCGCTGAACGCAGCCTACGCACATGCGCTTCATCACGCTGGGTGAATCGGACGAGGCAGTTTCGGAGTTACGGTATGCCAGTTGGGGATAACCGTCTGCGAAGCCTACCTCAGCGGCTAAAGCCGTTTTTCTTGGACGTGCGTCTTCGCTGCACGCCTGGAAGCCCGACTCAGATAGACAAATAAGCGACGCTGGCCTAAAGGCCAGCACTACCCGAACAATAGCCGGTGATCGACTTCTTCAGCAGCCTGTGAAGGCGTGCTCCACCCGGGATCCAGCAATTGTGAAACTGCTTTCGCGCCGCGCCGCTGTAGCGCCGGCCTCCCGGCCGGCTGTAAAGTGGGCCTCCGGCCCACTTCCCGTTAGTATCCCAGGTACCGCAGTGCCGGCCGGATGATGATGACCGGTGGCGTTGTGCAATTGGAAGCCACCGACTGATAAGCCTGGTACGAGATACTCGTCCCCGCAGCAACGTGCACCGGCATCGGGATGGAGTACGACATACTTCCCCGACTGCCGCTGACGTTCGCGTCGCCGATCGTCGACAGCGCCGATGTGGCGCCGCTCTGGAAGGTGACGTTGTCCGTTCCCGTGGTCTTCACGTTGGTGTCGGCGTCAGTCCAGGTTAGCTGCAAGCCGACCGATCCCTGGCTGCAGGTTCCACCCGAGCCCGCCGTGGTTACGATGATTGCGCCCCGGAACTCATAGCTCCCAATTGCCGCCGGGGTGGACATCGTAACCGCGCTGCCCAAGGTTCCTACCGAACTACGGGTAGACAAACTTTGTGCCGTCGAG
>Ga0335078_10012280_pt1 | contig 12708 bp, 11 predicted proteins | sample Lox_Sample_32_FD_206711 | JGI IMG/M metagenome (GOLD analysis project Ga0335078, IMG submission 206711) | Soil microbial communities from Loxahatchee National Wildlife Refuge, Florida, United States - Lox_Sample_3.2 | ecosystem: Environmental > Terrestrial > Soil > Wetlands | place: USA... | reverse complement strand
TCTGGTACGACGTGCCGCGGACGCTGCTCCCGTACGTCGAGCCCGGCGGCCTGCCCCAGGTCTTCAACTTCCAGCTGATCCTGGCGCCGTGGCAGGCGGCCGCTTTCCGCGGCGCGATCGACGAGGTGCTCACGCTGACCGGCGGCTCCCGCGCGCCGTGGGTGCTCGGCAACCACGACGTGCCACGGCCCGTGGAAGCACAGATCGGTGACCCGTTGTCCTTCCTTACCCTGTATCGCGCTGCCCTCCGGCTGCGCCGCGAGCATCCCGCGCTCGGCCCTGGCAGCCTTCGTTGGGTAGATGGGCCGGACTCTGGATCGCTCTGCTTCGAGCGGGAACCAGGATTCATCTTCGCCGCGAACCTGGGCGACGCTCCGGTCCCGCTTCCGCCGCACCGCGAGATCCTGCTGGCCAGCGAGCCGCTCCCGGACGGGAGCCTGCCGCCAGATACGGCCGCGTGGCTGTCGGCACTATCCTGAAGGCCATGCCGAAGGTGAGGGTTCCGCGCAAGGGCGTGACGCCAGGCGAACTGGCCACCGTGCTCAGCCGCAGGCTAGGTCCCGCCTATCAAGTGGACAACGGCGACCATGGCCGCGTCGTCGTACGCAAGAGCCAGATGTCCTACGCGACGATCGCCATCGTCAGCACCCCGGGCGCGTCCGTCTTCCGCGTGCACGGCGGCGGCCCGCCCGTCCTTCGCCTCGCCAACACCCTGGGCACCGCCCGCCGGGTCGCCGACGCCCTCCGCCGCTCCCCCGAGTTCCGCAGCCTGTGATCCGCGCGGACCCTCAGCGTGCCGCCCAGATCCCGCCGTCTACCGGGATGACCGCTCCGGTCACGTAGGCGCCGCCGCGGCCGCTCAGGAATACCGCGACGCCCGCCATGTCGTCCGGGCGGCCGATGCGCCCGAGCGGTGACGCCGCGGCGATCTGCTCGCCGGCCGCGGCCAGCGTCGCCGCCATCATCTTGGATTCGAAGGGCCCGGGCGCCACCGCGTTGACGGTGATGTGCCGCGGCCCGAGTTCGCGGGCGAGCACGCGGGTGAGCTGGTGCAGGCCGGCCTTGCTCGCCGAGTAGGAGTAGGTGGACAGTTCGGGCACCCGCAGCCCGTCGATGCTGCCGACGTTGATTACCCGGGCGGGGTCGTCCGCGGTCCCTGCCGCCTCGAGCAGCGGCAGGAACGCCCTGGTCAGGAAGAACGGCGCCTTGAGGTTGAGGTCGAGAACCTTGTCCCAGGCCGAGGCGGGAAACTCGGCAAGCGGGGCGCCCCAGGTGGCTCCGGCGTTGTTGACAAGGACGTGAACGCGCTCCTCCAGGCTGCCGATCTCGGCGGCCAGCCGGACGCATTCCTCCTCGCGGCTCAGGTCGGCGGGCACAGACACCGCCCTGCCATGCGCGGACAACTCGGCGACCGCGGCCTGCCCGGCCTCCGGCTTGCGCGAGCTGACGTAGACCGACGCACCGGCCTGCAGCAGCCCGCGCGCCATCATCAGGCCGATCCCGCGAGTGCCGCCGGTGACGACGGCCACCTTGCCCGTCAGGTCGAAAAGGTCCACGTGTTCCTCCGAGGTAAGCGCAACAGCCGGCGGTCATCGGGCAGGCGCCGGGTGACCCCGGCCCGGTCCAGGTACTCGAGCAGCGGGATTGCCACCCGCCGCGTGGTGCCGAGGGCGCGGCGCGCCTCGGCGGTCGTGAACGGCTGCGGCAGGTCCGCAAGCACCCGCGCCGCTTGCGCCGCCGCGTCCGGCGCCAGCACGATCTGCTCGCCCACCCGCAGCAGCAGCCCGGCCCGCGCGGCCGCCGCGATCCCCCGCGCGTCCAGCCCGAGTTCGCGCAGCCGCCCCGCCTCCGGCGCAGCAAATGGCGCCGCCGCGAGGTCGGTCAGCACGGCCCGCACTCCGACGATTATCTCCGCAGGCAGCGAGGATTGCGCCAGCTGAGACGCGGAGGGCAGCGCGGGTCGGGCGTCGGCCGCGAGCTGCAGGTAGCCTCCGGCTAGCCGGACCCCCGGCTGCGCCTCGTCAGCGGCAGGCGGCCGGGTCAGCGCCTCGACCAGGCTCCGGTCGGGCAGGCCGAGGACCGCCCTGGCGGCCTCCGGCGGCATGCCGACGGCCAGCGGATCGCGCCTGGCATGAGCCGCGACGGCGTCGGCCAGCTGGCGGCGCAGCGCGGCCCACGCGTCCGGATCGGCGAGCCATTCGCCCGCGACCGGCGGCGGGCCGCCCGGCACGCCAATAGCCCGCAGCTCGCTGGCGCGCAGCAACCGGTGCCTGCGCAGCAGATCGGCCGCCGTCGGCACCTCGGGCCACGCCGCGAGCTCACGGCCCGCCGCGGCGGCGGCACCCCGCCGCGCGAGCGCGGGCGGCGCGACATCGAGCACCGTGGCCCCCAGGATCGTCGTCTTCACGCTTCCCGGGTCCCGGAGCAGGATCCTGTCCCCGACGTGCAGAGGCAGCGCGTCCTTCAGCGTCAGCCGCGCGATCACCGGGCCTTCCCCTGCCGGCCCTAGCGGCCGGATGCGCGCCGCGGTGCGGGCCGAACCGATGTGCAGGGCCATCGTTGCAGGCAGCCGAACCTGAGACGGAAGCGACAGCCGGACGTCGATCAGCCTGGCCGGGCTCCAGCGGCCCGCGTCGACCAGGGCCATGCCACGGGCCGGAATGCCCGCCGCGACGCCGCGCAGGTTCAGCGCGACCCTCGCGACCCCGGACACCGAGGCCGCGTGCTCGTTCATCGACTCGATGCCGCGGATCCTGACCGGCCGCATGGACGGGGTCAGCAGGAGTTCCTGACCGATGCCGATGGTCCCGGCGGGCAGGGTCCCGGTGACCACGGTGCCGCTGCCCCTGATGGTGAACGACCGGTCCACCCACAGCCGGACCGCGGCCTCCGCGTCGGGAACCGGCAGCGACGCCACGAGCCGGGCCAGCGCCGCTCGCAAGTCATCAAGTCCCGCCCCGGTCACCGCGCTGACCGCGACCGTTTCGACTTGGCCGAGGCTGGTGGCCCCGATCCGCTCCAGCGCCTGCCGCGTCGCGGGACCTGGATCGGCGAGGTCGGACCGGGTGACGGCGAGCAGGCCGCGAGAGATTCCCACCGCGTCGATGGCGGCCAGGTGCTCCTCGGATTGCGGCATCCAGCCGCCGTCCGCGGCCACCACGAACAGCACGGCGGGCACCGGGCCGACCCCTGCCAGCATGTTCGGCACGAACCGCTCGTGCCCGGGCACGTCGACGAAGGCCAGCCGCTGGCCCCCGGGCAGCGTCATCCACGCGAACCCGAGGTCGATCGTGAGCCCCCTGCGCCGTTCCTCGGCCCACCGGTCAGGCTCCATCCCCGTCAGCGCCCTGACCAGCGCCGACTTCCCATGGTCCACATGCCCCGCTGTTGCTATGACCTGCACTGGACCGCTACCGCAGACGGACCGCGAGGATGGCGTCGACGAGGGGATCGTCGAGCTCAGGTTGCACCGAGCGCAGATCCAGCAGAAGGCGGCCCGCCTCCAGGCGGCCCACCACGGCGGGCGACTCGCCGCGCCGCACACGCACGCCGTCACGCAGTGGCACCGCGAAGGACTCGGGAAGGCTTATCGCCGTGCTGGGCAGCGCCACTCCGGGCGCTCCGCCGCCGCCGACCGCGGCGGACGTGACCGCCACCCGGGTGTCGATGCCAGCCTCGCGGAGGAGCACCACGGCCCGTTCTGCCCGATCAGAAAGAGAAGCGGGGTCGGCGGCCAGCGCATTTGCAACTGGAGGAGCCGGTCCGGCGAGAGTGGCCTCAAGGGCAGCGAGGGTGAGCTTGTCCACCCGCAGTGCCCGGGCAAGCGGATGGCGGGTCAGCCTGCGCACCAGGTCGGCGCGGCCGAGCAGCAGGCCGGCCTGCGGGCCGCCGAGCAGCTTGTCGCCGCTCGCGGTGACAAGCGCCGCGCCATCCCGCAGCGCGGTGGCCGCGTCCGGCTCGACGGGCAGCAGCGGGTGCGGGGCGAGCAGCCCGGAGCCGATGTCGAATACGACCGGTATGCCGTGCGCCTCCGCAAGCTCTGCCAGCTCGGGGACGGCCACGGCCGAGGTGAAGCCCTCGATACGGAAGTTGGACGGGTGGACCTTGAGGATGAATGCGGTCTGCGGCCCCGTCGCCTCCGCGTAGTCCGCGGCCGTGGTCCGGTTCGTGGTGCCAACCTCGTGCAGCCTCGCGCCGGTGGATGCCAGCAGGGCAGGCAGCCGGAATCGGTCGCCGATCTCGATCAGCTCGCCGCGGCTGATCACGATCTCCGCCCTGTCTGGTCCGGCGAGCGCGGTCGCCGCGAGGACCAGCGCGGCGGCGTTGTTATTGACCACGGCCACCGCCTCGGCCGCGGGGACGGCGCGGGCCAGGGCGTCAAGCGCGCCCGCGCCGCGCCGGGCCCGGGCGCCCGACGCGAGGTCAAACTCGACGTCGCAGTTCCCGGCCGCGGCGGCGATCGCCTCGACCGTTGCCGGCGACAGCGGCGCCCTGCCCAGGTTGGTGTGCACGAGCACCCCGGTCGCGTTGATCACCGCCCGCAGCGACGCGGCGCCGGCCGGCAGTTCGGCTACCGCCGCGTCCGCGACCTGGCCGGGCTCGATCTGCCCCTGGCGCGCCCGCTGTTGCGCCCTGCCCACCGCGGCCTTGACCAGCGCCCGGCCAAGCCTGCGCTCCGCGGCGACCAGCCGCGGATCGCTGAGTACCAGGTCGGTACGCGGCACGGTGCGCCTGCTGTCCACGTCGCGAACGATACCGCCGGCGGAACCGGAATACCTCGTGCGGCTCCGGGTAGGGGCTGGCAGTCAGGTCCACCGACTACATATCGTTCGTTACTCACTCGGGAAGTGATAGGCATGGCTGGGATGCTGCAGATGCGGCGCAGCCGCGGGGCGTTCAGCGGATTCCTGCTGGTCCTGCTCGGACTGTGGGGCGCACTGATCCCCTTCATCGGACCCTACTTCCACTTCGCCTTCACGCCGGATACCGCCTGGAGCTATAGCACGGCCCGCCTGTGGCTGGAGATCCTGCCGGGCGCGGCGGTGTTCCTCGGCGGCTTCTTCCTCCTAGTCGCCACCGGCAGGCACATCGCGCTGTTCGGCGCGATGCTGGCCGCGGCGGCCGGTGCCTGGTTCGTCCTTGGCACCGTGCTCAGCCCGCTGTGGAGCACGGGCAGCATGAGCCCGGGCACGCCGGTCGGCAGCACGACCCTGATCCGGGTCATGGAGCAGATCGGCTTCTTCAGCGGCCTCGGTGTGGTCGTGGTCCTCGTGGCCGCGGCGGCCGCCGGGCGGATCGCGTCCGTGGCCTCCGGGATTGTTCCCGTCGGCGCCCATGCCCGCACTACTCCGGTGAGCGAGACCGTCCCGGTGCAGACCAGGCGGACCGTGGACACGGTTGACGACACGGCGGACACCGAGCAGACCGAGGTCATCCGCTAAGGGTTGCCCGCGGCCCCGCCGCCGACGCCTGCCAGCCACTATCATCGGCACGTGCCAGCCGATGATGGGGCCTAGGGAAGGGGCGTTCGCGGTGCGGGCAGAGCCAGCGGCGACAACCGAGCTTTCGGCAGCCACCGGGCCCGAGCCAGACCGGGCCCGGTGGCTGCTGCCTGCCGGGGCCGCCCTGCTCGTGGTGGTGCTCGCCGTCTACCTGGCGGACCTGGCCACTCACCTGTCCGCGATGGCCGCGATGCGCGACCTGGTGGTGTACAGGAACGGCGGGCTGATCGTCAGGCACGTCGCTCCCGCCTACGACGGCCACTGGGCGTCGCCGCTCTACGACTGGACCGGCCAGAACGGCGTCCAGTTCACCTACCCCCCGTTTGCCGCGGTGATCTTCGCGGTCGGTTCCCTGCTCCCCTGGACCCTGCTCCGCTGGGCTATGACCGTTGGCAGTGTCGGCGCCCTCGGCCTGTCGCTCTGGCTTACCTTCGGAGCTTTGGGTTACGGTCCGCGCCGTGCCGTTCGCCTTGGCGCCACCCTCGGGGTCACCGGCCTGGCGCTGCTCACCGAGCCGGTCCAGCAGACGCTCGCCCTCGGCCAGGTCAACCTGCTGCTGATGCTGCTGATTGTCGCCGACCTGCTGACGCCGGACGCGCCCGCGGGCTCTGAGGGAGGGCGCACCCGCTGGTGGCACGGCGTCGGAATCGGCATCGCGGCCGGGATCAAGCTCACGCCGCTGATCTTCATCCCCTACCTGCTGCTGGCCCGCAGGTACCGCCAGGCCGTCACGGCCTCGGCGGTCTTCGTCGTGACAGTGCTGCTCGGCTGGGCGGTGCTGCCCCGCGACTCCGGCAACTACTGGGCGGACGGGCTTGCCCTCAGGGCGAACCGGATCGTGTTCCTCGGCACCCGGGGCAACCAGTCGCTGCGCGGCGTCCTGACCCGGCTGGCGGGCAGCGTGACCTCAGGGACGCTGCCATGGATCGCGGCAGGCATCCTGGTCGTCATCATCGGGCTGCTCGCCGCCGCCGCCCTGTACCGGGCCGGCCATCCGGTGCCAGGAATGCTGGCCTGCGCGCTGACCGGCCTGCTGGTCTCGCCGCTGAGCTGGGATCATCACTGGGTCTGGGTCGCGCCGGGTATCGCGCTGCTTGCTCACCTTGGCGCGCGGGCGGCCGGCGCGGTCCGGGCCGGGTGGTGGGCGGCCGCGGCCGGGCTCGTGCTGGTGTTCGGCGCCTGGCCCCAGTTCTGGAACCTGTCCCAGGCGGGGCTGACCCCGGCGGGCCTGTTCTGGTACGGGCCGGCCACCTACTTCGCGCGGGGCGACGAACCCTGGTACCACGAGTTCCACTGGCACGGCCTTCAACTGCTCGCGGGGAACCTGTTCGTGCTCGCCGGGCTCGCCGCGCTGGCCGCATTCGCGGTGGCGGCGCTGCGGGTCTGGCGCCGCGCATGAGCGACGACCTCGACCGGCTGCGGGACCGGCTCGCCTCCCGGGTCATCACCGTCACCCGGACCCGCAGCGACCTCGTGGCCGCCGCGCTGCACGCGGTACCACGGCACCTGTTCCTGCCTGACCTGGCGCCTGAGGCCGCCTACCGCGACGATGCGATCGTGACCAAACGTGACGCCGACGGGCAGGGCATCAGCTCCTCGTCCCAGCCCGCGATCATGGCGATCATGCTCGACCAGCTGAACCTGGCGCCCGGCCATCGGGTGCTTGAGATCGGCGCGGGCACCGGCTACAACGCCGCGCTCATCTCCCACATCGTCGGGCCGTCCGGCCACGTGGTCAGCGTCGACATCGATGCCGACACCGCCGGGGCCGCCCGGGCTCACCTCGACAGCGCCGGATACCCGGACGTCACCGTGGCGTGCGCGGACGGCGCGGGCGGCTATCCGGCAGGCGCGCCCTACGACCGCGTGATCGCCACCGTCGGCGTCAGCGATCTCGCTCGAGCGTGGCTGGAGCAGGCCACCCCGGACGCGATGATCGTGGTCCCGCTTGACCTGCGCGGGACCCAGCTGTCGATCGCGTTCGGCCGAACGGCCAGCGGGCACTGGCGGAGCAGGTCGCTGGTGCCGTGCGGGTTCATGCGGATGCGCGGGTCGCTCGCCGGCCCGGAGCGCACCCTGCTGCTCCAGCCCGGGCTGTCCGTCCTGCTGCCCGACGGCAGGGTGGCCGACGGCCAGGAGCTCGACGCCGGGGCGCTGGCATCGGTCCTTGCCGGGCCGCCCGCCACACAGGGCATCGGCGTGCGCGCCGGATCCGACCAGGTGTTCTGGGGACTGGGCCTGTGGCTGGCGGCCAGGGACCCGCGGTCGTGCCGGGTGAACGAGGAACTGCCCGCGGGAGCCGGCGGCCGCCGGAGCGCCCGCAGGTCGGTGCTCGCGCGGGCGCCGCTTCGCAACCGCAGCTGGCGGACCACGCTGGGCATCCTCGACTCCGGCGGCATCGCGTTCCTGACCGCCACGCCGGTGGCGCCCGCGCCGGGCCGGGCGGCTGCGGCGCTCCAGCTGAGCGCGGCCGGGTTCGGGACCCGCGGACCCGAGCTCGCCGCCGAACTCGCCGCGCACGTCGAGGCCTGGCGGGAGGCCGGCCAGCCAGCCGCGGCGGGCCTGTGCGTGGACGCCTACCCGAGGGCGTCGGCGGACGCGCCGGACCTGACCGGCGCAGAGCTGGTGATCGACCGGGCCGATACGAGGTTCGTCGTCTCCCACACGTAGCCTTGGGGGGTGACCGATGCAAGCGGCGACCACCTGGAAACCGAGCACAAGTACGACGCAGAGGCCGGCTTCGTGCTGCCCCGCTTCGACGGCCTGCCCGGCGTCGACGTCACCGGGCCGCAGTTGCACCACCTGCACGCCACCTACTACGACACCGAGGACCTGGCCCTGTCAGGGAGCCGCGTCACGCTGCGGCGGCGCGTCGGCGGCGCCGACGAGGGCTGGCACCTCAAGCTGCCCGTCCGCACCGATACCAGGCAGGAGCTGCACGCCCCGCTCGGCGACGGCGACGCCGTGCCGTCGCGGCTGTCCGAGCGGGTCGCGGACATCACCGCGGGCCGGGCGCTGCAGCCCATCGCCACCCTTGATACCGAACGGACGACCCTGACCCTGACCGGTCCCGCTGGTCAGGTGCTGGCCGAGGTCGCCGACGACAGCGTGACCGCCACCCGGCTCGACGCCGCGGGCGACCCGGACACGTCGCCGCTGCGATGGCGCGAGATCGAGGTCGAGGCCGGTCCCGACGACGCTGCAGGCGCCGACGAGATCCCCGGCGTGCTGGCGGCGGCCGACCGGCTGCTGCTCGACGCCGGCGCGTCGCGGTCGTCATCCGCCTCGAAGCTCGGCCGCCTCCTTGGCCGCTGAGGGAATTCATAGCTGATCCTAAGTTTCCCACCACCTGCATGGGCATACTAGGCACAGGTTCGATCATGGAGAACAACAGCCAAACGCCGGGCGCGTCGGCCGCGGCCCGTAACGAGAGCCTTCAGCGTGCCGACGGCACGCCCGTGCGCGTGCTCGTGGTCGACGACGAGCCGAGCCTGGCCGAACTGCTGTCCAGCGTGCTGCGATACGAGGGATGGGATGTCCGGGCCGCGAACACAGGTGCGGAGGCGGTGCGGATCGCCCGTGAGTTTCGCCCAGATGCGGTCGTGCTCGACATCATGCTTCCCGACTTCAACGGCCTGGAGGTCATGCGCAGGCTCCGCGCGGAGATACCGCAGGTATGCGTGCTGTTCCTGACGGCCAGGGACGCGGTCGAAGACCGGGTGGCGGGCATCACGGCAGGCGGCGACGACTACGTGACCAAGCCGTTCAGCCTGGAGGAGGTCCTGGCCCGGCTGCGCGGCCTGCTGCGGCGCGCCAACCTGACCCGGACCCGCGCCGAGGGATCGCTGAGCGTGGGCGACCTGACGATGGACGAGGACGCCCGCGAGGTGCGAAGGGACGGTGAGCTTATCGACCTGACCGCGACCGAGTTCGAGCTGCTCAGGTTCCTCATGCGCAACCCGAGGCGGGTGCTGTCGAAGGCGCAGATACTGGACCGGGTCTGGAACTACGACTTCGGCGGCCAGGCCCACGTGGTCGAGTTGTACATCAGCTACCTGCGCAAGAAGATCGACTCCGGCCGGCCTCCGCTTATCCATACCGTCCGCGGCGTCGGATACGTGCTGAAACCAGCGGGCTAGTGTCATCGCGCAAGGCCCACTGGCCGCGGCTATCCGGCCTGCTCTCCCCGCGCACGATCAGCGGCAGGCTCATCATCGGGCTGATCGTCCTGATCGGGCTGGCCGGCGCCGCGGTCAGCCTGGTCACCGCCAGCGCGCTCAGTGACTCGCTGATGTCGTCGCTCAACCAGCAACTGCAGTCCGCCACCTCGCGCTGGATGGACTGCGTGCACGCCGCCCAGGACGACAGCGACAGGGACAACAGCGCGGCTCAGAATCCTCCGCAGGACTGCTACGGCCAGGCCTCGGGCACGTTCGAGGCGGTGCTGACCGGCAACACGTTCAGCTCCGTCTTCCTGGTCGGCGGAACCTGCCGGCTGTCGGCGGCGGACGCCAGGACGCTGATCAGCCTGCCCACGATCCAGGCCCCGCCGACCGGGCAGGGCGGACCGCCGGGACACGACGGACCCGGGGGGCCTGGCGTGCCGTATCAGGCACCGCTGCCGACCTCCACCCGGACGCTGACCTCGGCCTCCCTCGATGGTCAGTACACGCTCACGAAGGTCAAGGTCGCGTCCGGCACCATCCTGATCACCGGGCTGCCGCTGAGCACCGTCCAGACCGTGTTGAACAGCGTCGAGAACAAGGAGCACATAGTCTTCGCGGTGGTCCTGCTCGTGGTGCTGGTGATGGGGACCGTATGGGTGCGGATCTCGCTCCGGCCGCTGCGCAGGATCGCCGCCACCGCCACCCAGGTGACCGAACTGCCGCTGGATTCCGGTGAGGTCACGCTGCCCGCCGGCGTACCCGACAGCGACCCTAGGACCGAGGTCGGGCAGGTCGGCGCGGCCTTCAACCGGATGCTCGGCCACGTCGAGCGGGCACTCGGCCGCCGCGCCGCAAGCGAGGCGCGGCTGCGCAGGTTCGCGGCCGACGCGAGCCACGAACTGCGCACTCCGCTGGCCGCGATCCGCGGCTACGCCGAGCTTGCCCTGCGCCATCCCGGCCCCGTGCCCGAGCAGGTCACCCACGCCTTGGGCAGGGTGCAGTCGGAGTCGGCGCGGATGGGCGTCCTCGTCGATGACCTGCTGCTGCTCGCACGGCTCGATGCGGGCCGCCCGCTAGAACGGGCGCCCGTTGACCTGTCCCGGCTGGCCATCGACGTGACCAGCGACGCGAGGGTGGCGCGCGGCGATCACCGCTGGCGCCTAGACCTTCCCGACGATCCCGTCCTCGTCGGCGGCGACGAGCACCGCCTGCATCAAGTCCTGGCCAACCTGCTGAGCAACGCCGGCAAGCACACCCCGCCCGGCTCGTTGATCAGCGTCGCGCTCGCGGTCTCGGCCTCAGCCAGCCAGCCCCAGGACCCGCCGGCCGTCCAGCGCGGCGTGCCGCCGCCACCCCCGCGAGTCGAGCTCAGCATCACCGACGACGGGCCAGGCATCCCTCCGGACCTGCTGCCCGACCTGTTCGAGCGGTTCACCCGCGGCGACACCTCCCGGTCGCGAGAGGCCAACGCCGCAGGAAAGAGCACCGGCCTGGGCCTGGCCATCGTGGACGCGGTGGTGGCCGCGCACTCGGGCTGCATCACCGTGACCAGCCGACCCGGCATGACCAGGTTCGCTATCGTCCTGCCGCTGCTGAGTGAGCCAGCCACGTCGCCGGTGTGCTAGTTCTTAGCTCATGGACAGCGCCAGTCAGCGGCTCCTAGCGACGATGCCGCTGCACGCGATCACCTCGACCTATGGCGAGGCAGGACTTCGGGAGCGGTTCGCGCTGGAGATCGCGGCGCTGTCGGACCCCGAGCGGGAGTTCCTCGAGCGGGCGCTTGACCTGGCCTCCCGGCTGCATGCCGCCGACCGCAGGGACCGTGAGCCGTATGTCAACCACCTGCTCAGGGTGGCGATCCGGATCATGTCGCACTACGGCGTGCGCGATCCTGACGTGGTCGCCGCGGGCCTGCTGCACGACGCGGTCGAGGATCATCCCGCTGAACTGGCAGGCGGCGGCGACCCGAGCCAGCGGGCCGCTCTTGGCGTGCTCGCCGCCGAGTTCGGTCCGCGGGTAGCCGAACTCGTCGCCGCGGTGACCAACCCGCCGTGGGCGCCGGGGCGCGACCAGAACGAGCAGTACCGCGAGCACGTCGCCGATAGCCTGCAGCGCAACCCGTGGGCGCGGGTCATCAAGGCCTCCGACTTCACCGACAACGGCGTCGGCTTGATCCACACCACCGGCCCCCGGCTGCGCAAGCTGGCCGGCAAGTACGCCCCCCTGGTCCCGATCCTGCGCGATCTCGTCGCCCGGCCGGACACGCCGCTGGACGCGGGGGTCAAGGAGCGCATCCTGGCCCAGCTCGACCGCGCCGAGGACAGGTTCGCCGCCGTCCTGCGCTTAGCCGTCAGGCCGGCGCATCAGCCTGTTCCCGCTGTCGCCTGCGGCCGGGCGGCTGTCCAGGCGATTAGCTGGGGGTAGGGGACGTAGCCGTAGAAGATGGTGCTAGTGATGTCGTTGAGCGGCCCGGCCACACGCTCGGCGGATTTGCTCCCGGCTGGCAGCAGCCACAGCCAGTTATCGCGGACGAACATCAGCGCGCCGTTCTTCGCCCAGATCGGGTCGAGCGCGCCTGAGTCGGTGCCGGGCAGCCGAGCCTGCGAGGTGCCGCTGCCGGCCGCCGACCAGAGCTGCTGGGTGGCTTCCCATCGGGCTACCCAGGCCGGGCTGAAATCCGCCCCGCCGTTAGGACCGAATGGCCCCGATGCCGAGCCGCGGGCGAAGGTCAGCCGGCCTCCCGGGGACCAGCTGGGCTGAGTCGACACCGTTCCGGATGGCTGCGGGATTGACCGGCAACTGGCCGTCTCGCCGCAGACCGTGATCGCCTTGCCGCCCATCCAGATCTCCCTGTCCCCGCCGGAGACCACCGCGAGCTCGTGGCCGCCTGGCGCGAAGGCGATCCATGAGCCGTGCACCAGCATACTGGCGGCCAGGGTCCTTCTGGCACTGGTGGCCGCCAGCCCGATTCTGTCAAGTGGCAGCCCGTCTGCGGCGAGGGATGCAGACCCCTGTGGGTCTGGCCAGTACAGGAGGCCGGA
>Ga0335078_10012279_pt1 | contig 12709 bp, 19 predicted proteins | sample Lox_Sample_32_FD_206711 | JGI IMG/M metagenome (GOLD analysis project Ga0335078, IMG submission 206711) | Soil microbial communities from Loxahatchee National Wildlife Refuge, Florida, United States - Lox_Sample_3.2 | ecosystem: Environmental > Terrestrial > Soil > Wetlands | place: USA... | reverse complement strand
GCTGCCGGAGTAGAGCTGGGCACCTACCTGGCCGGTCGATCGCGTGGTGAACGTGGGAACCATCCGCGGCCGCCCTAACCTCCGGGCATCCGGCACGGCGGCGGGCAGGCCCGATGCCGGCTGACGGGCGCGGGCGGGGCGGAGGCCCCGTAGTAGCCGGTGCGCCATGAGGCGCATTGTTATATCGCCCGTTCAGCGGGCAGAGATGAGAGGAGTTATCTCTGGATCTGATGGCTGACCGGAGGTCGAAAGACCAAATGGGAAAATAGCATGCCAGGAAACCGGCAGGCACGCCCATCCTTTCCTTTCCTCCGGTTACCCAGCATGCGCGAACCCGGTTTGCGTTACCCGTGACAGGCAACCGCGCACGCACAGCACGACGGCCCCGGTACCATCGGTACCGGGGAACCTGGTTCCCTGCGGGCCGCCTCAGTTCTTTCCACAGGTCGGGGGCGGCCCGCCCCTCGGCTTTTACGTCTAGCTCAGCCTCCTTGCCAGCGCTGCCTATTTAGCCGAAAGTCTCTACCCGACTCCCAGGATGCCGCCCGTTGGTATTTCTTCGCCAAGGAGGCGGAATTCTTTCGGGTATGCTCGTGCGGTCGCCTGCGATTCCACGGCTCGCTGGATTACGTGGATCGCGGCGCGTATTTCGGTTAGGTCTTCATTCCTGGTCCTGCCGTGCCCGACGACGCGCCCGGCAATGAGCACGTACAACTGCCCTGCCTGTCGTACTGCCTCGCGTTCGTCGGCTGTGAGCAGGCCCCCGGCCAAGGCCTCCTCCGGTATTCCCTGTTCGTTCGCCCTGCTGCCGGGGAGCTGTTCGTTTTCTTTGCTCGGATGGAACGGCACGCTTCGGCTTCTCAGGACGGGAACATCAGGCCTGGGTCCGGGATTGCCCGGCTCGGACATTACTTGCGCGGCGAGGTAAGCGCCGTGCAGGCGAATCAGTTCCCCGCCTGCACTGAGGGCTTTGTCCGCCGCTTCCCACCAGTCGCGCGATTGCCATAGCCGCCCGGTTTCGGCATGACCGACAGAAGTCAGCGAATGGCCGATAAGCTCGGCCAGGTCAGGCTGGCGCAGGCCAGCGGCGTGGCGACGGGCAACCAGTTCATCGCAAAGCGCCCGGCCCGCATCATGGGATGCCTGCCCTGGTACGAGACCAGCGACCCGGGGCCGTGCCTTACGGGTCATGCCGTCGATGAGCACGCCTTGGACGCGAAGGGCCTTCAGTGCCTTCCGGCATGTGACTTCGCTGCAGCCGGTGATGCGGGAAAGCTCCGTCCCGGAGGGGACCGGGCTGCCGGGGCCCAGTGTTCCGTCCGAGATCCGGGCGCGAACCCATTCCATGACCGTGTTGCGCTTTACCGGGGAAGCCAATCTAAAATTCCCTCCCGCTCATTTCAAGTCCCTGTAGCCGGATGACAGCGCGACGGCACGCGCGACCGTGGCCGCGCGGCAGAGCCTGCAACTGCGCGGCAACCTGCGAGTACCTCAAGGAATTTCTGCCGGTCGGTATTCGCGCTCCCAGATAATCCGGCATATACCAGCCGGCTCACGCCCTGCCCAGGGATGGCGGGGCAGGGCGTGAGCCGGAGCTTTACCGTACGGCTCCGATCACGAGGACAACGGCAATCGCCAGGAGGATGCCGATCATGACGAACAGGAGACGGATGCTCGCCCGCTTTTCTTTACCGGGGTTCATCATTTCTTCCCGACGCCGGCCAGGACCCGCACGGAAATCTCCGGGGCCGCCGCGCCCGGGAGCGGGCGCCATTGCGAGACATCCACGATCCCGGGATAATCCAGGCGGAAGCCGTCGAAGAAATCCCCGACCCGCCGGGCCGTACGGAAGACAGCCGGCGCCGACGCGTTAGCATACGCCCCCCGGATCGCATTGACCGCGTCAGGGTCGCTGCCGTCGCTCGTCACGTGCGACACCACGAGGTAACTGCCCGGTGCCATAAGCTCACGGAAATGAGCGACGCTGCCCCACGGGTCCTCAGCATCGGTGACGAAATGCAAGACGGCCACGAAGAGCACGCCGGCCGGCCGGGAGAAATCAACCAGCTTGCAGACGCCCGGATCGTCCGTGATCTCGGCGGGGTAGCGCACGTCGCCGGCCACCGCGCTGATCCCGTCGTACCCGGCGAGCAGCGCCCGGTTATGGATCACCACCTGCGTGTCATTATCCACGTAGGCGACCCGCACGCCAGGATTAACCGCCCGGGCCGCCTCGTGCACGCTCGGGCTCGTCGGAATCCCGGTGCCCAGGTCAATGAACTGGTCAATCCCGTGCGCTGCCAGGTAACTCACAGCGCGCACCAGGAAATGCCGGTTAGCCCGCGCCAGTTCCCGTCCTTCCGGGACCACGGAAAGCGCCTGCTCGGCCACTTCCCGGTCTACCGGGAAGTTATCCTTCCCGCCAAGGTAATAATCGTAAATCCGGGCCGGCGACGGCATGCTGACGTCAACCTTAAAAGCGGGGCGGCGCGCGGCCTGCCGCCCGTTCACGTCCACCTGATAATCCCTCTCTCGTAATCCGCCCTGATCTCAAGAGCGGCAAATCGCTCGTAAAAGCACTCGAAAGCGCCGTCAACCAGCGCAACCGGCACAACGTGGCCGGAACCCGGCCCGCCGGACTCCACCAGCGACTGCGAAAGCGCCTCCATCGCGCGATGGCGTTCTGCGCAGACTCCTGTGACGCTGTCGCCCGTCCACTGATCCACAACCCACTCCCATAGCTGGTCAGGCAACGACACCACCTCCCCTTGTCTGGCCGACACTTCCGCTCGATGTCCTTGGTACTCTGATAATGACCGCTCACTGTGTCCTTTAATAGGTCACATAAGAGGACATGGACAGGACATGTATGAGGACGTCTACAGAACAAGTCGCTGTCAGTGTCCGATTTTCGGCATGCTTGGGTAGCATTCGGCAGGGCGGGAGGTCACAGGCACGGAAGGAGGCCACGATGGGTGCAGAACCGGGAGGCAACACGCGACTCCGCGCGGCACGCCAGGCGCTAGGGCTGCGCTCGCAGCACCAGCTAGCCGAGGCGGTCACCCGCTCGGCCGCGCAGATCGGGCTGCGCATCTCGATAACTGAGCGCACCGTCCGACGCTGGGAATCTGAAAACCCCCCTTGGCCGAACCCAGACCACCAGTCGGCCCTAGAGCACCTATTCGGGCGGACCGTCGCTGAACTTGGCTTTACCCCGCCATGGGCAAGCGATGAGACAGAGTTTCCACGCACGGGAAAACGTCAAGAGAGTTCAGCGGTAGCTAGTTCCGGGCCCCTTGGCATATTTCCCCGCCTAGCTGTCAGCGATCCACTGCCAAGCTCCATCGCTACGGATTACATCGCCATCACATCCGCATACCGGCATATGTACTGGACCGTTCCGCCTGTCCAATTGCATGATGCCGTGGCGGGTCACGTGAAACTGGGGATCATACTCGCCGCATCAATTCCGGAGGCAGCACGTCGCTCACTGGCTGACGCGATAGCAGAATCAAGCCTGCTTGTCGGGCGCATCGAATTTTTCGACATGCAAGACCCGGCAAGGGCACAGCAAAGCCTGGTTACCGCGCTACAGGCAGCGCAAGACGCGCATGATTCCCTTATCGGCTCGGCGGTACTAGCGCACATGGCGTTCATACCTACGTTTTCCGGCGACCTGAAGCGCGCCGATGAGGCGCGCGACAAGATACGGGCCGCCCGTACGTTCGCACGGCGCGCTTCCGCTCCGCCAGAGATGCTCGCGTGGCTAGACGCCGTTGAAGCGGAAACAGAGACACGCTTCGGTGACACACGCAAGGCATTGCAACTGATTAACCATGCCGAGGGGATATTCGCTAGTGAAACGCCGCGCCCGTCGCCCGCATGGCTGGACTGGTTCTCCCCGATACGACTTGCCGGTTTCAAAGGCAATACGCTACTGATGGACCACCAGCCCGGGCCCGCGAAAGTCACACTTCAAGCCGTTCTCGAACGGCTTCCAGAAAATTCAGCAAAACAGCGGTCCGTGATCCTTGGCGATCTTGCCGCTGTCGCTGTGAGCGAGAACAGCCCGGAAGAGGCATGCCGACTGGCGGGAATGGCACTCGACCAGCTAGCGCGGACATGGTACGCAACCGGAATGGCCCGAGTGCGCTCCGTCCGCGAGTCACTCACACAGTGGGAAACATTGCCATGTGTCCACAAGCTAGACGAGAGGCTCTATGACTGGAATACTACGATCAGTGCTCTGACGAGTTAACGCCTGCCACCAGTCCGGGCAACTCGGCAAGTGTCGCCATCTGCCAGTCGGCCCACTTAGGCATTTCCGGGTGACGTTCCCAGATGTACCCCCACGGCCCGCGTCTGATAAACGCCGTCCGCATGCCCGCAGCTTTGGCAGGCTTCAGGTCATTATCCAGCCGGTCACCTACGTAAACGATTTGATCGGCACCGAACGGGGCCTCATCGAGAAGAGCCTGGAAGAAAGATTCATCCGGCTTACTGGCTTTCCAGTCGTCGGACGTGGCGATCATGTCGGCAGGCAGGTCAAGCTTGCGGAGCAACTCGCCGGCGCGCGATGTCTGGTTGCCGGCCACTCCAACCCATATGCCCATTGCCCGCAATGCCTCCATGGCTGGCCGTGCGTCCGGGTACAAATCGTTCTCTCCAAACATCTCGGCCTGGCCAACTGCCGCGCGCCGGGCGCGTTCATCGTCCAAGCTGAAACCAGGCTTGACATACTGAAATACTTCCCGGTAATCCTTCCCGAGAGCGATAACACCGCCGAACACCGCAGAGAACGTGTGTCGCGGAATTCCTAGCCAGTCGGCCCACGTTCCATATTCCCGCGTCTCGTCAACGAGAGTCTCGCCCACATCGAACACAACCGCGTTGATCACGCACGCCATCTTACGGGGTAGTAGCCGCCGGCACCTCTCAGGGCAGGCGTACGACCGTCCGACTAGACGATGCTCGGACTGTCCCGCTAGTGTGTGTTTAGAGGGAGCATCCGCCCAGCAGGTAATCGTAAATGCGGGCTGCGTTAGCAACGGTCGTGTCCAGCCTGACCCTGGCCCTCTCTTCCGCGCTCCCCGTCGCGAATCCGGATCCGCTGTTGCTCATGGCACGGCCAGCTGGCGGGAGCTTTCGGCCGGTTCCCAGCGGTGCGTCCAGGCGACGTCGCTGCCGGCACGGCAGGCTGTCCAGCGGAGCCCGCCCAGTCGCATGTAGGTGCCGTCCATCGACGCGGGGTCGCCGGCGTAGGCCGTGTCCACGACCGCGGTCCTGGCCCCGTTCGCGATCATGGCGTCCTCAGCGCGCTTGCGGGCCAGGTCGTCGTCATCGGCCACGCCCGTCGCGGCGCCTGCCTCCCAGGGGTACACGATCATGGCATGTCCCGCCGGGCAAGTGCCGTCTCGACCGGCGCGGCGGCGTGCCCGGCGTCGCCCTCGTTCCGCTCTCCGCGGTGGAGCACGGTCCCGGCCGTCTCCGGGTCACCGCCGATGACGGTGACAGGCTGCCGGCACAGGTTGCACATGTACCCGGTGCGCGGCTCGCCGGCCCCTTCGCCAGCCTGCGGCGCTGCCTCCCCCGTGCCGCTCGCCCCGGCCCCGGCCCCGAGCCCGCGCTGCCGCTGTTCCGCTGCTGCTCTCATGATGTGCCCCAATCGCGTACCAGACGATTACCGCCAGCTAACAAGAGCGGCCGCGCGCGACGGAAGATAATTGCGGGAAGTTGCGCGCGAGTTACGTGAAGGCGGTACGGGCGTCACAGATCAGCGTCTTCGCCTGCGCGCCGAAGACAGCGAGGCGGGCGAGCCGCTCGAAGGCACGGACGTAGAGAGTGATCTCGCTCGGCGCGGTCACCGTCACCTGCGCGGACAGCAGCTCGACATGGACGCGGCTGTCGTCGAACACGGTGAACTGCTCCAGCGGCCACATGTCCCGCTGCGCATCGGACGGGATCACGCCAAGGGCTACCCAGGGCAGCTCGAGGACCTCAAGCAGGTAACTGAGCTGTGCGCTCATGACGTCCGGAGTGCCGATCCGGTACCGGAGCACGCTCTCCTCGACCAGGAGGGCGAAGCGGTGGTTGCCGTCGCGGACCACCCGGTTCCGGTTCACCCGGGCGGCGACCGCGTCCCCCGTGTCGTCCGGGTTGCCGTGGAAGACGGTGATCGCTGACAGGAGCGCGGTCGCGTAGGCGGGGGTCTGCAGCCAGCCGGGGATAACCGAGGGGCAGTAGGCCTTGAACAGCCTGGTCCGCTCATAGAGCGGGACGCGGGCCTCCTGGGTGCGCCGCAGCCCAGATGGCTGCAGCCTGCGCCACTCGACGTACATCGAGTCAGCCGCGCGCGAGGCGGCTATCAGGTCGGGAACCTCGCGCTCGGCACGGCAGATGCGGCACCAGGCGCGGATGTCGTCCTCGCTCGGCGCCTGCTTGGCGCCCTCGATGCGCGTCGTCTTGGCCGGATGCCACCCGGCCGCGTCGGACAGGGCCCGGCCGTTCAGGCCGGCGTCGAGGCGGAGGTCGCGGAGCCGCTCGGCGAGCTGCTGCCGTGCGCGCTGGACGCTCGACGACGGCGACTCGGGCACGTCAGGCGGGCCTGTAGTCCGCGTGAGGGACGGCCCGCTCCCAGACGGCCTCGAACGCGGCGGCGCAGGCCGCGATCACCGCGGGGTCGGAGCACAGCTCGTCCTCCACGATCTCGCCGTTCCCGGAGAAGTAGTGGAACCGGATCAGGCGGTCGTCGAACAGCCAGAAGTCGTTGCCGGGCAGGCACAGGTCGGACGCCTGCCGCCGCGGGAGCCAGCGGACTTCCTCCCCGGCGGCGATGTTGAGCCCCGCGGTGCTCTCGTACTCGAACCGGATGAAGTCCGAGACCGGCTCGGACACGACCCGGGCGCGCCTGAACCGCACGCCCCGTGCGACGTGCTCCCGCACCAGGTCGTACCAGCCAGGGCTGGCAGGCACCGGACGCGGCCGGCCGGCCTTCCAGTCCAGGAACTCAGGGTCGGACGGCGTGTACGCGTCCCGTGTCTCCAGGTGCACCGCCGAGCGCGTCGTCGCCGCGATCAGCTCGCCGAACGGCGGTAGCGTGCCCACTGAGCGCCTCCAGGATGATCGCTCGCATCCGTGCCGGGAGCCTTACTACGGACTCGTTGTCCGCGACCGGGCTGTGACTGTCGACGTCCGCGAGCGTGGCGGGATCGGCGACGGTCCAGCCCTGGAAGAGCAGGTCCCCGGTTTCCTCCTCGACGAACACGGCCGGGCAGTGGTCGCCGTTCGTGTCGGGGTCGATTGCGATGAACTTTAGCGCCATGGCTGGCCTCCCTTGTAGGGCGTTGCGCAGGCTTGCGCAGCCCTTCGACTGTCTCCCGGGCGCGCGTCGTCGTCAAGGGGCAAGCGAGGCCCCGGGTGTCGATGTACGCCGGCGGCAACGCGTGCCAGCGTGACGCCCCCGCCAGGCCAGCCCCGGCGGGGGCGTCGCCATCAGGGGCAGGCATGAGGCGCCTGGAGTACCTGAGCGATCCCACTGCGCCGGGGACCCGGCAGGGAGGACACCTGAGAAGGCCCGCAGGATCGACTACTACGACGACCCGGCCGCGCCGGAGCCGAACCACCTCTGTAAGGCGATGCCCAGCACGAGCATCGTGCGACGACACCGCGAGCATCCGGCCCGAGGGGGCGGCTTCCGCGACGCGGCGGCCCGACCCGTTGTCACTGTCGGTGACCGCTTCGTGATGCCGTAGACGAGGAGAGGCGCGCGTAACGCCGATTACGAGCGGCTTCCTATCGTGACAGCTGGGCGAGAAGTCAAACGCAGATCAACCCTATATGGACGTTCGAAGCTGCCGTACTCCGCGAGCAACTCCCAGATAGTGTGGATCTCGGTCGGCACGGGCAGGCATCGTCGGGGAGGGGCGCATCGAAGATGCCTCGGCCCTGAAGAGCGTGTCGGCGAAAGAACCGGAGAACCAACGCATAACTATGCCAACGCTCGCAGCTTAAAGAGCAGGTCGCTCGAAGGACGGGTAAGAATCCTCGTCACGGCATTCGCATTGGCGCTAGTTGCGACGGTAGTAAATTCGGCGAGGAGCTGCATCAGCTCCCTCTGGGCCTCGTAGGCAAGCCGGCGTTCCCACGTCGCGTTCGGCCTGTTGCCCATCTTTCTCATCTGTTCATTGAGGGCCTGAAGGCCTTCTATCATGCGGCCGAGTGTTTGTTGCTGCAGTGATTGGCTAGCTTTCCATAGCTCTCTATCGAGAGCCTCAGCCCGGAGGGTGAGCTCCGACAGACGTTTCCGCGTGTGAGCGTCGATGACCCTGTGAGCCACACTAGTGGGCGTTTGGATCTCATATAGCCGTTCCTGCGCCCGGCGGGCCTCGATGCGGTAAAGGATCACCTCCCCGAGAATCCTGCCTAGGTTCCCTGGGACATTCGCTTCCGAGAAGTGCAGCTTCAAAGCAGGTCGGACTTCGATTCCTGTCGACGTACTCGTATACCGGACAAGTTCTCTCGGCGAGCCGGCCGCCCGGATGTCGGCCTCGTGCGCGAGAGCGGGGCTGACAGCTGCTTGCCTTTGTGATTCGACCGCTTCCTGCATTGGCTCTATCGCCCTTCGAACGGGATCGATCGCGACTTGTGCTGGAGGGGAAGCGAATGGTGCTCCGTCTACCCATATAACTGCACGGACATCCACGACGGTGCGTGAATTTCCCAAGGGTATTCTGACCCCGCCGTCAGAGCGGTACTGTGCGACTCTCACCGTTACGGTGCTAGTCGTGTCATCCTTGAACCAACTGACTTGAGCTGACTCGGCGTTGTCGGGCCATGTCCAAGAAATTATGGCGTCTGCCCCTGAGACATGCATGACAAGGTTGCTCACAGGAGCAACCACTCCGGCCGCAGGGGAGCCACTGGCAATGGTTCCTGCTTCTCCCGCATCCGATCGCGGCGGCGAGCCTTCAGCGGTAATTATGCTCCCGGCTACATCAGTTCGGCCGTCCGCCTCGGACCCGGCGGCTGCCCGAGCCTGCGAGTGGTCTGTCCCTGAGATGGCGGCGAGGTTCCGGGAGACGGATTCGAGCTCGGCTTCTGCGGCCGCTATGCGCTGCATCCGACCGTCTCTGCGCGCGATCACTAGGTCCGCCGTCCGCAGGTTCGCGAGAGAGGCCAGTGCCTGCGGATGGTTGGCCCCGAGTTCCGCGGCCAGCCGACGCGTTGCGGTCTCGAGAACTCTGACCGCTCGTTCCTGTCGTTCCGGTGAACCCTCGGCGCAGGCAAGCTGGAACTCGGCTGCGGCCATGCTAGCCGCGGTCATCAGGGACTGCGGGTGATGAGGGCCCAGTTCCGCGATCCTCGATCTTGAAGCCTCACCCAGTGCCAACACCGAGGTGCGGAGGTGGGCCGGATCGCATTCGGCCGCTGCCACGGCGACTTGGACCGAGGTGAGGAGGACGTCAACTGCCGGGTCCCCGGCCAGCAGGCGGGCTTGGCTGGCCTGGACGAGCCATTCGGTGGCTTGCGCCGTTTCCCCGGCTTGCAGGCATGCCGCCGCGAGGTTAGCGAGGATCCTCGTGCGAATGAGCGATCCTTGAGGTGCTGTAGGCAGTGCCTCGGCAAACAGTGCAACCGCTCGCCCGTAGTCTCCGTGATGAGCGGCGAGCATCCCTTCCATGTTCCGGAGCCCTGCGGGCTTGGAAGCCTGGCTCTGGCCGGCGCCCCGCAGGACGCGTTCCGCCTGGACATGCAGACCCAGATAGTCCAGCAGCACCGCGAGGCGAGTTTGTTCCTCCTCCTCCCAGGGCTTTGTGAGATCGAGGCCGTCCACCTGATGTGCCAAAGTATCTAGGTCGGGCGCGGTGATTCCGTCTTCGACGGCCCTTTCTGCGGCCTCTACCACGTCGCTGAATGTCACGGCCCGGGGTCTTCCATGACGTTGCTGATGAGCTTATTGAGGACATCCAGCTTGAGCACGGTAACGTCGATTCCCTCCAGGACCTTGCTTTTATTCATTTCGTCGAGAGCTCTGATAAGGGACGTTGCGTGGGTGATACGACAGTCAGCAGAACCTGCCGCAGGGTCGCGCCGGTCACTAGGCGAAGATATCGATACAGGCTTATCAGAGCGCGGTACCACGTCCATGAGCATGTGATCCGCCCCGAAATTCTTGAAGCGGCGAAAGACCTCGGCCATGGTAGCGGCAAACAGCACAGTGGAGGCCCGCTGAGATTCCCGGTAGCTATCGGATTGCTCAGGGTATTGCTCCAGGAGTATGCCCAGGAGATTGCGTCTTTCAGGGGGGTTCGCTGCGTTCGATGGGACTGCCCGAGTAGCCAGTGTAATCTCCAACCGGCTGCAGGCAGCCTAGTTGCATCGCTTCGATCACGTCCCCACCCTGGCATTGATACCTTGCTGGCGCTATTGCAACATTGCCATTCAGGAATACGTGGCTGAAGCTCGGCCGGTACGGGTTATACCATATTTCATTAGCTGCAGCCCGGTCAGGCTGAAGCAAAGGCGGGCAGTCAACGGAATCGGGGAGCTCGATATCGATCAGAGCAAGATCCGCCTCCAGGGAACGCCGGTAGACACGGCCTGTAACTGTCTCGCCTCCTGCCAATGTTACGTCTAGCGCGTCTAGGTCAGGAGCTGCACCGCGCAGGCAGTGGAGCGCCGTCAATACGTGGCACCGAGTCAGCAGGAAACCTGCTCCCAGCCTTCTGCCTCGCTGGGAGAGTTCGACCCAGTAGTCTTCACCAGGCATGCTGCCTCGTCAGCCGCGTTCAATCGTGACGGTGACTTCGATCGATGCTTCCGCCGACATCCTGGACAAGATAACACCCGCCTCCGCTGCCAGAGTAATGCCGAATTTCGCTTCGATGCTCTTAACCTTCCAAGCCGCCTCGTCTTCGATTTTGGCCGCAGAGTCCTGGATGATCGCCGTTGCTTCCGACACTGCGGACTCGATGTCTGCGCGCCGATCCTGGAGCAGCGCGGTTGTCCGAGTTCGCGAGGCAATCTGCCGCCCTCCGGACGAGTCGAACTGCACCGTCTCAACGAGAACCTTGGCAGACGTCATAAACCCTCTCCCCTCGCAATGTGTCTTCCCTAGATGGTAAAGCGCAGACGACGGACCAGACGACACTCTCGGCCTTCCACCACAATCCAGCACGTCTTCAACACGGCAACCGTCACGGTCGGCGGCCTTTTTATCTCGCCACCCACTCGGTGGCCGCAACCGTCGTGGGAGCGGTCGCAGCCACCGCCTTGTGCGGCTGGAACACGTGGTTGCTACTGGGGCGGGAGTCCACATTGGCCAGCCCCGGGGGCAAGCGCCGGTGCCGGGTGGTGAGCTGACGACAAGATTCTGCTGAGTCGCCCATTGCACTCTCATAGATGGAAAATTACACTCAGGAGAATGGAGGATTCACTTCCAGGACCGGGCTATCCCTACCAGACAGACGAGGAGATGGCCGCCCTTGAGGAGATCGGGCACACGATCCGTCGCCCGGCTGGCAGTGCCTTCATGATGGAGGGCGACTACGGCGACTTTGCCCTGCTGATCAAGAAGGGCCACGTCAAGGTCACATCCGGCAAGCCACCGCGAATCGTCGCCATCCGCGGCCCCGGCGATATAGTCGGCGAGCTCGCCGTCATCCACAGCAAGCCGCGCTCCGCGAGCGTCTTCGCCCTCGATGACGTCGAAGCGCTGCAGCTGCCTGCAGCCGACTGGCTGCGGTTCCTCTACGCTCATCCGCGAGCCATGCACGCGCAGTGGGCCATCACGGCCCAGCGGACCGAGCAGGCAGTCAGGAAGATGGCCTGGTCGGACCTCCCAGTCGAGCAGCAGCTCGCCAAGGCGCTCCTCGAGCTGGCCGACAGCGGAATCGGCGAGCAAACCAGCAAGGGAACAGTCGAGCTCCGGCTGAGCCAGCAAGACCTGGCAGCGATGATCGGAACCAAGAAGCTCGACTCAGTCAAGAAAGTCATCCGGCAGCTGAAGGCCGCAGGCGCCATCGCGACCGGCCGGCAGCAGGTAACGATCCTCGACCTAGCCGCCCTCCGAGACATCGCAGCCGGCGACCGCGCTGTGCCCTGACAACCCCCGGGAGCCCAAGAGCTGCATCTACTTACCAAGACAACCGCTCACATTGCCGCAGTCCCCATCGCTCTCCTGCGCCGCCGCCGCGCCGACCGGTCCCGGCCGATGAACCTCGCCAGGGAAGAATGACCTCGCGGCCAAGGCGCACCGTGTCCGGCCAGCTAGCACGAAGGACGCCAGTGACAGATCCTAGAGGCCGCAAGCCACCTTGGGAAGTCGCCCGTGACCGCGAAGGCGCGATGGGGGCCAGGATGACTATCAAAGCCTCTTCGGGATCACCTTCCGCGGCGCGGTCGGGATCATCGCTGCCGGAGTCGGCGCCTGTCGTGTCGTGGCAACTTTCGCGGCCGCCCCGATCGAGTGCTGAGCCGAAAGACCTTCCCATGGCTGAGGACTCACCATCGATCGCCGGCAGTGATGTGCGCGATCTCGCCCAGGAGATCGCGCTCCGCGTCATCGCGATGCTGAGACACCAGGCTTCGGACGAAGCAGCCAGACCGGCGAGGGAGCCATCACTTCATGCGCGGCACTTAGGGTGACGGTGCTCTCGGGAGCCGGTTCGGGAGCCGTCCCCGCGACGGGAACTGACGCTGGCGCGGAGAT
>Ga0335078_10012278_pt1 | contig 12710 bp, 9 predicted proteins | sample Lox_Sample_32_FD_206711 | JGI IMG/M metagenome (GOLD analysis project Ga0335078, IMG submission 206711) | Soil microbial communities from Loxahatchee National Wildlife Refuge, Florida, United States - Lox_Sample_3.2 | ecosystem: Environmental > Terrestrial > Soil > Wetlands | place: USA: Florida... | reverse complement strand
CAACGGCTGCCCCGCTCAGCTTGCCGTTCCTCAGATTCTCCGCCAGCGCGTCGTGATTCACCACAAAGCCGCGGCTCAGGTTAAGGAAGAATGCGCCCTTCTTCATGATGCGGAATTCTTCTTCACCGAAGAGATTCCTGTTTTGAACCTTGCCGTCGACGTGCAGAGAAACCACGTCAGCGGTCTGAAGCAGCTCCGAAAAGGTGCAGTTCTTGGCATTGCCGCGCGCCAGGACCTCCGCCACATCGCAGAAGATGACCTTCATGCCAATCGCTTCCGCCAGCTCGGAAAGCTGCGACCCTATCTTGCCATAGCCTACAATCCCGAGGGTCAAACCGCGAACTTCATGGCATCCCTTGGCGGTCTTGTGCCAGACGCCGCGGTGCAGCGCGTGGCTGCTGTGAAAAACCCGCCGCACCAGCATGATGATTTCCCCCAAGGCGAGCTCCGCCACGGAGCGGGTGTTGCTGTGCGGATCGTTAAATACGGCAATGCCGCGCGCGGTGCAATTGGGAAGGTCGATGTGCTCGACGCCGATGCAGTACGCGCCCACGACAAGTAATTCCGGAGCGGCCTCCAGGACCGCCTTCGAGATTTTTGTCTTGGACCGGACGCCGAGTATGTTGACGTTCCGGAGCACCTGAAGAAGGACGCCCTCGTTCGGGCTTCCCGGCAAGGTCCTGACTTCGTAGCCGGCGCGCGCAAACGTTGCAACCGCGTCTTCATGCACGCCTTCGAAAAACAAAGCCTTCATCGCCATTTGGCTCCCTCGAAAACAAGACTCGTGCGTTTATACCATACTCCAGAGAAACTGCTGAAAGAATAGCACCTTCGAGTTTAAAATGAATAAATCAGCCGAAGCGGCTCTTCCGGCCGCTCAGGAACTGCGGCAGGGCTGCGATTTCGCGGGGGTTTTGAAATGCCCAGACAATTGGAAAACTACGTGGAAGGCGGCTGGCGTGCTTCCCGCGCCACCGAGACGTTGAAGGTGCTGAACCCGGCGTCGGCGGAGATTCTGGCGGAGGTGCCGCTTTCGCCGCCGGAGGATGTGGGCGCGGCGGCGGTGGCAGCCGAAAAGGCATTTCCGGAATGGAGGCGCAGGCCGGCGGGAGAGCGGATTCAGCCGCTCTTCAAGCTTAAGTCGCTCCTCGAGGAGAACTTGCCGGACCTCGCCCGCAGCGTCACCGAGGAGTGCGGCAAGACCTACGCGGAAAGCGTCGGGGAAGTGCGGCGCGCCATTGAGAATGTGGAGGTCGCTTGCGGCATCCCCAGCCTGATGCAGGGTTACAACAACGAAGACATCGCCCCGGGCATCGACGAGCACATGATCCGGCAGCCGTTAGGCGTGGCGGCGGCCATCACGCCGTTCAATTTCCCCGCCATGATCCCGTTCTGGTTCATGCCCTATGCCCTGGCCACGGGAAACTGCTTCATCCTGAAACCTTCGGAGCGCGTGCCGTTGACCTCGAGCAAAATATTCCACCTGCTGGAGGCCTCGGGCTTTCCCCCCGGCGTGGTGCAGCTTGTGAACGGCGGCAGGGAGACGGTGAACGCGCTCCTCGACCATCCTGCCATCCGGGCCATCAGCTTCGTAGGCTCGACCGCAACCGCGCGCCACATTTACAGCCGGGCGGCGGCGAACGGCAAGCGCGCCCAATGCCAGGGCGGCGCCAAAAACCCGGTGGTGGTGATGCCCGATGCCGACCTCGAGACCACCACCAGGATCCTGGCCGATTCCGCCTTTGGATGCGCCGGGCAGCGCTGCCTGGCAGCCTCCGTCGCCATCACCGTGGGTGAGGCAAGGAAAGCGCTGACGGGGCAGTTGATGGAAGCCGCAAGCAACCGCAAGGTCGGGTACGGACTGGACGAAGGCGTGGAGATGGGGCCCGTCATCTCGCTCGAGAGCAAAACGCGGATCGAGGCCCTGATTGCGAAGGGTGAACGCGAGGGAGCGCAGTTGCGCGTGGACGGGCGCGGCAAGAAAGTAAAGGCCTACGAGGAGGGATTTTTCATTTTCCCCACCGTCCTGGATGATGTTCCCCCTCAAGGTGAACTCGCGGGCACCGAGATCTTCGGTCCCGTGTTGAGCCTCATGCACGCCGCCTCGCTCGACGAAGCGATTCAAATGGTCAATGCACGCAGCTACGGCAATATGGCCTGCATTTTTACTCGAGACGGCGCGAGCGCCCGACGTTTCCGTTACGAGGTGAATGCCGGCAACATCGGCGTCAATATCGGCGTGGCCGCGCCAGTCGCGACCTTTCCCTTTAGCGGCTGGGGTGAGAGCTTCTTCGGCGACTTGCACGCCCAGGCGCGGCATGGCGTGGAGTTTTATACACAAACGAAAGTCGTGATCGAGCGCTGGCCGCGGGAATGGCACCGGAAGTTCTGATTGATTCATCGTATCATTGAGTCACTGAATCATTGAAAGTGCCAGGCCTCGCCCCTTCAATGATTCAATGCCTTAATGGGGCAATGAAACAATGGACAACGACTATGCGTTCGAAATGGCGACTTCAGCGGTCCGCTTCGGTTTTGGCGTAACCCGCGAAGTGGGCGCGGAGCTCGCGGACCAGGGCAAGAAATATGCACTGGTTTTTACGGATGCCAACTTGCGTTCGTTGCCGCCCGTGTCCACGGTGTTTGAATCGCTCGACGAGCACAAGATCCGCTATTCGATTTTTGACCGCGTGCGTGTCGAGCCCACCGATACATCGTTTTGCGATGCGATTACAGCCGCACAGGCTGACAATTTTGATTGCCTGGTCGCCGTCGGCGGGGGATCTACAATCGACACCGCAAAAGCGGCCAATCTCTATAGCACTTATCCTGCCGATTTCCTCGACTACGTCAATCCGCCTATCGGCAAGGGGAAGCCCGTTCCCGGCCCTCTCAAGACCCTGATTGCCATTCCCACCACGGCGGGCACTGGAAGCGAAACCACCGGCGTGGCGATTTTCGACCTGACTCGAATCCATGCGAAAACCGGCATCGCGCATCGCCGGCTGAAACCGGCCCTGGGTCTTCTCGACCCGGAAAACACCCGGACGCAGCCGCCTGCCGTGGCGGCTTCCGCCGGGCTGGACGTATTAAGCCACTCCGTCGAGTCCTATACCACCCTGCCATTCGATCAGCGCCCGCTGCCCGCGCGGCCGATTCTGCGCCCCGCGTATCAAGGGTCGAATCCCATCAGCGATGTCTGGAGTCTGGAGGCTCTGCGGCTTGTGGCGGCTTACTTGCGCCGCGCGGTGGCCGATCCAGGCGACGACCAGGCGCGCGCCGCCATGCTGCTGGCCGCATCCTATGCCGGCATCGGATTCGGGAATGCCGGCCTGCATTTGCCTCACGGCATGTCCTACGCAGTCTCCGGCCTGGTGCGCGATTACCGGGCGCCAGGCTATGGCGGCGGACATCCTCTGGTCCCGCACGGAGTTTCGGTCATCCTCAACGCCCCGGCGGCATTTCGCTTCACCGCGCCGGCCTGTCCCGAGCGCCATCTCAAGGCCGCCGAAATACTCGGCGCCAAGATCAACGGCGCGCGCCCGGAAGACGCGGGAAAGATCCTGGCCGAGCGGATCATCGGATTCATGCAGGATCTGCGCATTCCAAACGGGCTCCAGGCAATCGGCTACCAGACTTCAGACATCCCTGCGCTCGTCGAAGGCACCCTGCCTCAACACCGAGTTACCAAGCTCTCCCCTCGCCGGTTCGAGCCGGAAGATCTGGCCAAAATCTTCAGTGACGCCATGGCGGCTTGGTAGTCGGAGAGTCACGCAGCACAGGTCGAGGAACAGCCCTGGCTGTTGTCATTCTGAGCGCAGCGAAGAATCTCGCAGTTGCCGTTTCGAAGAACTGCGGAGATCCTTCGTCGCCTGCGGCTCCTCAGGATGACAGTCAAATGGTTTTTTCCGTAACCCGTAAAGCTCCGCCTTTCCCGAAGGGCAGTGAGAAATGCCGAACGCGTGCGCAGCTTGCCCCTTCGTGACAGCGAAAAACCGCTGACCTTAAAAGCCAGGCTTGCGCTATTCGCCCGCTTGAATTATTTGCCGGGCACGCGGGGGAAGGGGCGGGGGACAATTCCAGCTCCCTCTTTCACCGTGATGATCTGGTTGATAGGAACGTTCGTGAGCTTCTCCACCGCGCCGCTGGGCCAGGTGATTTCGAGCCGGTCGATCGTCTTGCGCTTTCCGAGGCCGAAGTGGATGCGCGGATCCTGCGCGGACATGTAACTCATGCCGCCTTTGCGCTGCTGATACTCGGTGAATCCTTCCGAAACCAGCTTCAGTGCCGCGCCCACGCCATCGCGATTCGACTTGGTCCCCACCAACATCACTTCCAGCCAGTTGTTGGCATTGCCGCCGTCGTTGCGCAGCAGTTGGGGATAGTCGCCGCTGACCGAAATCGCGACATCCAGGTCGCCGTCGTTATCGAAGTCGGCGACGGCCGAGCCGCGCCCCACCACCGGCTTCATGAAGTCGGGCCCCAGAAGCTCCGAAACCTTCTCAAATTTCCCCTGGCCCAGGTTGCGGAACATCAGTTTAGGTTCGGGAAAGGTCTCTTCACTGTGATAAAGCTTAATATTATCCAGCATTGAGCCATTAACCTGAAATATGTCCATCCAACCGTCATTATCGTAATCGAAAAGCTTGCCGCTCACCCCGCTGAGGAAGATTGCCTTGTTGCCCATCCCGCAACTGTAGGTAGCGTCGTCGAACGAATTGTCGTGATTGTTATGGTAAAGGCGATTGAGCTCGAAATCCAGGTGGGTGACGTAGATGTCGAACCAGCCGTCGCCGTCCACGTCGGCGGCGTCGGTGCCCATGCCCGCCTCGTATTTGCCGTCTTCGCTCGCCGCCACGCCGGACATGAAAGACACGTCCTCGAAGGTGCCGTCCTTCTTGTTGAGGAAGAGGGAATTCGGCCACGTGTCATTAGCAACAAACACGTCCGTCCAGCCGTCGTTATTGAAGTCGGCGAGGACCAGGCCCATGCCTTTTACCTCGGGGACGCCGAGGCCGGATTTCTCGCTCACATCCGTAAACGTGCCGTCGTGGTTGTTGTGGTAGAGCTTCAGCCGCAGGCCGCGATAGTTGTCCGGGTGGCAATAGGCGCGGTAGCCGGGCCGGTGCTCGCCGCAATACATGTTGTTCTTGGGCGTCCAGTCGATATAGTTGCACACCAGCAGGTCGAGATATCCGTCTTTGTCGTAGTCAAACCAGCCGGCGCTGGTAGGCCACTGGCCCTCGTCACTGACGCCGGCCTTGGCGGTCACGTCGGTGAACGTGCCATTGCCATTGTTGTGGTAAAGGATGGCGCGGCCGTAGCCGGTAACGTAAAGGTCGGGGTAACCGTCGTTGTCATAATCTCCCACGGCCACGCCCTGTCCGTAGAGGCCGACAGCGCCCACCCCCGCCTTCTCCGTCACATCCGTGAAGGTCCCATCGCCATTGTTATGATAGAGAGCGGAATGCAGCGGGTGAGGAGGCTTGTACCACTCGGTCTCCGCCGTCTGCACCAGGTAAAGGTCCATCAAACCGTCCTGGTCGTAATCGATCCAGCCCAGGCCGTTGCCCATGGTCTCGATGTAGTTCTTTTCCGCCGTGAAGGTGTGATCGTGCTGGAAGGTTATGCCCGCCGCCTCGCGAATGTCCGTGAAGCGAACCGGCACGGAGATGGAAGGCGTGGCGGCCGGCTCGCCGCTCAAACGCTCGAGCACCCCAAGGGTTGCGCCCAAAACCAACACCAGGAGGAAGGGCGGAGCGAGCTGCCGAAGCCTGCTTTTTGAAAGTGAAGGAACTTGAGCCATCTGCCGTCTAGCGTTCCACGAAAGGCCAACCGTCGCCGGTCCCTGGGGCGGCCACAAGGGCCGCCCCTACAACTGCGAACCTCCACTATAACCCCTGGCGCGTGTCTGGCTCAATCGGCAATCTAGACTTGCGCTACTCGGCTACTCGCCCAGCAACTCGAAATACTTCCCCACCGCGTCGATGCCGCGATAGAAATTGGGCAGGTGGAACTTCTCGTTAGGGGCGTGCAGGTTGTCGTCGGGCAGGCCGAAGCCCATCATGACGCTGGGGATTTTCAGGTTTTTCTGAAATACACCCACGATCGGGATAGAGCCGCCGGAGCGCATGTAAACGGTCTTGTTCTTGAAGACCTGCTCCATGGCCTCGGCCGCGGCGGCGATCCATTTGCTCTCCGTGCTTACCACGGAAGCGGGCGCCGAACTGATCACTCGCACCGCGGTCTTGATTCCCTTGGGCGTAATCTTCTTCACAAAAGCGGTGTATTGGCGAATGATTTCCTTGGGGTTCATTTCCGGAACCAGGCGCATGCTGATTTTGGCCACGCCAACGGCGGGGATCACTGTCTTCGCGCCTTCGCCGGTAAAGCCTCCGCGGAAACCGTGGACCTCTAGCGTGGGCCTCGACCAAGTACGCTCGAGCACCGAGAACCCTTTCTCGCCGGTCAGGGCGATCGAGCCGACTTCCTTGCGCAGATAGGCCTTTTCATTGAAGGGCAGGCGCTTCCACGCGGCCAATTCCTTCGCGGTCGGTTTCTTCACGCGCTGGTAAAAGCCCGGTATGAGAATCTTGCCATCCGGACTCTTGAGCTTGTTAATCATTTCCGCCAGAGCCTGGAAGGGATTGGGCGCCGCTCCGCCGTAGACCCCGGAGTGGAGGTCGTGATCCGCGCCGCGCGCTTCGAGTTCCGTGTAAACCAGGCCGCGCAGGCCGGTGGTGATCGTCGGCAATTCGGGCGCAAACATTTCCGTGTCGCAGACCAGAGCCGCATCGGCTTTCAGACGGTCCGGGTGGGCCGCCACGTACTCCTCGATGTGCTCTCCGCCCACTTCCTCTTCGCCCTCGAGCAGGAATTTGATGTTGATGGGAAGCTTGCCTTCTGTTTTCAGAAAGCCTTCCACGGCTTTAACCAGAAGATACGTCTGCCCCTTGTCATCCACGGCGCCGCGAGCATAAATGTTCTCATTGCGGATGGAGGGCTCGAAGGGCGGCGACACCCATTCCTCGAGCGGATCGGGCGGCTGCACGTCGTAGTGCCCGTAGAGCAGCAGGGTCGGCTTTCCGGCAGCCTCCAGCCATTCCGCATAAAGGAGCGGATGCTGGCCTTCTTTGCCCGCGATAATATCGACGTTCTTCATCCCCATTTCGCGCAGTTCGCTCGCCAGAAATTCGACGGCGCGCTGCATGTCGGGCTTGTTTTCGGGCAGAGTGCTGATGCTGGGAATCTTCAGCAAGTCCGTCAGCCCTTGTAGAAATCGGTCATGATTTGCATGGTAATATTCTGTAAGATTCGTTGCCAAAGTGAGTACCCCCGAAGTTGAGATTTTGAAACGATCGTTGAAAGAGGTGGTAGCGCGGACCACCGCTTTTGTGGTCCGCGGCCTTTTCAAAGGAAGAACCGCGGACCGCAAGAACGGCGGTCCGCGCTACCAACTTCTCAACTCATTCCCCGTGCTGCCCATAACGCTTGCGGACCACCATCCCATAGTGAATGCCGGACGCCACGGTGAGGACCGCGGCCAGGTAGGCAAAGGTTCGAACCATTCCCCTCAAGAGAAACGGCACGTGGGCTTGGAAACCGACGGCCACAAAAACGGTCAACACCTGGACAACCGTGGAAGCCTTTCCCAGAGCTGTGGGATAAAAAGGCCGATAACCGGCCACCAGGCTGATCAGCAGCGCGGTAATGATTATGGCGGCATCGCGGCTGATCACGATAATGGTCAACCACCAGGGGACGGCCTCGCGAAAGGCCAGGGCGAGAAAGGCGGTCGTCATCAGAAGCTTATCTGCGATAGGATCGAGCGCCACGCCCAGGGGCGTCTCTTGCTTCAGCAGGCGCGCCACAGTCCCGTCAATCATATCGGAAAGCGCCGCCAGTGCGAGCACCGCCAGAGCGCCTCGATACCTCTGGTCGACCACCAGGATGGCGAAAAACGGAATAAAAGCCAGGCGCAGGATGGTGATCTGGTTCGCGGGCGTCAGGATGCGAGAGGTCATGGCTACGAAACAATATTGCGGCGCGGCGTTCGAGATGTCAAATTCCCTCTGGCTCGGGTGGTGGCCCGATGGGATGGGTAGCGCGAGCCTTCAGGCCAGCATTTGCCGGCCCTCCGCAGTCAGGCTCCTTCGGCGCATTGCGGGGATGCTTCGCTTCGCATGACAGCGTCCGCTCCGCGTCTCAGCCCTTCTGCGGTGCGCCTCACGATTTGATTAGCCTACGTTGCACCGCGGGGCTGCGCAGTTCCCGCAACGCATCTGAGGCAATCCAGCGGGCGGCCGGGGAATCCATTTCATGAATTTCCCGGGCAACTTCAATCGCCGCACGGTTCAGCCGCAGGTTTCGTTTGCCGATTTGGCGAAGCGCCCAGTTGACGGCCTTTCTCACGTAGTTCCGCTCGTCGCGCGCTTCTCTCTTGATGAGCGGTAAGAGCCGCAGGAATGTTTGGTTGGGGGCGTCCTTATCGCTCACCGCCAGGCAGGCCATCAGCGCGAAGGCAGCCCTTTTCACGAATTCCTCCCGGCGCGCGCTCCACTCCCGGCATTTCCGGTAGGCAAAGGGGGTGTAGCGGAAAAGGTTGAGGCAGGTTCCATCCGAGACTGCCCAGGAATCGAAATCCTTCACCCAGTCGTCCATCAGCCGCTCGGTCACGCGCTGCCGCTCGGCGACCAGGCCCGCGAGATAACGGGCTTCCAGTATGCCCGTAGACCACAATCGCTCGGCCAGGGCGTGGTCCTTGCCGATCTCTCGGGCCAGCTTTTTCAATGCAGGCGTGGACCAGCCGAAGGCCCTGGCCGCCGTAATTCCGAAGCGTGCCATGCCACGCACCGCGGCGGGATTGGCTTGCGCCTCGAGCTTCTTCAATACCTGATTGAGTGTCATGCCTGCACCATTTCCTGGCGGCCCCTCGCCCGGCGCGCTTCCTGATAAGGCGCACCGGGACAGCGTGCCCCCCCAAAGGGTGCCGGGCTAGCTTCACAAGGGGATTCTTGACTGTGACTTTCGACTCTTGGCTCTCGCCTGCCCTTCAGCCCTGCGGTGTCTCAATTCCGAGGTATTCCTGGATGCTCAAACCAACCAGGCTGCGGAACCGCTCTGAAAGCGAAGGGATCGAGCCCGAGGGTTCATCCAGCGCCACACGTTCCACACGGTGCATGGGGTAGAAAACCTGGGTCATTCCCACGCTGAATTCTTCCCGCGCCACGATCTGGCGGACGAAGTCGTCGAAGGAGTTGAGGTCAATTCCACGCACTGTTACGCCCCGGGCGTCGAGCTCGAGCAGTTGCCCCCAGAATTTCTCCTTGGGGGATCCCAGGCTTACGATGACGATGCTGTTGGGCTCCATACGTACCTCGACTGAACTCGATGGGTGGGCCAGCGGGCTGCGGAAAAAGCCTCGACCGTCGTCATTCTGAAAGCGTTTGGCTTGTTCAGTGTTAAGTGGCTCTGACCGGCAGAGCCAGCCGTCCAACGGTCATCCTGAGCCCGTTCGCTGTCACCCTGAGCGCAGCGAAGGTCTGCAGTTTGCCCGCTCAGGGTTAAACTTCGCGAAGGATCTGCAGTTCGCCGAGCATCCTGAAATCAAGAAAATGCAGATCCTTCCTTCGTTGCACTCAGGACCGCCTCCGGATCATCAGGATGACAGCCAGAAGGCTTTTCGAGCAACCCGATGCCGTTGGGAACCGCGCCGGTGTGAGTCAAGCCACGCCGGGGGCTGCCCTGCTTCGACTGGCCAGGCCGCTCTTTTGGCGCAAAGCGCCTGCGCCTTTCCACTCTAAAGTGAAGAGAATACCCCCCTCCAGGCCGAATAGCTAGCCTGACTTTTTCACTGCTGCTTGCGAAGAGCGGGGCTTAATGCGGAATTGGAATCGTGATTTCGGCGGGGATGAAAGAGTGTGTGTGAGAACTGGTTCAGGCCGTCATTCCGGGCTCTCGCTGCGATCCCGAGCCTTTCGCTTGTCATTCTGAGCCCTGCGCTTGTCATTCTGAGCGGGGCGAAGAATCTCGCTCCGCCGCTCGGGGTAATCTCCGCGAGGAATCCCGCTTTGGTTATTTTCAACGTACTGCGAGATTCCTCGCCGCCTGCGGCTGACCTGAAGATCGTGCCCGGACTCGTCATTCCCGCGAAAGCGGGAATCCATTGCACTGACGATGGGTCCCCGCTTTCGCGGGGACGACGCTGATTTACATCGCCTCGGGGGGGCCAAAGGCCCATGGAGACTCCCGGAATGGCAGACTCATCGAGTTTTGAGACAGCCTGCAAGTCAAACTACGATGTTGCGACAGTCCACGAGCCAGTCACATTGAGCGGTATCAGCCGGGCGGTCTCGAGCATTGAGCCGATGGTGGTGAAAACCTGGCTCAACTGGGTGATCGGCACTGCGCCGCTGCATATGGTGCTGGTATTTCCGTTTACGGTTTGAGGAACCGAAAAGAAATACTGCGACAACGGTGTGGAGGAGATCCCCGCCATCGTGGAGCAGGGAGTGTTGGCGGGATTGCCCGCTATGGACGGCACGGATTCCCCGGAGGTGCACCCCGATGTCTCCGAGCCGTAGGAGATGGAGTAAATCTGGGTGGAGGTGTTATCCGATTGCTTGACTCCCTTGGCCCAATTCGCTGCGTTGACGGCCTGTGTGCACTCCCCCGTGGCTGAGAAAACGTGCCCGTTCATTCCGGCGATTTGACCGCTGCCCACGGTCTGCTGCACGGATCCACCCATTTGCGTGCTGCTGGCGCTCGCGTTGCCGTCGCTTAGCAGGATCATGATGTCCTGGACATTCGAGGTGTGGTTGTTGGTGAGGTAGGTTTGTGCCGCTACGATGGCGCCCGCATAGAATGTTCCCTCGCCGCCCGGAGTGGGCATCCCACAGTTATTCGTTCCCGCCCCGACAGTTTGAACGAGGTCGGAATTCCAGTTTATCGAAGCAGTGTCAGAAAGCCGATAATCGTTTCCAAAGCCGAGGACCAGGTACTCCGGATTGTTGTTATACGAGGCGATGGGCGGGTCCGTCGCGGGGCACGAGAAATCATCCGGTGCATATCGAGAATTCGCGGTGGTATTGGTCAAGCTTGGAGCAGCAGGACAGGTTGCGGTCGTGATTCCCGAATTCGTGGAGCTGCATATTCCGGGAAACGCCATGATGCCGACTTCATCGATGGCAGAACTGCTGCCGCAGCTTGTCAGGCCCACCGCGCAGGGGGCGAGTTCGCCGAGGAGGGTCTGAACGCCATACTGGGCACACTGCTCAGGTGTGTATTTCCCGCTTGAACCGGTCACGCACCCCGTGTCCGTACCCGAGCCCATGGACGAGGTGGTGTCCAGCACCAGCATAATGTGGTACGGGATCGCGCCTCCGCCGCTGGCGCTGGCGATCGAGGTTGCCCTTATGGTGAGCGATTGGAAGCCGAATATCTTGCCGAAAAAGGTGGGCTCCGTCGCCGTCTCCACCACTTTGATCGCGTTGCAGCCTCCCGCCGGATTCGAGCTGGTAACTCCGCAGGAGGGAAAGCTGGCGGCAGCGGCGCACGGAGGGAGGCTATAGCCGGGGTACGTGGAAGTCGAGAGACACGCGAAACTGACACTCACGTTGGTGATGTTGAGGTCGTGATGGATGTTGTACTGGGCACTGTAGGCCGTACTGCCGCTGTACTGAGTCACCACGTTGTAGACCGATGTGGTGGCAGGATTGGGCATGGCGGCCCCTCCCGCACTCGCCGCCGCATCGGTGTTGGCTTGCAGCTCGCGCTGGGCGTGCAAGGCGAAACCGATATCGATCGATAAGGCCGCCATCCCCAGAATGGCGATCATTGAGGCCGCAACCAGGTAGAGGGCCTGCCCGCTTTGGTCGCGATAGAGCCTGCGAAGGAGAGATTTCATGTGCCACCTCATTCGATATATACCGTCGTTGTCGCGCTGATACAGTAAGACGAGGACGGGCAGAGCTTAACCCCGCCCTGCAGGGGACTTTTGGACCCGCCCTGCATGGGACAAAGATTGTATTTGGTGAATGGGATCGGCAGGTTACACGGATAGGTCGCCGTTATGGTCCCGGCATCAGCCGGCAGCAGCGCCGCAGTGCAGGTTGAGCCGTTGGCGAAAGTCTCCGCCGCGATGGTGATCTGAGACGTATTGAGGTTCCCCGCGGCGTTGGTGAGTGCCGTGTTCGCCTGCGAGCAGGCGAGGGTCCCTTGATTTCTGCCATTTGCCAAAACCCTGGCGCCCACCGCTACCGCATTGGCCAGCTCGACGTAGTTGAAGAAGGTGATCCCCCCAAAGATGATCGACACCAGCATGATCGATAGAATGGGCAGCGACATCGCGAACTCATACAACGCCCCGCCTTCTTCCCGTCCGGGGAGCAGGCTCAAGCGCAGAACTCTCTGCCATGTTCGTCGGGAACCCCAGCTCGCAAAACGTTTCATGGAACCGTGACCGTGCCTTTCTGACATTCAGATCCGCCTCATTCGATTCGCGCCGTTGCAATCGAATAAATGCAATACGCGTACGGACAATTCACGCTGATCGTGCCGCCCGAGGTGGTAATCTGGGTATTGCCCGCGGCTATGGAACAAAGGTTGATCTTCAGGGTTGGAAAATACATGCTGCACGGGTAGCTGGCGGCTACGGTTGCCAACTCCCCCATGGCGAGAATCTGGCAAGGCGCAGCGACCGTGCAACTGGC
>Ga0335078_10012277_pt1 | contig 12710 bp, 9 predicted proteins | sample Lox_Sample_32_FD_206711 | JGI IMG/M metagenome (GOLD analysis project Ga0335078, IMG submission 206711) | Soil microbial communities from Loxahatchee National Wildlife Refuge, Florida, United States - Lox_Sample_3.2 | ecosystem: Environmental > Terrestrial > Soil > Wetlands | place: USA: Florida... | reverse complement strand
TGGACGCCATCGGCGCCCGCAACCAGCGCCACGTCCGCGCGATCATTCACGATCAATCGTCCGCCGGAGTCGTGAATCATGGGAACAACAGTCGACGCTGCCTCGAAAATCCGCCGCGACGAGCCCTGCTTATCGCGATACTGGAACAGGCGGACACCCGCGTCGAGCAGCGTTTGGCAGACAGACTTAAGCGACCGGTGGCCCAGCGAGTCCGCGTCGAGGATCGCGTACAGCTGCGGCAGCACAAGCCGGGCATCCCTTGGAGATGGAACGGACATTCTGATTGTGAAAGCGGCAAAGCCGCTCGCGAAGTGCTCCACTCGCGCGACGCGATCACAGCTCGAGCGCTCTGGTGCCGTTGCGCGCAAAGCGCAGCAGGTAGTGCGTGTCGAAATTGCCGGCGCGGAAATCGGCGTCGGCCATAATCTTCTGGTGCAACGGGACGGACGTTGAGATCCCTTCAATAATGAACATGTCGAGGGCGCGGCGCATTCGGCTGATGGCTTCGTCGCGATTTGCGCCGTGCACCACGAGCTTGGCGATCAACGAATCGTAGTAGGGAGGGACAACAGCCTCGGCGTAAGCGGCGGTGTCCAGCCGCACCCCGGTGCCGCCCGGCGCATTGAATCCGGTGATCTTGCCGGCCGAGGGCGCGAATGTTTCGGGATTCTCCGCCGTGATGCGGCACTCGAGGGCGTGCCCGCGCAGATTCACTGTCTCGCCGGGCAAGTTGATGGGCAGGCCCGCTGCAATCTGGATCTGGATCTTCACCAGGTCGAATCCGGTCACCATCTCGGTTACGGGATGCTCCACCTGGATACGCGTATTCATTTCCAGAAAATAGAGCTTCCGGTCCTCGTCCATGATGAACTCGACCGTGCCGGCATTGGTGTAGCCGACCTGCTTCAGCGCCTCGACGACGCGGTGGCCGGTCTCGCGGCGCAGTTCGGCGTCCACCTGGGTCGAGGGCGACTCTTCGACCAGCTTCTGATGCCGCCGCTGGATGGTGCATTCGCGCTCGCCCAGATGGACCACCTTGCCGTGCTCATCCGCCAGCACCTGGAACTCGATGTGCCGCGGGGAGGCTACGTACTTCTCCAGGTAGACGTCGGGCACACCAAAAGCGGCCTTCGCCTCCTCCTGCGCGGTCGCCACAGCGCGCGGCAGATCTTTGGCTGATTCGACGGCGCGCATCCCGCGTCCGCCGCCGCCGGCCGCCGCCTTCACCATGACGGGATAGCCGATTCGCGAAGCTGCTTCGAGCGCCTCCTCCTCGGACTGCAGCACGCCCGAGCCGGGAAGAACCGGTATTCCGAGCTCCGACATCTTCTTGCGCGCCGAATTCTTGTCGCCCATCAGCCGCATGGCTTCCGGCGTGGGTCCGATGAAGGTGATCTGTGAGGTGCGGCAGACGTCGGCGAAGTGTGCGCTTTCGGAAAGAAAACCGTAGCCGGGGTGAATAGCCTCGGCATTGGTGATTTCGGCGGCGGAGATGATGCTGGCAACGTTCAGATAGCTTTCGGCGCTGCGCGCCGGGCCGATGCAGATGGCCTGATCCGCAAAGCGGACGTGCAGCGAGTGTTGATCGGCTTCCGAGTAGACGGCGACCGTCTCGATCCCGAGTTCCTTGCAGGCGCAGATCACCCGCAGGGCGATCTCCCCGCGATTTGCAACCAGGATCTTTTTGAACATCCGACGTTTGCAGCCGGCGGCCCGGCAAGAGTCAGCGCTTTAGCGACGGTTTGATGGCGAAGAGGGATTGGCCGTATTCCACGGGCTGTCCGTTCTCAACATAGATGCGGACGATTTCGCCGCTCGCTTCCGATTCAATCTCGTTCATCAGCTTCATGGCTTCGATGATGCAAAGGACCTGTCCCACACGGACCGCGTCGCCCGGCGTCACGAACGGCTCCGCATTCGGCGACGGGCTGGCGTAGAAGGTGCCCACCAAGGGCGACTTGATGATGTAAAGCGACTCGCTCGATTCGGCCGACGCCGTGTCGGCAGGAGGAGCTGAGACCGAGCTCTCACGGGGCACCGGCAACGCCGCCATTTCCAACGCGCTCGACGCGGCCGGTGTCGCCGAAACGGTGGGAATCGTCAGAGGAAGAACCGGGGAGATGATCGTGGGCGGCGCGGGCGGAGCCGTCGACCGGCCCTCGGCGCGTCGCACGCGAATCCGCGTGCCGCCCTTCTCCATCTCGAACTCGGCCACATCCCGCTCGATCAGGAGATCGATGAGCTTCTGAATCTCCTTGAGCTCCCAGCCATTCTCCGAGCTTCCCCTCTTCTCAGCCATTCGCTACCGTCTCCGGACGTGCCGCGGAAAGTCCAGCCGCCTGTTGGAGTGATTCCAGGCCGCGCCGGGCGTCACAGCATGCTGCTGATCTTCAACTGATGAACCACGGGTCTTTCTCTGCGGGAGTCAGGACCTCGGGGCCGCGTTCCTCGATCAGGACGGTATCCTCGATCCTGACGCCGCCGTAACCCTCAAGATAGACTCCGGGTTCCACGGTGACGACCGAGCCCGCCGGCATCGGCGTCTGATCCCCGCGTCCGAGGCGCGGGCGCTCATGCACCTCGAGGCCTACTCCGTGGCCCGTGCTGTGCGTGAAGAACTCCCCCAAGCCTCGCTGCGCCAGCGCCTCGCGGGCGATGGCGTCGGCTTGGCCGGCTTGCAGTCCCGGACGCAGGCCTTCCACGGTCGCGCGCTGGGCTGCCGCCACCGACTCGTAGAGCCGGCGCGCCCGGCGGGTCGGCGCACCCAGATAGAGGGTGCGGGTCATGTCCGCCGCGTAGCCCGCGAGTATAGCACCGAGGTCGAAGATCACCAACTCGCCGCCTTCGAGGCGCCGCTTGGAAGCCCGAGCGTGCGGCCAGGCGCCGCGCGGCCCCGAAGCCACGATGGTCTCGAAAGCCGGCCCGTCAGCGCCGCCGCGTTTCATGCGGTATTCGATTTCTGCGGCGAGATCGCACTCCGGCACGCCCGGCTTGACCAGCGGCCGGACCTCGCGGAACACGGCCGCCGTCACGGCGCCGGCGCGCCGGATGCGCTCGGCCTCGCGGGCGTCCTTGACCATGCGCAGCTCGTCCAGGGTCGAGCCGATGGCATTCCAACGCGGGCCGGAGCCCTTGCCTCTGGCCTCGCCGCGGAACCTCGAGAAGTCGGCGCACGTCAAATGCGCGTCCTGATAGCCGATCGCGCTAACGCGCGCCCGCCGGACCCACGCCCCAACAGTTTTGCTCAGAGCTTCACGCGTCTCGATGACCTCGGCTCCACGGCTCTGCTCGCGTGCCTGAAGCGTGTAGCGTGGATCCACCCACAAACGCGCGCCTTTCGGGCCCAGGAGCAAAACGCCGGCGCTGCCTTTGAAGCCGCACAGATAGAAGATATCCACGGGCTTGGTGACCAGCAGATATTGCACCGGCAGCCGATCCAGGCGCTCGCGCAGCCGGGTGCGGCGCTCGTCAAAAAGCGCCTCCGGGAAGGCGGCGTCCTTGGGTGGATCGAAACTCATGATTGCTAAACGCGAAGGCCGCCCGGACGGGGCGGCCTTGCCTTGTGATACTCTGGCTCGACTTCTCTGCACAAACTGGTCGGGCTACTTGCCCTTCTCGGCGGCCACCTGAGTGATGGTCATGGTGTCACCCTTGACGGTGCCGGTGATCTTCACGTTCTCGCCTTCGTGACCTTTCAGCATGTCTTGCTGGTCGGTATTGTAGACTTTCCCGTTTGCGACCACTACCAGCTTCGACCCGGCTCCTTCGCACTCCTTGGTGCAGGCCACCGCGTCTTTGCCGCCGTGGTTTGCACCACACATGGCATCACTCACCGTGCCGGTGTAGACTTTGGCCCAGGAAAGACATCCAAACACCAGCATGGCCGCCACAAGCATCAACAGCTTCTTACGCATGATGATCTCCTTTTTCGATTTTGATCATGAGCCCCCAGACTCTTCATGCGCCGGGGCGGCCCACCTTTCCCCGGGCGCGATGCCTCCGACCTACTTTTGCTCCGCGCCGGCCTTGGAGTCGCCCTCCGCAGGCGCCGGTTCCACAGACGTGATGTCCATCGACATATCGTTGGCCATGGGCTCGAATTTTCCCGTGACCTTCACCCGCTTGCCTTCGAACCCTTTGAGTTTCGCCTGTTGCTCGGTCCGGTACATCTTATTGTTCGGCCCGACCACGAGCAACTCCTCGCCCAGATCGCCGCAGCGCTTGACGCAGGTCTGATCCTCCGCCGTCGCTTTCACATGCTTGACGCCGCACATGGCGTCGCTGACCACGCCCGTCACGGTATCCGCCGAAGCAAGCCCGGTCACCAGGAGCACCGAAGCCAGCAGCAGCAAGACTTTTCCTAAGCATCTGTCCACCCTTCGCCTCCGGTCCACGCACGGGGGCCGCATCACCCATCATATGCGAAAATCACGCAGCAAGCTTTACCGGTGAGGCGTTGGCGCCGATCCCGGCGCGATGGATTTGAAAGCCGCCTCCATCCAGTGCTGCATGCGCTCGCCATCGCCGAGCGCGACCGGCAGCGGCCGATCCTCCAGCCGTGTTCCCTTGCCGTTCATCACCTCGAGCAGCGCCAGGCCCCGACGGTTTCTCCACACCAGATTTCCCTTGGCGTCCCAGAGCTTCAGCTCCACGGTCGCCGCCGGGATCTGGCCGCGCCGCGGAATCATCGCCATCTTGGCCAGCGTACGAAAAGCGGCGCCCGCCACGGGATCTTCGACGCCGTCCCACGACGCTTCGAGGCGATAGACCGGCGCCTCCACCTGGATCACGTTCAGCTCCAGCACGCCGTCCGACCGGGTGAGCGTGGCCACCTTCGCTGTGACGCTCTGGGACGTGTTCAGGTAACCTGTCATATCAAAGTTCCCCGTGCGAGGGTCCGTCGACGCGAGCATGGAACTGCTTTGCTGGGCGCGCCTGCGCACTTCCTCGCCCACGTACGATGGCGCCACGTACCAGCCGAGCGCGTCGTGCAGATAGTCCCGGACCTCGTCATACAATGCGTCGGCGTCGGGTAGCTGCGAGTTGGGCAGCAGAACGATGCGGTGAATCCGGGTGGTGATGGTGCCGACGGGAACAAAAAGCGACTCGAGCGGGTAATCGAGCGACTTCAGAACGGGGTTGCCGTTGTCCTGCGGATAGTACCAGGCTGTCACCTGGGACCCGATGGTTACGCGATCACGGTAATCCTCGAATGTGGCCAGCACCAGGGTTGTGCCGTCTTTCGTCTGCACCGTCATCTGCTCCGGCTCGACATCGGTGACGAGGCCGATGGCTTTGCGCGTCTCGTGCTTTTGGGCGCGGTCGCTCGACGGAGATGGAGCCGCAAGGGCGTCCCGCTGCCGCAACGACCCTGTCGCCACGATCCCGATCAGCAGGAGCGCCGCAGCAACCAATCGTAAAGGCGTCCAGACCTCGCCGTAGCGGCTCCTGGAGTTTCCGCACTGCATGTTCCGCATGACATCGATCTTAGCACTTCGACCTGACCCGGGCATCTCCGCGCGTAAATCGTAGGGGCGGGCGCCCCGCGCCCAGGTCAACTGTGCCACGGATCGTCGTCCTCGGCATCGTCGTCCAGCAACTGATCCCAAAACTCGCAGTGGAATTCCGGGTCGCTAAGGCCGGGGAGCTTGACTCCGGATGGCCGTTCAGCGAGACCGGGACTCCGCCCCGAACAGTTGGGATCGCCCAGACCGACCGCGGCGAGAAGCGAAAGAAGGGGCGAAAGGCTGGCGGCCGAAGTCGCTGATTCTGCTGAGGATTCCAGTTTCGGTCCGATTACATTTTTTGCTTCTTGGCCCTTCGATCCCGACTGCCGGACGACGCCCGGGTCCGCTGACCCGGCAACCCGGTGGGGCACAGCACCGGCGCCCTTCACGCCAGCCTTGCTCTTGCGCACCCGCTTGGCGCGGGGCAGACGGGGCGGCGGGTCGATGAATTCGACTTCCGGCAGCCATGCGAACCGCTTGCGCCGGCGCTTCGAAGGAAGGGGATTGGTAAAGCGAACGCCGACGCCTTTCGCGTCCAGAAGAGTCAGGCTGCGGGGTCGAAACACGCCTCCGCTGTACTGGTAGACGTGGTCCTCCAGCACCCAGCCTTTCGCCATGCCCTTGCGCACCCGGGGGAGAAGGATCCGGCCCGTGATATGGCACCAGATGCGCGCTGCCAGCCGGAGGTGATAATTCCAGTCTTCTTCGCTCTTCATCTCTGAGAGCTCGAAAAACCGAGTGAAAATCCAGTCAAAAAGGACAAGCGACTCTTTGTCGCCGGTGCGCTCAATTTTCGCGCGCAGGTTGCGGGCATCCCAGCCGTGGCGCAGGCCGTTCATCGACGACCAGGCTTTGCCGAGGACGGTCTTGGGACCGGTGCATTTGAGGGCGTTGGCCCGCCGCGCGGCCAACGCGGCAGGAGTGAGACGCGGAGAACGGCGAAGACCCATGGATCACCTCCCGGTGAATTCCATTAAGCCCTCCCCGGTAAAGAGTGACTCCTGCGCGGTCCGATTGTCAAGCTGAAATATGACGGCACGGTAAACACGAGAACGATGATGGCCAAGCCGTGGTGGTACCCAGGTCTGCGCCGCGGCAGCTCTTGAGTGCGGCAGCTTGGGGCCGCTTTGACTAGGCCAGCTTGCTGGTCCCTAAGGTTGAAAGCCATCGCCGCAACGCCGCCGCCGACCGAGTAGCGCGCAATGCCGCGAGCAAGCTCTCGGGGGGAAAAAGCGGGGCAAGCTGCCGCACTCAAAAGCTAATCACGTCGGAGCGACGCGAACGCGAAGGTTCTATCATAACTCCAAAAGCAGCCTGTAACACATGAGCGTCGAGGAAATGACTCTTCCTCCGGACGAAGCCGAGCGCCTTTGGGCAGAGGAAGTCGCGTTCGCGTATCGGACCCCCTTATCGTCGCGTGTTCGCCCGCGGAAGCGCACCCGAGCACGTTGGCGTCCTGTCCCAATTGGTTATTGCCCGCGGCCCGTACGACCGCGACCGGAGGTATAATCTCCCGCGTGCCATGGGAGGCGGGGAACCACGGCAACGCGAAGGAGGTCCGTTCATGAAGCGCCGCATCTCAGCAAGATTCGCCGTTCCGGCCAGCTTCTCAGTCCTGCTTGGCCTGATAGTCATCAGCAGCATGCCCGGAGCCTGGGCTCAAAGCGGCGACAACGGCCGCAAACTCACCAAGCGCGTGATCGGCGATTATGGCTACTGGAGCCGCACGCAGAATCCGCCTTACAGCGCGGCCCAGATCCCGTTTCGCAAGCTCACGCAGATCAATCACGCCGGCGTCAGCTTCAACAGCAACGGCTATCTGGATGTGCCCTCGGGATTCCTGGAGCCGGCGCTGATCTCGGGCGCGCATGCCGTCGGCGACAAGGTGCTGCTCCTGCTCGGCGGCGATTTCGGAGCGCTCTCGAAGACGGTGGTGCTTAACAACCTGCTCGCCAACCTGCAGCGCTTCGTCACAATGTATGGCTACGACGGCGTGGACATCGACTGGGAGTATCCGGCGAGCGACACCGACCGGCACACGCTATACGAGCTGATGACGGGCCTGCGCTCGATTTTCCCCAGCCCCGCTTACGTGCTCAGCATGTACGTGGCGCCGTGGGGAAGTCCCTACTACGACGTCGCGGACCTGGAATCGGTCGTGGACCAGTTCAGCATTCTGATGTATGACTGCGCCGGACCATGGACCGATGACGGCCAGCTCAATTCGCCGATCTTTCCCGACTTGCACAATCCCGAGCCCTACGAATGCCAGCCCGGCGGCAGTGTGGCGCAGACGATCGGCATCTGGGTGAATACCTACCACGTGCCGCCCGCGCAATTGAACATGGGCACGCCGTTCTACGGCTACTACTACGAAAACGTCACGCACCTCTTCGGACCGTGCACCGACTGCGACAACACGGTGCTCTCGGAAAACTACGGCACGTTCATCAAGCAGCGGATCAACAACTATGGGTGGGAGACGTTCTACGACCCCTCATCGATGGTGCCCTACATGCTGCGGTCCGACGGGCAGCCGGGATACATCACCTACGATGACGGATTCTCAACCTACTATCGCGTCTGGTACTCGGACTGGAACCAGGGCCTGGGAGGCAGCTTCGCGTGGTCGCTTGATGCCGATTATGACGGCCACACGCAGGAGCTGCTGGAAGCGATGTACCATGCCAGCCTGAAGCAGCCGGATTAATCGTTCGCAGCCCGTGGAGCGGGGCTCCTCGAAGAGAGCCACTTCGAATCTTGGACACGAAGGCCGGAGGGGTCAGTGGCCCTACGGTGAGGCCATCGACGCGGGGTTCACGGTCCGGCGCCCGGGCTCGCACTAACAAGCTTCCAACCGGGCCGCGATCTTCATCGAACTGGTTATATTGAATCGCGATATATTCGCGTTCAGGACAGGCGAGACTGGGGCGCAACCCTGAGATAACGGGTGTATACTTCCTAGCCGTTGGGGGGCGAAAAAAATTGTGAATTTCTGATGGAGATCCCGCACATGAGAAGAATGACAGGCACTGTTTTGGCAGTTGGAATGATTCTTCTGAGCGCATGGGGGGCGCCTCTCTGGGGCCAGGCGGGAGCGAGCGCGCAGATGGCGGGTGCGGTGACGGACGCCAGTGGAGCGTTCGTGCCCAACGCCACCGTAACCGCGACGCACATCGACACCGGCTTCGTGCGAACCGCGCGCACCGGAGCGGATGGAGTTTATGCCCTTCCCAATCTCCCGGTGGGATCTTACCGGCTTGAAGTGGAAGCCGGCGGATTTCGGAAATACATTCAGACCGGCATCGTTCTCCAGGTGAGCAGCAACGTAACGATTAACGTCATTCTGCAAGTGGGACAGGTCAGGCAGGAGGTTCAAGTCTCGGCGAATGCCAGCATGATACAGACCCAGACGACTTCGGTGGGATCGGTCGTGGATAACGCGCGCGTGCTGGATCTGCCCTTGAATGGCCGCCAGGCCACCGATCTGATCATGCTCATGGGCGCATCGACGAACACACTGGACGAAAACGTCAACGACATCAAATCGAGCAAGAACTACGCCACCTCGGACAGCATTTCGGTGGCCGGAGGACAGTCCAGCGCCACCAGTTACCGTCTCGATGGCGGCACGCACATGGACAACTTCTCGAACATCAATCTCCCCTTTCCATTCCCCGACGCCATCCAGGAATTCAGCGTGGAGACCAGCAGCCTTACGGCGCAATCGGGCCTTCACCCCGGCGCCCAGGTCGAAGTGGTCACGAAATCCGGAACCAATCAGTTTCACGGCGACGCGTTCGAATTCGTGCGCAACGGCGTCTTTAACGCGCGAGATTTCTTCGCGGCCACGCAAGACACCCTGAAGAGGAATCAGTTCGGCGGGACCATCGGAGGCCCCATCAAGAAGGACAAGATCTTCGGATTCTTTGGCTATCAGGGGACCCGAATTCGGACCGCGCCGCCGTCCTCGATCACCTTCGTGCCGACCCAGGCCGTGCTGGCGGGCGACTGGAGCCAGATCCTGTCCGCGGGTTGCCAATCCAGCGGCATGGCGCGCACCATCGTCAATCCGGCCACTGGCCAACCGTTCGCCAATAATTTCGTAGATCCCAGCCTGTACAACGCGCAGGCATTGGCCTTGCTCAAGTACGTTCCCGGCACCAGCGACCCGTGCGGCAAGATAACCTACGCCATACCGCAGCCGCAGCGGGAAGATCAATATATCGGCCGGGTAGACTGGAACCAGAGCGCTAAGAATAGTATCTTCGGGCGGTACTTTTTCGCGGATTACAAGAGTCCGGCCTCCTTCAATGGCAATTTCCTGCTCACCACGCAGCGTGGCGTTCTCGATCGCACCCAGTCCGTCACCATCGGCGACAATTATTCCATCAATCCCAATACGCTCAACGCCGTCCATCTCACTTGGACGCGCCTTGCCATCACCCGAGGACCGGCGGCGGACCAGAAAAACCTCGGCGATTTCGGCGTGAACATTTTCCAGGCCGTCCCCAACGCCATCGACCTGGGCATCAACGGCTATTTCGGCATCGGGTGCGGCACTTGCGCGCCGGCTCTCTTCAAAAACAACGTGGCGGAGGTTTCGGACGATCTGAACATCATCCGGGGCCGCCACCACTTTTCGACGGGCGCGGACTGGATCCATTACCAGTATCCCTACGCGAACAATGCCTATGCGAACGGCGGGTTCACTTTCAGCGGGCAGTTCAGCGGAGACGGCCTGCTGGATTTTCTGCTGGGAGATCCCAACTTCTTCAATCAGGGGAACCCGACGGAGTATAACGGGCGGCAGAATTACATCGGCCTCTATTTCAACGACAACTTTCAAGTGTCGAAGAGGCTTAACGTCAACCTGGGCTTGCGGTGGGAACCTAACTTCTCGGTGACGGAAACCCACAACGCCATCGATCATTTTTCCCAGGCGGCCTACACCGCAGGCACCAAGACCACCCAGTACAACAACGCGCCGCCCGGGCTCAGCTATCCCGGCGATCCCGGAATCCCTAACACGTATACCTACACGAGGCTGGCCGCTCTGGAGCCGCGAATTGGAATCGTGTGGGACCCGACCGGGAGCGGGCGCCAGGTCATTCGCAGCGGGTTTGGCATCTTCTATGACACCATCCCGACTGCCTACTTCGAAGACCAGACGCAGGGCGCCCCTTGGGGCAGCGTCGTTAATCTGACCAGCCTGCCGGGAGGGTTCACAAATCCATGGGCCGGATACGCGGGCGGGAATCCCTTCCCGTTGCCGTTTCCCCCGGGGAAAAACGCCGTTTTCCCGGGCCAAAGCAGCTTCTACGACTATCCCTTGGATTCCGCCCCGATGGACGTGATTCAGTGGAACCTGGGCTACCAGATTCAATTGACAAACAACTGGTTGCTGGCGGCGGATTACGTCGGCAACAAGAGCACGCACATCTGGACCGGTGAAGACATCAACTCGGCTGTCTTTATCCCGGGGATGTGCAACGGGTCGCCTTGTTCAACAACCGACAATGAACAGCAAAGACGCGTGCTCTCTCTCATCAACCCCGTCGCCGGCATGGGCCTTTCCGACATTTATCACCTCGACGCCGGCTCGAATGGGGAGTATCAAGGCCTCCTGCTGAAGGTTCAGCACCGGTTCAACAGCCATTACACCATCCTGGGCAATTACACCTGGTCCCATTGCATCAGCGAGACGGACTTCCAGGGAGACATGGGAGGTCCTTACACGCAGAATCCGTTTGATCGCAACGCCGACCGCGGTAATTGCAGCTTCGACCTCCGCCACATCTTCAATCTGTCCTTCATCGCCCAGATGCCCCACTTTGCGAATCCATGGACCAATCGGTTCCTGAGCGACTGGCAGCTATCGCCGCTCGTCGCCGTTCATTCCGGGACCTGGTTCTATGCTCTGGACGGCGTCGATAACTGCCTGTGCGGGGTTTTTCTGGATCGTCCGGACGTGTCGGGCAATCCCTATGTGAAAAGTACCACCGGCGCGCTGCAGTGGCTCAATCCGAGCGTCTTCTCGCTGAGCCCGATGGGCACGTTTGGGAACTCGGGGAGGGCCTCGCTCGAGGCGCCCGGATATTTCGATATCGATGCCGCCGTGAGCCGTTACTTCAACATCACCGAGCATCAACGGGTCGAGCTGCGCTTCGAGTTTTTCAACGTGCTGAACAACGTTAATTTCAGCGCTCCGGATAACTACTTCACGGACCCGCAGTTCGGTCAGATTCTGAGCGACGTCAGCCCGCGCATCCTGCAGTTCGCGATGAAGTACACGTTCTAATCCAGCACCGATTCTCGAGCGCGCTCGCCTCGTGACCGCGCCGCGGCACAAGCCTTAACGGAGTTCACCATGATCGGCTTATCGCGACGTCAATTCCTTCGGAGCGCGACGATCATGGGCCTCGGATTGAGCGCGGGCCTTAGGAATCCGGTCGTCTCGGGCAATGAGCCCCACCTGCGTTTTCCCACCGAGCCCCGGTCTCGCTTGGCGGTAACCTCCTGGCCCTTCCGCGAATTCATCGACAGCCCCACGAATCCGTATTGGAAACGTCAGAAGCCCGGGATGGATATCACCGAATTCCCTGGGATGGTCGCCACAAAGTTTGACGTCCACAACGTCTGTCCGCTGGCGGCGCACTTCCGTTCCACCGAGGCCGCTTATCTCGACTCCTTCCGGCAGGCGCTCGAAAAGGCCCAATCTCACATCGTGGACTTCGGGCTTGGCGGCGGCCGGTTTTGGGATCCTGACGCAACCAAGCGTCAGGAGGCTGTGGATACCGGCAAACACTGGATTGATGTTGCCGTCGCCCTGGGTTCTCCCAGTGTTCGCCAGCACCTCAGCGGATCCCGAAGCGTAAAGCCTGATCCGGAATTGGCGGCGCAGACGCTGGGGCAGATGGCGGAATACGGTGCGACGAAGAACATCATCGTCAATCTCGAAAACGACGACCTCCACAACGAGGACCCGTTCTTCATCGTCGAGGTCATCGAGAAAGTCCATAATCCCTACCTGCGCGCCTTGCCGGACTTCGGCAATACCCTGCTCGGCGGCGATTCCGGCTACAACGAGCGCGGCGTCGCAGCGATGCTCAAACACGCCTACGGAATCTGTCATGTCAAAGACGTGGTGGTGACGGACAGCGGCAAGACTTACAATGTCGATTTGCCGAAGATGTTCGGACT
>Ga0335078_10012276_pt1 | contig 12711 bp, 8 predicted proteins | sample Lox_Sample_32_FD_206711 | JGI IMG/M metagenome (GOLD analysis project Ga0335078, IMG submission 206711) | Soil microbial communities from Loxahatchee National Wildlife Refuge, Florida, United States - Lox_Sample_3.2 | ecosystem: Environmental > Terrestrial > Soil > Wetlands | place: USA: Florida... | reverse complement strand
CACGGTGGCCACGGTGGGTTTCCCCAACATCGGCCTGCAAGGCTTCGCGCCCAAGCTGGCCAAGGGAGAGATTGCCGCGCTCTCTGGAACGCAGGATGACCCAAGGTATTTCCAGATAAGCGTTCCAGTGCAGCCCGGCAATTCGGGCGGCGCACTGGTGGATGAGCGCGGCAACGTGGTTGGCGTGGTGGCGGCCAAGCTCAATGTGGCGGCAGCCGTGGCGACCAGCGGGGCGCTGCCGGAGAACGTGAATTACGCCGTTAAGAGCAGCTTCCTGCTCAGCTTTCTGGAATCAGTGCCGGAAGTGGCAGCCAAGCTCAAAGAGCCGAACACGAAGGATCGGAAGTTCGAGGACCTGGTGGAGTCTGCGGAACAAGCGGCGGTGCTGGTGTTGGTGTATTGAGCAGTCGGACGGCGGCAGAATAGCTGCTGGGAACGCAACGCAGATAAGCAGGGCCGACTCCGAACCCTCCAAGGCGCGACAGGCGACTTCGCGGGTCACGGAGGGGAAGCACTCCAGAAACTCATCAATGGTATAGGTGTCTTCCAGGTAATCGAACAGCGTCTTCGCGGTGCTTAGGGCACAGTCAGGGGCCGTCGCCGGTGATCGGCGAGGCAACGACGGCGCGATAGAAGCGCGGGGATTGGCCGCCTCCCATCGCATCGACACCGCCGAAGTGGCCGTCCCGGATGATGTTGGCGGCGAGGTCTCCCCAAGTGGCGAGGTTGGAACTGGTTTGGATCTGCAGACGCTGGCTGTCGCTGCCGAAGCCGGTGTAAGCGACGTTTCCGGAGCCGACGGACAAACGGCCGAAGGTCGGGCGGGGCTCGGTCAGCCAGCCGACGCGCAAGCCGTTGCCCATGCTGGTGGCCCAGATCTCGCCGGTGTCATACGGGTTGGTGAAGACTCGCATCGGATGGAAGAAGGGGTAGTTGGTGACAAGGAAAAAGGCAGGGGCGGCGGCGAGGATGTTGGTGGAGTAGAGCAGTCCGTTGGCTTCGGTGGTGATAAAGGCGAAATTGGTATTGGCGGGATGAAAGGCAATGGAGGCGACGCGAATGAGGGAAGGATAGCGGTCGGAGGTGAACGCGGTCCAGGACTGGCCGCGGTTGGTGGTGCGGTAAATCCCGCCGGCGTTGTATGGGCGATTCGGACCCCAGGCCTCGTAAACACCGGCAAACCAGGTGTTCTGGTTGGTGTCGAACGGGTAGATCACCAGGTCCTTGGTCCAGCATTGCATGTTGGGAACGGAACGGTCGGCCCAAGACGCGCCGCCATCGGTGCTGACAAAGACGCCGGAGCTGTGCGTGAAGGCGCCAGTCGAGTCGCGGCGGCCGGAGTAAGAGCAGGCCAGCGTGTTGTCGCGCAGCACCTGGATGGAGAGTGGGTGGCCCTCGGTGCGCGGCGGCACGGCCAGGCGGGTCCAGGTGGGAGCGGCGCCGCTCAGCAGGTTGCTGGTGACGTAGATGCCCCCGGCATTCGTCTCGATCACGCTGGCGTACAGGATGTTCGCATTCGTCGGGTGCGGCGTCAGCCAGATCACCGGATGCGTGAAGTCGTGAAGCGTCGTCCAACTCGTGCCGCGGTTGGTCGAGACGAGGATCGCGCCGGTGCCGCTTTCGATGGGATTGTCCTGCAGGCGCGTGCTTTCATACATGTCGTGGATGGTGGAGGTCGCGATGTAGGCCCGATTCGACGCGCCGGTGACGCAGCAATAGACGGTATTAATGTTCACATCCGCGATGGCGGGAATCCAGGCCGCGCCGCCGTTGGTCGAGCGCAACGCGCCGAAGTCGGTGAACGAGGCAAACAGGGTGTTGGTGTCGAGCCAGGTCAGCCACCAGCAGCTTGTGTTTTCGAGGCCGATGCCGTGATAAGCGCGGCGCTTCGGGGCATAGACATTGGTGGGATTCAGATCCGTCGGTGGCACGTAGAGCGCCTGCCAGCTTGCGCCGCCGTTGGTGGTGCCGTGGAGGAAACCCGCGTCGCAGAACACCGCCTGATTGGGATTGGCCGAATTGACGGCGAAGCCGAGCGGGCCACCGCCCCAATACCACTCCAGGTCGCCGTGGTTTCCTTCCCATCCGGTCTGGACATTCCGGTTTTGTGTGCCGTTGAAGATCTTGGTCCAGTTCGTGCCGCCGGTGGTGGAGCTGTAGATCGCGGGCCAGCCAGTGTCGGTGCTTTGCCCACCGGCGTAAACGATGTCCGGGCGGTTGGCCGCGGCGCCAACGAAAGCGAGAGGGTCAAGGGAACTGATCCCATTCGTGCACTTGCTCCAGCCACCGGCGCTCCAGTCGCATGCGTATAGCCCCTTATAGATCGAAGAGGAGCCATAGATTAGCTCGGGCGGACTTGGATAACCGTCGTCCAGTGAATTGGCGGTGGCGGCATCCGTCGTAATGCAGTAAAGCCGGATCTGGCCGTTGCGCGCAGCGCCCGTGAACGCGACGATCGCCTCCCCGGCGCCGATGCCCGTCAAAGCGCCGGAGGCGAAGCTGGTGCCGCTGTTCGTGGAGACATAAAGGCCGAAGTTGCCCGCGGCGAAAACGTTGGATCCAGCGAAGAACACGTCCGCGAGATAGCAGCCGCTGCCGGGGCTGTAGAAGGCCGTCCAGTTGGTGCCGCCATCCGCAGAGAACCAGAGGCCGCGGTCGTGCCCCAGGACCAGGTGATCCGTGCGGGTGGGATCAGCCCGCAGCTTCTTGCGGGTGGCGTCATTGGTGATGCACGGATCGCCGGTCAGCCGAAACCACGAACTGCCTCCGTTCACGCTCTTGAAGATGGCTCCGCCGAGGTAGGTGACGTAGTCCACCCGGCCATCCAGCACGTACAGCACGGCGGGGTCCGAGGTAAACTGCATCCTGGCCAGGCGGCCGCCCTGGAGGTTGCCGAACGCGTAGCTATCCCAGAGGGCTCCGCCGTTGGCCGAGTGAAACACCGTGCCCATGTCGGTGGAAATGTAGAGGGTGGTTTGGTCGAGCGGGCTGAGGCTGGGCGAAAAGAACGCGCCCCCGCCGCCAGCTCCCCGGGACCACCAATGCAGCGGAAGCGGCACCGTTTGGGCGAATGAACCCCAGGGCAACAGCGCCGCCAGGACCAGCAGACGGCAAAAAGTGATCGGCGTCCCTTGCACCGCCTGCCGATGCCCGGCAACGGGCCTGTGTGACGTAATGCTCATAGCAGCGCGTTGAACCCAGCCTGCCGGAAGTGACGGTCCGTGGTGAAGGAGTCGCGGATGTTCAGCTCGTGCATCATCTCAGAGCTTACGCAGGCATCAATCGCCGCCATACAGGATGCGATCTATGTCGGCGTGGCCGGTTTTTCCTTTGGGGCTCGTGACGGCGAGGCAGCCGATCCTCAGGCAGGGATCGGTTGCCGGGTCGCCGATACGGTCCGCGGCGATAGGTTCCAGCCGTGCGGCGGGGCGCCCGCGGTGCGACAGCACAAAGCGCTGGCCACGCCCCAGCCGACGCAGAATGTTTTCGCCGTTCTTCCGAAACTCCAACATGGTCACGGTCTTCATACTAGTTGAAGTTTAACAGGACGGAAGGCTAAACAGGGAAGCGGACCTGAATGTGATGGAGGTGCCGACCGGCACACCGCCACTACTGGGTTACCTGCCCTTGGAAGCGTTGGATCTCTATCCCAATCCTAAAAGGCGCAATTTGGAGGGTAATCCGCAATACGGCGGCAGGATGGTCACCGATGTGCTCTGATGCGGCGGAGTTGAGCAATCACCGGAGGTTTCCTTAATGTGATCTGGTTGAAGGCAATCCTGAAAAACCCCGGAGGGGTGACCTGTGTATAGCCCAGCATACCTCCAAATCTTCTTTTTGTTTTTGGGTGGCGCGGCCATGCGGCGTCTGGAATTATGCCCGCGTTTCCCGAGGGCCGCGCCGCCCAAGAACAAAAAGAGGGGTGTCGGGGGCTCGCAGGGCTATACACAGGCCGCCCCTAACGGGGTTTACGGGCCGCAATCGGACGGCGGGAAGTTTCACTTCTCATCGTGCTCGATTTCACCCTTCTCAGAAACCGAACGTATTCCACCCGAAAACTGCGCGGGGCATGGTGCCGTTCCTGGTCGCCGATGGAGTCCATCGCTTCGGGCCTCTTCCCGCCGCCATTCGCATCCCCGTCCCGAAACCCGTCCGCGAGCCCAACCGTTGCGTAGGATCTTCTCCACCGCCTGCGGGCCGTCAATGACGGCGATCACCGCTTGCGCCCAGCCTGCATCGCGGCTTCAAGGCGCTGGATGCTGCATCGCGAGAAAGGGAAAGGTGTCAGTCAAAATTCCGAGTTGGTCAGCTTCAAGAAGTTCACATTATCATTGACACCTTTTCAGGAGAAGATCCCTGGCCCTGGGTTTTGGTTTCCCAGGGCCAAGGGCTAAACAACTGCTCGCAGGCTTACCGGCCGCCTCCGTCATGGTCGCCGTCGTGGTCCCCGTCATGGTCGTGGGAGACCGTGATCTCGGCAGTGATGTCCACCTTGACAAAGGGCGCGCTGAGAGGGCCAGCCACACCAACGGTGTGGAGCGTGTGTTTCCCTGGCGAAAGCGGGGCGAGCATCAGATACACGCCATCCCCCACCGCCGGATAGATGGTCAGTCCCCCCGGAATGCATGAGGCGCCAAAATAACCTGCCAGCACATTGTCATGTTCCGCCGTCGTGTAGCTGAAGGGCGGCGACACCACGTGATAGATCGTGTTGATCGGGTCATCCAGACCGGCGACTGCCACTCCATCAATGGCGCAGGAAGTCTCGGTGACGCCGCTCCAAACCCCCTCGTCCATCGCCGCCAGTTGCTCCGCCGTAAACGAAGTGAATGCGGATAAGGGGCAGGCGCCATTATCCGCCCACGTGTTAAAGATCGGGAAAAACAACGGGGTCCCGGCGGGAATAGTGATTGGTTTGTTGGTTACGATGGTAATCCCTCCCGATCCCGGTGCAAAAGCTGCGGGCGGAAAGCGCACGCGGCTGGCGGGTCCGCTGCAAATGCCCGGATCTCCCACCATTCCCTGATGATTCGTGGACGACCCCAGTTGCCACTGCCACCATTTGGCCGACCATTCCTGGTAACTGTAGCCATAAGGCAATGACGACGGCGGGAGGACCTGTCCCGACGAGGACGAAGCCGCGATCCCCAGCAGCAGGAGAGCCGCCAGAGCTGATCCGCAGCAGCCGGGCCGGCGTACTACGTCTATTAGAGTGCTTTGATTCTTCATTATCTGTTCTTTCTCTTTAGGCGCTAGGCGCCTGGTTTTAGTTCTTGTGCTTGAGCGAAATCGTGAGTGCGCTCGCAGCCTGGGCTTACTTATGGCCGTCTCCGTCTCCGTCTAGCCGCTCGGCGATTACCGCACGGAACACTTGGGTGGCGTCCATATAAACACCGGCGAGATCTCCGTGGTCGTTGACATAGAACCACCCGGTCCCGAGCGAGCCGGGGATGGGCGCATCCACAGTCACGAATTCTCCTTTCGACCAGATGAACCCATGGTGGCCATTCGCGTCCAGATAAGAGCCGGCCACGTCGCCCTGGTTGTTGATGCCCTGGGCCAAGGTATAAGTGGCTCCGGGCACATTGATAGTCGTGTATTCTGGGCCATCTTTGATGAAGCCCTGTGGAAGGCCCGAGCTGTCCACATAGTAGCCGGTTACCTGGTCCCGGTTGTTGATACCGCCGGCCAGCGACCCATTCACGGCGCCTGGGACAGTGTAGAAGTTATATTTCCTGCCATCCCAGATCCAATCCTGCCCCAGGCCGCTGCCCCCGTCCAACCAATCGCCTGATGCGTAGGCGACACCAGAGACGTGGCCCAAGTCATTAATGCCGTTGCTGGTGTTGAAGGGCAGACCTGGGATTTCCGGAAGGGTGGTAAAGGTCCCGCGCCGAATGTCGTAGAGCCCGGCTTGCTGATGCGTAAAGTCGCCGTAATTCCCGATCTCCACGTCCCGGTTGTTGGCGCCGCCCAGGGACGTGATCGTGGCTCCTGGAGCGGCGATGCCGGTGGTCAACACGCCGCGCTCGATTACGTAGCTGAGGACGTCCCCCACCGTCGAATCACCGTAGTAACCCGAGACGAGCCCATTGTCGTTGATGCCCACTGCAAACGACGGGCCGGGGACCGGAACTTCGGTGAATAGGTATCGCGCTGGGTGCGGTTTTTCCCCTGCCGTAAGCAGACTCGCTCCCAGGGGGAAGCCCAGCAGCAAGGCGAGGACTCCGGCCTTATGGAATGATCCCCCACCGAAAGCCCGTTCCGGGCGAACCTGCAACGCAGCGGCTCCGTTCAGCGGCTCAGAGCCGGTTTGTGTTTTGGTACTGATGTCTTGTGTTCTTGTTTGTTTCATAACTTGATCCTGTTGTTTCTGTTGTGGCCCAAGGGCCTTTTTTAGCCTTCAGTTGGCGGGCTGATTTGCCCACTCACCTATCCAAACGAAATTCGGGGACGAAAAGTATCACGCAGGGCTGGATAGTTGCGATTGCTGGGCCGGGCAATCAGCGATGAATCTGGAGGCCCATTCGGGAGGGCGCGCGTCCTCGCGAGCCCAAACATTGGCTGCGATTCTCGTGAAGGTATGGTCCTGTGGCTGTGTTCCACAGGACCAGGGTGTAAAAAGCTGCGGCGGGCAAGGGCCAGACTGAGGCCGCATGAGTGCGCTCGCGGCTTGGGCTTAGTGTCGGTCGTGCCCGTCGCCGTCTCCGTCCCAGTCCCGGTCTCCGTCCACGAGCACGCCGATCACCGCATGTGGTAAGTGGTTAGCGGTGGTGTCGAAGTAAATGCCCGCGACGTCTCCTTGGTCATTGAGGCCAATCCACTCGGTCCCCGCTGAGGCAGGGAGGTTGTCATCCACAGTAACGAAGTTGCCCTTGAACCACAGGAAGCCATGGTGGCCGTGGGGCGCGATCAGATAATTGCCCGCCACCACGCCCTGATTGTTGATGCCGCTAGCGATGGTATAGGTGGCTCCAGGCACATTGAAGGTCGTGAAGTTCGGGCCATCTTTGACGAAGCCCTGCGGGAGGCCCGAGCTGTCCACATAGTAGCCGGTTACCTGGTCCCGATTGTTGATAGCGCCGGCCAGCACCCCATTGACCGCGCCCGGGACCGTGAAGAAGTTATATTTCCTGCCGTCCCAGATCCAATTCTGCCCCACGCCGTTGCCTCCGTTAAACCAGTCGCCTGATGCGTACGCGGTGCCGGAGGCGTGGCCGAAGTCATTAATGCCATCGCCGAAGTTGAGGGGCATTCCCGGGATTTCGGGAAGGGGAATAAAGGCTCCGTGGCGAATGTCATAGAGCACGGCTTGCTGGTGCGTGTCGTCGCCATAATTCCCGGTTTCCACACCCCGGTTGTTGGCCCCGCCGATGGACGTTATCGTGGCTCCGGGGGCAGAGATGCCAGTAGTCAGCACCCCGCGCTCCACCACGAAGCTGAGGACGTCACCCGTCGCCGGATCCGTGTAAGCTCCCGTGACGGTCCCGTGATTGTTGATGCCGTAGGCGTACGACGGGCCTGGCACCGGAATCTCAGTGAACCGGTATTCGGGTTGGTGCGACTTTTCCCCTGCCGTGAGCAGACTTGCCCCCAGGGGGAAGCCAAGCAGCAAGGCGAGAACTCCGGCCTTCCGCAATGATCCTCCACCGAAAGCCCGTTCCGGGCGAACCGGCAGTGCAAAGGCTCCGTCCGCCGGTGCAGCGCCGGTTTGTGTGGTGATATTGATGTCTTGTGTTCGTGTTTGTTTCATAACTTACTCCAACTGTTCTCCGTTGATCTTGTTGTGGCCCAAGGGCCTGTTTTTGTTTTCAATGGGCGGGCTGATTTGCCCACCCACCTATCCAAACGAAATCCGGGGACGAAAAGTATCACCCGAGGGGAGGAAGGTTGGGATTGGCGAGCCGGCAGTGGGGGGCGCCTCTCGGAATCGGCAAACGAGCTTTGCCCCGGAACGAGCAGTCAAGGCTTACCGCAAAGCGCGCAAAGGACACAAAGATAAGGGGATGCGGCCCATTTTCCCGGGGGGTTCGGCTCGCCCTCGGCTGAAAGCCTGGCTGTTCGCCTGCGATTAGGAAGCCGCCTTTCCCCTGGGTGACCGACGGAGCGCCGGCTTGCAGTCGGCCTAACGCGCCGGCTCGCCGGCAGACGCCGGTGTTTGCGGATGTCCAAAGCCGACTGCAAGTCGGCCCTCTGTCAAAATGGTATGCAGGCTGTGACGAATCTTAGGGAAAGAGATGAACCGCGGAATACGCTGAATACGCGGAAGGCGACCGGGAAGAAGTCGGTTTTCCTTATTTGGCTGGGGCCGGGCTGGAGGGGTCTGGTTCTATTTCCAGGGTGACCGGACCTGTTGCTGCCCCATTCTCGAGCGGCGGATAGGGCGGCATGTCCCAGTCGAGACGGAGTTCTGCCAATTGCTGACGAATCAGCCGCAAGTCCCAAAGCTGCACTTGCAGATCCCTCTGAATCGCAGCCAGACGGCTGCCGTCGGGACTGAATTGGAATCTCCAAAGCCCGATCGCACCTGGTGCGTCCAACGTCGCCAGCGGCGTTTCCGTCACAGTTTCCAGAAGTCGAATCTTGTGCCCCTCCAATAATCTCGCCATCAAACGGCCATCGGCGCTGAAAGCGGTGAAGTTCAACTCAGGGGTGGGATAGCCAGACACAGCGGGACCTTTGGGCTGCCAGGAACCAACTTCCCAAAGCTGATACTCGCTAGTGCTGGTGGCCAGCCAGCGACCGTCAGGACTGAAGGCCACCGTCGCCCGGCCCGGCAGGCGCAGGGTTCGCACCAGATCGCCGGAATGGGCGTCCCACACCTTCACCAGGGAATTAAGCCAGGCAGCGGTCGCGACCCAGCGGCCATCCGGACTAATCGCGACACGGCATACACGAGGGTGTGGGCCAAGCGGCACGACCTTCGCAGTCGGGTCCCGCAGATCAATAACGAAGGCTTTCGCTTCCGATTCGCGCGCCACCGCCAGATACCGGCCATCCCGGCTCAGGTCCGCCCAGTGCAAATTGTCCATGTTGTAGAGCGAGGCGGCTTTCCCCAAACGGTAAGCCAGAGAGTCGGCAAGGGCGGTTCGTTCCAGAGACCGCCGGCTGACACCCCCTGTCCTATCCGTCACGAACAGGCTCTGGCCGTCGGGATGAAAGATGTGAGTATCACACTCCTTCAGCAGGAATGACCCAAGTTCCTTGCCTGAGAAGGCATCCCAAAAGCACACTTGGTGGCCGGTGCCGGCCGCGACAATGCGTCCGTCGGCGCTGAAGTCGGGACCTGGCCCCCAATCTCCATCGTGTTCGGCATGCAGCAAACGGCATTCCTTGCTATAAAGAACTTCCAGCGAGCCGAAATGATTGACATTTTTCCAGCCCAATAATTGCCGGTCATCCGAGGTGAATTGAAGTTGCCACGCGTTTCCGGGATGGCTGGCAAGCTGCCGGCCGCTGGGGGTCTCCCAGAGCCGCACGACGCCATCGAAGCTGCTGCTGGCGAGCAGATCGCCCGCATGGTTAAATGCCAAACCAACTATTACTGCAGAGGAGCCTTCAAAGACTGCCTGTAGCAGACCAGTCACGGTATCCCACGTATAAACCCTGTCATCCAGGCAAGCGGTAGCCAGGCGCCTGCTATCGGGACTCCAAGCGAGAGTGCTCACGGGTGCCGGGCAGTTGATTGGCACTGTGAGCCGCCCGGACCCAGTTTCCCGGATTTCCAACGTGGGATCGGTCTCGCTGGAACAGGCCAACAGGGTGTTGGTGGGACTCAGGAGCGCGTGGTTGAACATGCGCGTGCCGGGAAAGTGTTTGAGTTCCTTGCCCGAGTTGAGGTCATAAATGAATAACATGTTGTCCGGTTGGCACCTGGCTAACAAATGGCTGTCGGCGCTGAAGTCCTCCCACGCATTGCCCGGCAGGTCCTTGAGCACAGCCCTTTGCTGTTCGATGTCCCAAACCCAGTCCGTGAGTCCTTCAGGCTCACGCCAATAACGCGCTCTCAGATAGCGCGAGTTCGGGCTGAATCCGAAAAGCCAGCTCACGGTGAAGCCGGGGGCGGGAAGCACTGCCAGCGTGTGATCGTCTGACACCGCGCGCACTGTAATGCTGCCATTGGGCTCTCCGACCGCATACTTCTCCAAGTTAAAGTCATAGCCAACCAGATCATCTGGGGCGTGCCCCTTGAGGATGGCCTCTTTCGCCACGCGCAGATCGGAGACCGCCAGACACGCGATGGCCTCGTTGCGAACCGCCAGGTCTCTGCGGATCGCCGCGGCGTTGCTCACCAAATTCAGACTGGCAAAGCGCTGGCCTTGCCACCGGCTGCCCCTGACAGCGCGGGCTTCCGCCAGGTAGGAAGCCCATAGTTTTTCCGTCGCGTCATCCTTTGCCAGCTTGATTTGTTGGGCGTCGCGTCGGGCGCGAAACACTGCCTGCGTAGCGACGCAAAGAGCGATCACCAGCGCCCCAACCACGGCGGCGGCGGCGGCGAAACCAAAGCTGTGACGCCGCACCGTCTTCTGAAACTCGTAAAGACGGCTTGGGGGACGGGCGAGCACCGGCTCGCAATTCAAGTGCCGGGTGACGTCCATGGCCAGTCCGTTGGCCGTGTCATAGCGCCGCGTCCGATCCTTCTCCAGGCATTTCATCACGATCCAGTCCAGGTCGCCGCGCACCAGATGGATCAGCCTGGGCGGCTCGACTTTCCGGCGTTGGGCGGTGGCCGTCAGCTCCGCCACCAGCATCGTGCTCAGGCGGGTCGAGGGACGCGGCGGCTCCTGCTCCCGAATCGTGCGGCGGATTTCGTCGAGGCCGGCTTTCAGCAACTTCTTGGCGTCAAACGGTGTCTGGCCGGTCAACAACTCATAAAGCAGCACGCCCAGGCTGTAGATGTCACTGCGCGTGTCAATATCGTGAGCGCTCAGCTCGGCCTGCTCGGGACTCATGTATGCCGGTGTGCCGATTAATTGCTCGAAGGCCGTGAAGAGGGTTTGATCGGTCAATTTGCCTTGCGTCGCTTTGGCAATACCAAAGTCAATGACCTTGGGCACAGGCACGCCGTCGCTCATCGTGACCAGGATGTTCGACGGCTTGATGTCCCGGTGAATGATGCCTTTTTGGTGTGCATGCTGGATGGCGTGGCAAATCTGAATGAACAAATCCAACCGTTCCTTGGTGGTGAAGTTGTTCTTGTCGCAGTAATCGGTGATCTTGATGCCGCGCACCAGTTCCATGACGAAATAGGGCCGGCCTGTGTCGGTCGCGCCCGCGTCCAGGACTTTGGCGATATTCGGATGGTCCATCAGGGCCAGCGCCTGCCGCTCCGCCTCGAACCGGGCAATAACACTTTTGGTGTCCATGCCGAGCTTGATGACTTTGAGCGCCACGCGGCGGTGGACGGGTTCTTCCTGCTCGGCCATATAAACCAGGCCGCAGCCGCCTTCGCCGATCTGTTGGAGGAGTTTGTAGCGGCCAATCCTGTCCCCGGGCTGCTCTGCGGGCTGGACAACCGAAGGTTGCGGGCTGAGCTCCACGGCCGGGTGGTCCATGAACCCTTGGGCCGATTCGTGGGCACGGAGCAAGGCTTCGACGCGCTGCCGCAAGGAGTCGTCGCCGCCACAGGCCTCGTGCAAATAGGGCGCGCGCTGCTCAGGCGGCAGCTCGATAGCCGCTTCGAAGATGGCTCCAGCCGGATTGTGGGCCTCGCTCATAATATTAGGCCTTTAATAACCATACGAAATCCGCGGGCGAAAAGTCTCAGGCGGCGGACTTTTCACGGTGCCGTGCATCGAGCAGCGTGGGCACCGCACTCGGCGCCGGTCATTTTGTCTTGTTCGCCTGTATTTCCTCGTAAAGAAAGGCACGCGCATAAGCCCAGTGGCGTTTGGCCGTGGCCACGGAGATGCCGAGGACTTCCGCGGCTTCCTCGAACGTCAGGCCAACGAAATAGCGCAACTTGGTCAACTCGGCCTTCTGCGGGTCTTCGGCGGCCAGTTTGTCGAGCACGTCGTGAACCGCCAGCAGCTCGTCATCATCCGCCAGGGAAGCGATTTGCACCTCTTCTATGTCCACGCGCACCCGCCCGCCGCCGTGGCGTGCGGCGCGCTTTCGCCGCGCGGAATCAATGAGGATATGGCGCATGGCCTCCGCGGCAGCCGCATAGAAGTGCGCCCGCCCGGCAAATTGGCCCGGTTGGTTCCCGGCCAGCCGCAGCCAGGCCTCGTGGACCAGTGCCGTGGGCTGGAGAGTGTGCCCGGGAGCCTGGGCTGCCATCTTGAGCGCAGCCAATCGGCGCAAGTCCTCGTAAACCAGCGGGAGCAGCTTCTCCGCCGCATGCTCCTCCCCGGCGCCAACCGCAATAAGGAGTTGGGTCACCGGTTCCGCCCGCTCGTTCATAAATGCGTCTCCCGGCCTTGGCCCGCGGAACATTCCGTTCCTGATTTCAAACTGGGGGACTACTAATAATAGACACCAAGACCCGCGAAAAGGCAACTGGAGGGATCTAAGAAGAGGGGTGTCGGGGGGGCTCGCGCGGCTATACTCTGGCCACCCCTAGCGGGGATTACGGGCCACAATCGCGTGGCAGGAAGATATGCTGCTCATCGTGCTCGATTTCATACCTGGGCAACGAGAGAACTTGATCCCGTGCAATGAGTCAGTGACGGCGGAGGCGAGGTTGGCGGAGTGCGCCCGTCCTCGGGTGCA
>Ga0335078_10012272_pt1 | contig 12713 bp, 10 predicted proteins | sample Lox_Sample_32_FD_206711 | JGI IMG/M metagenome (GOLD analysis project Ga0335078, IMG submission 206711) | Soil microbial communities from Loxahatchee National Wildlife Refuge, Florida, United States - Lox_Sample_3.2 | ecosystem: Environmental > Terrestrial > Soil > Wetlands | place: USA... | reverse complement strand
AGATGCGGCGCGCGCTGGAACATAAGCGCGATCTCGGTCATCCGGCGGGTGAGCCGTTTGCCCGTGCGCAGGTAGAACGGGACGCCCGCCCAGCGGCGGGTGTCCACGCACAATTTGACAGCGGCATACGTCTCGGTGCGGGAGTCGGGCGGGATGCCGTCTTCCGCTAGGAAACCACGTACCTCGACGCCGCCCTGCCAGCCATAGGCGTACTGGCCGCGAGCGGTTCCCAGCGCCAGGTCATCGGGGAGTTGCACGGCGGAGAGCACTTTCTCCTTCTCCGCACGCAGCGACTCCGCGTCGAATGACACCGGCTCTTCCAACGCGGTGAGCGCGAGCAACTGCAGAAGGTGATTCTGGATGACGTCACGTGCCGCGCCGATTCCGTCGTAGTACCCGGCCCTGCCGCCGATGCCGACGTCCTCGGCCATGGTGATCTGCACGTGATCCACGTAGCTGCGGTTCCATATCGGCTCGAACATGGTGTTCGCGAAGCGCAGCGCAAGGATGTTCTGGACGGTCTCCTTGCCCAGGTAGTGGTCGATCCGGAATACGGTGTGTGTCGGGAACACGGAAGCCACGATCGCGTTCAGCTCTTGTGCGCTCTTCAGGTCGTGACCGAACGGCTTCTCGATGACCACCCGCCGCCATGGGCGGCGTCCGTCCGGGAACGGCCCATCGCCAGGGGACGACAACCCGGAGCGCTTCAGCTGCGCGATCACGTCGCTGAAGAACTTCGGCGGGATCGACAGGTAGAAGGCGTAGTTTCCGCCGGTACCGCGCTGCGCGTCGAGATCGGCGACGGTCCCGGCGAGCCGCTGGAAGGCATCGTCGTCGGAGAACTCGCCAGGGACAAACCGAACCCCCTCGGAAAGCTGCTGCCACACCTCATCTCTGAATGGCGTGCGCGCGTATTCCTTCACGGCCTGATATGTGACCTGGGCGAAGTCCTCGTCTGCCCAGTTCCTGCGGGCGAACCCGACGAGGGAGAACCCAGGTGGCAGCAGGCCGCGGTTGGCCAGATCGTAAATGGCCGGCATCAGCTTCTTGCGCGCCAGGTCACCGGTGACCCCGAAAATCACCAGCACGCACGGCCCGGCGACGCGGGGAATCCGCCGGTCCCGGGGGTCCCGCAGGGGGTTGGCGGCGACGCCCGGCAGTTCGTTCATTCCACGCCTCCTGCCATGGCGCCCCCCGGTGCCCGCCCGTCTGCGACCGCCCCGACCGCGGCACCGGTTGCGGCGGCACCGGTTGCGGCGGCACCGGTTGCGGAACCGAGCAACTGCGCCATGCCCGCGACCCGGTTGCGCAGATGCAGCCGGACGGCCGGGCGGCCGCGGCCACGGAGCGCGCCGAGGTCACCGAGGGCCTGGGCAAGCTGCAGCCGGCCCAGCGAGTATGGTGCGCCTGGCACCTGTACGTCGCGCTCGATCGCTCCAGTGATCTGCAGGAACACACCGTTCTGCGGACCGCCCTTGTGAAACTGGCCGGTCGAGTGCAGGAACCGCGGGCCCCAGCCGAACGTCACCGGTTGCGTGGTCCGCACCGCGAGCGCGGCACGCAGCCGGGCGGCGTCGCTGTCGCCCATCCTGTCGAGATAAGCCATGATCGCCAGGTAACCCCCGGCTGGCAGCGACCCGATGAGGGTGTCCAGTACGCCTGCGAGGTCGGTCGCGCCGCGCAGCCGTTCAGGATCTGCGTGCACCTCCACCACGCCGTCGACGAAAGCCGGATTGCCAACCGGCAGCGGCCCGTCACCCGCCTTGGCGAGCAAGACAGCCGTGTTGTCCTTGGACTCCTGCACGTTCGGCTGATCGAACGGGTCGATACCGATGATCCGGCCGGCCAGTGCGGTGGCGTATTCCCACACCAGGAACTGAGCGCCGAGCGGTCCGGCGACCACGGTATCCACGGGTCGCGGCGTGCTCCAAGACGCCGCCGTCCCGCCGGCCGTGTCCTGCGGCGCCCCTGACCCGAGCGCGATCAGGTGAATATCCGGGCCAGGGGAGAACCCGGGAGCGTGAGCCGATTCGACCACCACAGGCAGGATCCCGAGCCCTTGCTTGCCCGTTGACTCGGCGAGCAACTGCTCTGCCCAGTCCCCGAACCCGGGGATACCGGAATCGTGACCGGCCATGACCGCCTTGTCGTGACCGTCCACCGCGAACCCGCCAAGGGCGGCGCCGAGCACGAGGCCCGGGTTGTCGTGGTCGCGGCAAAGGGCCGGCATCACGGCTTCAGCCTGGTCTAGCAGGGCAGCCACGTCTGCGCCCGCGATAGCACTCGGCGTGAGGCCGAACGCGGTGAGCGCGCTGTACCTGCCGCCCACGTCCGGGTCAGCCAGGACGACGTGGTAGCCGGCTTTGCGCGCCACCTCCTCGAGCGGTGAGCCCGGGTCGGTGACGATGACGAACCGGCGCGCGATCTCCTCAGGCGTCAGCCCGAGATTGTGCAGGGCCTGCTCGTAGATGCGCCGGTGGCAATCGGTCTCGATCGTGGATCCGCTCTTGCTCGATACGATCACCAGAGTATGGTCAAGCCGGTCGCACAGTACGCTCGCGACCTGGTGCGGGTCGGTGGTGTCGAGCACGGTGAGCGGTGCTCCCGACGCGGCCGTGATCACCTCCGGGGCAAGGGAGGAACCGCCCATACCGGCCAGCACGATGTGCTCGAGCCGGTCCTGCCGGACGCGTTCTGCCAGGCGGGCGAATTCGCCGAGCAGCCGGCGCGATATTTTGGGGGCCTCCAGCCAGCCGAGCCGGTGCTGTGCAACGGGCTCGGCCTTGGGGCCCCATAGCCCCGGATCCTTGGCGGCTAGCCTACCGGGTACAGCATCCTCGACCAGCTTGGCCGCCGCACGGTTGGTGGCCTCCATGGCCGCCACGCTCCGTGTTTCGACGCTGACGCCCGCTGCGGTGGCAGTCAGCGTGCTCACTGCCTGCTCGCCTGCCCTTCAGAACTCCCGCGCGGGCGGGCCATCTCTCGCCCGATCGTCCCGAGCAGTTCGGCCCATGAGGCAGCGAACTTCTCCACGCCCTCGGTCTCGAGGACCGCCGTGACGTCGTCGTAGCCGATGCCAAGCTCTTCGAGATCGGCGAAGACCTTGCGTGCTTCGTCGTATCTGCCGTGAATCGTGTCGCCGGGAATCTGGGCATGCTGGGCGACGGCGTCCATAGTTGACTCAGGCATCGTATTCACGACACCGGGCGCGACAAGTTCGACGACGTAGCGCGTGTCGTCGAAGGCGGGATCTTTGGTGCTTGTCGACGCCCAGAGCGGCCGCTGCGGATGTGCTCCGGCCGCCCGCAGCGCATCCCAGCGGGGCTCACCGAACCTCTGCTCGTAGAGCTCGTAGGCGAGCCGCGCGTTGGCAATAGCCGCCTTGCCGCGAAGCTGGGCGGCCTGCGAGGTTCCGATCTTGTCGAGCCTGCGGTCTACTTCAGTGTCCACCCGGCTGACGAAGAACGAGGCCACCGACGTGATGGCGGGCAGGTCGAGCCCGGCGGCGGCCGCCTTCTCCATGCCTGCCAGGAACGCGTCGATGACCTCCGCATACCGCGACAGCGAGAAGATAAGCGTGACATTGACGCTGATCCCCTCCGACAGACACTGAGTGATCGCCGGGAGGCCTTCGGGCGTCGCGGGAATCTTGATGAACAGGTTAGGCCTGTCCACCAGCCACCACAGCGCCCGTGCTTCTGCGACCGTCCGCGCGGGTGGATCTTTAGCGATCCTTGGATCTACCTCGAGCGACACCCGGCCGTCCACGCCGGCAGTCGTGTCATAGACGGGGCGAAGCACGTCGCACGCCCAGCGGATGTCGAACGTCGTTATGGCGCGCGAGGCCTCTTCGACCGAGACATGACGCAACGCGAGGTCGCGGATCTGGTCGTTGTAGTTAGCGCCCTTGCTCAGCGCGTGATCGAAGATGGTCGGATTTGAGGTGACACCGACCACATGCCTGGATCGGACGAGTTCTGCCAGGTTGCCCGTGACGAGGCGGTCGCGGCTGATATCGTCCAGCCACACGGCCACGCCTGCTGCGGAAAGTTGCGCGAGCCTGTCGTTTGGCTCCGAATTCGTAGGAGGCACGGTGCGGCTTCCTTTCTCTGCTGGCGGACCTTCCTCCGCGCCGGGTTGGCGTGGTTGCCGGCCATACTGCGCTTTGTGCGTCTTTAGTTCTCAGTCTTCGCTGACTGTCTTTCCCTGCGGGGACGCGGCGTCCCGCGCGGGGACCCCGGATCCCCCTGCGGGGCTCACCGCCTGTTCTCCGCCGCTCCCGTCACCAGCACCCGCTTCACCCACGACCCTGTCGGCGTTGGATCGCGCCTTGGCGATGCTCGAGCGCACCGCCTCGGCCACCCGCCCGGCCGTGATGCCAAACCTCTGGTAAAGCGTCTGGTACGCGGCGGAGGCGCCGAAGTGCTCGAGACTCACGTATTCACCCGCATCACCCGCGATGGCGTGCCAGCCCAGTGAAATGCCGGCCCCTACACATACCCGGGCGCGAACATACGGCGGAAGCACGCCGTCCCGATACGAGGCGTCCTGCTCCGCGAACCATTCCAGGCAGGTCATCGAGACGACCCGGGCGCCAATTCCTTCGCGCGAGAGGATCTCACGGGCGGCGAGCGCCAGTTGCACCTCGCTCCCGGTGGCGATGAGCAGCACATCAGGCTCACCCCGGCGGCCAGGGGCCCCGCCCTTCGCAGCATCCCGGCCGAGGTCAGGCGCGTCGGCGAGCACGTAACCACCCCGCGCCGCGCCGTCCGCGCTCGCCAGGCCCTGTTCATTGCCGGCCGATCGGTCCAGGACGGGCAGGGTCTGGCGGGTCGGGCAGAGCGCCGCGGGGTGAGCGCGCTCAAGCACAGTCCGCCAGGCGACAGAAGTCTCGTTCGCGTCGGCCGGCCGGACCACGGCCAGGCCTGGGATGGCCCGCAACGCGAGGCTCATCGCTGTGCCAGGATGGCCCGATCCGGCCTCCTGCACGGCATCCATCGCAAGGACCCGAATCAAATCGATAGCCCGGCGGTCGGTTTGTGTCCATTCGAACGCGCGCGGCTGGTTGGTCACCGTGAGATCTCCCGTCTCGCGAAACCTGGCCGCACCGCATGAGCGGCACGCGGCAAATTGACCGCGTGGCGTCGTTACCCTGCAGCGCGTAGGGCGATCATTGCAATGAGCCTATCTCCGGATTCGCGCAGCGGCCTCTGGGGCCCGTGCCCAAGGATGCGCCGGATAGGCGCCGCGCGCGATCGCGAGCCCTCGTGTCAATCGCGGATATACTCGTAGTGTGACGAGTGTTATCACTGGTCTGTAACAGCCGTCACAGTGTGGCGGGGCGAGCGCTTTGGGTTGCCCAAATCCCTGAGGCGAGTCCTGTGCTAGGGACACGCCTTAGCGGCGGGTTGATCCGCCCCGGGTCCGGTGGGAGTCCAGTACCCGCCTTCGTGAGTTCTTGCACCGGACGCTGTTGCGTGGGAGGTGGGTGCGTGAACTCGGCGGCCCTGTTCGTGGTGGTATTCCTCGCCTGCACGGTGGAGGCCGTCGAGGCGGCCACGATAGTGCTGGCCGCCGGAGCCGCCAGGGACTGGCGGTCGGCCACGACAGGCATGCTAACGGCGCTCGTGGCCCTGGTTCTCATCGTCGCGGCACTCGGGCCCGCGCTGTCCGTGGTGCCGCTGAGCGGCGTGCGCCTAGTGGTCGGCGGCCTGCTGCTCGTCTTTGGCCTGCAGTGGCTCCGCAAAGCGATCCTGCGGGCTAGCGGGCATAAGGCCTTGCACGACGAAACCGAGATCTACCGCAGGGAAGTCGCCGCCGCGTCCGCGGTGGCCGCAAGGCGATTCGGTTCCGTGCCCGACTGGTATGGCTTCACCCTGTCCTTCAAGGGCGTCCTCCTCGAGGGGCTCGAAGTCGCCTTCATCGCATTGACTTTCGGCAGCAATGCACGGGACGTGCCACTTGCGGCGGTCGCTGCCGTGTGCGCGATGTTTTTCGTCGGGGCGACCGCGGCGGCGGTGCGCGGCCCCCTTTCCCGGGTTCCAGAGAACACGATGAAGCTGGTCGTTGGGATCATGCTCACGGCCTTCGGTGCCTTCTGGGGGGCCGAGGGCGCCGGGGCGCGCTGGCCAGGATCTGACGCCTCGCTGCTTGCCCTGATACCCGCCGTCGCGGTGTACGCGCTCGTCCTCATTGCGCTGCTTCGCCGGATTCAGCCGGGCCAGACCGCCAGCGACAGGTCGGCCCCGGTACCGCCCGATCCGGGCTGGCCGCAATGATCCAGTCCGGGATGATGCCGTTGTTGCTGCCCCGGGCCCTGGGCAGTTGCGAGGCCAGGTTTGTGATGAAACGCGGTCTGGTGGCGCCCGTAGCAGAGGCGGCGGTGTTGGTGGTGTTGGTGGTGTTGGTGGTGCGGGGTCTGCCGTCTGTCCTGATGGGGCGTGCTTGATGGGACAGGTGGTGATCCGGCGTATGCTGGCACTCCTCACTTTTTGGTACAACTTCGTGGTTGGCGACGACTGGCTGGTCGCTTCCGGCATCCTCGTCGCACTGGTGCTCACCTATACCGTGAGCCGTACCACTGTCCCGGCCTGGTGGGTGATACCGGTCGCCGTCGGCACACTGCTTCCGGTCAGCCTCCACCGGCTGACGCGCCGCCAGCTGACGCGCCACCAGCTGACGCGCCACCAGCTGACGCGCCACCAGCTGACGCGCCACCAGCTGACGCGCCACCAGCTGACGCGCCACCAGCTGACGCGCCGCCGGCTGACGCGCCGCCGGTGACGCCAGTGACGCACCCGTGTGACGCCAGTGACGCACCCTTGTGACGCGCCCGCCAAGTCCCGCCAAGCCTGCGCGTCGCTGGCCCGGCGCCGACCGTTGCTGTTTCATGATCCCGGTAACCTTTCTGCGAATGCTTCGAAGAAGCTACCGGGATCATGTGAGCGGGACCTGTCGGGTGCCTGGCTTGCCCGGCGAGACCGGGCCAGGCGGATGACATAGGGCCTGTCGTCGCGGAATCGGGGTGCTGCGCCCGGCTGTTTTGTCCGGTGCCGCTGGCCGCGAGCGGGGTCGCCCTGGGGTCACGCCGCCTCACCCACTACAGTTTGTCGGCGAAGGCGTAGCCAGCGCCACTCAAATCCGAAGACGCATCCGCGAGGTTCTGCGTGACCCCCCTGATCCCGGATACAGCGTGACTCACGTCTCCCAGGCGGCCCCGGCGGTCGGCCAGGCGGTGCGCAGCGCAGTCCCGCAGCGCTCGCTGCGCGGCACCCTTCGCGCCTATCTCGCCCTTACCAAGCCGCGGATCATCGAACTGCTGCTGATCACCACGCTGCCGGTCATGTTCCTCGCCGCGCGCGGCCTCCCGCCGCTCTGGCTGACCTTCGCCACGCTGGCCGGCGGGGCCCTCTCTGCGGGCAGCGCCAACGCGCTGAACTGCTACATTGACCGGGACATCGACCGCAAGATGCGCCGCACGCAGCGGCGGCCACTCGCGGCGGCGCCATCGGCAAGGACAGTGACACCGCGTGCGGCGCTCATCTTCGGTGTGGTGCTCGGTGTGATCTCCACCTGCTGGCTTTGGTTCACGGTCAACTGGCTGTCCGCCGCGCTTGCCCTTTTCGCCAACATGTTTTACGTCTTCGGGTACTCGCTGCTGCTTAAACGGCGCACCTCGCAGAACATCGTCTGGGGCGGCCTTGCCGGCAGCATGCCCGCCCTCATCGGCTGGACGGCGATCACCGGGCGGCTCTCCTGGGCGCCGCTGCCCCTTTTCCTCGTGGTGTTCTTGTGGACCCCGCCGCACTTCTGGGCGCTCGCCATGCGGTTCAAGGAGGATTACGCCGCGGCCGAGGTACCGATGCTCCCAGTCCTCGCTGGCAACCGCGCGGTGACGCGCAGCATCGTCAAGTACTCCTGGGCGATGGTCGCGTGCTCGTTTTTGCTCTGGCCGGTCGCGAGGACCGGGCCGTTCTATCCTGCGGCGGCCGGGATCCTCGGCGCGCTTTTCCTGACCGAGGCGTACCGGCTAGCGTCCAGGGCACGAGCGGCTGACGCGGCAGGGAAAGGGACCGCGGCGCATGGGGCGGCTGGCCCGGGGTCGGGTAGTGGGGCGTTGGCGAGCGACATGTTGGATGGCGTGGGGCTGGATGGCGAGGCGCTAAATGGCGTCGAGTCGCTCGGCGGCTTGACCGATCGCGCGGTGACCGATCGCGCGGTGAAACCGCTCCGTCCGATGCGCCTCTTTCACTGCTCGAACACCTATCTCGCGTTGCTCTTTCTTGCTGTAGCCGTGGACTCGCTGCTCATGCACTGAGTCCGTCGCTGACCGAGTACCGAGTGCGGCTGTCTTTCCGTGACGGGGCCGCCGATAGCGGCCCCGTCACCTGGAGATAAGGATCTTCAGCCCAGCGAAGCGACCGAACCAGGCGACCGCCGCTGCTAGGGCGTGTCCCAAGTGATCGATCGGTTGCGCTCGCCGGCCCTTCAGCCAAAACGGATATACGCTCCACAGATATGGCTTTCCCCGCGCCGGTCTTCGACCCAAGGGCCGTGATTGAAGGCCGCGCACCCGGCCGGACCAGGGTCGGGCTCATCGTGGGCATCGTAATCGCCGCAGCATGCGCACTGATCATGCTGTTGATCTACGCGGCGGAGAGCGAGCTTCGTGGGCACAGCGAACTGCCGTTCCTGATCGCTCTTCCGTTCGCCCTGCTACCGGTGCCGCTGCTGGTCGCGCTCGTTCTCCTAGTCGACCGGCTGGAACCGGAACCGCGGGTAAATCTGATCTTCGCGTTCCTGTGGGGAGCCGGGGTCGCTGCCCTGGTCGCCATCCTCATCAACACGCTCGGCCTTGAGTTTGTCACCATGCCGGCTCTGGGCAAGTCGGCCGGGCAGTATGTGTCGGCGACCTTCGGTGCTCCTCCGGTCGAGGAAACCCTCAAGGGCCTAGTGCTGATCCTGCTGCTACGGCAGCGCAGGCAGGAGCTTGACGGACCGACCGACGGCATCATCTACGCCGCCATGGTCGGCCTGGGCTTCGCGATGATGGAGAACATCAGCTACTACATCGACGCCTTGCTGAAGCCGGAAATCGGCGGGGCGAAGCTGCTCGGACTGACGTTCGTCATGCGCGGCGTGCTCTCGCCGTTCGCCCATCCGATCTTCACGTCGATGACCGGAATCGGGGTCGCGTACGCCGCGTCGCACCGGCGCGCCGGGTGGGCGATACCGCTCGGCCTGTTCACTGCGATGTTACTCCACGGCACGTGGAACGGCCTGTCGGAGCTCGGCCTGCCAGGGCTTGGCGTTGCATACGTTCTCCTCTTCTGCGTTTTTATCGGGCTGAGCGGTGTCCTGGTACACGACCGGCACCGGATCGTGTCGCTGATCAGGCGATGTCTTCCCGCTTACGTGCCCACTGGCCTGGTGACACCACCGCAGGACATAGAAATGCTGAGCACGTTGCGTGGCCGCCGGATCGCGCGCTACTGGGCGCGCAGGAACGGGGGGCGGCCGGCGGCGGCGGCCATGACCGACTATCAGCTTGCGGCGACCGAACTGGCCATGCTGCACCAGCGGGCGGAGCGTGGCGTAATCTCCCCGTCGGAGTTCGAGGCGCGGCGGCAGGCACTGCTCGGATTGATGCAGACGGCACGTCTCGCGTTCCTGACCCACAGGCCCCAGAAATCCGCCCCGCCACCAGCGCCGCCGTGGGCGCCGCAAGGCCCATCCGGGTTTATCCAGCCGCAGGCGTACCGCGCGCCGGTCCCACCGCCCGGCCTTCCTGGGTCTGCCCCCGCGCCGCAGAATCACCCGTCTCCGCCGGATCAGCCGTGGGATGCTCCGCCAAGCTAGCTGACAGGCCAAGCCCGGTGTCAATCCCCCGCTGCCGCGCCACGGCCGCCGTTGGATGCTCGGCCGTAACGGACGAAGCGCCGTCCGAAGTATCAGCCGAGGCGCCGTTTACGAGACCGGCCGTGGCGCCGACCGCAGCACCAGCCGTGGCGCCTTCCGCAGGACCGGCCGTGGCGCCGACCGCAGCACCAGCCGTGGCGCCGACCGCAGGACCGGCCGTGGCGCCGACCGCAGCACCAGCCGTGGCGCCTTCCGCAGGACCGGCCGTGGCGCCGACCGCAGGACCGGCCGTGGCGCCGACCGCAGGACCGGCTGTGGCGCCGTCCGCAGGACCGGCCGTGGCGCACTGTGCCACGGCTGCCATGCCTGCTTCGGCAGCGATGAGGCTGGCGCGGTCACGCAGGGAGAAAAATAGCAGCAGGACCGTGATCCACACGAGCACCGAACCGAGCACGTGCACCCCGACGATAAGCGGCGGCAGGCCGGTGAAGTACTGGATGTAGCCGAGCGCGCCCTGCACGGTCATGACGGCGATCAGCACCCAGCCCAGCCTGATGGCCCGCGGCACCGCCCGGGTCAGCTTCAGCCCGACCGCCAGTGCCAGCGCAAGGCCGCAGAAAAGCCAGCCGATGTCGGCGTGCAGTTGCGTTACCCCCTCAAGCGGCAGGTGATAGCGGGGCGCGGCCGCATTGCCCGCGAGGGGACCTGTTCCCGTGACCACGGTCCCGGCAGCGAACATCAGGCACGCGGTAGCGATCAGCATGCCGCTGAGCACCCGCAGGTCTGTCCGTGCGACCGGGCGGGCCGGGCTCACATCCTCGCCACAACGCACGTAAAGCACCACCGCCAGGGCCACGATCGCCATCGACACGAGGAAATGTACCGAGACCATCGCCGGATTCAGTGCCGTCAAAACGGTAATGCCGCCGAGCACCGCCTGCAGGACCACGCTGGCGGGCTGCGCCGCCGCGAGCCAGACCAGGTCGGTACGGCGCGCCGGGCGGCCGTCATGACCGGTGGGCCGCAGTCGCCACGCTGCGATGAAAACGGCGACCGCGACGACCACCACCACGAACGTGAGCAGCCGGTTACCGAACTCGATCCAGGTGTTCACCATTGTCTGGCCGGGAATCTTGGTCGCCACCAGGCTTCTCGTGGTGCACTTGGGCCAGTCCGGGCATCCCAGCCCCGACTGGCTCAGCCTGACAGCCGCACCGGTGACGATAATCCCGGAGTTCACGACGACGCTGGCGAGCGCGAGGCCGCGCATGGACCGGGGGCTCGGCCGCCATACCAAGGCGATCAGCCGTGCCACGGTGCCCGGCCAGGCGGCCGACCTATCGGCACCGCATGCGGCATTCGCGTCTGTTGGGGTGCTGACGTTGGTGACCACCTGCTCATCGTAGGAGCACCGGCGCGAGAGCCGCGCTGTGGTCAGGCCTCCAGCCTCCCCGCCGACGCGCCGCGGGTGGCCCCGATACAGGCCACCATGACGCAGCCGATGGCGATCCACTCGGCGGCGGTAAGCACCTGGCCCAGCAGAAAAAGTCCGACCAGCGCCGCGACTGCCGGCTCGAGGCTCATCAGGATGCCGAAGACCCGCGGCGGCATCCTGCGCAGCGCCTCGAGTTCAAGTGAGTATGGGATGACGGAGGAGAGCAGCCCAATGCCCGCCCCGATCGCGAGGATCGGCGGCCTGAAGACCGCGGGACCCCCCGCCACGAGGCCGGCTGGGGTGATCGCGATGGCGGCGACGACCATCGCGACGGACAGGCCCGTCGAACCACGGAACCGCCGTCCGGTCGTGGCACTCAGCAAGATGTACGCAGCCCAGCACGCTGCCGCGGCAAGCGCGAAAATGATCCCGGACGTGGAGACGTGCCCACCGCCACGGGTAAGCAATACCACGCCGCCGCACGCAAGCCCGACCCAGCCAAAATCGATGCCGCGGCGCGAGGCGGCGACGGCAACCCCGAGCGGGCCGAGGAACTCGATGGTCACGGCCAGGCCGAGCGGTATGCGCGCGAACGACTGGTAGATCGCGAAATTCATGGTGGCGAGCGTCAGTCCGAACGCCGCGGCCACACCAAGCGAACGCCACGCGATCCCAGGCGCCTGCGGCGGGCACGCGGCATCTTCCAGTCCTTTCGCTCCTTTCGCCGAACCTTCAGACGGGCGGTGCGCCACGAGGGCGCGGCGCCTCGCGGGCAAGACAACCCGCCCCCGCCACAGGCGGGGCACTTTATTGCGCCCGGCGCGCCACGCGAACGGCGCGAGCATCACGATCGCCGAGGACCATAGCCGCAGCAGCGTCACGGCGGCAGGCGGGACCACCGCGAAAAGCTCTTTCGCCAGGCCGGCCCCGACCTGCACGGAGATGATGCCCGCCAGGATCAGTGCCGGCGGCGGCAGCGCGCCCAGGATCGCGCTCGGCGTGAGGTTGCGGGCTCTATCGGCTGACTGGTGCCACCCGCCGCCAGCCAGGACGGGCCTGCGCGGTGGCATCCTCAGCGCCCTAGTCCCAGTGGAAGGTCCGCGCGGCGAGCACCACGCCGCCCACGGCCCAGACAGCGAGGATGGCCAGATCGCGCCATGGGAGCCCGGTTCCGTGCTGCAACACAGAACGGAGCCCGCCGGACAGCGCCGAGATCGGCAGCAGGCCAAGCAGGCCGCGCATCCCCGGGGGGAATTTCGACAGCGGGAATATGACGCCGCCGAGGCCGAGCAACATGAGGTAGACGAGGTTGGCGGCGGCGAGGGTCGCCTCGGCCCTTAGCGTCCCTGCCATCAGCAGAGCGAGACCGCTGAACGCCGCGGTGCCCGCGAGCACAAGAAGCGGTACCGTCGCGGCCGCG
>Ga0335078_10012271_pt1 | contig 12713 bp, 12 predicted proteins | sample Lox_Sample_32_FD_206711 | JGI IMG/M metagenome (GOLD analysis project Ga0335078, IMG submission 206711) | Soil microbial communities from Loxahatchee National Wildlife Refuge, Florida, United States - Lox_Sample_3.2 | ecosystem: Environmental > Terrestrial > Soil > Wetlands | place: USA... | reverse complement strand
CCGTCCCACCACGAAGCCGGTGTTGTTGATCCACCAGCCCCCGTCGGGCTGGATGTAGGCGAAGACCGAGGGGGCGACCTCCACCGTGCGTGGCGGCGGGAGCTCGTGGGCGCTCGGGTGGTCGTGTCGGGTCGAGGTCATGAGGGGCTCGCCTGCTCGACGCTAGCGAAGGCCTGGGTAGCGGTCGAGGCAGCCGACCGGGTCGGTTCGGATCGGGACGTCCGGGGCGGTCTCGCGGGCGCACGGGGCGCACAAGGCGCGGGGAGAAGGGCGGGCGCAGCCAGGGTCCGGACGTCCGCGCCGGAGCGGTGTGGTCCGGGGGGTGGTGCCGGGATGCGCCATCGGTGAGTCATCCGCCTGCACCGAGGGGGGCTGACTCGAAGGGGAGTGGCCACCGTCTGGAGCCGGCCCGGCGAGCCGTGCCGGTGTCGTGAGCCCGGCCGGGGCGGGTGCGTCACAGCACGTCGATACCGTGCGGCGTCATGTCGTCGCTTCGTCGTCGGCGTCGCGTCGGCGCCGGATTGCTCATCACGACATCGGCCCTCGTCACCGCGCTGGTGATGTTCGCGCCCCGTCCTGGTGCAGGCGCCCCGAGCGTCGCTCGCCCGGGTGGCGTCGTGGTCCACCCGGTCGTGACCGGCGGCCCCGGATGGGATGTCGGCACGGGGCTGTCGGGCACGGTGCCGCCGCCGGGGACGTGCCGGGCCCGGGGCGCCGGTGCGGCGGCGATGCCCGATCCGTCGTGCACACCCGGCGCCGTCGACGCCGCCGTCGTCGACGCCGGGGCGGCCGCCACCGTGTGCCGCCGGGGCTGGAGCGCGCGCCTGCGCCCGCCGGAGGCGCTGACCGAGCCCTTCAAGGTCGCCGCGCTGCGCGCCTACGGCGAGCGCGGTCCGGTGGGCGACTACGAGCTCGACCACCTCGTGCCGCTCGAGTTGGGGGGCTCGAGCGACACGGCCAACCTGTGGCCCGAGCCCGACGACCACCCCCGGCCCGGGGTGGCCAACAGCAAGGACCTCGTCGAGCACGCCCTGCACGATCTCGTGTGCCGGGGGCGCGCCGGGCACCGTCTGGGGCTGGTGGTGGCGCAGCGCCTCATCGCCGCCGACTGGACCACGGCGCTGGCGCGCGCCGAGGCCGTCCTGGGATCGTCGTGATTGCCGGGCCGGGGCACCGCCGCCGTCACGACGCCGGCGGGATCACCACCACCGGGACGTGGGCGTGCTGGACGAGCTGGTGGCTGGTACTGCCGAGCTGCAGGCCGGGGAAGCCCCCGCTGCCCCTGCTCCCCACCACGATGACCGCACCGTCCTCGTGCTCGGCGGCGGCCAGGAGCGCCGTGACGGGGTTGCCGTCGACGAGCAGGGTCCGGTGCTCGACGGCGGCGTCGCGCAGCGGGGCGCACCACTGCTCCTCGAACAGGCGCGTCAGCTCCTGGCGGTGCGACGCCGTGGGCACGGCCTCCCCGCCGAGCTGGGCGAGCAGGCCCAGGGCGTGCACGGCCACCACCCGCGCCCCCACGGCGCCGGCCAGGTCGAGCGCCCACGCCAGCGCCCGTCGGGCGTGGGGCGATCCGTCGACGCCCACCACCAAGGTGCGCGGCGCGCTCACCGGCCCCCTCCGTCGTCGCCGCCGTGGACGCGGCGCGCCGCGTCCACGGCGTGGATGCCGGGGCCGCCGCTGGAGGCCGCTTCGGGGCGGAACGGGGCGTCCAGCACGGCCGCCAGGCTGGCCCCCACCGACAGGCGCAGGGCCTCGAGGTCGTAGCCACCCTCGAGCACCAGGGCCAGGCGGCCCGGTCCCGGGGCGAAGGCCTGCACCCGCCGGGCCAGGTCGGCGAAGTCGCCCGCGGTGAGCTCCAGGCCGGCCAGCGGGTCGGCGCGGTGGGCGTCGAACCCGGCCGACACGAGCACCCACGTCGGGGCGAAGCGGGCCACCACCGGGGCCACCACGTCGTCGAGGGCGCGCAGCACCACGTCGCCGGTCGCCCCCGAGGGCAGCGGCACGTTGACGGTCAGCCCCGGTGCGCCCGGGCCGCCGGTCTCGGTCACGGCGCCGGTGCCCGGGTACAGGGGTGCCTGGTGGGTCGACACGTACAGCACGCGCGGGTCGTCCCAGAAGATGGCCTGGGTGCCGTTGCCGTGATGGACGTCCCAGTCGACCACGAGCACGCGCTCGCCCCGCTCGGCCAGGGCGGCGGCGGCCACGGCGATGTTGTTGATGAGACAGAAGCCCATGGGCTCGTCGCGCAGGGCGTGGTGCCCAGGCGGGCGGGCGGCCACGAAGGCGACCTCGCCGCGTCCGGCGGCCAGGCCGTCGACGGCGGCCAGGACGGCGCCGGCCGCCACCAAGGCCGTGTCCCAGGACCCGGGGACGGCCACGGTGTCGGGGTCGAGGGCGCCCCCGCCGGCGTCGCAGAAGGCGTGCAGCGCCTCGAGGTAGGGCAGGGGGTGCACGAGCGACAGCTCGGCCTCGGTGGCCCGGCGGGGGTCCAGGGCCACCACGGCGTCGCGCAGGTCGGCGGCGTCGATGCCGGCCAGGGCGGCCGGCAGCCGGGCGGGCCGCTCGGGGTGGCCAGGACCCACGTCGTGGCGGTCGAGCTCGGGGGCGGCCGCGACCAGGAGCATCGCCTGCAGACTACGGCGGCGCCGCACCGGGGGAGCGGGCCGGCGGCGAAAAGGGACCTTCGCCCCTGCGCGCCGGGGCGTCGCATCGGGCATCCTGTCTGCATCCGGAGCGGGCGACGGGGACCCGGAGGTGCCGGCCGGCTCCGGGATGCACCACAGGCAAGGGGCGACGATGGCGGGGCAAGACACCGGGGTGCGGCGCGATCTTCACGAGGCCGTGGCCCATCTCGACGAGGCTGCGGTGGCCGTGGACCGTCTCTGGTACGCGGCGGGCGACCCGGGTTCCGACGAGGTCATGTTCTCCCTGGGCGAGGCGAGCATGGCCATCCACCAGGCGCTGGTGGCGCTACGGCAGTGGGACCGTCCCGCCGCCTCCGACGGCCCGACCGCCGCCCTGCTCGGCGACACCTGAGGCCGGCTCGGCGCCGGCTGCGCCGGGGCGGGGCGGCCCGGTGCTCAGCGCAGACAGCGACGGCAGCGCACGGGTGCGGCCAGGCCCTGCGCCGCGCTCCAGGCCTCGAGTTCGGCGGCCGTGGCACCGCACGCCTTGGGTCCCGCCGACGCGGACGGCCCCGCCGCACGGCCCTGCAGGCTGGCGCAGCCGGCCTGGTGCAGCACGGGGGCGCCGGCCGCGGTGCGCCCGGCGTTGAGGACGAAGGCCTGGGGGTGCGCCGAGACCCAGGCGCGGTAGGCGGCGTCGTCGCCGCTGAAGACGGCGGGCGCCAGTGCCAGTGACGGTCGTGGCGTCTCGGCGGCGTCGGTCACGGCGCCGTCGGCCTCGGGTGCGGAGGGCCGCAGGGCGGTGATGACCGCGCCGTCGCCGTGCCCGGGACTGCGCCGGCGGACGATGACGGGGGGTTTGGGCAGGGGCTCGGCGGCGGGCATGGGACGCAGGTCGGCCAGGGTGGCGCCGTTGGAGGGGTGGGCCGCCCGGCCCGTCGGCACCGGGCCCCGGCGCCCCGACGGGTGTCGGGCGGCGGCGGCCGCCAGCCCGGCGGCGTCGTCCACCTCGACCAGCGCCGCCGGCGCCGTCGCCGGGCGAGGGGACAGCGCGGTGACCTCGGCGGCGCCTTCGACCGACGCCACCAGGCGGATGCGGGCCTCGGCGGCCGCCACCGCGGCCAGCCGACGGGTGGGCTCGGGCATCGCCCGCAGCGCCACGGGCGCCTCGTCGGGAGCCGCCACGATGTGCACGTGGGTCTCGGGGGCGCGGCCCGGACGGGGGTCGGCCGGCGGAGCCGCCGGCGACGCCGCCGGGGCCAGCGCCCGCACGGTGTCGAGCAGCGCCCACACGTAGTCGGCGGCCCGGTCCACGGGCTCGACCCCGAAGTGGTGCCAGCGCCGCTGCTCGTAGAACAGGCAGGCCCGGGCCTCGTCGAGCAGCGGCGGCGTGGTGTGGTGGCGCGTCCAGCGCTGCAGGGCCCGGTTGGCGAGCTCGGGGAGATCGTCCCAGTGGGCGTAGCCGTCGTAGGAGAGGCAGAAGGCCGACACCGTCTCCCAGGCCTCGCCGCGCTGGGGCACGGCGGTGGCGACGAGCTCGCCGTTGGGGACGGCCAGGGCGGCGAAGGCGCCCGCCGGGGCTCGCCGGGGGTCGGTCCAGCGCAGCGTGGGCCCGGGCCGGTTGGCGTGGGTGCCGTTGGGGGCCGCCACGGGGACCGCCGGCGTGGGTCCGGAGGGGGGAGCCGCACGGCGTGGGCGGGGCACGAGGTGCAGGAGGCGGCGCCAGGGAGCACCGGCCCGGTCCAGGGTGGCCGGCGCCGGCACCGGCGTGTCTGTCTCCCCGCCCCACCGACACAACGTCATCCCAACAGCTATCGGGCGTTGGGCTCCGGTAGTTGAGGGGCTCACCGTGCGTGCCCGACGGGCCGACGCGCAGCGCGTCCGGTCCCCGGGGGACGGGAGCCCGGTGCGGCCTCAGTAGCCTCGGCGGATGCCCGAGGCCGTGATCGCCAGCTACAACGTCCACGGCGGCGTGGACGGCTGGGGCCGCCCCTTCGACGTGCTGGCGGTGTGCCGCAGCCTCGATGCCGACGTCCTGGTCCTGCAGGAGTCGTGGGCACCCGAGGACGGCGTCGCCCTGCACGACGCCGTGGCCGGCGCCATGGGCTACTCGGCGGTGCGCTTCGAGCCCCTGTCCCCGGGCCGGATCACCGTGCCCCCCACCGATCCCGGGCCCCGCTGGGGGCCGCCCGTGCGGGCGCGCTCGGGCTACGGCATGCGCCTGGTGCGCTACCGCGCCGGGCTCACCGCCACCAGGGTGACCCCGCCGGCGCCCGACGGCCGGGTGCAACGGGGGGAGTGGGGCGTGGCCCTGCTGTCGCGTCTGCCCGTGCTGAGCACCGACGTCATCGAGCTGGACACCCTGCCGTCGGACCCGGCGCGCCGGGCAGCCATCGTGGCCGACGTCGCCGTGGGCGCCGAGCGCCTCGTCCTGCGGGTGGCCGGCACCCATCTGGCCCACATCACCCAGGGGTCGCCGGGCCACCTGGGCGTGCTCCGCCGCCGGCTGGTCCCCGACGCGCACAGTGACGGTCCCTCACGCTTCGTCCTCACCGGCGACATGAACATGTGGGGCCCGCCCCTGGTGCTGCAGCTGCCGGGATGGTCGAGGGCGGTGCGGGGACGCACGTGGCCCACGTGGGCGCCCACGCCGTTCGCCCAGGCCGACCACGTCCTCGTGCGCGGGGACGTGCGGGTGCGGCGCGGCACGGTGGTGCGCGCCGGGCGCTCGGACCACCTGCCGGTGCGCGCCGAGCTCGCCCTGTGACGACGGGGGACCCGCAGCGCTCGTGAACGGGCGAACGCAAGCCGGCACGGATCATCGCGCGCGGCGCGCACGACGGCCCGAAAGTTACGAGCAGATGACGGCCGGTGGCGCTAGCGTCGCCCCGGATGCAAGAGGATGCACCTCATCGCTGCTGCGGACCGGTACGCTTCGGCGCCGGTGAACAGGGACTTTTGCCTCTGTCCGCCTCGGCGTGGCCGTTTGATGCTGCAAGGGCAGTCTGCTGGCGTCCGTACTACGAACAGGTTTCAGGCCTTTCTGTGGCTGCGGGCTGAAATACGAGACGTGGTCCGCGGGACTACGAGTAGGAGGACAACGGGTTATGGATAGGGTGCGGAAGGCGAGCCGACTACGGCGGTGGGGAGCGTTCGGCGCTGTCCTCGCCGTGGCAGGGCTCATGACGGCGTGCAGTAGCAGTCCCTCGTCGTCGTCGACGACGAGTACCACCACAGCGAAGTCAGCGATACCGACGAGCTTGACGACGAGCTCGTTCAACGTGAACTTCAGCGAGATGTCGGCACTCAAGAGCCTGACCAACTCGGGCTCGGGCCTGGTCGGAGTCATCCTGCCGGACGAGACGTCGTCGACCCGGTACGTCGACTTCGACGCCCCGTACCTGACCAAGGCGTTCACCATGGCCGGCTACCCGACGTCGGACTTCAAGATCGACAACGCCCTCGGCGTTGACGCCACGGAGCTCGCCGACGCCCAGGCCGACATCACCGAGGGCGCCAAGGTGCTCGTCTTCGACCCGATCGACTCCACGGTCGGCGCCGAGGTCCAGTCCTACGCCCAGTCGCACGGCGTGGCCGTCATCAGCTACGACCGGGCCACGTTCACGGGGACGAACACGTACTACGTGAGCTTCAACAACTTCAAGGTCGGCCAGCTCATCGGCCAAGGCTTCGAGACCTGCGTCTCGAGCTGGAACGTCGCCAAGCCCGAGATCTTCGAGCTCGACGGCGGTGAGGACACCGACCCCAACGCAGTGTCGTTCGCCCAGGGCTACAACTCGGTGATCTGGAACAGCCAGACCACGCCGCTCACGGCGGGCCTGACCAACAGCAAGGGCTACACCCTGGTCGGTGACCAGATCACGCCGGGCTGGGTCAACGCCACCGGTGCGACCATCTTCACCCAGCAGTACACGGCGCACTCCAACATCAACGCCACGGTCGAGGCCAACGACGGTCTCGCCAACGCGGTGATCGGAGTCCTCAAGTCCAAGGGCGTGGGCCCGAAGAAGGTCCCCACCACGGGCCAGGACGCCACGCTGCAGGGCATGGAGTGGATCCTCCAGGGCTACCAGTGCGGTTCGGTGTACAAGCCCATCTACGAGGAGGCCCAGGACGCCGTCGCTCTGGCGACGATCCTGCGGGCGCACCAGACGCCTCCCAAGGCGCTGGTGAACTCGACGACCACCCCGCCCAAGAACGTCTCGGGTTCGGCCCAGCCGGCCTCGCTGCTCACCCCCGAGTGGGTGACGTCGGCGAACATGAACACGACCGTGATCAAGGACCAGTTCATCTCGGCCTCGGCGTTGTGCACGGCCGTGGGGAACAGCGTCTGCACCGCGGCGGGCATCACCCCGTAGCCAGCATCACCAGAACGTCACGCGCGGACCGCCGCCGCCTCGTGCGGCGGCGGTCCCGCGTCACGCCTGGCCATGCCCTAGGCTGGCCGCACCAGCAGCGTCCCGCGCGACGAAGGTGACCACATGGCCGAGGCGAACTCCGACGAGGCGATCCTGCAGATCCGCGGGGTCTACAAGAGCTTCGGAGCCGTGCAGGCGTTGACCGACGTGAACCTCGACGTGCCGGCCGGGAAGGTCACGGCGCTGTGCGGGGACAACGGGGCCGGGAAGTCGGTGCTCATCAAGTGCATCGCCGGTGCCCACGAGCCGGACCGGGGCCGCATCCTCTGGCAGGGCAGGCCGGTGCGGATCCGAAACGCCCATGACGCCTCGACCCTGGGCATCGAGACCGTGTACCAGGACCTGGCGCTGGCCGACAACCTCGACATCGTCCAGAACATGTTCCTCGGGCGCGAGCGGACGCGCCACCGCGTGCTCGAGGAGGACGACATGGAGCGCGCCGCGGCGGAGACCCTCGCCGGCCTGAAGGTCACGACAGTGCGCTCGATCCGCCAGCCGGTGGGCTCGCTGTCGGGCGGTCAGCGCCAGTCGGTGGCCGTGGCCAAGGCCGTCATGTGGAACTCCAAGCTGGTGATCATGGACGAGCCCACGGCCGCCCTGGGGGTGACCCAGACCGCTATGGTCCTCGAGCTCATCCACAACCTGCGCGAGCAGGGACTGGCCGTGCTCGTGATCTCGCACAACCTGAACGACGTCTTCGCCGTCGCCGACCGCATCGCCGTGCTGCACCTCGGGCGCCTGGTGATCCAGGACGACATCACCGCCTTCGACCGCCAGACCGTGGTCGAGTACATGACCTTCGGGCGCCTGGCCAAGTCGGCTCCACCAGCCCCCGACGGCGCCACCGGCGAGCGGGTGGGGAGCGGCGAGGGGAAGGACGGCCATGGCCAAGGTTGACCCCGACCCGGCGGCGACCGGATCCGACGCCTCCCTCGATCCGGCCTCGTTCATCGATCCCACCGCCGCCCCCGAAGCGGCCGCGCCGCTCGTCCCACCCTCGGTCGTCGCCCAGACCCTGGGCGAGTACGTCCGGGGCCAGCTCCTGCGTCTGCGGGGCGGGGACGTCGGCGTCCTCCCCGTCGTCATCGGCCTGGCCGCCATCGTCATCGTCTTCGAGGCCATCAGCCCGCACCACGTCTTCCTGTCGGCGGGCAACCTCGTCAACCTCTTCCAGCAGAGCGCCTACTTCATGGTGTTCGGCATGGCCGAGATCTTCGTGCTGCTCCTGGGCGAGATCGACCTGTCCATCGGCTTCGTGGGCGCCACCGGCGGGGTCATCGCCGTGCAGCTCGTGGAGCCGGTGACCGTGAACTGGCCGTGGTGGGCGGCCATCGCCATCGCCATGGTGGGGATGGCCCTCGTCGGGGGGGCTCAGGGCTCCTTCGTCACCCGGCTGCGGCTGCCCTCCTTCGTGGTCACCCTGGCCGGCAGCCTCATCTTCAACGGCGTCCTGCTCATCGCCCTCGCCTACGGGCCCTTCTCGGGCTATCCCACCCTGACGGGCAAGTCGGTGAACCTCCATGCCATCTACGACCTCATGTGGGGCCACGTCACCCCGGTCCAGGGGTGGATCGCCATGATCGCCATCGTGGTGGTGTTCGGCCTCAACTTCTTCGTGCGCGACACCCGTCGGCGCCGCAGCGGTCTGGTGGCGCCCCCGCTCGCCGTGACGCTCATCAAGATCGCCTTCATGGCGGTGGTCGGGGTGGGGGTCGTGCTCGTGTGCAACCGCAACCGGGCCACCTTCGGCACCCTCGAGGGCGTGCCCTGGGTCGTGTTCATCGTCCTCGGGCTCCTCGCCAGTTGGACGTTCCTGCTCCACCGCACCCGCTACGGCCGCTACCTCTACGCCATCGGCGGCAACCCCGAGGCGGCCCGGCGCGCCGGCATCAACGTGTCGATGGTCCGGACGATGGCCTTCGTGCTGTGCTCGGTCAACGCCGGGATCGCCGGCCTGCTCTACGCCTCGTACCTGGGTGGCGTGTCCAACAACGTGCCCGGCGGCCAGCTCGTCCTCTACGCCGTGGGGGCGGCGGTCATCGGCGGCGCCTCGCTGTTCGGCGGGCGGGGACGGGCCGTCCACGGGGTGCTCGGGGGCCTCGTGATCGGCGGCATCTACAACGGCATGTACCTGCTCGGGCTGGCCGTCCAGTGGCAGTTCATCGTGACCGGCATGGTCCTGCTGGCCGCCGTCACCGTCGACGCCCTCACGCGCCGCAGGGGCGGGACTGTCTGACGCCGCCGCCGGGGGGCCCGCCGGCACCGGCCGGGACCCGGCGGGCGGGGCGGCGGCCCACGAGGCGCCCCTGCGGGTGGGTCTCGTGGGCTACGGGCTGGCGGGGAGCCTCTTCCACGGCCCGCTCGTGGCCGCCACCCCCGGGCTCGAGCTCGCCACCGTGGTGAGTGCCGACCCCGGGCGCCAGGCGGCCGTCCGGCGCGACTTCCCCGGGGCCGCCGTGGTGGCCTCGGCCGAGGAGCTGTGGGACCGCGCCGGGGAGCACGACCTGGCCGTGGTGGCCACGCCCACCGGCACCCACGTGGCCGTGGCGGGGGCGGCCATCGACGCCGGGCTGGCGGTGGTCGTGGACAAGCCGCTCGCCCCCGAGGCGGGCGGGGCCCGGGAGCTCGTGGCGCGGGCGGCGGCGGCCGACGCCGTGCTCACCGTGTTCCACAACCGGCGCCTCGACGCCGAGTTCCTGACCCTGCGCCGGCTGGTGGCCGACGGCGCCCTGGGGAGCGTCACCCGCTTCGAGTCGCGCTTCGAGCGCTGGCGCCCCGAGGCGCCCGCCGGGACCTGGCGCCACGACCTGGCGCCCGAGGCCGGGGGTGGGGTCCTGCTCGACCTGGGCGTGCACCTGGTCGACCAGGCCCGGGTGCTGCTCGGGCCGGTGACCCGCGTCTACGCCGAGATCGCGGCGCGCCGCGGCGGTGCCGACGACGACGTCGTGCTGGCTCTCACCCACGCCGGCGGGGCGGCGTCGCTGTTGTGGGCCTCGGCGGTGACCGCCGCCCCCGGCCCCCGCTACCGGGTGCTGGGCAGCGCCGGGGCCTTCGTGGTGGAGCACCTCGACGACCAGGAGGACCAGCTCCGGGCGGGGCGCCGCCCCGGGGACCCCGACTTCGGGGTGGTGTCGCCCGAGCGCTTCGGGACGCTGCGCCGTGGCGACGAGGCCCGCCCCGTCCCGAGCGAGCGGGGGGCCTGGGCCGCCTTCTACCCCGCCCTGGTGGGCGCCCTGCGCCACGGGGACCCCGTGCCCGTCGACCCCGCCGACGCCGTGGCCGTGGCCGAGGTGCTCGACGCCGCCCGCACGAGCGCCCGCACCGGGAGCGTGGTCACGTTGCGCTGAGCGCCGCGCCGTGAGCACCATGCTCGGGGACCCCCTGCCCCCGCACCGCACAGCCCGGCCCCCACCCCGACCCACCACGACCCCAGGACGGCGCCCGTGACCACCACCGACACCGCCATCGAGGCCCACGACCTGCACAAGACCTTCGGTGCCACCGTGCGCGCCCTCGACGGGGTGAGCTTCGCCGTGGAGCGGGGCACGGTGTTCGGGCTCCTCGGCCCCAACGGGGCGGGCAAGACCACCGCCGTGCGCATCCTCACCACCATCCTCGACCCCGACGCGGGGCGGGGGTCGGTGCTCGGCCACGACGTCGTGGCCGAGGCCGACACGGTGCGCACCCTCATCGGGCTGGCCGGCCAGTACGCAGCGGTCGACGAGAACCTCACCGGGCGTGAGAACCTGGCCATGGTGGGGAGGCTGAACCACCTGACGCGGCCGGTGGTGCGGGCCCGCACCACCGAGCTGCTGGAGCGCTTCGCCCTCGCCGACGCCGGCGACCGGCCCCTCAAGACCTACTCCGGGGGCATGCGCCGGCGCCTGGACGTGGCCGCCGCCCTGGTGGCTCGCCCCCCGGTGCTGTTCCTCGACGAGCCCACCACCGGCCTCGACCCCCAGAGCCGCATCGACCTGTGGGCCATGATCGAGGACCTCGTGCGTGAGGGCACCACGGTCCTGCTCACCACCCAGTACCTGGAGGAGGCCGACCGCCTGGCCCGGCGGGTGGCGGTGGTGGACCACGGCCACGTCATCGCCGAGGGCACCCCGGCCCAGCTCAAGGCCGATCTGGGCGCCACCGTGCTCGACGTGGGACTGCACGACGAGGCCGGTGCGGCCCGGGCCCTCGAGCTGCTCGGCCCCCTCACCGCCAAGACGCCGTCGCGCACGGGGACCATGGTGGAGCTGCCCGTGGACGACGGGGCCAAGGTGGCCATGGAGGCGCTGCGCCTGCTCGACCAGCACGGCCTCGTGCCCACCACCTTCCGCCTGCGCGAGCCCAGCCTCGACGACGTGTTCCTGGTGCTCACCGGGCGCACCACCGACGACGAGGAGCGAGGAGCCCCATGACCGTCACCACCACCACCGTCGCCGGCGCCGCGCCGGCGGCGGCCCGTCCCCCCCTGCCCGCCGGCCTGGCCCGGCTGCGCTGGGCCGTGGTCGACACCGCCACGATCACCAAGCGCAACCTCATCGCCCTGCGCCGCATGCCCGAGGCCCTCTTCTTCTCGACGCTGCAGCCCATCATGTTCGTGCTGCTGTTCCGCTACGTCTTCGGCGGCGCCATCAACGCCGGCCCCCACCTGAGCTACATCGACTACCTGATGGCCGGGATCTTCGTCCAGAGCGTGGCCTTCGGCGGCATCGGATCGGCGGTGGGGCTCTCCGAGGACCTCCACAAGGGCCTCATCGAGCGCTTCCGGGCCCTGCCCATGGCCCGCTCGGCGGTGCTGGCCGGGCGCACCACCGCCGACCTGACCCGCAACGTCTTCGTGGTCCTGCTCATGACGGCGGTGGGGGCGCTCGTGGGGTTCGACTTCCCCAACGGCGCCCTGCCCTTCATCGCCAGCGCCCTGCTCGTCCTGGGCCTGTCCTACGCCCTGTTGTGGGGCTTCGCCTTCGTGGGGCTGGTGGCCTCCAACAGCGAGACGGCGCAGGTCATCGCCTTCCCCATCCTGTTCCCGCTCATCTTCGCCTCGCCGGCGTTCGTGCGCCCGACGTCGATGCCGGGCTGGCTGCGGGACTTCGCCAACCACCAGCCCCTCGGCGTCGTCATCAACGCCACCCGGGCCCTGCAGGTGGGACCGCGCGCCGGGCTCGGGTCGGCGGGGGGGCTCGTGCTCGAGTCCCTGGCGTGGATCGTGGGGTTCCTGGTGGTGCTCGTGCCCCTGGCGGTGTGGCGCTACCGGCGCAGCACCGGGTGACCCCGCCCGCTCAGGCCGACACGAGCGACGGCCCGCCCCCCGAGCCCGAGGACCCCGAGGGGCCACCGCCCCCGGTGTCGATGGTGGCGAAGGGGACCGCCCCGGTCGGGGGGGTCACGGTGACGGGCTTGCCCCACTTGCTGAAGACGATGGAGAACGTGGTCCGGGTGCCGTTGAGGGTGCCGCGCTCGCTGTAGGACACGGGCAGGTGCGGCTTGGACGCCGTGATGTAGAGGTGGGCGGTCCCCTTCGACTTCTGCAGCTCCCCGGCGACCTTGATGTTGGTGAGCGGGCCGGTGATGCCGAGCACGCGCTGGCCCTGCTTCACCGACGAGCCCAGGCGGCGGTGGGGGAGGAAGGCGATGTTGTCCACCAGCGCCT
>Ga0335078_10012270_pt1 | contig 12713 bp, 12 predicted proteins | sample Lox_Sample_32_FD_206711 | JGI IMG/M metagenome (GOLD analysis project Ga0335078, IMG submission 206711) | Soil microbial communities from Loxahatchee National Wildlife Refuge, Florida, United States - Lox_Sample_3.2 | ecosystem: Environmental > Terrestrial > Soil > Wetlands | place: USA... | reverse complement strand
CCCCTCGGCAAGCTTCTTCGAGAGGATGGAGGCGACGATGAGCGGGATTGACGGCACGGTCGCCGTTACATCACGCAACGCATAAAGCCCTTTGTCGGCCGGCACCATCCTCGCCGTCTGGCCGCAAATGACGCAGCCGACAGTTTGCACAATCTCCGTGATGCGCTCCGTCGGCGGCAGGCTCTGGAAGCCGGGAATCGAGTCGAGCTTGTCAAGCGTGCCGCCCGTAATCCCAAGCCCGCGCCCCGAGATCATCGGCACGCGAAACCCAAGGCACGCGAGCAAGGGGGCCAGCGGCAGCGAGACCTTGTCACCCACCCCGCCCGTGGAGTGCTTGTCCACTAAGGGCCGCGGGTCGTGCGGAAAGCGCAACACCTCCCCGGAGTCGCGCATCGCCAGCATCAACGCCCGGGTCTCCGCCCGGTTCAACCCGCGGAAATACACGGCCATCAGAAACGCCGCCATCTGGTAATCCGGCACGCGCCCCGCAGTGTACTCGGCGATGATTTCTTTGATCTGGGCCGCGTCAAGCGTCAGCCCTTCCCGCTTGGCCTCGATCAGAGAAAGGAAATTCACGGCCTGAAATTGGCAAACACCCGCTCGAAGGCAATGTAAAAGACACTTGCCGGCCGCCTGACGGGATGCATCAGTGCCCACACGGACCTAACCGACCCTTGCAGTAGGGCCTACCCTGTGAACCTCTTAGCCAGAATGCTCGCGTTGTGGCCCCCAAAGCCGAACGAGTTGTTGAGAACGGCATTCACCTTCATCTCGCGGGCCGTGTTCGGAACGTAATCCAGATCGCACTCGGGGTCCGGCACCTGGTAGTTGATCGTCGGGGGCGCGATGCCCGTTTCGATGGCCTTGGCGCAGACCACCATTTCCACCGCTCCCGCCGCGCCCAGCATGTGGCCCGTAGCCCCTTTGGTGGAGCTGACGGCCAGCTTGCGGGCGTGCTCACCAAACACAGACTTGACCGCTAGCGTCTCCGCGATGTCCCCTTGCGGCGTGGAGGTGCCGTGGGCGTTGATGTAAGAGATGTCCTCGGGGTTGAGTCCGGCATTGCGCAGGGCCATTTTCATGCAACGCGCCGCGCCTTCGCCGCCGGGCGCGGGAGCGGTCACATGGTTGGCGTCCGCCGTGTTGCCGTAACCGGCCACCTCACAGTAAATCCTGGCGCCACGTTTCTTCGCGTGCTCAAGTTCCTCGAGCACCAGCACGCCCGCGCCCTCGCCCATGACAAACCCATCGCGTTCCATGTCGAACGGGCGCGAGGCGTGAGCGGGATCATCGTTACGGGTGCTAAGCGCCTTCATCGCGCAGAAGCCGCCAATGCCGATGGGCACAATCGTCGCCTCGGCGCCACCGGCGAAAATGATCTGCGCATCACCCATCTTGATAGTGCGCCACGCCTCCCCCAGTGCGTGGTTGGACGTCGCGCAGGCGGAGCAGGTCGCGAAATTCGGCCCCCGCAGCTTGTGATACATCGAAAACAGGCCCGAAGCCATGTTCGAGATCAGCATCGGGATCATGAACGCCGACAACCGGTCCGGGCCGCGTTCCAGCAGCACCGCGCATTGCTCGGAAACCGTTTGCAGCCCCCCTATCCCAGAGCCAATGAATACGCCGATCTCGTCGCGGTTGACCCGCTCAAGGTCAATCCCCGAATCGCGTAGCGCCTGCCAGCCCGCATGGACGCCAAACTGGGCGAACCGATCCGTGCGGCGAACTTCCTTCGGTGTCGGAAGCGCGGGCAACGGGTCGAAGTCCTTCACCTCGGCGGCAATCTGGGAGTCAAACCGCGAAGCATCAAAGCGGGAAATCTTGGCGATGCCACACTTTCCGGTGATCAGGCTGGCCCAGAAGGCATCCACTTGGTGACCCAAGGGCGTCACCACGCCAAGGCCGGTGATGACTACGCGGCGGTCAGTCCAGTTGCTGGCCATAAAATCAAACGGGGCAGCTTAAGCTGGTGCCAGTCCAAGCCGCCCCGGCAAGTCCTCAACTCACGGCTACTTCTGCTGGAGGTCTTCGATGTACTTGATGACATCACCGACGCTCTGGAGCTTCTCCGCCTGCTCATCCGGAATCTCGTTGCCGAACTCCTCTTCCAGCGCCATGACCAACTCCACCGTGTCCAGCGAGTCCGCTCCCAGATCCTCAATGAACTTGGCGTCGGGCGTGACTTGGTCCGCGTTCACTCCCAACTGCTCGACAATGATGTCTTTGACTCTTTGCTCTATTGTTTTCTCAGCCATGGTTTACTCCGGTTCTAATTTTTGCAGTGTGTCTATGCCACGATTCAGAAGGCGTCAAGCCCCGAATCGAAAAAAGTTACATCGCCATGCCCCCATCCACCGGCAGCACCTGCCCTGTGATATAGCGCGCCGCCGGGCTGGATAGAAACAGCACGGCGTTGGCCACGTCCTCCGGCTGGCCCAGGTTCCCCAGCGGAATCTGCTTCAACAGCGCCTCCCTCGCTTCGGGGCTGATCTTCGCCGTCATCGCGGTCTCGATGAAGCCCGGCGCAATCGCGTTCACCGTGATGCCCCGGCTCGCCAGCTCCCGGGCGGCCGACTTCGTAAAACCAATCACCCCCGCCTTGCTCGCCCCGTAATTGCACTGCCCCGCGTTGCCGATCAGGCCAATGACCGAAGCGATATTCACAATGTGCCCCGAGCGCTGCTTGAGAAAGCTCCGGCTAAACGCCTTCGTAAGGAGGAACGTCCCCTTGAGATTGATGTCCAGCACGGCATCCCAGTCCGCCTCGCTCATGCGCATCAGCAAACCGTCCTTGGTGATGCCCGCGTTGTTGACCAGGATGTCCACCTTGCCGGCGGCAGTCAGGATCTGCTCCGCCGCCGCCTCCACGCTGGCGGCGTCGGAAACATTCGCCGCGAACGGCCAGGCCTTGCGCCCAAGCCCCTGGACCTTCTCCACGGTCTCCGCGCAGAACTCCAGCTTCAAATCCACGCAAGCAACGTCCGCGCCGGCGGCAGCGAGTTTCAAGGCAATCGCCTGGCCGATGCCGCGCCCGGCGCCCGTCACGACCGCCACTTGATTTGCTAGGTCACTCATAAGTCCCGCTCCTTGTCCGCTATCTCCCCGTGCTTGTCAATGCGCGTCTTGCGCCCTGCCCGCGCCTCCCCAAACAAACAACATCCGCCACTTCTATCCACGCGCCGCGCACCTTAACGCCGAGTATCTCTCCCTGCCGCCCAACCGCGCTATGCTCAGTCCCGAGAGTCACTTGGCCATTCGCGCCAATTCGCGAGATTCGCGGATTACATCCAGGCGAATTCACGAACGGCCCTTCACCCCGCCAACGCCTTGGCCGTCGCCTCCAAGCTCGCCAGGTCCTCCACGTTGAGTATCTGCACGGCCTTGTCAATGCGCTTCATGAAGCCGCTCAAGGCCCGGCCCGGCCCCAGCTCAATGAAGCGCGTGAACCCCTCAGCGATCAAATACCGCATGGACTCCTCCCAACGCACCGGCGAGGTCACTTGCTCCACCAACCGCGCGCGAATCGCCTCCGGACCGCCGTGCGGCTGCCCCGTCACGTTCGCGATGACCTGGATCTTCGGCGGCATCAGGGTCACTCGCGCCAACTCCGCCTGCAGCTTCGGCTGGGCGCTGGACATCAGCGGGGAGTGATACGCGCCCGCCACAGTGAGCGGCAGCGCGCGCACGGCCCCTTTGGCTTTAGCCAGTGCGCAAGCCGGTGCCATCTTCTCGATGGCCCCGGAAATGACCAGTTGCCCGGGGCAGTTCAAGTTCGCCAGCACCGCCCCGGCCTCCGCGCACACTTCGCGCATGGCCGCTTCCCCCAGCCCGATGATGGCCGCCATGCCGCCCTGCGTGGCGGCACACGCCTCCTGCATGAAGCGCCCCCGCTGCCGCACCACCTTCAGGCCTTCCTCGAAACTCATCGCCCGTGCTGCCGTCAGGGCCGTGAACTCGCCTAGCGACAAGCCTGCCGTGGCCTCGAAGCTCAAAGCCGGCACGCGCTCCTTAAGTAACTCGAAGGCCGCCCAGCTCACCAGGAAGATCCCCGGCTGCGCATGTTCCGTCTTCGTCAGTTCTGGCTCCGGTCCTTTGAAGCAAATCGAGGTCAAGTCGTAACCCAGCGCCGCATTGGCGCGGTCGAACCAGGCCTTGGCGCTCGCCGATGCCCCCGCCAGATCCCTGCCCATCCCCACCACCTGCGCGCCTTGCCCCGCAAATAACAGTGCCGTCTTTTTCATAAACACCCGCGACTAAACACGAAAACACACCCCGAGGAAAGCAGAGATGAGCACCCGCACCGTCGAATGACCGCCTACTGTGGCCGCCCGAAACCTCCAAACGGACACCGGTGTTCAACCCCGCAAGTGGCAGAAAAAGTAGCCCAATCCTAAGGAATCCCTATGGAACATCACCTGAGCAACACTGGAGCAGCACGCCTGCTCCGCCCCTGCAACACGCCTTCAGCCCGCTCGCCGGTGCCCGGAGGAAAAAGGCTCGCCCCAACGACCACCTCGGAGTACAAACGACCGCGAATGCCAGATGCCGCTCCCAACCGACCGACCCATGGCAAGCCCGCTCGCATCTCGTACCAGTTCATGCTGCGGACGCTGTTGCTGGTGGGCCGCCTTCACTTGGCGACACCGCTCTTGGTGGCGTTCTTTCTGATCCTGCTGGCCCTGGTCCTGGGCGAGAAGCTCATGGGCATCCCCGGGATGATCCTTGCACCCGTGGTGTTGAACTACGTCCCGGTCGAAGCCTCGTGCATCGAGGTAAACCGCCGGCTTGACCCTCCTGCCGCTCCAGTCTAGCGTTTAATCATTACAGGGGAGCCAACCGGTCGCTGAATCGGTTTCAGCGCGAAGGCTGAGAGTGCTGCGCGGGAGTGCGGCAGACCCGTCGAACCTGCTCCAGGTAATGCTGGCGAAGGGAAAACCTCAGTTCTTCCCTCCGGCTTACATCAGCAGGAATGCGCAAGAATATATGTTGTTCGATAATGCCAGTATTGAAAAGGCGGACCCACCGGGTCCCGGCCTATCAACTATCAACTCTCCCCACTATCAACTCTTCCCATGATCGCAACCAAGCAATCCATCGAACCCCAGAGCGCGGATCCACTCCCCAACTCCACTCGCATCCATGTCCCAGGCACGCTTCACCCTGACGTCCGCGTCCCCTTCCGCGAAGTCCAGCTCAGCCCGACCAAGGCATTCAACGGCCAGGTCGAGCCCAACGCGCCTGTGCGCCTCTATGACTGCTTTGGCCCATGGGGTGACCCGGGCTTTGACGGCAACGTCGAGCACGGCCTGCCACCGCTCCGACACAACTGGATTCTGGCGCGCGGCGACGTCGAGCCCGGTGCCTCCTTCTACAAGCCCAATCCCGGCCGCAGCGACGCCCCCATCCCCCCCACGCTCAAGCGCCAGCCCCTTCGCGCTAAGCCCGGCAAAGCCGTCACGCAATTACACTACGCTCGCCAGGGCCTCATCACCCCCGAAATGGAGTTCATCGCCATCCGCGAAAACCTCGGCCGCGAGCAGCACGCTTCAGGCATCACGCATCACGCGTCACGCCCCCTCGGCGGCCAATCCTTCGGCGCCGCCGTCCCCCCCTTCGTCACCCCCGAATTCGTCCGCTCCGAAGTCGCCCGTGGCCGTGCCATCATCCCCTCCAACATCAACCACCCCGAGAGCGAGCCCATGATCATAGGGCGCAACTTCCTGGTGAAGATCAACGCCAACATCGGCAACAGCGTCGTCGCCTCCAGCATCGAGGAGGAAGTCGAGAAAATGCGCTGGGCCGCCAAGTGGGGCGCGGACACAGTGATGGACCTCTCCACCGGCAAGAACATCCATGAAACCCGCGAGTGGATCATCCGCAACTCTCCGGTCCCCATCGGCACGGTGCCGATCTATCAGGCCCTCGAAAAGGTGGACGGCAAAGCCGAGGAGCTGACTTGGGAAGTCTATCGCGACACCCTCATCGAGCAGTGCGAGCAGGGGGTGGACTACTTCACCGTGCACGCCGGCGTGCTGCTCCGCTATATCCCCCTCACCGCGAACCGCGTCACCGGCATCGTCTCCCGCGGCGGCTCCATCATGGCCAAGTGGTGCCTCGCCCATCACCAGGAGAGCTTCCTCTACACGTTCTTCCGCGAGATTTGCGAGATCATGCGCGCCTACGACGTCGCGTTCAGCCTCGGCGACGGCCTCCGCCCCGGTTCCATCGCCGACGCCAACGACGAAGCCCAATTCGCCGAACTTCGCACCCAGGGCGAATTGACAAAAATCGCCTGGGAGATGGACTGCCAGGTCATGAACGAAGGTCCAGGCCACATCCCCATGCACCTCATCAAGGAGAACATGGACAAACAACTCGAGTGGTGCGGCGAAGCGCCGTTCTACACCCTGGGTCCCCTCACCACCGATGTCGCCCCCGGCTACGACCATATCACCAGCGCCATCGGCGCCGCCATGATCGGTTGGTACGGCTGCGCCATGCTCTGCTACGTCACACCCAAGGAGCACCTTGGGTTACCCAACAAGAAAGACGTGAAGGACGGCGTCATCGCCTACAAGATCGCCGCCCACGCCGCCGACCTCGCCAAGGGCCACCCCTCCGCCCGCGAGCGCGACGATGCCCTCAGCAAAGCCCGCTTCGAGTTCCGCTGGGAAGACCAGTTCAACCTCGGCTTAGATCCCGCCACCGCCCGCGACTTCCATGACGAAACCCTCCCCCAGGAAGGCGCCAAGCTCGCCCATTTCTGCTCCATGTGCGGCCCCCACTTCTGCTCGATGAAGATCACCGAAGATGTCCGGAAATACGCCGCCGAACAGGGCGTGAATGAGGAAGAAGCGCTCCAGCGCGGCATGGTAGCCAAGTCGAAGGAGTTTATCGAGAAGGGAGCACACGTCTATTCGAAGGTGTAAAATATTGATCCCTGGTTGCCGGGCTAACACAATTCCGCCATGAATTACATCTCCGCGTCGCAACCCGCTGGTGGGACCCCACTTTATCAACTCAAAATTACGCTCAGGCGGTCCAACCCGCCGATCTGGCGGCGCGTCGTCGTGCGATCGGACACGGTATTGGATCGCTTGCACACCGTTATCCAGATTGTCATGGGCTGGACGAACTCACATTTGCATCAATTCGTCGCCGGCTCAGGGTTTGCCGTCGCTTACTATGGCGTGCCGGACCCGGAGTCTGCCGACATGGGGAACGAGACACTCAATGAGAAACGCTATACGGTGGCCGACTTGGCTCCGGCAGCGCGGCGGAGATTCAGTTACGAATACGACTTCGGAGACAGTTGGGAGCATCAAGTATTGCTCGAGAGAATACTGCCGGCGGACCCGGCCTTTAAGCATCCCACTTTGCTCGCGGGTGCGAACGCCTGTCCGCCCGAAGACTGCGGCGGCCTGCCGGGTTACTATAACCTGCTCGAAATCCTAGCCGACCCGAAGCACCCCGAGCATGAGGAAATGAGTGAATGGATAGGCGGGGAATTCGACCCCAGCGCGTTTGATCTGGACGGAATCAATGCCGTATTGAAGCGGCTCAAGGCCTGATTTGCGAGATCAAAAGCGCGGCAACCGTGTTGCCGCCAACGGATTCACTCCCATATCTGGCTGTAGAAGTCCACGATGTTGCCTTTGACCTTGGCTTCCTTGAAAGAAACCCATCTCCCGACAGGCTTCTCTTTGGGTTTGGCAGTCTTGGCGGCCTCGGTCTTGGTAGCCATAACGATAACGGGTTCTTTAACCCTTCTCCTCGATCAATTCCCGGCGCGCCCCGCTCAGAAGTTGCTCGATAAACGTAGTCGAATAAACGCCCCGGCGAAAGTTCGGGTCCTGCAATATCGCCTGCTGGAAGGAGATAGTGGTCTTCACGCCGGTGATCATGTATTCGCTTAAGGCGCGGCTCATCTTATCCATTGCCTCGCGCCGATCCTTGCCGAAGGTGATGAGCTTGCCGATCATCGAGTCGTAGGCCGACGGAATGGTGTACCCGGCGTAGGCATGGGTATCTATGCGCACGCCGCGACCTCCGGGCTGGTAATACATCTCGATCCTGCCGGGGCTGGGGCGGAACTCATCAAACGGGTCCTCTGCATTGATTCGGCATTCGATAGCGTGGCCTCTGAGCTGAATGTCGCTCTGCGAATGGCGCAACGGCTCGCCCATTGCCAGCAGGATCTGGTAACGCACTAAGTCAATGCCGGTCACTTCCTCCGTAGTGGGGTGCTCCACCTGGATGCGCTTGTTCATTTCTAGGAAATAGTACCGGCCCTGGCTGTCCACGATGAATTCCACCGTACCAGCGTTCGTATAATTCGCCGCTTCGGCAATCTTAATCGCCGCCTTGCCCATCTTCTCCCGAAGCTTCCTGAACTTCGGGTTATCCAGCAGCGGCGAAGGGCACTCTTCGACCACCTTCTGGTTGCGGCGCTGGATCGAACAATCGCGTTCGCCCAGGTGAATGATATGGCCCTTGTTGTCTCCCAGGATCTGGAACTCAACGTGGTGCGGGTTCTCAATGAATTTCTCCACATACACACCCGAGTTCCCAAATGCCTTCTCCGCCTCGCCCCGAGCCGTGTGATACCCTTTGACCAGTGAAATATCGTTATGGGCCACCCGCATTCCCCGCCCGCCGCCGCCTGCGATGGCCTTAATCATGACCGGGTAGCCGATCTGCTTGGCCACCATCAGGGCGTCCTGCTCCGTATCCACCACCCCCTCCGAGCCGGGCGGCGTCGGCACGTCCGCCTTCTTGGCCAAGGCGCGACTAACCGCTTTGTCCTCCAGGGCATTCATGGCGCGCGAGTTCGGCCCGATAAACCGGATGTTGCAGCTCTCGCAAACATCCGCAAAGTGTGCGTTCTCCGCCAGAAAACCGTAGCCGGGGTGGATCGCATCCACATCGGTGATCTCTGCCGCGCTGACAATCCGATCAATGCGCAAATAGCTCTCGCTGGCGGGCGCCTTGCCGATGCAAATCGCTTCGTCCGCCATCTGCACATGCATCGAGTTGGCGTCTGCCTCCGAATAGATTGCCACCGTGCGGATGTTCAGCTCCTTGCACGCCCGAATAATGCGAACGGCAATCTCCCCGCGATTCGCCACCAGTAGCTTCTCAAACATGCCTAAAGTCCTTGAAGCGCTTGAGCGTTAAACCGATCTCCCCGGCATGTCATATTCCGGGCGGGTCAGGACGGGCGGATCTTGAACAAAGGCTGGCCGAACTCCACTGGCTTGGCGTTCTCGACCATTACCTGCGTGACGACTCCCTTGGCCTCCGCCTTAATCTCGTTCATCACCTTCATCGCCTCGATGATGCAGACCACTGTCTCCGGCTGGACTTCCACACCTACTTCAATGTAAGGGGCTGATTCGGGAGAGGGTGCCCGGTAGAAAGTGCCGATCATCGGAGACTTAATCTCAAGCTCGTTGCTGACAGGCACTTGCGGCGGGGGCGCCGGAGCCAGGGCAGCCACGGCACCTGCTGGCGGTGGGGCATAACCCACGACCGGCGGATCGTCCGAGGAAACCGCAGGGGCAGTCCCATTTGCCCCACGCTTCAGCCGGATCTTAAAATCATCCTTCTCAAGCTCGAACTCCGTCACGGAGTTCTTCCTCATCAGGTCTATAATGGCTTTGATGTCTTTTAGGTCCACAGCCGTCCGTCGTCAGAGTCAATGTCCGCACACGTTTTCCGCCCCGCTCTCTATCTTAACTGCCGACGAGCATAGTCGCCTCGCCAGAGGTCGTCAACAGGCAAAACACCGCCTATTTCAACGATGCAAATTCAGCCAAATACCCCGCAAAAAGCAGCCTCGAGGCCATTTCTCACCCCGCGTTAACGTTAACTGCCGCCTCTACCGCCAAAACGTATGAGTTTACACCGAAACCAACGATTTGGCCACAGCATACCGGCGCAATCAGCGACTTATGCCGGAATTCCTCCCGGGCGTGAATGTTCGACAAATGGATTTCGATCGTCGGCACGCCGACTGCCGCAATCGCATCCCGCAAGGCCACGCTTGTGTGGGTATAAGCGGCGGCGTTGAGAACGATCACGTCGAACTTCCCCTTCGCCTGTTGGATCCAGCCGACCAATTCCCCTTCCAGGTTGGACTGGCGGAACTCCAGTGTGGCCTTCAGACGCTTGGCCCGCGCACGGACTTTGGTCTCGATTTCTGCCAAAGTGGCGCGACCATACACCCCTGGCTCGCGCTGGCCGAGCAAGTTCAAATTCGGGCCGTTCAAGAACAGGATTCTCATTCTGTAAGTAAAGGCTATACCCAACGTTACCGCTAGCGCCGCCTAAGGAAACGCGGCCTGCCAGCCCCTGTAGGCCGCGTGCCCTCACGCGGCGCCATGACTTATGCCACTTGGTATAGCAACGCGGCCAGGTCTTGTCGAATTGAATTCTAAGGGTTGGCCGCACCCTGCCGTGGTTGCTGGGCAATTGTCAGTCGGTTCCGGCCCACCAGCCACCCGAGGAACGTGAAAGCCGGCCAGGCAATGGCCGGGATATATAGCCCGAACTCAAACAAGCTCTGCAAGCTCCATCCCAGCAACCCGAGCCAGATACTGAACACCAGCCAGTCGTCGGATTCCCGCGGCGGAGCCCTTCCCGCCTTCGGAAAGCCCCACACCAAGGCCCCCACAATAAAGACCAGGTAGATCAGCAACCCCGCCACCCCGGAATCCGATGCCTGCTCCAGGTAATCGTTGTGCGCCAGCCGCGCCATCTCGGACTCAGGCCGTTTGATCTTCTCATAGGCAAGTGCGAAAGTCCCTGGCCCGGTGCCGAACACCGGCCTCTCTTTGGCCGTCTGGAGGGCTGCCCGCCAGTAATCGAACCGGGCGCTGACGCTGGTAGCGCCCTTTTGGAAAAACCCGGCATACTTCCAAAAAAACCCAGCCAGCCCGATCAGCAAGACCCCGGTCACCAACGAAACCTTGAGACGTCGGCTGAACGGCACTCGCAACACCGCAACCAGGCCGACCACCAGCATGAGCAGCCACCCGCCCTTCGACCCCGACCAGTAGAGGTTGGCCAGCCCAATCGCCCCGACCGACACTATCAGGAAGCATCTCGCGGCCGGCGTCAGCAGCCGCCGCAATTGCCACAATGCCGCCAGCGCGGGAGGCAGCAGCAGCAACAGCACCCCGGCCAGCGCGTTGGGGTAGAGCAGCGTCGCGAATATGCGGTTGCTCGTGATCCTCTTGAGATACTCCGGCGGAAGGTCCTTCAGGTGCGGATACTCATACAGATAGAAGTAACGGCGCGACTCCGCCAAGCCGCCGAAATGCTGCTCCCACCCAAACGCCAGAACCAACAACAAGCCCCCAAACAAACCGAGCCAAAACGGCCAGTGGCGAGCCACCCGGCTCAGCGAGAAATAACCGAGATAGAAACACACCACGCTGGCGGCGAAATGCTTCAGGACGGCTTGGGTCAGTTCAGGAGAGACCGAGTGCGCTCCGGCGATGAATTCCCACACCAGCCACAACAACGGCAGCGCAAGCAGCCAGCGGGGCGCAGTCAGCTTCCAGCGTGCCACTGCCAGCCCCGCCAGCGCGACGACCAGCAGCATCCCGTACGCCCAGGCCATGGGCCAGGGATAGCCAAGCAGGAACTCCCAAACTCCCTCGGGCGCGGTGACATATTTCTCCATGATCGGCGGATTGCCGAACTTGAGGAGGCACAACCCAAGCAGCGCCCCGAACAGCCCCGCAAATACCGACGGCCACAACTCACCCTTCCGAGCTCCCACAAGTTGCGGTTCTGGCTTCATCGGCGGATTAGGCATCCTCCGCATCAGTATGGCATTACCTCACAGCCGTAGTTTCAGCAGCCCGACCTCCAGGGCCAGCGCCTCCTGGACATTGGTGCTCAGCCAGCGCTGGAGCTGTTCCATTACGCGCAGATTCTCCCTGGCTTCCTTCGGCGAAAGCCTCTCCGCCACGCGCCGCGTTTCAGCCATCTGCGGAAAAACCAAGAGACCCTCCGTAGCGTCAATGGCGGATACGGCATGGTTGACGATCTCCAACCCCGCGCTGCCGGGTTCCACTGCGGCGTTCGCGCCCCGGCTTGCGCATGCCGGACTTTGGACTTTAGACTCTAGACTCTGGACTTTAGACTGCGTCAGCACCCACACATCCCGCAGCCACCATTGCAGCGCCAGCAGGAAATCCGCCCGTTGCCGGCGATACTCCGCTTCAATGGCCGCTTTCAATTCCTGCTCCCATTTGTCCCGCAATTGCTCCTCCGCGTCCTCGTATTTCTCCAATGGCGAGCGCGCCGTGAAGGTCTCCTCGATGCTCTCTTTCACTTCGTTGAGCTTCCGCAGCAGCACATCCATGAGGCGATAGCGCCCCAGCAGACTCTTCTGGCCCCGCGCCGCCATCTCGCTAAACGTCGCCAGCCACTCCCTCTGCGCCGGCGACAACTCCTGCGGCCCTTCCCCGGCAAAGTTCAGCCGCAGACAACGAGAGAGAATGGTGTCCAGCAGCCGCTGCGGCTCCGTCGTCAGCAGCATGAGCACCGACTGCGGCGGCGGCTCCTCCAGCGTCTTGAGGAAAGCGTTCGCCGCTTCCTCATTCATGCGGTCAGCGCCCACGATGATGCCCACCTTGTATTGGCTTTCGGTGGGCTTGAGATTGACCGCGTCCAGTAGCACCCGCGGGGGACTATCT
>Ga0335078_10012269_pt1 | contig 12714 bp, 8 predicted proteins | sample Lox_Sample_32_FD_206711 | JGI IMG/M metagenome (GOLD analysis project Ga0335078, IMG submission 206711) | Soil microbial communities from Loxahatchee National Wildlife Refuge, Florida, United States - Lox_Sample_3.2 | ecosystem: Environmental > Terrestrial > Soil > Wetlands | place: USA: Florida... | reverse complement strand
CTGCTCGATCATCACGAGGAGGTCCGGAAACTGCTGCAAAACCGCCAGGTGCGGAGCACCTTCGAGGAGTTCGAAGGCAACGCGCTCACCCGCCCGCCCAAAGGCTTCCCCTGCGAACACCCCGCCCTCGATCTCATCCGCTGCCGCCAGTGGGGACTCGCGGCCACGCTGCCCGCCTCCGCCGCGCTCAAGCCCGAATTCGCCGCCCTGGTCATCCGCCATTTCAAGATTGCCGCGCCCCTGGTCGATGCGCTCAACACACCCATCGCCGCCGCCCAGGCACCGCGCAAGAAGGTGCTCTTCGGCCTCCGTTAGCCCCTATCTCTTCCAGGTCCGCGTGCACAAAAATCAAAGCGCCAACTGGCTTTTTTCGGGCATTTCATGCATCAAACCCGCCTAATTACCAGTAAATATGGCTATTTTGAGGCAAAACCCAAAGAAAACCTGTGGAAATCAGGCTTTTTGCCTTGACATTCCCATTCCAAAGCCGCATTGTAACTTTCGGCAGGGCTCTTCAAGAGCCGCGTGAATACAGGCGTTTCGCACCGAGGCAGTTTCCGATCGCACTTCCTCCCATGCGGTGAAAGCCCGTCAACAAGGCAGCCCCGAGGGCTTGCCCAGAAGGAGAACAGCAAATGGCAACTGGACTGACCAAGACCGCGCTGACGCGGCATCTGGCAGAGAAGCTCGAACTCACCAACAAGCAAGCGGCGGCATTCCTTGACCTTCTGGCTGAAACCGCCATCAAGGAGACAAAGAAGTCCGGCGTCTTCGTGCTCCCCGGCATCGGCCGCCTGGTCAAGGCAGAGCGCAAGGCCCGCATGGGCCGCAATCCGCAGACCGGCCAGCCCATCAAGATCAAGGCCAAGACCGTCGTGAAGTTCCGCGTCGCCAAGGCCGCCAAGGACGTTATCGCGCCTCCGAAGAAGTAGCATTCCGGACTGCGCAAAAAAGGGGAGAAGTCCCCGGACTTCTTCCCTTTTGCCTTTTCGCCATCGACCTCTCAGCGGCCTCGCAGAATTCCTGCACTCCGCCGCGCGCCTCGCTCATCTGATTGGGTATGGCAAGCCCGTCCGTCCTTTCTGTCTCTCCCCGCTCGGCGTCCGCCGGTTTCTCTTCCGTCGTTCTCCTGCTGCGCCTTGAGGGCCTGGCCGTGGCCGCCGGTACCGCCGCGCTCTATGCGCAGACCGGCGCAAGCTGGTGGCTCTTCGCGGCGCTCTGGCTCGCACCCGATCTCTCCATGCTCGGCTATCTCGCCGGAAGCTGTCGCGGCGCGCGCGTCTACAATGCCTTCCACACCTACGCGCTGCCGGCTATGCTCGGCCTTTCCGCATGGTTCCTGCATGTGCGCGGCCCCTTGCTGCCCGTCGCGCTCGTCTGGGCCAACCACATCGGCGTCGATCGCGCGCTCGGTTTCGGCCTCAAGTACGCCGAAGGCTTCGGCTATACCCACCTGGACCGCACCGGCCAGCGGCAGGCCTGATCAGGCGGCGCCGGCGTTGGCTTCCCCGCGCATCATGAAGGCGCGCACGATCAGCGAGACACCAAAGCTGATCAGCACCGCCTTGATCATGAGCAGGTTGTCGTAAGTCCACGAGAGAAACGCCATGGTCACGAAAATCCCGATGGCGTTCACCTCTGTCACCATGGCCACAAGCCAGTGCGGCTTGGCCGCCGTTCCCGGCAATCGGCTACGCAGGCGCGGCACCAGCCGCGGCGCCGCGCGCAGATAGGCGCGATATGGCTCCCCAAGCTTCGCGGCAAGAATCGCCTCCTCGCCCAGGATCAGCCGCAGGTAGAACACCGTCACCAGAACAAGCGTGAACAGGGCGCCGCTCGGCGGCATCAGCAGCGAGATGGCCACCATCATGCACCACCCTCCCAGATAGAGGGGATTGCGCACATAGCGGTAGGGCCCGGCGGCCATCACGCCCCCGGCCTGCATCTGCCCGTGGTGCACCACGTCGTATCCCAGGTAGGCCGCGCCCCACACGCGAAAGACCATTCCCGCAAGTGCAACCAGCGCTCCCAGCGCGATTACGGCAGGTGAGGCGGCTGTAAAGCTCATCACTCCCATGCGGCTGATCTTCAGCGCCAGCCACTCCAGCGTTGCGATGCGCCGGCCCAGATCCCACCAGCCAATCCATGGCGCCCAGAAACCCAGCCCGACAATCGCAACCTGTATCAGCATCCGCAGACGGAATTCGATCGCACTTGCCCGCATTCCCACTCCCAGCTGGCCGGAGCGTACCATCCACCCAGCCGCATTGAATGGCCGCCCCGTGCCTTGCTCCATCGCGGATGACGAAAAGGATGGGATTCCCCGGACCCTGCTATTTCGATGGATCCACCAGCGCCCCGTACACCGCCGCGTGGCTGCGGTAGAGCAGGCTGTGGTTGTCGGGACTGGTCCTGCGCTGGATCATCCCGACAAATACGATGTCGTTTGCGGGATCGGCCCAGAACCACGTCCCCGCCGCACCGTCCCAGAAGAATGTCCCTTTTCCGTCGGGCAGGTTGGCTTCATGCGGATCGAACACCACCGCGCAGTCGTACCCGTACCCGAAACCCGGCCGCATGATGTGTTGCCCGATGCCCCACTCGCCCGTCAGCAGCTCGGCTGGCAGGTGGTTTGAGGTCATCAGCTTCACCGTCGCCGGCGAAAGAACGCGCACGCCGTCCAGTTCGCCCCCGCTCGCCAGCATCTGGGCAAAGCGGTAGTAGTCTTCGGGCGTCGAAACCAATCCGCCTCCGCCGGATGCAGCCGTGGGCTGCTCGGCATAGTCGGTCGGCACGCCACCCTCGGTCGGATTCTCGACCAGCTGATTCAGCTTCGCGTCGTAATGATAGTTCGGTGAAAAACGGCCGCGCTTCTCAGCCGGAACATAGAATCCCGCGTCCTTCATGCCCAAAGGCGCAAAGATGTGGTCGCGCATGAAATCCGGCAGCGATTGGCCGGAGAGCTTCTCCACGATGTAACCCTGAATATCCATCGACATGCTGTAGATCCAGCCCTTGCCGGGCTGATATTCCAGCGGAATTTGCGCCAGCTTGTCGATCATCTCCTGCAGGCTTTTCACGTCGCCAGTGCCCGGCTTCAGCTCACCGTACATGCGGTCGACGGGGGTGTCGCCATTGCCATAGGTGAATCCGGCGGTGTGCGTCATCAGCTCGCGCATGGTGGGCGCATGCTCCGGATCGGCCAGCACCATCTTCCCGGCCTTGTCGAAGCCGTTGAAGACTTTCAGGTGCGCGAACTCGGGGATATACTTCGAGATCGGGTCGGAGGGCAGCCACTTGCCTTGTTCGTAGAGAACCATCATGGCCGCGCCGGTCACCGGCTTGGTCATCGAGTAGTCGCGAAAGATCGTGTCCTTCGTCATCACCGCACCGCTGGCCGCGTCGCGCTGCCCGTACACGCGGTAATCCACGATCTTTCCGTGCCGCGCCAGAATGGTCACCGCACCCGCAAGCTCTTTCTTGTCGATCTCTCCCTGGATGAGCGCGTGCAGGTTCTCCAGCCGCTCGGACGAAAAGCCCATCGTCTCCGGCTTGACCACTGTCATGTCGACGGCCGGCCCCGGTTGCGCAAAAGCTGCTTGAACTCCAGCCGCAAGCATCATGCAGGCCAGCACGATCCGGCAATTCCCGGCACCTTGTTTCATAGCGATTTGACCCCCTTCGCGGCGTATTCGGAACCGGCGCAAGCGCGGCACCTTTATAGCAAACCGGACGGTTCGCAGCCAACTTCGCGTCGCAATCTCAGTAAATCAGCTTGAGTGAGAACTGAATCTGCCTTGAAGTGCCGGCCGTCTTGCTGATTTCGCCGAAGCCGGAGCCGTTCAGAATGTTAGTGGGCAACCCCATGTTCACAATGTTGAACAGGTTGAAAAACTCGCCGCGAAATTGCAGATCGACGCGCTCGGCGCCGCTCGCACGCCGCCCGAAAGGCGTGTCCTTGATCAGCGCGAAGTCAAAATCGCAGTAAGCCGGACCGCGAAACGTGTTGCGCCCCAGTGTTCCAAACCGGCCCTGATTCGGCCCGGTCCCGTTCGGCACGTGGATCGGAATCGAAAAAAACGCGGTCCCATTGTTCTGGCCTTCGCCAAAATAATCCTGGCGCATCTTGCGCGCGGTGGAGAGATGCGGCACGGCGGTCTGGTCCGGCCGGTCCGCGCCGTTCGATCCCGCCCCCGTTTGCTGGATTCCCGAAAAGACCGTGAAAGGCAGGCCCGTCGAGAGGCTGGAGATGCTTAGCAGTTCCCATCCGTCGGTGATCTTCCGGCTCACCGGCCGCAAAAAGCCAGCACTGGCCAGATGCAGGTCCTGCGCCGCGCTCAGCCCGAAGCTATGTGTCACATCGAACGAAGACGGCCCCTTTTCAGGATGTGTGTCATAAGGATTCTGCGGAACTCCGGAAGCAACCGCGCCGGTCGAGCCGGTGCCGCCGATCACTTCGCTCGTATCGTCGATCGATTTGCTCCAGGAGTAGCTTGCCTGCACGCCCGGTCCGCCGCGACCCACTGTCCCGGAAAGCGAAGTTTGCAGCGCGTGATACGTCGAGTGCGACATCGCCGTGATTTCGCTTTCAAAGCCGAAACCGCCAGTCACGTTGCCCGCGCTGTCAAACGTGGTTAGCGGTGCAAAGGCCGCGGTGGCTCCCGGATACGCGTTCGGAAAGCTGATGCGGGGCAGATGCTCGCTGGCCGTGCCCACGTAACTCGCGTCCGCGGTCAGGTTGCCGATCTTTTGCTCCAGCCCTGCCGTCCAGGTAATTAGCGTCGCATTCCCGAACCCGCGATCAATGCCGGCAAGCGTCAGATCGCTCACCACATTTCCGGCTGTCAGCGCGGCCACCTTCTGCTCGTACCCGTTGATGTCCATGGGCGTGTTCGGAGCCACCGTATTGGTGCGCCCGGTGGGAAAGATGTTCTGGCCCGAGGGCGTTTCGGCCTGCGGCAGCTGCGACGGCGAAAGCTGAAACCCGTAGCTGATCGGCGCATTCGCGGCCGAAAGCAGGCGCGGCATCACCGCAAACGGCGTACTGCCGGTAAGAAAGTTATCCTGCCAGATGTTGGGCGGAATCACGGTAATGCCGCCTCCCGCATGCGCTTGCAGCTTGTCGGTCAACTGCCATGCCGCCTGGATGCGCGGTCCCCACCCCTTCCATTCCGTCCGGTAGCCCGGCTGCGGATTCACCACGTACTCCTGGCTCCCGTTCACCCACAGAAATCCTGCCGTGCGCCGGGCTCGCTCCGTGATCGGCGTGTACAGCTCCCAGCGCACACCGTAGCTGAGCAAAAGACGGCTTGTCGCCTTCCACGCGTCTTCGAAATACGCATTCACATTGTTGCGGTTGATCGCAGCCGGTCCGATGTGCGGCCCGCTCGAGAAATACGGCGGCGCAATCGCAACGGTGTAATCGAAAGGGCTGCCCGATAGAAAGCCTGAGAGCGTGTCCGGCAGCGGATCACCGGGCTGAATATTGTGATTTCCGCTCGCCGACGGAATCGCCTCGTTTGCGTACGCCGTTCCGCCCCCGAAATCGTACTCGCCGTTCGGACTGATGCCGAAGTACGTCGTATCGCGGTTGGCCCGCGCTTCGGCGCCGAATTTGAAAGCATGATGCCCCGTCGTCCAGCTCACGTTCTCCCGCACCTGAAAGAGATTCCCATAGGCTTGCATCACGGTTCCGGCCGCCGCGTCGAAAGGCTCAAACAGACCGTCGACGAACTTCACTGCCGGGTCGACCTGGTTCGGAGTCGGAAATCCCGGAGTGGCCCGCTCAATGCTCAGCGACGATTCGAAGACCAGCCGCGGCGAAGCGGTGTGCGTCCACGTTCCCACCACGTTCCGCTGCCGGTCGATGTACTCCACGGCAAAGGAAGGGTCGATGGCCGTCTGGTCCGGATTCGTCGTAGGCCCGGTCAGGTTGTCCATCACAAAGCGCGCCATGAACTGATCTTTCCCTGAGAACTTGTGATCGATGCGCAGCGAGAACTGGTTGGCGTTCGTCGTCACGCTCGAAGCGGTCGCGTAGGTGTTCGGCCCGAACGATCCAGCGGTATCGTTGGGCAGCGGATATCGCGCCAGCACCGCGGCGATCCCGGCATTGACCGGCACGTTAAGCGTGTCCGTCGAGCCATCGGGGTAAGTGACGCTATCCACGCCTTTGCGTTCGGCTTGGCTCGGGACCGGCATCACCTGCGTGGTGCCCAGCACCTGCCGGAAACCCTGATACTGCGTGAAGTAGAAGGTGCGCCCGCGCCCGTCGTATACATGCGGAAGATCGACCGGACCGCCGTTTGTGAATCCGAATTCGTTGCGCCGGAAGGGTGGGATGCGCCCCGGATACGCGGGCGTGGCGTAGTCGAAATAGTTGCGGCCATCAAAGGCCGAATTGCGCACGAACTCGAAAAACGACCCGTGAAAGCCGCTCGATCCGGAACGCGTGACAATATTCGTGAATCCCGAAGCGCCGCGCCCGACCTCGGCCGGCATCCAGCCCGAACTCGACTGGATTTCTTCCACGGCATCCACGTCGAAATTCGAAAAGGTCGCTCCGCCCATCTCGGGATCGCTGATGTCCGCTCCGTCCATAGCGAAGGTTGCTTCCACGCCGCGCTGTCCGTTGATCGCGAACTGCGCCGTGAAGTTCGTCGCCCCGTTCACATCCGTCATGGTGCCGGCGGCCAAAAGCAGCAGAGTGCTGAAGTCGCGCTTGTTTAGCGGCAGTTCGCTCACCGCCTGGCTCGACAGCTCTTCGCCGCCTGTCGCCAGTTGCCCTTCCAGCACACCCACCGTCAACTCACCGCGATTCGACAAAGTGATCGCCGCCGGCGGAGCCGCAGGCGCCAGCTCGACTGCTTGCTGCGCATCCACCTTGAGCCCGTTCCATTCCACCGTCAGCCTGTATTGCCCTTGCGGCAACGGCGCCAGCCGGAAAATGCCGTCCTTGCCGGTCGCCGCTTCGGCCCGCCCCTTTTTGCTTGCCAACCTTACTTTGGCCGCGGCAATGGGCGCGCCGCCCGGGTCGCGCAGCACCCCTCGCCACGCTACCGGTGCGGCTTCTTGAGCCTGGATTGCTGAGGTCGAAAGAAGAAGAGCCAATGGGAGGGGCAGAAAGAACTTCCTGCGTTGGCATCCCTGCATTGCCGGACCGGGCTTCTTACAAATCATTCCAAACACGCGAAAGCGCAACGGAATCGGGCCTTTTCGAAAGAGATCCGCGGCGCGGGATCACTCCCGTAACCGAAAAGAATGAGCAGTCCGCGGTGATCTCGATTATATCGTTGATGCCCTTCCGAATGCTCCCGTCCGCACTCCGGCCCAAAGCGCCGCATCTCTCTTCTTATGCGGGAGAGAGGTTTCTGTTTCTTTATCCCTGGTGTCTCTCCTGAGCCATCCGGGACAGTTCCCTACAATGGTCTTGTTCGCATGGCCGATTTCGCCAACCATCTCGAGCCTGCCGCGCCCGCAGCCGATCGCGACACCATTGCCGCCGTCTCCACGCCGCCCGGCCGCGGCGGCATCGGCATTGTGCGTCTCAGCGGCCCGCAAGCCGTCTCCATCGCTGCCGGGCTCGTCCATCTGCGCCAGCCCCTTGAGCACGCCCGCGCGCGCCTCGCCGATATCCTCGACGACCCCGCCGCGTCCGCGGAATCCTCCCGCATCGACCAGGCCGTCGTCACCTATTTTGCCGCGCCCCACTCCTATACCGCGGAAGATGTGGTCGAAATCGCAGCGCACGGTTCTCCCGTTGTGCTCGAACTGCTTCTGCGCCGCGCCCTTGCGTGGGGCGCGCGCCTCGCCGAGCCGGGCGAATTCACGCAGCGCGCGTTTCTCTCCGGACGGCTCGATCTCACCCAGGCCGAAGCGGTCCGCGATCTCATCGAAGCGCAGACGCTCACCCAGGCCCGCCAGGCCGCAGGCCAGATGGGCGGCGCGCTCAGCCGCCGCGTCGCCCCGGTCAAGCAATCGCTGGTCGAGCTCATCGCTCTTCTTGAGGCGGGTATCGACTTCGCCGAAGACGATGTCGATGTCGCGTCCCCATCCGAAATCGCGCGCCGGATTGAGGCGCTCAGGCCCCCGCTCGCGGCTCTCGAAGCCTCCTTCGCCCGTGGCCGCATTGTTCACGATGGTCTCACTCTGGCCATCGTCGGCCGTCCGAACGCCGGCAAGAGCTCGCTCTTCAATCGCCTCGTCGAGCGCGACCGCGCTATCGTCACTCCGACGCCCGGCACCACCCGCGACCTGGTGACCGAGCGCATCTCGCTCGCTGGCATCCCGCTCGAGCTTGTCGATACGGCCGGCCTGCGCGAAGCCCGCGAGGAAGCCGAGCAGATCGGCGTCGCGCGCAGCCGCGAGGCCCTCGCCGACGCCTCCCTCGTCCTCATCGTCCTCGACGCCACCCAGTCCCTCAACGACGAAGAGCGCTGCCTCTTCGCCGCCGTCGAAGGCCGGCCCGCGCTCATCGCCATCAACAAGTGTGATCTCGTGAACCGACCCCAGGCTGCAGTGAATCAAGAACCGGAACCAGGCCTCCGCCCTTCCATAGTCCCCGGCAATGCAACGGGCGAAGGCCGCATCCCGAATCCTGCATCTCCTGGCAGGGACGGTACGGGCTTCAGCCCGCACTTAGGCCCGCGCGAAGAGGAAGGGGCCTTAGCCTCTGAGGGCATTCGAAACCAGCCTGCGCCTGTTCCCGCCGTGCACACCTCCGCCCTCACCGGCGAAGGCATCCCTGCCCTGCGCGAACGCATTCTTTCCCTGGCCACTGGCGGGGCCGCCGCCGAACCCGGTCTGCTGACCAATCTGCGCCAGCACCAGGCCATCTCCACCGCTCTCGTCGCGCTCGCCGACTCTGCCCGCGCCAACGCCTCCTCCATCCCTCACGAAATGATCCTGCTCGACCTCTACCGCGCACTCTGGGCCCTCGACTCCCTCACCGGACAGACCACCCCCGATGACATCCTCAATATCATCTTCTCCACCTTCTGCATCGGAAAGTGAGGAACCGAGAAGAACGCCCGTTTTGTGACCGGCCTGTTAGCGCTGGTTGCGGCCATACCTGCGATCTGGCGGGCGGCCCGGAATCCCGTGTGCCGCTCGACCGCTATTCAAGCGTCTGTCTCCGCCGCGTCTGGAAGGCCCAGCGCTTTTCGTGGTGAATGACCTCGCTGCTGCACCGCTTTGACGACCACACCGAATTCGACCATCGCCGCCAGCTGGCCGAGCTCGATTACGTCACCAGTTCACAAGCCGCCGCCACATCCCTGGCGGAAAACTACGTGGGGCTACCCATGGAACCATAGCGCGAATCCCCATTTGGATTGTGGCGCTTTCTTCAAAGAAGACGTTGGACACGCGCATCCAGGCCATCTGCTTCTGCCGCGGTCTTTGGCAACGGGTCTGCACACACGTTCCGTGGTCCGTGGCTGATCGATTGCAGCGGCAGCCTGTTCGAGCGCACTCTTCTGATGGTCCCATACGCTTGCCGCCCTGCGCCGCGCCGAGCCCGCCCGGTTGAAAGTCGCGGGCATCGACAGCGGAGAGCTCGGCCCAAACGAGGCGGGCATGAACGACCCGGGAATCGTGACCTCGGATCAGCGGTAGTTCCAGTCATCGAATTTGCTCAGATCGATTTGGCTGTCGAGCACGCCGAGGGTCACGACGGCAAAGGTGAAGACAGTCGTGCCCGGTTCGAGATGGCCGCCGAACGCATGATCCTGGTTGGCCAACACAATGTGAGGATGCACCCGGCCCGCACTGACAAACCCGCTCATGCCGATGATATCGGCGGGAGCGGTCGGGTCCTGCACCCAGGACTCCTTGACGGGGAAATCGCGATTCGCGACCTGGTGCACCTGGTAATTGCGCACCGAGCCGAAGCCGGAAAGGATCACCGCGTTTTGGATCTTTTGCTCGCTGATGCTCTTGCGCAGGGCCGCGAGCAGGTCGGTGTTGTATTTGAAGCGCAGAACGACGATGCGCTGCAGTCGACTTGAGACGACGGAGACGTCGGGAACGGCGGAGCTATTGGGGCGCGCGTCGCCCGCGGGGTCGGCAGGATGCGCGACGATGTGGCGCGTCTCCTGCGCGGCAAGCGCAAGAGACGAGGCCGAGATGGCAAACAGGAGCAGCCTGCGCATAGAAGTTCTCCGGTTGAGCTTGCGTCCGCCAGGTGCCCGACCGATGGGTTCTGCACCATCCTTGGGCGCCCCAGATGCAACGATGCAAATGGATTCGGAAATGCCCGGGGGCGGCGCTTGCGAACGCTTCAGTTAGGATATTAGCCGGAATGAAGCCCTGACTTCATAGGCTTATCGGAAAGGAGGCGGATGTTGCCTATTTCGCGTTGGAGCCTTTTGGCGGTTGCCGTTCTGGCGTGGTGTGTGCCGCCGATGCGGGCATCTGTGCACGTCTGGGAGAAGCAGGAGGTGACGCTGACGGCGGCGGGCTCTTTCTCCAATCCCTATACCGGCGTGGTGGTCTGGCTGGACCTGAAAGGGCCACACTTCAGCAAGCGCGTCTATGGCTTCTGGGACGGCGGGCAGACGTTTCGAGTGAGGCTGGTGGCCACGGAGCCCGGAGTCTGGCAATGGACCAGCGGTTCGAGTCCAAGCGACGCGGGGCTGGACGGCAGGCATGGAGAGTTTCGCGCGGAGCCGTGGAGCGAAGCGGAGCTGCGCGAAAACCCGTTGCGTCGCGGGTTTCTCCGGGCATCTCCCAACGGACATGCCCTGGAGACGGCGGACGGTACTCCTTTTTTCGTGCAGGGCGATACCTGGTGGGCTGCGGGAACCAACCGGTTCCGGTGGTATGACGACGATCGGGAGCGGGCGCTGGGACCGGAGGCGGGATTCAAGGACTTTGTCCGTTACAGAAAAGCGCAGGGCTACAACTGGATCAACATGATCGCGGCGTTTCCGAATTGGGAGACGGATGGACAACCGTGGCATGTGATCATGCCCGACGGGACCACGGTGCGCTCAGCCTGGCTCGAGTTTGGAACAGGCAGCGCCAAGGACATGGATAACGAGGGTGGGCGGCCGTTCCTGTTTCCCGGAAAAGTGCCGGGCTACGAGCAGATTTTTCCGGATGTGGAGCGGATCAACCCGGCGTACTTCGACGCAATCGACCGCAAGATCGATTTCCTGAACCGGCAGGGCTTTGTGGTTTTCCTTGAGGTCTCGCGGCGCGATGCCAGCCTGGTTTGGAAAAAGTACTACCCGTGGCCCGGCTCGTATGCGCGGTTTATCGAGTACATCTGGTCGCGCTATCAGGCGAACAGCGTGGTGCTGAGCCCAATTCACCTCGACATCATCAGCGAAACGGTCGGCCCCGCGGAATACGGCAACGCGATTGATGAGGTGCTGGCGAAATTTGGGCCGCCGCCATTTGGGACGCTGTTGTCGGCGAATGCCAATCCGTCGACGCTTGAGAACTGGGGCCGGCACTCGTGGGTGACCCTGCAGCAGATCGGCAATCAGCGGGAACACAACAGTTATTGGTATCTCACCGAGATCTTTTACAACCTTCCCGCGCAGCCGGGCATTAATGGGGAGCCGTACTATTCGGGCTACAAAGATGTGCGGGGGTTGGGCGGAAACGGCTACAAGTACGGCGCGCCGGGCGGAACCGAAAGGGATGCGCAGTTCGTCCGCTCATCGATGTATGGGAGCTTCCTGTCGGGCGGCCTGGGCGGATATGTCTACGGAGCCGAGGGGATCTGGGGAGCTGACGTTGAGCCGGCCGCTCCGGTGAAAATGTGGGACGCCTTTCAGTGGGTCTCCGGCGCAGAGGTGCAGTACCTGCGCGATTTCGCCTTCTCGATCGGCAGGCGGTATGAAGAACTGGAGCCTGACGCAAATCTCGTCTCTCCGGACAAGGACTACAACCTGAAGTCATACGAGGGCTGGGCCTACTGCGCCAGGACTCCGGATAAGAAAAGCTTTCTCGCCTATTTCGAAAAGGGAATGCCAAAGGCCCAGATTCGCGGAGCGCTGCTGAATGCGGATTACCGTGTGCTCTGGTTCGATCCGCGGAACGGATCGTGGAAAGACGCAGGTTTGGTGCGGTCGAGTCAGACGGGGACGGTGGAACTTCCGGACTATCCGTCGGACGAGGACTGGGCGGTTAAGCTTGCGGCGGCTGACTCGCCAACTCGGGAGCCCGAATAGTCCGCAGAATCCAGGAAGCAGCATTTGCACCTGGGTGCGTCCAGCTCCGATCTGACGCTTCAGGCTTCGGCCCTGGAACCCGCCGCCCCTTGGAGGGCCGGTTTCGACCGCGAAAGGGCGCGCCGGTTGCTCGAAGTTCCGGAGAGGTCGGCCTGGGAGCGGTGATTGCCTCGGACTATCAAGGCGAGCCGGAGACGCCGGGCAAGGAAGAGCTGATCAAGCGCGAAACGCAAACGTAAAGAACTCAAAGGGTTCGTATTCTCAATGTGAGGAAAGGGGCTCTTTTAGAATCGGCTCTCGACAACTGCGTCCCCGGCTGGCTGTTTCCTGTCCGGGGTTCCCGCTCCGCAGTTCCTGTTCCGCCGCGTTAGATTGGGAGGTGGAGGAACCTCGTGAATCCGGCCAGGCCTTCAGGTGCGCACCGCTCCGTCAGGAGGCGAAGAAGCGCGTATCGAGCCATGCACGCGCCCGGCAAATTGCAGCCCAGGCGTCGAAGGCTGCGGTGGCGGGCGCGCGGAATCCTCCTCGCAGT
>Ga0335078_10012268_pt1 | contig 12714 bp, 7 predicted proteins | sample Lox_Sample_32_FD_206711 | JGI IMG/M metagenome (GOLD analysis project Ga0335078, IMG submission 206711) | Soil microbial communities from Loxahatchee National Wildlife Refuge, Florida, United States - Lox_Sample_3.2 | ecosystem: Environmental > Terrestrial > Soil > Wetlands | place: USA: Florida... | reverse complement strand
GATTTGTTGACCAGATGGTGCCCGTTAGCGACGTTGGCCTTGAATCCTGCGGCCTCGCCCGCGCGTAACGGCGTCTCCCCGCCATCCTCGATCAGCGTCAACTCCCCCTCAAGAACAAAGACAAGCTCATCCTCTTTTTCGTGCCAATGGCGCAGCGCGGAGGCCGCGCCCGGCTTCAGGGTTGTCAGGTTGACGCCGAACTGATCAAGGCCCGCAGCAACGCCGAGCCGCTTGCGCGAACGGCCGGCGACAACGCGATTGAACGGCTCCGGATAGGTCGAGCGGCTGTCAACCGGCAGCTTGGCGATGTCGATCTTCGGCATAAAAACCGCGGAATGGTGATTACACGCGTTCGATAATCGTCGCGGTACCCATGCCGGCGCCGATGCATAGCGTGACCAGCGCAGTCGACAGATCGCGCCGTTCCAGCTCATCCAGCACGGTGCCAAGGATCATGGCGCCGGTAGCGCCGAGCGGATGACCCATGGCGATGGCGCCGCCATTCACGTTGATCTTTTCCGGATCGATCGCGAACGCCTGGATATAGCGCAACACCACCGAGGCGAAAGCCTCGTTGAGTTCGAACAGGTCGATGTCGGTAAGCGTCATGCCGGCTTTCTTCAGCAATTTCTTGGTCACGTCGACCGGGCCGGTGAGCATGATTGCGGGCTCCGAACCGATATTGGCGAAAGCACGCACACGGGCGCGCGGTTTAAGACCGGCTTTTTTGCCGGCTTTTGCGTTGCCGAGAAGCACGGCCGCGGCGCCGTCGACAATGCCGGACGAATTGCCGGCATGATGCACGTGATTGACGAATTCGACTTCCGGATGCTTTTGAACAGCCACGGCGTCGAAGCCGCCCATTTCGCCCATCTGCACAAACGAAGGTTTGAGCGACCCGAGCGACTGCATGGTCGTGTCCGGCCGCATGTGCTCGTCCTTGTCGAGGATGGTGAGCCCGTTGACGTCTTTTATCTTTATGACCGAACGGCTGAAACGACCGTCGCTCCACGCCTTGGCGGCGCGCTTCTGGCTTTCGACCGCGTAGGCGTCGACGTCGTCGCGCGAAAATCCGTATTTGGTGGCGATGAGGTCGGCGGAAATGCCCTGCGGCATGAAATATTCGGGAACGGCGCTGCTCGGATCGACGGCCCAAGCGCCGCCGGATGCGCCGATGCCGACGCGGCTCATCGACTCCACACCGCCACCAATGGCCATGTCTTGCTGCCCCGACATGATCTGCGCGGCGGCGAAATTCACCGCATCAAGGCCCGAGGCGCAAAAGCGATTGATCTGCACGCCGGCGACCGTTTCGCCATAGCCGGCATGGAGCGCGGCGATGCGCGCAATGTCGCCGCCCGCCTCACCAACCGGATCGACAACGCCCATCACCACGTCGTCGACCAGCACCGGATCGAGCTCGTTGCGTTCCTTGACGGCGCCAAGCGCCTGGCTCGCGAGATTAAGCGCGGTCACTTCGTGCAGCGAACCATCCACCTTGCCGCGACCCCGGGGTGTGCGCACATGGTCATAAATGAATGCGTCGGGCATGATTTCCTCCTGGCGGGCGGGCGCGTCACGATCGGCTGCGTAAGGCCCGGCTCTTCATATAGTCCAAGTTCCGCACAATTGCAGCCCGCGGCTGCCCGGCGAATTTGGTAGGAATGCAAAGCGCGTAGGGCGTTAGAACGCCTCCACCGGAAGCGCCATCGTGGAAGTTGCACCGGCCTTGATGCGCGCCAGATGCGTGGTCGCCGCGGGCAGCATTCGCTCTGCGAAAAAACGACCGGTCGCAAGCTTTGCGGTCATGCGTTCGCCGGCGCCGTTCTCTCCTTCGGCGATTTTGGCTTTTGCCGCCTCGGCGATCAAGCACCACATATAACCGAGCGCGACCAGCCCGAAGAGATGCATGTAATCGGTCGAGCCGGCCCCGGCATTGTCGGGATTGCCGAGCGCGTTCTGCACGAACCACATGGTCGCCTGCTGCAACTCGCCAAGCGCCTGCGCCAGCGGCTTGACATAGGGCGCGAGCTCCGCGTCGGCGCCACGATCCTTGATGTAAGCCGACACTTCGGCAAAAAACGCCTGCAAGGCGCGGCCGCCGTCGCGCGGCAGCTTTCGGCCGACGAGGTCCAGCGCCTGGATGCCGTTGGCACCCTCGTAAATCATGGCAATACGGGCATCGCGCACGAATTGCTCCATGCCGTGCTCGGCGATGTAGCCGTGACCGCCGAAGATCTGCTGCGCCATCACAGTGTTGGCGAAACCTTGGTCGGTGAGCACGCCTTTGATCACTGGCGTCAACAGCCCCATGTGATCGTCGGCGGCCTGGCGTTCTTTGGCGTCCCCCGACCGATGGGCGACGTCGCTTCGCAACGACGTCCACAGCACCAGTGCGCGTGCGGCTTCGTTGAACGCGCGCATGGTCATCAGCATGCGCCGCACGTCCGGTTGTACAATGATCGGATCGGCGGGCTTGTCCTTGAATTTTGCGCCGGTCAGCGCCCGGCCGGCGAGCCGCTCTTTGGCGTAGACGGCGGCGTTCTGGTAGGCGACCTCGGATAACGCAAGGCCCTGAACGCCGACGCCAAGCCGCGCTTCGTTCATCATCACGAACATGGCGTTCAAACCGCGATTCGGCTCGGCGACGAGCCAGCCAGTGGCGCCGTCATAGTTCATCACGCATGTGGAATTGCCGTGAATGCCCATTTTCTCTTCAATCGATCCACAAGAGACCGCGTTGCGGGGGCCGAGCGCGCCATCTTTGCCCGGCAGGAATTTGGGGACAATGAAGAGCGATATTCCCTTGGTCCCTTCCGGAGCGCCTTCGATGCGCGCGAGCACGAGATGCACGATGTTTTCCGCAAGATCGTGCTCGCCGGCAGAGATGAAAATCTTCGTGCCGGTGATTTTGTAACTGCCATCGGGCTGCGCCACCGCCCGGCTGCGCACGAGCCCGAGATCCGTGCCGCATTGCGGTTCGGTCAAGTTCATCGTGCCCGTCCATTGACCGCTGATGAGTTTGGGCAGGTACAGCGCTTTCTGCTCTGCCGAGCCGTGGACGAAAATCGCGGCGGCCGCTCCCTGGGTAAGGCCGGGATACATCGCAAAGGCCATGTTCGCCGAGCAGAGAAATTCGCCGATCGACTGGGTCAGGGCCATCGGCAGGCCCTGACCGCCGAACTCGGCGGGTGCCGATGCGCCGATCCAGCCGCCTTCAATCAGTCGTTTGTAGGCGTCCTTGAATCCAGCGGGTGTAGTGACGCTGCCGTCTCCGCCGCGGTGGCACCCTTCCTTGTCGCCGACGCGATTGAGCGGAGTCAGCACGTCTTCGCAGAACTTTGCAGCTTCGGCGAGCACAGCCTCGAGGAGGTCCGGCGCGGCGTCGGCAAATCCAGGCAAGTTGTTGTAGCGCTCGATGTGGAATACGTCGCTCAACAAAAACATTACGTCGTCGACGGGAGCCTTATAGGTCGGCATGATTGCTTTTCCTTCCCGGGCGCTGCCTGCCCGGCCTGAAATTCAAAGGGTATGAAAGGTATAATGTTGCCGTTTTCCGTCAACGGTCTGCGCGACGCAGATATCGCGCGAATTGCCGGGCAGGCAAGTTGATGACCGCAACAGTGCGCAGTTCAGCGCGCGGTACCGTTGAGGCCGTCAAGGCGCTTTCTATAGAGGGATGTATGGATTTTTCGCAGTTCGACGAGAGCAATCTCGAGGCTGCGCTTCTGCTGCTCGAGTAGATTGATCTGCGCTACGCACTGCTCTCGCGTCATACGCAAGCTGTTCTCCCCAGACTTGCCGAGCAGTGCTGCGACCTCGACAAGGGTGAAGCCCAGCCGCTTACCGGTCAGGATCAAGGCCAGCCGGTCGCGTTGCTCACGCGTGTAAAGCCGCAGCCGGCCGTTGCGCTGCGGTGCGATCAGCCGCTTGGCCTCGTAGAAACGAAGCGCGCGCGCAGTCATGCCGAATTGCTGCGCGACCTCGCCGATAGTCATGGCCGAATCATCGAGCGCATCGGTCTCCCCGACCGTCGCGTAGGCGCGTAAACGCTCGATGCCCGCGTTATCGAGCATACCCCCTCGTGTGGCCACAAATTGACCCGGAGGAAGTCTGCAACCAACGGCCGTTAATGCGAAAGTCGGTACCCGTAACCGTAACTGTTACCCGAGACAGGGCCGGGCAATGCCGGCCTCGACCGCGCGGGTGAACAAGCGGTGACCGGCGGCACGCGTTCTTAACCCGTTATTTACCGTAATCCTGAAAAGTCCACTTCCAGAACAGAGAAGCGCCCTTTTCCGCGTCGCTGTTCCGCAAGCTTCGGCTCGCGACAGGGGATAAATCCAATTTCTCAAGCGATAATTTGGACGCGAGAATGAAATCGGGCGGTCCGTGGAATCTCAGAGGTCTTCGTCCCGAAGCCCGCGCGGCGGCACGCGATGCCGCGCGCCGCTCCGGAATGTCCGTCGGCGAATGGCTCAACACAGTGATTCGCCCTGCCGAGGAAAGCGAAGCCGAACCTCGGCGGTACGCCCGCTCCGACCGCCCCGAGCGGGATTATGACCCCCGGGGATTTCGTCCGGACGACCGGGAAGAGGGCCATAATCGGGATCGCGAGCCGCCCCGTCGGCAAACGGAGGCAATGCCCCGTGACGATGAGCGCCCGTACGAGCGCCACCAGCGGCAAGAATGGGAACGCCATGCCGAGCGGCGGCCGTCCAATCGCGGCGAACCGCGCCGGCTCTCTCGGGAGCGGGAGGAATCCGGGGAGCGCGGCTTCGGCGATGAGGACCTAAATCGCCAGCATCATCAGCGGATTTCGCCGCGGCACCTGCCAGAAACGCCGGAGGAACATCGGAGCGAGAGCTTCAGCGACGAACCCGAGCGCAATTCCGAGCAATATTATGATCCGCCTACACGGGTGCGCGCGCGAAACTATCGTCGAGGTCAGAACACCCGCGAAGATCAGCGCGATCGCCACGAAGACCGGTTACGGGCCCCCTCGTCCCGAGAATGGGACGAGCAATGGGTTGAAGACTCAAGCGCAACCGAGCGGAACCTGCCGCGCGAACGGTATCGCGGTCCGCCACAACGGGATCCGGAAGATGAGTCGGAGGATTCCTGGCCGCACGGCAATGACCTTGAGCACGGGCGCCGACCGAACCCAGCTCCGCAGAGAGCCTGGGATGAAGATTCGTCCGAAAGCCGGCGCCAGAGCGAGCGCTACCGCGAATCGGGAAGGCCATCGCGCGAGCGCAGTGAGGACGAATCTTGGCGAACTGAGCCCTGGGAGAGTGTCCGCAAAGCCAAGCGCCAAGGCGAAAAAAGCCGGCCTGTCGCAAGTCCGGAGTTCGATGAAGACCGCTTCGAACATTTAGACTTCGATGAAGCCGAGCGCTATCGCGAACGGTACGGCAATCCACCTAGACTGGCTCCGGGCCCTGAACCGGAGAATTCCTCATGGCGGGGCTTTTCCGAAGAGGACACGAATCGCCATTTTGCCGAGCCATTGCCGGAGGCCGATAGCGAGAGCGCGGATGCGGAACGTTCGAATTTCGATCACGAGCCGGACCGGGCGGCTCGCCGTCGGGCGTCGCTCCAGCCGGAAGAGCCTTTCGAAACCATTCCACGTGAAAGTCGTCACGTAAGAGAGCGCGATCCCGCCCCGCGCCGATCCGCGCCCCAGCCGGAAAATCTTCCGCCGCAACGCACGCGCCTCGGCAATCGCGAAGAACATCGCCGACGCCGCGATACGCGACGGCAACAGCTGGATGGCTCGGACGACGAACATTGGCCACCTGAACAGGACACGTTCTTCGACGAGAACACTCGCCCGGGCGATGGCTATCGCGAGGATGGCACGCACCTGGGCGGCCCTTATCGCGACCTCGGCGCTGCTGCGCGAAAATCTCCCCCGCTGACAGGCGAACAGCCCGGCGGTTTCGCGCCTGCGGCAGGTCCGGAAAACAATCGGGACGCGGCGGTCGACAAAGCGATTGCCGAAATTACGGTGCGGCAGCGCACGCTCGATGTGGCGACGGCCGCCGAAATGGCAGCGCGGCTGCGCCGCGCCGAAATACGCGCCGGGCAGCAGCCGTCCGCGCAGAGTAGGCTTGCCGCTCAAGAGCCGCCCGCCTCGCCGCAACATCCCGCCGCCTCAGGTCTCGCCGGTGAAGCCTCCCGACCGACGGCTACTGCGGAAGCGACGCTCCAGCCAAAACCACTCCGTCCGCCAGCCGATATTCACGCGGGTCCCGCTTCGCGCGATATTGAGGCAGCATCTGGGCCCAGTGCAGAGCCTCGTTCGCTTGATCATCCAACGACCGGCTCAGTCAATGCTCCGGCACCGCCGCGCGCCAAAAATTCCGCCGCGCAGGCTCCGCATAAACTGCCGAATGATGCGTTGGTCGCCGAGATAACGGCGAGGATGAGGGCGCTCGACAGAGAGGTCATCGCCGATAGAAAAACAACCCAATGGCCGGAGGAACGCCAAACCGGGGGCGACATAACCGCGCCGCGGCGGTCGCTGGTTGACGATGTGGCGGCCGATATTCTCGCAGAAAAGAACGAACGCGGTGGAGGCACCGGCGAGGGGGCATTTAGCCTTGAGCCGGTATTGACCGATCCTTTGAACGAAAAGGATGTGCCTGCCGCCGACTACGGTCGGAAAAACATGCCGGCGATGCAAAGCGTCGATCTTAGCAACCTGGAACGACAGTTGCATCAGCTCACGGTCCGAGTTGAAGCACTGCGGCCAACCAGCGATCTTAAGACCGCCGTCGACGGGCTTCGCCGCGAGCTTTCGGAGATCGGCCAAGCATTCACCAAAGCCCTACCACAGGATGCGCTTGAGTCGCTCGAGTTTGAGATTAAGGCATTGGGGCGCCGGCTGGATGACAGCCGCACGAGCGGAGCCGATTTGGCAGTGCTCGCCGGGATCGAACGCCGATTGGTGGAAGTACGCGAGGGACTGAGCGGCCTCACGCCGGCCGAAGAGTTGGTCGGTTTCGGCGAAGCAATCGCGGCGCTAACCGAAAAAGTCGACGCGATTGTTGCCAAGAACGATCCAAAGGCGCTGGAGCAACTTGAGACCGCGATCGGCGGCCTTCGCCATGCTGTGTCGCGTGTCGCTTCCGACGATGCGTTGAGCAAAGTTGCCGAAGACGTTCGATTGCTTTCCGCGAAGATCGATGGCTTTGCCGATCTCGCCAAGAACGATCCGGTAGCGCTGGAGCAGCTTCACATCGCAATCAGTAATCTGCGCCACGCCGTGTCGCGTGTCGCTTCCGACGACGCCGTGAGCATGGTCGCCGAAGACGTGCGTTTGTTGGCGGCGAGGATCGATGACCTGGCCTATGGCGTAACCAACAATCCTTTACTTGCGCAAATCGAAAGTCGCATCGATGCGCTGACCACGGCGATCCATGCTTCGACGAAACACGGTAATGCCGTGCCTCGCGAACTCGAGAAGTTACTGTCCGCGCTAGTTGACAAGCTTGAGCTGTCGCAGCTCACGCAGACAGATCACACCGCGCTGACACATCTCGAAGATCGCATCACCATGCTGATGCAACGGCTCGACGCGTCCGACGCGCGGTTGGGCTTGCTTGAAGGCGTGGAACGGGGATTGGCTGATCTTCTCGTTTATATCGAGCAATTACGCGCCGGCAATGGCGGCACAGATGCGGCATCGGGCAGATTGATTTCCTCCGCGATGGAACACCAATTCGCGGAAATCAAAGACAGCGAGCGCCGCACCCAAGACTCGATTGAGTCGGTGCAGGGCACAGTGGAACATGTCGTCGATCGCCTCGCGCGCATTGAAAGCGACATGCGCGTTCATCGCGCATGGAGCGAGCCGCCGGAGCTGTCAGGGACGCAAGTGCCGGAGCTCGCACCAGCGTTGTCGCCTGCCGACGAACCAGAAGCGTCGGCATGGGAAGAGCCGCAAGACGCGACCAAGGCCGTAGAGGCCGAGCCCACCGCCAATCGGCGCGGTGGCGCCCGCACGCCGATTGACCCCAATCTGCCGCCCGACCATCCACTCGAACCGGGCGTGACAGCCGGCCGTGCGCGCCGGCCGCTATCGCCTGCGGAGCGGCTCGGAGCGCTCGAATCGACCGCGACGGTCAAACCTCCGGTCATTCCCGATCCGGCCGGGGGTAAGGCGGATTTCATCGCAGCCGCCCGCCGTGCCGCGCAAGCCGCCGCATCGACTTCGCCGAGCGAAAAATCGAGCGCGACACCCGGGACCGCCACTTCAGGTCGTCCGAAGAAAATGACAGAACGGTTGCGCACTTTGCTTGTCGGTGCCGCCGTCGTCGCCATTGTCGTTGGCGGTTTCCGGGTGGTCTCCCAGATGCTCGACCACGGCGGTCCGCCGCCTCAGGCTCAGACTGCACCGCCGCGCGTCCTGACCGAGCCGCCGCAAGGGTCGCCCTTGCCGCTGACGCCATCCGAACCGGTGAAGGAGCCGGCGGCGCCTGGCGGGGGAGCGTCGGGGGCAAACACCACGAACATGCCCAAGACCGTTGCGGTGCCGGGTTCTGGCGCCGACGCCGAGCAAAATGCTGGATCGGTCCCGGCGTCTGCCCCGGCAGCCGGTGCCGGCGCGGCCGGACAGTCGCTTCTAAACACTCCAAACGGCTTCGCCGTGAACTCCGGTACACTCCCGGATATCTCCGACGGCGCAACCAAAAATGCGTCGACGGCATGGTCCGGGCCCGATGTGACCGGCTCGCTGCCGCCTGCGAGCGCTTCGCGCAATTTCACTGCGCCGCTCCCGGGCGACAAGCTGCCGTTGGCGATCGGCGGCCCAGTCTTGCGGACGGCAGCCGCGTCGGGGGATCCGGCCGCCGCTTATGAGGTGGGCGTGCGCTTCGCCGAAGGCCGAAGCGTTGCGCAGAATAACGAGGAAGCAGCGCGCTGGTTGGCGATCGCGGCCAAAAAGGGATTCGTTCCGGCGCAGTTCCGGCTCGGCACCTTGTACGAAAAAGGCGTTGGGGTGAAAAAAGATCTGCCGGAAGCGCTCGGACTTTATCGCGCCGCGGCTGACAAAGGTCATGGCAAGGCCATGCATAATCTCGCCGTCCTTTACGCCGAGGGTGCAACCGGCGCGCCCGATTATCGAACCGCCGCGCAATGGTTCCGCAAGGCTGCCGAGCAGGGCGTCACCGACAGTCAATACAATCTGGCCATTCTTTATGCGCGCGGCGTCGGCGTACAGCAGAGTTTTGGCGAGGCTTACAAGTGGTTCTTCCTCGCGGCCAAGCAGGGGGACAAGGACGCGGCGCAGAAGCGTGACGAGGTTGCCAACCGTCTCGATCAGCAGACGCTTGCCGCGGCCAAGTCGGCGGCGGAACAATGGACCGCGCAGCCGGAACCTGCCGAAGCCGTCACGGTGAAAGCGCCCGATGCCTGGGATGCGCCGCCCAAAGAAACCTCCGCACTCAAGGCAAAATCGCATTCCGCCGCTAAGGTCCCGGCGCCCGATGTCATGAAGGTCGAGTGACCTCAATCGCCAGTTTGCCCGCCGTCTGCGTTGCGACCTCGGTGCTCACGTCTATTCGTGCGGGACAAAGGATCGATCCGCGCTCGAATTAGCGCCGGGGCGCGATGCCGTCAGGAAGCCGATCAAATCTGCACGCCGTCCGCAGATAAACGGTATGCCCGGTGGAATCCCGCGAGTAGAAGGAGGTTGATCGGAGACCATCCTTGGAAATTTACCTTCCCATCGCCGATATCCCGGTCAATGTTTTCCTAGTGCTGGCGATGGGACTGGCAGTCGGATTTATTTCCGGCATGTTCGGCATCGGCGGCGGCTTTCTGATGACGCCGCTATTGATCTTTATCGGCGTGCAGCCGGCGGTGGCGGTGGCGAGCGTCACCACACATGTCGCGGCTTCGTCGTTCTCCGGCGCGATCGCATATTGGCGCCGCAACGCCATCGACGTCATATTGGCTTTGACGCTTCTTGCCGGGGGCATTCTCGGCAGCTGCGGCGGCGTCGCCCTGTTCACCTGGCTGCGCACGCTCGATCAGCTCGATCTGGTGATCGGCCTCTCCTACGTGATCCTGCTCGGCATCGTCGGCGCGCTGATGGTCGGCGAGAGCGCGCGCGCCATCATCCGCAGCCGCCAGGGCAAGCGGATCGAATTGCGGCGTCCAGGCAGTCACATGTGGATACATGGACTGCCATTGAAGCTGCGGTTCAAGCGCTCGAAAATCTACGTGTCAGCCATTCCTGTTCTGGCAATCGGATTCATCATCGGCTTCATCGGCGCCATCATGGGCATCGGCGGCGGCTTTTTACTCGTGCCGATGCTGATCTACCTTTTGCGCGTTCCGACCGCGACAGTGATCGGCACGTCAATGGTGCTGACGTTCCTGACCATGATTTCGGCGACAGTGCTGCATGCGGCGACCAACCACCTGGTCGATGCCGTGCTGGCGCTGATCCTGATGGCCGGCGGAGTGGTGGGGGCGCAATTCGGCGCGCATGCCGGCCAGCGTATCAGGGGCGAATGGCTGCGCATGCTACTCGGGTTACTGGTGCTCGCGGTCGGGCTGAGGTTCGCGTCGCAACTGGTGCTGCGTCCCGACGACCTCTATTCGATCCGGTTTCTCGGCGGTGCGCCATGAGCCGCCTGCCGCTCACCGCCTTAGTTATCGTTGCGCTTTTTGCCGGCGGCAGCCCGGTTGCCCGTGCAGAGCGTCTTGTCGTTTCGCTGACCAATCACCGGGTGATGATCACGTCGAATTACACCGGCGTAGAATTGGTGCTGTTCGGGTCGGTAGAGCGCGATACTGGCGGTGCCACGCGCGGCACGCCGTACGATATCGTTGCCACCGTTACCGGTCCGCGCGAGTCGCTGCGGGCGCGACGCAAGGAGCGCGTGCTCGGCATCTGGGTGAATACCGAATCGCGAACGTTTGTTGATCCGCCCTCGTACTTGGCCATATTGGTGAGCCGGCCGCTCGACGCCATCGTCGGCGCTGAAACTCAGCGGCGGCTGCAGCTCGGCATCGCCAACATTCCGTTCCCCGAACTCATTCACAATGACATCGGCGCGGTGAACAACGATCCGTTTCGCGCGGCATTGGTGCGGCTGATGCAGGAGCGTGATCTTTACAGCGAGAAGCCGAACGCCGTGACGTTTCTAACTCCGACCTTGTTCCGCGCCTCCCTTTCGCTGCCGGCACAGGTCCCGATCGGCAGCTACACGGTCGATGTGAAGCTCTTTTCCGACGGTAAGCTGATTGCAGGAACGGATTCGGCGTTCGAGGTCGTCAAGGTCGGTTTCGAACAGTTCGTGGTCAGCGCCGGACGCGAACACGGCGTGCTCTATGGAATGGCGACCGCGACTATGGCGCTGTTGACGGGGTGGATCGCCAGCGTTGCCTTCCGCCGCGATTAGCGTCTAATCCGGCAGACATCGGGCGGCCGAAAGCGCATAGAGCCGCTGCTCGCCGATCATCAAAGCCGTGTAGGCGAGCGTGCCGAACAACCCGAAAAATGCGTCGTCGCGGATATTGAGGCCGCCGGCGTAGGCGCCGAAAGCCGGCATGACGAGGCGGCGGCCGTCGCTGGTGAAGCAGCGCCGGCTGACAGAGCGGCCCCGCTGCGCGACGCGCGCGACGGGATGCAGATGCCCGGCGACTTCGCCATCCGCGACGCCCGCGGAGGGCAGGTGACGAAAGATCACCGGTCCTAGCGCGAGCGAGCCGGCGAAATCGCCGCCGATATCGCGCGGTAGATCGACATCATGATTGCCGGCGATCCATATCCAGTCGCGTCCGCTTTGGAGCCCTCGAAGTGAATTGCCGTCGGCCGACGACATGCGCCGGGGTCCATCGCCGTCATGAAAGCTATCGCCGAGAGCGACGACGCGCAGCGGCGCGTGGCGGTGAAGCAAGTCTGCGAGCCGGAGCAGCGTTGTCGCCGTATCGTAGGGCGGGAGCAGCACGCCGCGTTTGGCAAAAGCGGAGCCTTTCTCCAAATGCAGGTCGGCCACGATAAGCATGCGCTCGCTCGGCCAGTACAGTGCACCGGCGGGATCGGCGGCCAATTCGGCCCCCGCGAGCGCGATCGCGTGTGCCCTTTCTCGGCGCGCAGCGCTCGGCACAGACGTCACTGCATCGCCTCCTTCACCAATTCCGCCTCTGCCTCGGCGAGCAGCGAATCCGCCGCTTCGCCGTAAACCATCTCCCGGCCGATCTCGAGCATGACCGGGACCGCCAGCGGCGAAATGTGGTCAAGCGCTTTATGAACGATTCGCCCCCTTATGCGCGAGAGCATATCGGCAAGACGGCGCACGTCGAGCAGTCCGGTGGCGGCGTCGGCGCGCGCCGCGCGCAGGAGCACATGGTCGGGCTGATGACTGCGCAGAACGTCATAAACAAGGTCGGTCGAGATGGTGACTTGCCGGCGCGTCTTTTCCTGGCCGGGAAACCGCCGCTCGATCAAGCCGGCAATGATCGCGCAATTGCGAAACGTGCGCTTCATCAAGGCCGATTCGGCGAGCCAGGCCTCGAGATCGTCGCCGAGCATGTCCTCGTCGAACAGTTCGGCGAGCGAAAACTCACCGCGCGCGATACGCTGGGCCACATCGCCAAGGCCCCACACCGCCAGGGCGTATTCGTTGGCGACGAAGCCAAGCGGCCGCAACCGCGCGCGTTCCAGGCGTCGCGTCAGCAGCATGCCCAGCGTTTGGT
>Ga0335078_10012267_pt1 | contig 12716 bp, 12 predicted proteins | sample Lox_Sample_32_FD_206711 | JGI IMG/M metagenome (GOLD analysis project Ga0335078, IMG submission 206711) | Soil microbial communities from Loxahatchee National Wildlife Refuge, Florida, United States - Lox_Sample_3.2 | ecosystem: Environmental > Terrestrial > Soil > Wetlands | place: USA... | reverse complement strand
CCTGCGCCCGCTGCTGGCCGCGGTGACTGCCCCCCCGAACGCTGCTCACGCCGCAAGGCGACCGCCAGCCCTGCACAAGTGGCCAAAATGATCAGGTAGACGAACCCGCTGTCGAAGATCAGCGGAAATTTCGAGGGGCCATCGCCCCCCTTGGGGAAGAACATCGCGTACACCCACACGCCCGCATACAGCACCGTCGCCGCAGTGGCCACCGGGCCGGGCCGCAGAACTGGCTGCCCGCCCTGTGCCGGGCCGAGTGTGGGCGGCTGTGCCGTGGTCTGCCCGGCGGGGATGTCAGCCGTAACAACGGCCAGCTCCGCATACGTCCGCGACGCCAGCGCCTGGCCCACCCGCACGTCGAACTCATCCCGGTCCAGCCGCCCTTGCACGAACGCGGCCTTAAGGGTCCCGACCACCTGCTCGCGGTCGGCGTGCGAGGCCCGCAAGTGACCGCGACCCCCTGCCCCGGCCGCTATCTGATCGCCTGGCCCTGCCATCACTGGCACCTCCCCTCGGAGCACAATGCACCGAAAGCGTAACGCGGTTCACCTTGAGACAGCCATCCTCAGACCTTCTGACTCCGTTCGCCTTCGTGGCCGTGGTCCAGGCGGCCCGGCTGGTAGGACGGCTGATCCGGTTCCTGTTCCGGCATCCCTTCGCGGTCGTGGTTGTGATCGTCGGCGTTCTGCTGTGGCGGGGGGGTCGGCTGGGCCGGTCTCGTTTGCCCGGTTCACCGGGCGCCCGGTTCGTGGTAGGTGGCGGGCCTGGCATTACCGGCGCCGGAAAGCGACCGGCTCAGCGGGCACACGAAAGCGAACCCGAATCTTGATCGTGTATCCGGTTACCGCGATCACGGCTCTGACGTGCGGGTTCTCGTGGGAGCGGGTGACGAGAATCGAACTCGCACTATCAGCTTGGGAAGCTGACGTTCTGCCATTGAACTACACCCGCGCGGCGCCCCTGGCCGGACCGGCCTCGGCTCGCCCCGACATCGTACCGGAACGGGCAGGCGGCGAGGGCCGGACCGCAAGCGCATGCGGGCCCCGCCCGGCGCGGGTGGCACGGGACGGGGCCCGGGCAGCCTCAGTCCTCTGCGGCGGGTGCCAGGCGCCGGGCCAGTTCGGCCCGCAGCTCGGCGCAGTCCCGCTCCAGATTCTGGACCTGGGCTTCCAGCTCGAGGATCCGGCGGATGCCGGCCAGCGTCACGCCCTCACCGGTGAGGTGGACCACGTACTGAACGGTGATCACCTCACGGCGGGAGTACCGGCGCTGCCCGCCGCCGGAACGCGACGGCCGCACGACGCCGAACTCGTCCAGGCGACGCAGGAACGCCTGCTGGACCTCGAGCATGCCAGCCACCTGCCCCACCGTGAACAGAGGCAGGTCCTCATCCTCGAACGGCAACATCGGCATGGCGACTCCCTGGGTCACGTTACGGCACAAAGCTTGCGGGCCCGGTGCATCCACACCGGGCCCGCAGCAGAGCTCGTGCCGTCAGGCAGCGATCTCCTTCTTGACCTCGGTGTGGATCTCGACCTTGCGCGGCTGGGCAGTTGCCAGCAGCGGCAGGCGGACGGTCAGCACGCCGTCGGCGAAGGCAGCCTCGATCTTGTCAGAGTCGAGGGTGTCGCCCAGGTAGAGCCGGCGGGTAAAGGAGCCGGTAACCCGCTCGCGGGTAATCAGCTTCTCGTCCTCACCAGACTCCTCGGCACGCTTCGCGCTCACGCTGAGCACGCCGCGGTCCACCGTGACGTCAATGGACTCGGCGCCCACGCCCGGCAGGTCGAAGCGGAGCACGACCTCGTCCTTGCCCCGGATCACGTCCATCGGCATCGCGGACCTGAAACCAGTGGTCCGGTAGCCGGTGCCGAACGTGCGCCGTGCGAAGCGGTCGAACTCCACGAAGGGGTCGAATGATGTAAGCAGCACTGCGGTTCACCTCCGATCGGAGGATGTCCCGGACTTCAGATCCAGGCTTCATCCTATCTTCTATAGAGGCAACCTCTAACTCAACTTATAAATTCCCTGAAGCCAGGGGCACGCAGGACCAGCTCGCCGCAGGTCGCGGAACCCGGCCTGCCGCAGCTCAGAGCCGCTCGATGATGGTGGCGTTGGCCTGGCCGCCGCCCTCGCACATGGTCTGCAGGCCGTACCGGCCGCCCGTGCGCTCAAGCTCGTGCAGGAGCTTGGTGGCCAGCACCGCGCCCGTCGCGCCGAGCGGGTGGCCGAGCGCGATGGCGCCGCCGTTCGGATTGGTCTTCTCCAGCGGCGCCCCGGTGTCCGCCGACCAGGCGAGGATCACCGGCGCGAACGCCTCGTTGACCTCGAACACGTCGATGTCACCGACCGAGAGCCCCGCCCTGGCCAGCGCCTGCTCGGTGGCCGGTATCGGCCCGGTGAGCATGAACACCGGGTCGGCGCCGGTGACGGTCAGGGCGGCGATCCGGGCGCGCGGCGTCAGCCCGTGCCGCTCCACCGCCGCCTGCGACGCCACGAGCAGCGCCGCCGAGCCGTCGGAGATCTGGGACGCGGCCGCAGCGGTGACCTCCCAGCCCTCCCGCAGCGGCGCCAGCCCGGCCATCTTCTCCAGGGTGGTGTCCCGGCGCGGGCCCTCGTCCACGCTGACCCCGCCGACCGGCGTGATCTCGCGCTCGAACCGCCCCTCGTCGATGGCCCGGACCGCCCGCTGGTGGCTGGCCAGCGCGTACTCCTCGAGCTGGCGGCGCTTGATCCCCCACTTCTCGCACACCAGTTGCGCCCCGCGGAACTGGGAGATCTCCTGGTCGCCGTACCGTTCCTGCCAGCCCTGCCCGAACGGCATCGGCATGCCCTTTTCCAGCGGCAGCCTGACGGACGACCCCATCGGGACCACGCTCATGCTCTCCACCCCCGCCGCGACGACCAGGTCCTGCGTGCCGGACAGCACGCCCTGGGCGGCGAAGTGCAGCGCCTGCTGGGACGAGCCGCACTGCCGGTCGATGGTGACTCCCGGCACGCTTTCCGGCAGCCCGGCGGACAGCCACGCCTGCCTGGCGATGTCCATCGACTGCGGGCCGATCTGGGAGACGCAGCCCATGATGACGTCTTCAACGGCGGCCGCGTCGATGCCGGTGCGCACCACCAGCTCGCGGAGCGCGTGCGCGGCGAGATCGACGGGGTTGATCGCGGACAGCCCGCCGTTGCGCTTGCCCACCGGGGTCCGGACCGCTCCGACGATGTATGCCTCAGCCACGACGCCCTCCGGGGTTGCTCAGGACGGGCTTGCCGCCGCGCCCGTCTAGTGCAGATGTTACCGCCCGGTTTCAACCCGCCTCATTTCCTGGACGCCACCACCCCACAGCCCTGGGTGCTCCCGCGAACGGCGGCCAGCGCTTATCCTCGAAGGGGCGGGGGAACGTGCGGAACGCCGGTCCGGGAGGTCAGGGTGGCAAGCGGGCTGATCCTGCTACTGCTGATCGGCGTTCTCATCGGGTTCGTCGTTGCCCGGGTGCGCAAGCGCATGGGCCTCGGGGTGACCTGGGGCACCTGGGTGACCACGGTGGTCGTGGTGGGGATCCTGCTGCTGGTCCTGTGGGTGTCCACCGTCAGGCACTGACGCCGGGCGCGGCGGCGCTGGTCAGCCGCTGTCCCGCTTGGGGCTGATCGGCACCTCGAACCAGACGGCCTTGCCGTCCCTGGTAGGCCGCGAGCCCCACCGGGTGGCGAGCTGGTCCACCAGGTAGAGGCCGCGCCCGCCCTCGTCGGTCTCCGCCGCGCTGCGGATCCGCGGCAGCCGCAGGTCGGAGTCGAACACCTCCACCCACACCGCCGCCGCGCCGCGCCGCAGCCGCAGCGTGAACTCCCGGGTGGGCGGGCTGGTGAAGTCCCTGCCGAACTCCTCGGCGTCCCAGGCGGCCGGGACCGTCCCCGCGCTCGCCACCGGGCCCGCGGACGCCCCCGCGGGCTCCAGCGCCATCCGGTGACGGCGCCGCGCCCGGGGCGCGGTGTGCAGCACGACGTTCGTGACGACCTCGGAGACCAGCAGGCAGGCGAGCTCGGCCTGCTCGCGCGGCAGTCCCCACTGGTCGAAGGTGAGCTGCGCGTGACGGCGCGCCTCGGACACCCGGATCGCCTCGGCCGGGTACTTGGCCTCCCACGAGGCCAGGTCGTCGCGCGAGGTGCTGACCACGACGATGGCCATGTCGTCGTCGATATCGCCGGGCACGGCCTGCTCCGCCGCGTGGGCGATGACCTCGGCCGCCGAGCCCGCCACCATGCGCACGGCCGCGCAGAGCATCTGCCGCGCCTCCGCCTCGGTGTAGTGGCCCGTGCCGTCGGCCCGCTGCCTGCGGTCGGTCAGCCCGTCGGTGTAGAGCAGCAGGGTGGTACCGGGCTTGAGGGTGCGCGTCTCCTCGCGGTAGGTGGGCAGCCCGGCCACGCCCGTGCCGCGCACCCCGAGCAGGACGCCATGATGCTCGATGTCCAGCTCCATGACCTCGCCATCGGCGATCACCAGCGGCGCGTCGTGGCCGGCGTTGGCGAAGGACAGGCTGCGGGACCAGGCGTCGTAGACCAGGTAGGTGCAGCTGGCCCGGGGCGAGTCGAAGTACTCCCCGTCGGCGGACTGGGCGGTGCTCAGCGTCCGGCACCAGTCGTCCAGCTTGCGCAGGATCTCGGCGGGTGCCTTGTCGTCCTGCGCGTACGCCCGCAGGGTCGCCCGCAACTGGCCCATGATCGCCGCGGCGCGGGCGCCGCGGCCCTCCACGTCACCGATGACGATGCCCACCCGCCCGGCGGACAACGGGATCAGGTCGTACCAGTCGCCGCCGACCTGGGTCTGGATCCCCTGCCCATGAGTTTCCAGCGGCTTCGCCGGCACGTACCGCCAGGCCACGTCCAGCCCGTCGAAGGTCGGCTTGACCTGTGGCAGCAGGCTCGTCTGGAACGCCAGGGCGGTGCGGCGCTCCTCCTCGAACAGCATCGCGTTGTCGATGGCGACCGCCACCCGGCTGGCGACCGCGCCGAGGAAGTCCCTGTCCTCGTCGTCGTAGTGCTGCTCGTCCCGCCCGGTGAGCCGGGACAGCGCGAGGCAGATCACCCCGAGCAGCTCCCCCCGCGCGACCAGCGGCGCGGCCACGATCGAGGTGAGCCCGGCGTCCTCGCTGGCCTGCATGCTCTGCGCGTTGGGAGCGGGAAAATCGCTGTACACCAGGTGCGGCACCAGCACCGCGTCCCGCCGGGCCATCGCCTGCTGGCAGAAGTGCCCCTCGGGGTAGGTGATCTGCTCGCCCACCAGGGCCCAGGTGCCCGGCGAGGGCGACCAGCCGCGCGAGTTGATCTGGGCCCGCCGGATGAGCTTGTCACCCTGGAAGAGGTCGATGAAGCAGTGGTCGGCGAACTGCGGGACCAGCGACTCGGCCACATGACGCAGGGTGAGGCCGAGTTCCAGCGACCGGGCCAGGCGCTCCCCGATGCGCTCGAGCAGCCCGATCCGGTCCCGCTCCTGCTGGCTGCTGCGCCGGGTGGCCTGGCGGCCGATGAGCACGATCCCGTCGATCGCGCCGGAGGGGTGCCGCAGGGGCACCGCCTGGGCCCGGACGAACACGCGGGATCCCCCGGACCGGACCGCGGCGAACGTGCCGTCCCAGGCGCGGCCGCGAAGCACCTGCTTGGCCAGTTCGGCCGCCTTGCCGAGGTCCTCGTCCTCGAAGCCGAGCGACAGCAGGGACCGGCCGACCAGCCGCTCGGGCAGGTCGGGGAAGTCGAACAGCGTCGCGGCGTAGGCGTTGGCGTACAGGAGGTTGCTGAACCGGTCGGTCACGATGACCGCGGCCTCGATCTGCCCCAGAACGGTTTCCGGCGGGAGGTAGGCACTCAGCGCCGCGTCGTCCCACTCGCTCACGGCCGCCGCTCCAGGAGGCCGCGTGGCGCCTCAGCGGGCAACCACGAAAAGGTGTGTCGCAACGCGGCGGGGCAGATCCGCCGTGATGCTCCCCGCACCGTCCTCACTTGTCACCCGCACACCATCGTCGGCCACCGAGAGTGTAACCTCGCGTCCCGGTTGTATCCCACTCCGCTTGAGTTTAAGCATCAGCCCGATATCACTTTGGACTTGTTCGCTGATGCGCTGGATGACAACGGCGGCGGGGCGGGCGGAAGCGACGCTCGTCATCGGCTGGCCCGGCTCCCGGCTTGCCTGCTCGGCCTCGTCCGTCGCGGCCGACGGCACACCGAGCTCGGCGAGCCCGGGAATGACGTTGCCGTGCGGGCAATGGACCGGATACCCGAGCAGTTGCACCAGCCGCTGCTCGACCTGCTCGGAGATCACATGCTCCCACCGGCATGCCTCGGCATGGACTTCCTCCCACGGCAGCCCGATCACGCTGACCAGCAGGCATTCGGCCAGCCTGTGCTTGCGCATCACCCGGGTGGCCAGCGCGCGGCCGGTCTGCGTCAGCACCAGCCTGCGGTCGTCCTCGACCCGCAGCAGCCCGTCCCGCTCCATCCGGGCAACGGTCTGGCTCACGGTCGGCCCGGTCTGCGATAGCCGCTCGGCGATCCGCGCACGGAGCGGCGGGATGCCCTCCTCTTCGAGCTCGAAGACGGTACGCAAATACATCTCGGTGGTGTCGATGAGGCCGTACGCGGTCACGGGAACCTCCTCCCCCTGATGGTATTCGCCCCCGGGAGCGCCGCGACGGGGCCCGCTCAGGGCGAGAGGCGTTCCACCACCCAGCCCGCGCCGTCCCGGCGGTACCGCAGCCGGTCGTGCAGCCGGTTGAGCCGGCCCTGCCAGAACTCGGCCACCTCCGGCACGATCCGGTAACCGCCCCAGAAATCCGGCATGGGCACCGTCGTCCCGGCCGGCCACCGCTGCTCCAGCCGCGCGTACCTGTCGTCGAGCACGGCACGGCCCGCGATCACCGACGATTGCCTGCTCGCCCAGGCGCCGACCTGGGAACCGTGCGCGCGGGAGTGGAAGTAGGGCTCGCTCTCCGCCTGGGTGAGCGGGGTCACCGTGCCGCCGACGATCACCTGGCGCCGCAGCGCATACCACGGGAACAGCGCGCTGACATGCGGGTTCGCGGCGAGATCGGCCCCCTTGGCCGACGTGCGGTTGGTGTAGAAGACCAGGCCGGCCGGGCCGTGGCCCTTCAGCAGGACCGACCGGGACCGTGGCCGGCCCTCCGGCGACACCGTGGACAGCACCATCGCGTTGGGCTCGGGCAGCCCGGCCGCGATCGCCTCGGCCAGCCAGGCGGAGAACTGGCCCACCGGGTCGGGCGCAAGCATGGATTCGTCAAGACGGGGTCCTGCCTCGGGCAATGCCCCGTCCCGGGGCGGGTGCTGATCGGTGTCCACGGGTACCGATCCTCACATAGGCACCCTGCCGGGGCGAGACGGCACGCGCAGGCGGGACCCGTCAGGGGTACCCACCGCTATCGGGGGATACCGGTCACGTTGTTGAATGAAGCGGCACGCGGCGAGTGCGACCCACCGCCGGGCCGGGCGCCACCGTGGCGCCCGAATCCCGTCGCTCATCGCAGATACGAGGAGAACTCAGATGTCCGACTTCAAGCCCGGGCTCGAAGGCGTTGTCGCGTTCGAGACGGAGATCGCCGAGCCCGACCGCGAGGGCGGTGCCCTCCGCTATCGCGGGGTCGACATCGAGGACCTGGTCGGGCAGGTTTCGTATGGCCACGTCTGGGGCCTGCTGGTGGACAACACCTTCACGCCCGGGCTCCCGCCCGCCGAGCCGTACCCGATCCCCGTCCGCACCGGCGACATCCGGGTGGATGTGCAGAGCGCCCTCGCCATGCTGGCGCCTTCCAGGGGCATGCGGCCGCTGCTGGACATCAGCGACGAGCAGGCGCGCGACGACCTGGCCCGCGCCTCGGTCATGACGCTGTCGTTCGTGGCCCAGTCCGCGCGCGGCACCAGCCTGCCCGCGATCCCCCAGGAGCGGGTGGACCAGTCCGGCAACATCGTCGAGCGCTTCATGATCCGCTGGCGCGGCGACCCCGATCCGCGCCACGTCAAGGCCGTGGACGCCTACTGGACCTCGGCCGCCGAGCACGGCCTGAACGCTTCCACGTTCACCGCCAGGGTGATCGCCTCCACGGGGGCGGACGTGGCAGCCGCGCTCTCGGGCGCCGTGGGGGCCATGTCCGGGCCGCTGCACGGCGGCGCCCCGGCCCGGGTGCTGTACATGATCGAGGAGGTCGAGCGGATCGGGGACGCCGCCCGCTACGTCCGGTCGGAGCTGGACAAGGGCGAGCGGCTGATGGGGTTCGGGCACCGCGTCTACCGGGCCGAGGACCCCCGGGCCCGGGTGCTGCGCCGCACTGCCAAGGAACTCGGTGCGCCCCGGTACGAGGTCGCGGTGGCCCTGGAGGAGGCCGCACTGGCCGAACTGCAGGCCCGGCGGCCGGACCGGGTGCTGGCCACGAACGTGGAGTACTGGGCGGCGATAGTGCTGGACTTCGCGGAGGTGCCCGCGCACATGTTCACCTCCATGTTCACCTGTGCCCGGACGGCCGGCTGGTCCGCCCACGTGCTGGAGCAGAAGATGACCGGCCGGCTGGTCCGGCCGAGCGCCCGCTACGTCGGGCCCAAGGCGCGCCCGGTCAAGGAGGTGCCCGGCGCCGAGGCCGTCCTCGGCGAGGCCTAAGCGGCCTGGCATGGTTGCGCGTCTGCTGCCCTTCTAGGGGCCGCAAACGCGCAACCATCGTGCGCGACGGCCGGGGTGGGGTGGGCGGCTGGGCGTCCCGATAGGCTGGGCGGATGGCCCCCATCGACATCCCTGCTGGTCTGCGCCCTGCGGACGGACGGTTCGGCAGCGGCCCGTCCAAGGTCCGCCCGGAGCAGGTGGCGGCGCTGGTGGACTCCGGCACCCTTTATCTCGGCACGTCCCATCGGCAGGCGCCGGTCCGCTCGCTGGTGCGGCGGGTCCGCGAGGGCCTGGCGGAGTTGTTCCGGCTGCCGGACGGCTACCAGGTCGTGCTGGGCAACGGCGGGACCACGGCGTTCTGGGAGGTCGCCGCGTTCGGGCTGGTGGCCGGGCGGTCCTCGCATCTGGCGTTCGGGGAGTTCTCGGGCAAGTTCGCGCAGGTCACCCGCGCCGCGCCGTGGCTCGATGAGCCGGTGGTCATCGAGTCGCCGCCCGGCACCCACCCGCAGCCGCGGGCCGAGCCCGGTGTGGACACCTACGCGCTCACCCACAACGAGACCTCGACCGGTGTGGCCATGCCCATCCGCCGGGTTGCCGGGGCCGACAGTGGCGCACTGGTCGCCGTGGATGCCACCAGCGGGGCCGGCGGGCTGCCCGTCGACGTCAGCGAGGCCGACGCCTACTACTTCGCGCCGCAGAAGTGCTTCGGCGCCGACGGGGGGCTCTGGATCGCCCTCATGTCGCCGGCCGCACTGGACCGCGCCGCACGCATCGCAGCCAGCGGACGGTACATCCCCGGGTTCCTCTCGCTGCAGGTCGCGATCGAGAACTCGGCGAAGCTGCAGACCTGCAACACCCCCTCGGTGGCGACGCTGGTGCTGCTGGCCGAGCAGGTGGACTGGCTGCTCGCGCAGGGTGGCCTGGACTGGGCGGTCGCGCGCACGGCCGACTCCTCCGCGCGGCTGTACACCTGGGCGGAGAAAGTGCCGTACGCGGCCCCGTTCGTGGCCGACCCCGCCCAGCGCTCTCAGGTGATCGGCACCATCGACTTCGCCGAAACGGTGGACGCCGCCCACGTCGCGGCGACGCTGCGGGCGAACGGGATCGTGGACACCGAGCCGTACCGCAAGCTCGGCCGGAACCAGTTGCGGATCGCCATGTTCCCGGCGGTGGACCCGGCGGACGTGGAAGCCCTCACCGGCTGCGTGGACTACGTCGTCGAGCACCTGTAGCCACGCCCGCGAGGGAGGCCAGCAACTCAGTGGAGCGCGGCGCCTACGAGCACCACGACCACCAGCAGGGCGAGCACGGTGGGGAGCAGCCAGCGCGTCGTGCGGTTCACACCTGGAGCCTAGGGCATGTTCCCGGCAGGCTCGCCCGGGTCGCCCGCGCCGCCGCGCGGGCGGGCGGCGGGGGTGCGCAGCGGCCAGGTGCCGATGACCTCGTAGCGCGGATGCGCCCCCAGCCGGCTGTGGATCAGGTGTATCTCCGCGGCCACCCAGGGGGACCCGGCGAAGCCGTTCAGGGAGCCGATGAGCGCGTGCACGTCGGCCGGCACGCGGCAGCGGGCCAGGGTCAGGTGCGGCTCGTATCCCCGCCCGCTCGCCGCGGGGGGTGCCCCCGCCCGGCGGGCGCCCGCGCCGACCGAGGCGGCCAGCGCGCCCAGTTCACGCCGGTCGCCCTGGATGCCGGTCCACAGCACGCGGGCACGGCCGGCGCCGGGGAACGCTCCCGCCCCGGACAACGACAACGACAGGCAGGGGTGGCGCCGGGCCGCCCGCTCCAGCCGCACGGCAAGCCTGGCTATGACCGCCTCGTCGACCTCGCCGAGAAAGGCCAGGGTGAGGTGCCACGCGTCGGGTCCGGTCCAGCGCAGCTCCGGCCAGGCGGGGCGCAACGGCGCAACCACCTCGTCCAGTTCGCCGGCTGCCTCACCGGGCAGCCCGATCGCCACGAACAGCCTCACGATTCATTGGTAACAGCCGCCGGGCCTCCTCGCCCGGCTTTGCGCGCGAGTCGCCCGCCGGAACGGCCTGGCCTGCGCCCAGGGGCGACAGCCACGCCCGCGGCCGGGCAGGGCTGCGCACGCCGGCGAACCGGGCGTAGGAGCGGAGGCGCCGGCCGCGGGCACGCGCCAGCAACAGCCCCACCCCCGCGGCCGCCGCCGCCGAGATGACCCCGCCGGCGATCAGGCTCGCGCGCGGGCCGAACACCTCGGCCGCCCAGCCGACCAGCGGCGAGCCGAGCGGCGCCCCGCCAAGGAAGACGAACATGTACAGGCCCATGACCCGGCCGCGCACGCCGGGGTCGGTGCCAAGCTGGGTGGCCGAGTTCGCGGTCGTGGTGAACATCAGCACCGCCAGGCCGGTAGGCACCAGCAGCAACAGGAACGACCAGAACGTCGGCATCAGGCCGGTGACGGTTTCGAGCAGGCCGAACGCCAGCGCGGTGGCCAGCAGCAGCCGCATGGTCGGCCGGGACCGGCGCGCCGCGGCCAGCGCGCCACCCAGCGCGCCGAGCGCGAACATGGCCGAGGCGAGGCCGAACTCCGAGGCGCCGGTGTGAAACACGCCCTTGGACATCAGCGCGGTCGTCACCTGGAAGTTCATCCCGAACGTCGCCACGAAGAAGACGAGCACCAGGGTCAGCCACAGGTCGGGGCGGGCCCTGACATATCCGAACGCCTCCCTGAGCTGCCCCGGCGCCTTGGGTGCCCGGGCCACCGGACGCAGGTCGCTCACCCGCATGAGCTTGAGCCCGATGAGCACGGCCCCGTAGGAGGCGGCGTTGACGAGGAACGCGGCCGGCGTGCCCACGGCGCCGATGACCAGGCCCGCGACGGCTGGCCCGGCGATCCTGGCCAGGTTGAACGTGGCGCTGTTCAGCGCGATGGCGTTCGCCATTCCCTCCCGGCCGACCATCTCGGCCACGAAGGTCTGCCGCGCCGGGTTGTCCACGACCGCGACCAGGCCGAGCGCGAACGCGAGCACGTACACCTGCCACACGGCCACGACGCCGGTGAGCGCGAGCACGCCCAGGATGAGCGCGAGCATCCCCATGATCGCCTGGGTGGCCAGCAGGATGTTGCGCTTGCGGTAGCGGTCGACGATGACGCCGCCCCAGAGGCTGAACAGCAACTGGGGCAGGAACTGCAGGCCGGTGGCGATGCCCAGGGCCGTCCCGCTGCCATGGGTGAGCTCCAGCACCAGCCAGTCCTGGGCCACCCGCTGCATCCAGGTGCCGGTGTTGGACACGACCTGCCCGGAGGCGAACAGCCGGTAGTTCCGGGTGGACAGCGAGCGGAACGTCTTGAACCGGGAACGCCGGCCGCCCCCCGCGGGCGCATCCCCCCGGCCCGGGGCGGCTCCGGTCAGGACTGGCTGAGCTTCTCCAGGATCGGGGCGGCCGCCCGCAGCGTTGCCCGCTCTGCCGGGGTCAGCTCCCGCAGCCGCTGCGCCAGCCATGCCTCCCGCCGGCGGCGCGCCTTCGTCACCAGGTCGCGGCCGGCCCCGGTCGCGGTGAGCACGACCTGCCGCCGGTCGGAGACGTGCGGCTCGCGCCGCACGAGCTGTGAGTCCACGAGCGCCGAGATGACGCGCGTCATGGACGGCGGCTGCACCTTCTCGTGCTCCGCCAGTTCCCCCGGCGTCATCGCGCCGTGCCGGTCCAGCGTGGCCAGCGCGGCGAGCTGGGTTTCGGAGAGGTCTGGCTCGCCCAGGCCCGGCGCGGCGCGCTCCACGCGCAACCGCCGGGCCAGGCGGCTCACCGAAATCCGCAGCGCCGTGGCCAGGCCGGTGTCGGATCTGTGCTCCAAGTTCGTCATGTTCATTAGCCTGACTCATTACTTTTGCTAACGATACGCCAAGGCGAAGCATTCCGCCACAACCAGCGCGCCAGCTAGCCTGGTGGGGTGAACCGTGGTTCGCGGGCGGCGCCACCTCCCCTGGAGGCCAACGACCGGTTGGTGACGGGGGTCCTCACCGCCGGGTGGGCGGTCGCCCTGGTGGTGCTGCTGGTGCTGCGGGACCGGATTCCCGCCGCGGAGCGCTGGTGGATCTGGACCTGT
>Ga0335078_10012266_pt1 | contig 12717 bp, 10 predicted proteins | sample Lox_Sample_32_FD_206711 | JGI IMG/M metagenome (GOLD analysis project Ga0335078, IMG submission 206711) | Soil microbial communities from Loxahatchee National Wildlife Refuge, Florida, United States - Lox_Sample_3.2 | ecosystem: Environmental > Terrestrial > Soil > Wetlands | place: USA... | reverse complement strand
CATGCTGTGTCTTTCCCGACGCGCACGGAGCCTGGAAATTCCAATGTGTCGAGGCTGGGCAGGGCCCGTAACCGCCGCCCTCCTCATTCTGGGTACGCCGCCGGCATCGACTCATTTGGCCGCCCAGTGGCTGCGGTATCCCACTCGAGGAGTGCCCCGCAAAGCCGACGGCAAGGTGAACATGCCGGCCCCCACGCCTCGGATGGGGGACGGCAAGCCGGATTTCTCCGGAATCTGGACCACCGGAGAGCCCTATGATCGTCGAGCGCATGGCTTGTCGAGCCCCCAGGACCTGCCTCCTCCCCGGGATCCGCAAATTTCCGCTGACCTTCCCACGCCCGGTGATCCGACCGCCATCATTGGCTCCCGCCAAATGGCGAATCTCGGTGTCGATCTTCCGGGAGGATTGCCGTATCGACCTTGGTTGGCGGCACTCGTTCAGCAGCGGACTGAGAACCTGGCGAAAGACGACCCCCATGTGCGCTGCTTGCCGGACAATTTTCTGCGCGCTTATGGGATGCCGCATTTGCTGAAGTACGTTCACACGCCGGGTCTCTTGGTGATGCTCAACGAGATGAACGCCGGATACCGCCAGGTATTCACGGACGCACGGCCGCTGCCTGAAGATCCCAACCCCACGTTGCAAGGATATTCATCCGGGAAATGGTCCGGGGATACCTTAGTGATTGACACGATCGGAGTGCGTGACGATACGTGGATCGATTGGAATGGAAGTGTGCTTACCGAGGCAGCCAAGGTGCGGGAGCAGATTCGGCGCCCGGACTTTGGACACCTCGATATCCAAGTCACGGTCGATGATCCTAAGGCGTACACGAAGCCCTGGACGGTCGCACTGAAACAGCGCATCGTGGTCGACACGGAACTGATGGACGAAATCTGCGCGGAAAATGAGCAGTCCGTCAAGCACATGAAGTAATTTGCCGTTCCGCGGGACCGGGTGGCTGACTGCTACGCCGCTTCCACTTTCACGGCGGTGCCATAACAGAGCACCTCCGTGACGCCTTGCATGATCTCGGTGGCGTCGTAGCGCACGCCAATCACGGCGTTGGCGCCGTGCTCCGCAGCGTGATCGATCATGCGGTCGAAAGCGTGCTGCCTCGTCTCTTCACATAGATTGGAAAACAGCGTGATGTCACCGCCCACCAGCGTCTGCAGGCTCGCCCCAATGGTGCCGACGACCGATCGTGAGCGTACGACGATACCGCGAACGATGCCCAAGTTCTTCACGATGCGATAACCATCCAAATCGAAAGCTGTCGTGACCAGAGAGCGGTCAAAGCCGTGCCCTGCTTGCGCTTCAGACATAGCCAATGATATCGCGGAATGCGGCATTGGCCGCCAAATTGGCCTGCGGCTGATAGACTCGCTACAGAGGGACATCGGTGGCTAATTACACAGATAAGCGCAAACTGGGGCCAGTCGCGGCTGTGGACACGGTCCGGGAACAAAGAACAATACTCGGACACCCGGCGGGCCTGTTTGTGCTCTTCTTCACAGAAATGTGGGAGCGCGTCTCGTATTACGGGATGCGGGCGCTGCTGGTCCTTTACATGACCAGCTACCTTATTACCCGCATCCATTCCGGTGCCACCCACGTGTACGGATTCATGGGCCTCCAGCACGGGTTGGAGGCCGTGTTCGGACCTCTGGCGGTGCAGCCGCTCTCGTCCCAGATCTACGGTCTGTATACCGCGTTCGTCTATTTCACTCCGTTTTTCGGAGGCATGCTCGCCGATCGCGTACTCGGGCAGCGGAAAAGCGTAGTGATCGGCGGGATCCTGATGGCCATCGGCCAATTTCTGTTAGCTGCCGAATCCATGTTTCTGCTGGGTCTGTTCTTTCTGATTCTGGGAAACGGCTCCTTCAAACCAAATCTGGCGACCCAGGTGGGGAGTTTGTATCCGCAAGGCGACCCGCGCCGCGACCGCGCCTTCACCATTTACTACATGGGTGTGAACCTGGGAGCGTTCATTGCTCCGCTGGTTTGTGGAACGCTGGGGCAGGTCTACGGCTGGCGCTACGGCTTCGAAGCAGCCGGCGTCGGCATGATATTCGGGATTATTTTCTACTTGTGGGGCCAACGCTATCTCGCCAAAGATGAACTCACCCGCGCCCGAGAAACCCAAGTCGTACATGCTCCGCTGACGGGCAAGGAGTGGAAAGCGATCGGCGGCCTGATCGTGCTCATGCTGTTGAATATCGTGTTTTGGGCCGTCTACGAGCAGCAGGGCAACACTATGCAACTGTTCGCCGACCGCAACACGGACTGGCATATCTTCGGTTTTGAAATGCCTTCCACCTGGTTCCAGGCGGTCAATCCCTTCTTCATTTTTACATTGACGCCGCTGCTGAACATGTTCTGGAGCTCGCAATCGCGGCGCGGCACCGAACCGGCAAGCGTCACCAAAATGGCCATGGGCTGCACGATGTTGGGTTTGTCCTTCCTGCCGCTCATCCTGATTACCGCGGGTCTGCGGCCCGATCAACGTATCAACTTCATGTGGCTGGTGGGCTGCACCTCGCTCTATACGGTGGGGGAAATCTACTTGAGCCCCATCGGTCAGAGCCTGGTGACGAAGGTCGCACCGGCACGCCTGGTCAGCATGCTGATGGGCATGTGGTTCTTTTCCAATTTTTTCGGCAACTATTTGACCGGTTATCTGGGGACGTACTACGAAAAGATGTCCAAGCAAGCGTTCTTCGCGATGATCGCATTACTGGCGGTCGTGGCCGGCGCAGCCATCTTCGCATTGAAGAAACCGCTTAAGAACGCCGTAGGCCACAACACGTGACCAGCCTGCCACTCACGACAGCAACGCCGACGCCAGCTCACGCCATTCCGGTAGCGGCATTGCTTTCGGGTCGGCGGTGAGCGCCTGCACGCACACATGGTCGGCGCCCGCTGCATGATGGGCTTGCACACGGTTGCGGATCGCACTCAGATCGCCCCAGGCAATTACGGCATCGATTAGCCGGTCGCTGCCGCCGTTCTGGAAATCCGCTTCCGAAAAGCCCAGTCGCAAAAAGTTGTTGGTGTAGTTGGGAAGCGTCAAATAGAGCGCCAGAAACGTGCGGCCAATCTCACGCGCCTTCGACGGGTCGCTCTCGATCACCACCGCCTGTTCGGGACACAGGCACGGTTTCGCTCCCAGGGTGGCGCGCGCTTGCGCCGTGTGCTCCGGGTTGGTGTTGTAGGGATGCGCGCCGTCGGTCCGCTCCGCGGCCAGTGCGAGCATTTTCGGGCCGAGCGCCGCCAGCATCCGCACCGGCTTCTGCGAGGGCGGCACCGAGCGATATGGCGCCTTGTCCATGCCATCGAGATACGCGCGCATGGTAGCGATCGGCTTTTCGTAGCGATGCCCGCGGAACTGTTCGACCAGCGGCATGTGGCTTACGCCCAGCCCCAGCACGAACCGGCCGGGATAGGCCTCGCTCAGCGTGCTTTGTCCCGCCGCCATGGCGACGGGGTCGCGCGCATAGATGTTGGCGATGCCGGTGGCGATGGCGATGCGCCGCGTGCCGGCCAGGAGCAGGCCCGCGTGCGTGAGCGCCTCGCGACCGAAGGCTTCGCCGAACCAGATGGCGCCGTACCCCAGCGACTCCAGTTCCGCCGCGGCCTCCTGTGCCTGGGCGGCGGGATGGTCTTCGAACTGGCGGGTCCAGATTCCGATTTTGCCGAGCGGTATGGAAGCTTGTGCCATTTATTCCCCTGTGTTGATTAAGAAGGTAGCCGTGGAATCGAAGAACAATTTTAGAACGCTGGCCGCTTCGGGCGGCAGGGCAGCTTCCTCGACCGCCTCGTTCATCAATGCCAACCAGCGATTGCGGGCGGTTTGGCCGATGGCGAAGCGCACGTGCCGCATGCGCAGACGCGGATGGCCGCGTTCCTGAATATACCGCGGCGGCCCGCCGAACCGGAAAATTAGAAAATCGCGCAGACGCTGTTCGGCGCCCGCGAGATCGTCTTCGCCATACATCGGCCCGAGGATGTCATCGTGGGGAACGCGCTGGTAGAACGCGGCGATGAGACGCTCGAAGCCAGCCTCGCCGATGAGGGAGTAGATCTCCTGGTCGTCCACAAGAAGATGCTAGCAGTAATCGATGGCGCGGCCGTCATACTCTGTCCGGCACATTTCGGTAAACGGCGTCTTCCGTTCAGAAAAGAATTCAGCTCTGTAGCGCCCGTGTCATTGCGATTTCCGCAGCCCGCATCGCTACTGTCTCCATTCGTGTGTTTCGGGGTAGCGTGACCTCGGTCTCGGCGGCCTTCTCCGCCGAGGGAAATTGTCTCGGGTGGGCGTTGGGACGGCGGGATTACCTCGCTTGCTCGCGGCCAGCAACAGAGCTTGAAGAGCCTCACGGCTCCCTATCCTTCGAACTTCGACTGGTTCGATCTCGGAATAGTACATCGTTCCTGTGATTTTAGGGCTAGTGGATGATTCTCGGGGTTATGAGCGTAGATGCCGTCCGAGCGCTGCGGTTCGCTTGGAGTGGCCCAAGTTGGAGCTCCTGGCGTCCGCCGCCGCCCATGCTAAAATGAGACTTCACCACATTTTTCCCGAGGTACATTCCAGTTGGCGTTGGTAGAGGGTTGTAAGCATTCGCTGGAGCTATCCATCCCTGTCGATGAGGTGGAAAGCGAAACCAACCGGGCGATTGAGAACGTTAAGAAGCGGGCCAAACTGCACGGCTTCCGGCCGGGCAAAGCGCCCGCCTCGCTCATCCGCCAGCAGTTTGCCGGCGAGATCCGCCAGCAGGTGATGGAAAGCCTCATCCCCAAGTACCTGCAAAAACAGTTCGAAGCGGAAAACCTGAACGTGGTCGGTACGCCCGACATCTCCGACGTGCACTTCCACAGCGGCGAGCCGCTGCGCTTCAAAGCCGAGTTCGAAGTCGTGCCGCAAATCGAACTGCAGGAATATCGCGGCATCGAGGTGCCTTATCACGATCCCACGGTCACGGACGAAGACATCAACAAGCGCATCGACGAGATTCGGGAGCAGAAAGCGCAGTACGTGAACATCGATCCGCGGCCATTGGCCGATGGCGATTACGCGGTGGTGGCTCTCGAAAGCGTCGGCGGCGTGGAAGGCGAGCCGGTCAAGCAGGATGAGATGGTGCTGGAAATCGGCGGCGCCGACACCTTCGACGCCTTCACCGAAAACCTGCGCGGCCTTTCTCCCGGCGACGAGAAGGAATTTGAGGTCACCTATCCCGAGGACTACGGATCGGCCCGCCTGGCGGGCAAAGAGGTGCGTTTCCATGCCACGGTAAAAGGCCTCCGCCGCAAGGAGCTTCCGGAGCTCAATGACGAGTTCGCGCAGGATCTGGGCGACTACCGCAACGTCGAGGAATTGCGCGAGGCCGTCCGCAAGGCGCTCTTCGCCCAGCGGCAGCAGGATGCGCAGCAAGAAGCCAAGAACCAGATCATTGAAAAACTGGTGGACCTGCACGAGTTCCCGGTTCCCGAAACCTACGTCGAGCGGCAAATCAAGAATCGCGTGGAGCAGACCCTGCGCACCATGGCCGCCGACGGCATGGATCCGCGCGGGCTCAAGTTGGACTGGGAGAAACTGAAGGAGACGCAGCGCGACAAGGCCGTGCGGGAAGTGAAAGCCTCCATGCTGCTTTCGCGGATCGCCGAGCGCGAGTCGATCGTGCCCCTGCGCGACGAGGTGGACCGGGAAGTGGAGAAGATCGCCCGCCAGCAGCGCGAACCGGTAGCGGCGGTGCAATTACGGTTTGAGAAAGATGGGACAAAAAACCGGATAGCCTCCCATATCCAGACCGAAAAAACTTTGAATTACCTGTTTGAGCACGCGCGCAAAACGGCCTGATGCAAGGGGTTAGGGAGGTGGCAGTACGGGGTGGCAACCTATCCCTTTGGCGAGATTTGCCTTACCACGCGCTTCAGGTGATAATGGAGACGAACTGAATGTGGTTTCCCACCCCGGCGGCGCCACCGGCTCGTAAGCCATCGGCGGAAGAGGAGAGGAATGCGTGAAGCGACCCGGATCCGATGATGCCTTACGATGCTCGTTTTGTCATAAGAGCCAGGACGTAGTCGGCAAGCTCATCTCTTCCCCCAGCGACTACCCGCGGGCGTATATCTGCGATGAATGTATCGCGGTATGCAACTCGATCCTCGAGGATGACAAGTCCGAACCGCCTTCGGGGACTCCTAATAAAATACCCAAGCCGCTAGAGGTAAAGGAATTCCTGGATCAGTACGTAATCGGGCAGGAGGCCACCAAGAAAAAGTTGGCGGTCGCGGTGTACAACCATTGCAAGCGGATCCATATGAACCGCCTGCGGAACACCGAAGTCGAGCTGCAAAAGTCGAATATCCTGCTGATCGGGCCCACGGGAACCGGGAAGACCCTGATGGCCCAGACGCTGGCCAAAATTCTGGATGTGCCGTTCGCCATTGTGGATGCCACCACGTTGACCGAGGCCGGGTATGTTGGCGAGGACGTGGAGAACATCATCCTTAAGCTTCTGCAGGCCGCCGACGGCGACGTGCAGAAGTGCCAGCAAGGCATCATCTACATCGACGAAATCGACAAGATCTGCCGCAAGGATGAGAATCCCTCCATCACGCGCGATGTCTCGGGCGAAGGCGTGCAGCAGGCGCTCTTGAAGATCCTGGAAGGCACCGTGGCCAACGTGCCGCCGCAGGGCGGGCGCAAGCATCCGCACCAGGAATTTACGCCGGTCGACACCACGAACATCCTATTCATCTGCGGGGGCGCGTTTGTAGGCCTGGAGAAGGTGATCGCGCGGCGCACCGGAAAGAAGTCGATGGGCTTCCTCCAGGAAGAGGACAAGTCTGGCGCGAAGATTTCGGGTATCAGCGGACGGCGCGATATCGACCTGCTCTCGCAGGCGCAGCCGGTGGACCTGATCAAATTCGGGTTCATTCCGGAATTCATCGGCCGCCTGCCGGTGAATGCCGTGCTGGAAGATTTGGATCGCTCCGCACTGATCCAGATCCTGACCAAGCCGAAAAATGCGATCATTAAGCAGTACCAGAAACTCTTCGAGTTCGAGAACGTCCGCCTGAAGTTTAGTGACGAGGCGCTCGAAGCGATCGCCGATCTCGCCATGGAACGGCGGGTGGGCGCTCGCGGGTTGCGGATGATCCTGGAAGACCTGATGCTCGATTTGATGTACTATTTACCTTCGTACAAGAAGGTCCGGGAATTCCAGGTAACCAAAGAGATGGTCCTGACCCAGAAGATCAGTCTTACAATATTGGAAAAGGCCGGTTAGCACCGGCGTTGGCCGGTTGAACCCTCGGCTTCCGGCCGCACAGGGGAATTGGGGCGAGACTCCCTCCGGCGGAGAACAATGCTAACTTCAAAGGAAAAATCCGATACAAAACGTCTGCCGATGATGCCTATCCGCGACGTCGTCATCTTTCCATACATGATGACGCCCTTTGTGGTGGGCCGGGAATCGAGTGTCCGGGCGCTCGAAGAAGCCATGTCGGGCGACAAGAAAATCTTCCTGGCCACGCAGCACGACGCTTCCATCGACGAGCCCAAGCCCGACGAAATTTATAGCGTCGGAACCATTGTCAACATCGTCCAGAGCCTGAAGCTGCCCGACGGCAACATCAAGGTGCTGGTGGAGGGCGTGGAGCGCGCCAAGGTCGTATCGGTTTCCGACGAAGAGGGATTCTTCCGCGCGGTCGTCAAGACGGCCGCTTACAAAGTGGAGCCGGGACCGCAGCTCGACGTGCTCATCAGCCGTGTCACGGGCCTGTTCGAGCAGTACGTCAAGCTCAGCCAGAATCTGAACTACGAGACCATGATCGCCGCCATACGGGTGGACGATCCGGGAAAACTCTCCGACACCGTAGGCGCCAATCTGCAGCTCACCATCGAAGAGAAGCAGGAACTGCTCGAAATCTTCGACCCCATCGATCGGCTCACGCGCGTCGCTGAGATGCTCGATATCGAGATTGAAAAACTCAATGTCGATCGCACCATCCAAGGCCGCGTGAAGCGCCAGATGGAAAAGGCGCAGAAAGAGTATTACCTCAACGAGAAGATCAAGGCTATTCAGAAGGAATTGGGCCGCGGCGAAAAGAGCGAAATCGATGAGCTGAAGAAGCGCATCGAAACCGCCGGCATGACCAAGGACGCGCTGGACAAGGCAATGGCCGAGTTGAAGCGCCTGGAAAACATGCCGCCCATGTCGGCCGAATCGACGGTCTCGCGCAACTATCTCGACTGGCTGCTGGCGGTGCCATGGAAGAAGCGCTCGAAAGAGATCCGCGACCTGCGCTATGCCGAAGGCGTGCTTGAGGCCGATCACTACGGTTTAGAAAAAATCAAAGAACGCATTCTGGAGTTTCTGGCCGTCAGGCGCCTGGTGAAGGATCCCAAGGGTTCGATTCTGTGCTTCGTCGGGCCGCCGGGCGTGGGCAAGACCTCGCTCGGAATGTCCATCGCCAAGGCCACCGGCCGTAAATTCGTCCGCATGTCGCTCGGCGGCGTGCGTGATGAGGCCGAGATCCGCGGTCACCGGCGCACGTACATTGGGGCGCTGCCGGGGCAGATCATCCAGATGATGAAGAAGGCTGGCACGCGCAATCCGGTCTTCATGCTGGATGAAGTGGACAAGATGTCCATGGATTTCCGCGGCGATCCATCGGCGGCGCTGCTCGAAGTGCTGGATCCCGAACAGAACTACATGTTCGTGGACCACTATTTGGACGTCGAGTATGACTTGAGCCAGGTATTCTTCATCGCCACGGCCAATGTGCTCCACACCATTCCGCCGGCCCTGCAAGACCGCATGGAAGTGATCCGGCTTTCGGGTTACACCGAACTCGAGAAGATGGAGATCGCCAAGCGCTTCCTGGTGCGTAAGCAGATGGAAGCGACCGGCCTCAACGGAGATCAGATCGAATTCGCCGATAGCGGCATTAACGGGCTGATTCAGTATTATTCGCGCGAGGCTGGCGTGCGCAACCTGGAGCGCGAAATCGGCAACGTGTGCCGCAAGGTGGCGCGCCAGGTGGTCAACAACCAAAGCAGTAAGGAAAAGAAGCCGCTCGCCAAGAATGTCATCAACGGCGAGAAGCTGCCCGATTTGCTGGGCCCGTGGAAATTCCGCGATCTCGACGCCGAGAAGAAGAACGAAGTCGGCGCCGCCGTGGGCCTGGCTTGGACCGAAGTCGGCGGTCAGATTCTCACGGTCGAATGCACCTTGATGGAAGGCAAAGGCAAGCTGACCATCACCGGCAAACTGGGAGAGGTGATGCAGGAGTCGGCCCAGGCCGCCATGAGCTATCTCCGCTCGCGCGCGCACACGCTCGGCCTGCTGCGGGATTTCTATCGCAACCTGGATGTGCACCTGCACATTCCCGAAGGCGCCATCCCGAAAGATGGACCGTCGGCCGGGATCACCATCGCCACCACCATCGCCAGTGCGCTGACGAAGATTCCGGTACGCGCCGATGTGGCGATGACGGGCGAGATCACACTGCGTGGCAAGGTCCTGCCGATCGGCGGATTGAAGGAGAAGTTGATGGCCGCGCACCGCCATGGCATTCTCGAGGCTATCGTTCCCAAGGAGAACGAGAAAGATCTGCCTGACATTCCGGACGCGATTAAGCAGACCATGCAGTTGAATTTTGTGGAATCGATGGACCAGGTGCTGAAGATCGCGTTGGAGAGCGAGATCGTAGCCCTGCCTCTGCCGGGAACGGCGCCGGCAGTGGAGTTGCAGCCGGTGGAAGAGAACCGGCCGCATTAGGTGGTAGCACAGGCATTCCTGCCTGTGTTGGCAACCGCCAGCACTGGTTCGAGAAGCTTGCAAGCCGAATTTGTAGTAAGCTCCGCCAAGCCGGAGATGTTTCCCACCGACCGGCTACCGGAGATCGCATTCTTGGGGAGAAGTAACGTAGGAAAGTCCAGCCTGATTAACACCCTCGTCGGACAGAAAGGGCTGGCGTTCACCAGCAACACACCGGGTCGCACACAAACGGTCAATTTTTATCGTATCGACGGCGCGTTCTACTTCGTCGATCTTCCCGGGTATGGTTACGCCCGGGTGCCGCCGCGAATTTCCCAGGAGTGGAAGAAGCTGGTGGAGCACTATTTGCAGAAGAGGGAGCAGCTGAGGTTCTCGTGCCTGATCCTGGATTCGCGCCGCGGATGGATGGAAAAAGATCTGGACCTGAAACGGTGGCTCGAGTATCATGGCAGGCAATACCTGGTAATCGCAACCAAGACAGACAAACTGAATCGTTCTGAGTTAGAGCACGGCTTACACGCCATCCGGCAGGAAGGCGTCACGCCGTTGCCGTTCTCGGCCTTGACCGGCCGGGGAGTGAGGGAAATTTGGCAAGCAATCACGAAAACACTCCAACCGCGGTAAACACCCCGCCCGAAGAAAAGACGGCTGAAAAGCAGCCGGTCCCCGCCTCCGCTGAAGCGGAAAAAAATGAAAAGCCCGAAAAGACCAAGGTGACCGTCGCGCCTGCGGCGGAACCGAAGGGAGCCGATGGCAAAGGCCCCGAGACCACGGCCGCCACACCACCGGCGGAAGCGGCGCCAACCGCGCCAGCTCCGGGAGGCCCCGGCCAACGCCGTAAATCGGTGGCGCAGGGCGTGAAAAACGGCACGCCGACACTGGACCTCGTCGAGCTGAAGGACATGAGCATCCAGAAGCTCAATCAGGTGGCCAAAGATATGGGCATCGCCGGAGCGGCCGGCCTGCGCAAGCAAGAGCTGATCTTCAAAATCCTGCAGACGCAGGCCGAGAAAAGCGGCCTGATTTTCTCCGAAGGCGTGCTCGAGTGCCTGCCCGATGGCTTCGGCTTCCTGCGCGCGCCCGAATACAACTACCTGCCCGGTCCCGATGACGTGTACGTTTCGCCCTCGCAGATCCGCCGCTTCGATCTGCGCACCGGCGATACCATCTCGGGACAGATCCGCCCGCCCAAAGAGGGTGAGCGCTACTTCGCGCTCATCAAGGTGGATGCGATCAATTTCGAGCCGCCCGAGGAAGCGCGCAACAAGATCTTCTTCGACAACCTGACGCCGCTCTATCCCAACGAACGGCTCAAGCTCGAAACCGTGCGCGAGAACTACTCCGGCCGCGTGATGGATCTGCTGACCCCCATCGGTAAAGGACAACGCGGGCTGATTGTCTCGCCGCCGCGCACCGGCAAAACGATGCTGCTGCAGAGCATCGCCAACTCGATCACGGCAAATCACGCCGAAGTCACGCTGATCGTGCTGCTGATCGACGAACGTCCAGAAGAAGTCACCGATATGCAGCGCAGCGTGCGCGGCGAAGTGATCAGTTCCACCTTCGATGAGCCCGCCACGCGCCACGTGCAAGTGGCCGAGATGGTGATCGAGAAGGCGAAACGACTCATTGAGCACAAGCGCGATGTGGTGATCCTGCTTGACTCCATCACCCGCCTCGCTCGCGCCTACAACACGATCGTTCCGCCATCCGGCAAAGTGCTCTCCGGCGGTGTTGACTCCAACGCCTTGCAGCGGCCCAAACGCTTCTTCGGCGCCGCGCGCAACATCGAAGAAGGCGGCTCGCTGACCATCATCGCCACCGCGCTGATCGACACCGGCAGCCGCATGGACGATGTCATCTTCGAAGAGTTCAAGGGCACCGGCAACATGGAAATCCACCTGGAGCGCAAGCTGGTCGATAAGCGTGTGTTCCCGGCCATCGACATCAACAAGAGCGGTACGCGCAAAGAAGAATTGTTGCTGCCCAAAGACGAGCTCAACCGCGTCTTCATCCTGCGCCGCGTGCTGAACCCGCTGTCGCCGGTGGAGACGATGGAACTGCTGCTCGACAAGCTGGGCAAGACTAGGACCAACGCCGAATTCCTGGCGTCCATGAGCGGGTAGAGCTTCCCGGCCACTCCCGGCGCATTCGCCGGCAGGCCTACCGCTTGCTTGGCTCTGGTGACGGGCAGTCGTATTCGTCTTCGAAGTCAAAGACGATTTTGGGAAATCTTCTCTTTAGTTCGCGTATCCTCGCGGCGCTTTGCGTAATCGAACAGTTGTCGCCGAGCGAAACGCGAGTAAGCTTCGGAAGCGTGCTCAAAAAGCTCGGCACATCGCTTAGATCGTTCCCGTCCAGGCTCAAAGTCCTCAGCTCGTGCAGATTAACGATGAAGGCTGGAACGGTTTTGAATTTTCCGTTCCACTGAAAGCGCAGCTCCCGAAGCATCGGAAGGTCTTTTACGAAATCCGGGATCTCCTCGAGAGCATTTCGCCCCAGGTCCAGATACGTCAGATTCTTGAGCTGCGACATACTCGCTGGAAATTTATGGCGCTCCCTGGGCTGAACGGTCCGCTCTCCATTGGTTCCACCGGGATCCTGTGCGCCATAGAGGACCAGTTTTTCGAGCAGGTGGAGATTTCCGATAGACTCCGGCAGCAGCGGGTTCATGGAACAGCCGTTGCCGTTGTCGATGATCAACGTTTTGAGCTTCGCCAGCGTGCCGATGGAATCGGGAAGGGCCCGGAGTTTCTCAATACAGCTGATCGAAAGAGCCTCCAGGTCGGCATAGTCCCCGAGCCTTCCTAGCAAGGAAGCATTTTGTTCCGAGATTTTCAACGTCTGCGGCGGTGCCGCGCCGGCGCCGAAGGAAATATACAGGCATAGCAGAATCGCGATGCCGAACCGAGTCAAAAACAAACACTA
>Ga0335078_10012265_pt1 | contig 12717 bp, 11 predicted proteins | sample Lox_Sample_32_FD_206711 | JGI IMG/M metagenome (GOLD analysis project Ga0335078, IMG submission 206711) | Soil microbial communities from Loxahatchee National Wildlife Refuge, Florida, United States - Lox_Sample_3.2 | ecosystem: Environmental > Terrestrial > Soil > Wetlands | place: USA... | reverse complement strand
TCGTACGCGGTATCGAAGAGCAGCTCTTCGACGCCATCCCGCACGAGTCCGCATGTCGCTGTCGTACTGCTCGCCATTAGTCGGATGCCCCGGCATAGACTTCCGCCTTCAGTGCTCTACTCTGTATAACTCGATATTCGTCTACGACGAAGACATGCTCGTCAATCAGCATGTCTACGGAATGTACGGGTACATGGCCCCGATCCTCCATCTCAGGAAGATCGAAGGCGGCGACTTCTTCGACATGTTCATACAGAGCTTCGAGCGAGTATGGACGATCTCATCCCCGATCGAGGAATCCCGGTTCTGGCAGCAGCGCACAGCCGCCATGAAAGCAGCCAGGCTTCTCTCCACGCCTACCTGAGAAACCGCATGACAGCATCCACCACCGCCTGAGTATCACGAAGATCAGGCAAGGCAACGTCCGCGCCCTCCAGCAGCAACTCATCCACGCTGCTGGACCCCGAAGCCACGCCCACACCATGAGCCCGCCCTCCAGGCCGGTTCGGACATCCCGCGGCGTGTCCCCTATCAGCACCGTCGAGTCAGGCCCGAACTCATGCCCGTATTTCTCCGATGCGCGCAGCTGCGCAACCCGCACGAGCTTAACCCGCACGTCATCGTCAGACCCGTACCCGCCCACCTCAAGATCCAGGTATCCGTGTAGCCCGAATGCCGACAATTTCGTCAGCGCATTACTCTTCGTGTTGCCGCTGAGGACTGACCGAACAATGCAAGGCAGGTCTTGGAACGCCGCCAGAGTTTCACGGGCGCCCGGCAGCTCGTGCCCGCGTTCACGAAGACGAGGCGCATTCGCCAGTGTGACCGTCTCCAATGCCATGATCACACGAGCCGGGAAGCCGTCTGGCACATCAATGGCGTGAGCGGCCAGCATGTTCCGCATGATCTCAGGCTCGGTACGCCCATCGGTCTCGGCTCGATGCGCCGCCCGGCGACCCGTGAGAAGCTCGAACGCCTCCGCGTAGGTCTCCTTGTTGACGCCGTTGTTCTCGATCAGCGTGTGGTCGATGTCCCACAACACCAGCAACGACCGCTCCGAAACCCGGCCCTCTCACTTATCACGCCTCCGCACGGACTGAGACCGTACCGGCCAGGTTCGTTCGCCAGGGACTAGCCAAGGACTCACGCCAGAGACGATCCTTCCAGCACCGGCACGAGCCTAACAGCGCCCTGCGCAATCACTTGCCGAATTGAGCCGTACTGGATCAAGCGCGGCGCCGCTGCGCCCGCTGTGGGCGCACCCGCCGCCGGGTTCTGCGCCTGAGGCGCCCGCCCGGCACGGACGCGCCGCCGCTTCACCCGGCCGGTATGTGCTTTTGTGACTGTAGAGGTTGCGCCAGTCCTGGGGACTACTCTTGAGGGCCTGGCCAACATCCGCTCTCGCTGCTGCAACGCTGCTTGACACTAGGACGAAGCTCTTGAAGATGACTGGTTCTCCTACCTCTTGTGTGGATGCCTTCGTGTCATGCTCGTTGACCAGGATCCGCCGGATAGCCACAGATGACCTGGCCCGCCTGCTTGTCAATCGAGTTCCCGCCAAGACAGCGCTTGAGTACGACTTTCCTGCCGTTCCGCTCAGTCGTATCGGAGAGCAAGAGGCTTGGCGCAAGGAAGTCCATCGTCCTGCTACCAGCACGCACAAGTGGTGGGCGAAGCGGTTGGGGAGCGTATTCCGCGGCATCATTACTGCGGCTGTAACCGAGACGCAATCTGATGCCCTGGCAGCCTACAGTTCCGCGGCGCGACTGGATGGGTTGACTGTCTTTGATCCATTCGCTGGCTCTGGAACGACCACAGTAGAGGCCTTGAAGCTTGGCGCAAGCGCCATAGGGTGGGATATCAACCCGGTAGCCACGCTTGTACAAAGGCAAGCTGTCCAACGGTGGGACATGTCTGAACTGATCCGTGCATACAAGTCAGTGGAGAAGCGTTGCCGCGCTGAGATCGACAGAGTTCACCGGAGCGATCTCGGGGAACCTGTCCTCTACTACTTCTGGGTTGCGGTAGCGGCATGTCCAGTCTGTGGAACTGAGACTCGTTTGTTTTCAACGCATGTGTTTTCGCAGAATGCTTATCCTAAGCGCGTCCCAGATGCGCAGATCGTCTGTCCAGCCTGCCTCGATGTGATGCCAGGTCGGTATGACTTCAGCGAACTAACTTGCAGGGCTGGGCATCAAGTCAAGCGAACAGGTGCAGTGACCAGGAGTTCCATGACCTGCCCCGTAGGGCACTGCTCTAAGGTGACCGACGCCCTAGGTGGGCATCCGCCACGATATGAAATGTACGCGAAGCTTGTTCTTGGGGTCAACGGTAAGAAAAGGTATGAGAGGATAAATGACTTCGACCGCGCTCTCTATGCGGAGTGCGTCGGATTGCTCCAGAAATGCTCAGATGACCTTGTTCTGCCCGTTGGCGAGTTGGATGATGGCGAGAATACGCGACAGGCGATACGTTGGTATTTCGGAGAATGGAAAGACTTCTTTAACCACAGGCAACTCTACTCGCTCGGACTGCTAGGCCGGGCAATCCGCGAGGTGAATGCCAATGAATCCGAACGCGAGGCCCTCGTCGCTCTATTTTCTGGCACGCTTGAGTTCAACAATATGTTCTGTTCCTTCAAGGGCGAAGGTACCGGAGCCGTCAGGCATATGTTTAGCCATCATATCCTGAAGCCAGAACGCACTCCGCTTGAAGCGCACCCATGGGGGACCCCTGTCTCGTCAGGGTCGTTTTCAACGCTATTTCAGACTCGGCTCCTGCGAGCCCAGGACTACAAAGTCTCGCCGACTGACCAAGTATTAAGTGCGCAAGACGTCATTCGCGTCAAGGGCTTGTCCCTACCAGTCGAGTCATCGGTAATAAAGGAGTGGCCTACAAGGGGACTGGTACAAGGCGCTGTCTATTTGCGCACAGGAGATGCTGCCGACACCGATCTACCGGAAGCGTCAGTCGATCTAGTCGTCACGGACCCGCCATACATGGATAATGTCCATTATTCTGAATTGGCTGACTTTTTTCATGCGTGGTTGCGGGTGATCAAACCATATTCCGCTTACCCATGTGGGGCAATCAGTACTCGGAATGCACAAGAAGTCCAGAGCGCCTCGCCCGAGGATTTTGAGGATGCGATTACTGACGTATGGCTGGAGTGCGCAAGAGTGCTGAAACACAACGGACTGCTTGCCTTTACGTTCCACCAAGCGCGCCTGTCTGGTTGGGTGGCCGTTGTCCGAGCACTTGCCAAGGCGGGTTTCGTGATCACCGCCGTACAGCCCGTCAAGGGAGAAATGGCCACTAGCGTGACAAAGAATGGTGTCGAGCCATCGAATCTTGACGCGGTGATTGTGTGCAGGATCAGAGACTCTTCTATAAACGACCATGCCTCCCTCACCGAGCCGCATGAAGCGGTCAAAGCGGCTGTTCGTCGGCTACAGGCATTGATGGCGGCGGGTGTGGACGTCGGTCCGGGGGATATACGTTCGGTTATCCGAGGACACGTCCTTGCCACATATACATCCCAACCGAGCGCGACCGATATTTCTAAGCTAGCTGCTTTGGCTGACGCAGAGGCGGCCGAGCAGGTTTCCTGTCTGCTCCGTTGATAACGTGCCTGATAGCGTTGACGAACGCTGGTATCGTCAACGCGCGTGTCGATTGAGAATGTCATGCCTGCCACCTAGCCGGGCAGACTCCAGCAATCCCAGTTATTCCTACATTTGAAGTCAAGGCCGACACCGACCCTCATGGGTGAGTACCGTATCGCGATCAGAGCCATTCACCTGAATTGAGAGCACCGGGCCGGACCGAAAAGCGCAGTCGCCGCTATAGGCAACGATCGTATCATTGACATGCAACTCTGTTCCAATGGTCAGCTCAAAGCACGCCGCATACCCTGATCTTAGAACCTTGCACGGAGACCCAATTGCTATAGCAGCACGTTGAGCAAAGGGCATGATAGAAAGGATCGCGGAATCGAAGAGGGTGTGACAAAGTGTTCGCACAACTGATATATATTCGAGTAAGAGGGATGCGGAGAGGAGTTCGCTCGGTTGTCCATGTGCCACTTCGTTACGTCGGTCAGCGAGGTCGTTTATCCGAAAAAAGGAATCCTTCGTGCCCGGTACTACAGTCCCGGTTCGTGACCTGATCATGGTTCATGCCGGGGCTGCCCGGAGTCGTGCCTGGTAGTGGTGGTAGCGGGCGCGGGCCTGGTGTTTTCGCCGCCATCGGGACCAGGCGTGGCCGAGCTGGCCGGCGGTGGCGGTCATCGGTGTGGTGGCCAGGCGGAGCAGGCGGCGGGCCTCAGGGACGCTCACCTTGACCAGGCCGGGGTCTTCGGAGGGCGGCTCGTCGAACTGGGACTGTAGTACCGGGCGGGGCTCGACGGCTCGGTAGATGATGCCGACGCGCACCACGTCGAACCCGTTGTCAGCCAGCGTCGCCGCGGCGGCGGACCCGAATCCGGCAGCGGCCGGCGTGTAGGGGGGCAGCTTGTTGACCATGCTCAGTCCGTGCAGGATCACCACCCGGCCCCGGGCATCGGTGATCCACCGCCCCGTGTGTCCTAACGGGCCCGCCAGTGAGCGCGCCAGCGCTCCGGCTGGAGAGTCCTCCCCGGAGGCCGGCTGCCCGAGCCCGCCGATCACCGCCGCGCAGATCCGGGCACCGGCCATCACCCGGATCGCGCGCCGGTGCTCGCGGCGCCACCGCGCGGATACCAAGTGCCGCATTTCGCGTTCCCCTTCTTCGTTTGCGATCAGTCGCTGAGGTAGCCGGCGGGCAGGTTGTGGCCGGGGACCTGGCTGGGCGACAGGATGGTCTTGTCGCCGGGGTAGGGCACCCGCCAGTGGTGGGCGCTGTACCAGTCGAGGCGTCCGAGCTGGGCCGGGTTGGCCCAGTCCGGGAGGGCGCCGGGGCCGGTGAACCGCTGGCTGGTCCCCCACGCCACCCACTGCTCGTAGATCCCGCGCTCGGCGGCCGGGATGCCGAGCTGGGCGGGCGTGGCCGGGACGTACGTGGTCATGCCGGTGGCCGATGTTGCTGTGGCCAGCCCCATGGTCAACGAGATCTGGCTGGGGCGGCGGACGTTATAGGGAGTGAAATCCGGCGTGTTGGTGAACGCGCCGAACATCGGGTAAGCGGCGCGGTCTTCCTGGTTCATCGGGGCGATGCCGAGGATCTGCTCGATGGTCTTGAGCATGTTGAGCTGGGTGTAGTAGGTGCGGTCGGTGATGCCACGGCGGGCATAGGGGCTGGCGATCAGCAGCGGCCCGCGGTGCCCGTCGATGTGGTCCACGCCGAACTGGCTGTCGTCTTCGACCACGAAGACCGCCGAGCTCTTCCAGAACCGGGAGTGCGAGATGGTGTCGATGATCCGGCCGGTGGCCAGGTCGTTGTCGGCGACCTCGGCGACCGGGTAGGGGAGCCCGGGTTCGCATGTGCACCCGAATCCGGTGTGGTCATCGGGCAGGTAGATCAGCTCGAGGTTGGGCAGCCGGCCGGTCTTCAGGCTCTGGGCGAACGACTGCTCCCAGATGTCGGCCCGGTACTGGTCCGGGATGCCGAGGCTGAACGTCGGGTAGGCGTGGTCGTCGACGGCGTTGAGCGAGGGGATGTCGGAGTAGCTCGACGTTTCCGACTCTGGCACCGGCAGCGGCCCGGGGGCCTTGCCCTCGAGGATCTGCGAGTCCTGGTAGTACTCCATCCATGTCGGGGCCGGATTAGCCGGATCAGCCGGATCGGGAGGCTGCTTCAGGTAGAAGTTGTACTCGCCGTATACCTTGACCGTCTGCCCGGCGTTCTCGGCGGCGTTCCACAGGAAACCGTCCCGCTGGTACACCAGGGCGTCGCCGCCCTGGTCGGGGTAGCTGCGGTAAAAGGTGCCGAATTCCCTCTCCATGTAGTCGTTCGCGTCGGCCTGGACCAGCCAGTTATGGCCGTCGGTCGAGATCGTCGCCGGGTTGTAGAAGTTGTCGAACAGCCCGAAGGTGCCGGCCAGGGCGTGCTCGTTGGGAGTGATCGTGGCGCCGAACTGGGTCAGCTTAGGGTCGCTGCGGCCCTTGCCGATGTCGCCGAGATCCTGGTCGTAACCGTGGTTCTCCCGGATGATCAGGAAAACGTGCTTGATCGGGGACGGGCAGCCAAGACGGGCCGGGACAGCGGCCGGCGCGGCCCTGCAGTTCCGCAGCGGCGTGCTGGCCAGCAGGTGCTCCCAGCCGTTATCGACGAACACCTGGTGGGTGTAGCCGCCGAGCGAAGCCAGGCTGGGCATCGTGAACTCGGTGACCGAGCCGGTGTCATCGTAGGTAGCGTGCCTCTTGACCTGGCTGCCGGCCGGGGTGGTGTCCTGGCCGAAGTTGACGGTGGGGCTCTCGGGGCCGCGGGCGCCGATGCCCTTGTCGTTGGTGACCACGACCTTGCCGAGAGCCGGGTCGTAGGCGGCGCCGACCGGGTAGAAGTCGGTGGGCAGCAGGCCCTGGTACTGCACCGGCTGGGTCGGGCCATGGTAGCCGTAGACGGCCAGGGCGTTGTCGCGGCCGATGCTGACCAGGATGTGGCCGGGGTCGGGCATCGTGATCGCGTTGGGGTAGCTGCCGACGGTCGAGCCGGGCAGCGGGTTGACGTTCACGGTCTGCACCACCGTGGCCGTCCTGGTGTCGATCAAGGAAAACGTGTCGTCGTTGGAGTTGGCCACCATCAGCGTGCCGTCCCGGGCCAGGTACTCCGCCGTCGGCTCCAGGCCGACGCGGATCTCCTTCACCTGCCTGCCGGTGGCCAGGTCGACCTCGGACACCGTGCCGGTGGTGGCGGCGCCGGTGACCCGGCTGGCGACAATCGGCGTCCCGGCCGACTTGTTGGTGAACTCGCCGGGCCGGGCCGGGCGGCCGCCCTCATTGGACACGAACGCGTCCTGGCCGCCGTTGGCCAGTACGACCTGCCGGGGGGCATTGCCGACCGGGATGGTCTGGATGAGCTGATTGGTGGCCGTGTTGATGACGCCGAGCTTGTTGGCCCCGTTGAGCGCCACGTAGAGCCTGTGATTCGGCCCTAGGGCCATGCCCGAGGGCAGGTCGTCAGTAGTGGTGACCGCTGAGGAAGAGGTGCTCCCATTGGTGATGGTATGCCCGAGCGTGATGATGGTGGCCGGGACGGAGACCCTGCCGTCCGGGGCGACGCTGAAGCGGGCCAGGTCGGCGGTCTGCGGGAACCACAGCGTCCTGCCATCGGCCGACCAGAGAGGGCCGTCGGCGGCGACAGTGCGGTCACCGAGGCGGACAATGTCGTTTCCGATGAAGCTACCGACATGCTGGATGGCCTTGCCGGTCTTGAGGTTGATCATGGTCAGGAAGCCCCTGTTGACGGGAATAAAGTTGGGGCCCGCCTGGATAGGGAGGATGTTCCAGGTCAGGGCGGCCAGGAACATCCCGTTCGGGCTGATGGACGCCGACAGCAGGCGGCCGTCGCGGACCAGGATCCGGCTGCCGACCGGGTTGACCCACTGGTTGGTCGGCAGCAGGATCCCGTTGGCGTAGGTCTGGCCGACCTGCTCCTGCCCGAACCCGCCGCCGGGCGCACCGCCGGGCGCACCGCCAGCCACCGCGGCGGTGGCTAGCCCTCCGGTCACCGCTGCGCAGATCCCGGCGCCGGCAATCATCCGGATCGTGCGCCGGTGCTCGTGGCGCCACCGTGCGGATGTTAAGAGTCGCATGTGAGTCTTCCTCCCCGTGGCGTGCGGCCAGAACTTGTCGAGATGGTTCTCAGGTGGTGTCGAAGCAGCCGTCGATCAACGACAGCGGGTTGATGACCTGCTGGTAGCCCGGTCCGGTGATGATGGGTGAGCCGTTGACCGATGCCGGGCCGTCGCCATCGGCGGCGTAGCAGCCGTCGGTCTGGACGTCGACGTTGTACCTGGCGATCACCGGGTAGCCGGGCCCGGCGACGAGGTAGGTGATCTGGCACAGCCAGCCGCCAGAGCCGTCCTGGGGGATATCGGGGGTGCCGCCCTTCTGGCAGGCGGCGCGGCTGTCGAGGCTGCGCGGCGAGGGGCGCGGGTTGCCCTGCTCGGCCTGCTGGAGCACGTAGAGGTTGGCGAACGTGGCGGCGATCGACGCCTGCAGCCGCCCGGCGGTCAGGTTCGTCGACCCGCAGCCGGAGACGGTCACAGCGAGCAGGGGGACGGCCACCGCCGCGGCGACGGCCGAGCGACGGCCTCGGCTCATGCTGCGCCTCCGATGGTGCGGCGCGCGAACACCAGCCACGACGCGGCGGCGCAGACCGCGAACCACCCCGCGGAGGTCAGCAGCCCTTCCCGGAAGGGCCCGTAGAACGCCGGCTGCGCCCAGAACCCGTGCCACGCCAGGAACGGCGTGCTGAGCAGCGCCTGCTGCCCCCAGGCCGGCAGGTTGATCAGGGTCACGATCTGCAGCAGCCACGCGATCAGCACCGGAATCCCGACCCCAGCGACGGGGTTGCGGGTGGCGACCGAGGCCAGCACCGCCAGCGCGGTGAAGCCGAGCACCGGGAGCAGCTGCGACGCCCAGCTGGCGATGACCAGCATGGTGGCGTGGCCGGCGGGTACGAGCTGCCCGCCGAGCCCGACGACCGGCTGCCTGCCCGCGAGCAGCCCGGCGGCCAGGTCAGCGGTGGTCAGCACGACCATCGCGGCAACCGCGAAGGTCACCGCCGCCGCGAACTTGCCGGCGAACAGCTGGCCGCGGGTGCGTGACCGGGTCAGGATCGTCTTCCAGGTGCCGAAGTGATCCTCTGCGGCGAAGATGTCACCGGCCACCACGGCGGTGAGCACCGGCAGCAGCCACTGGGCGCCGAAGCCGAGGATGACCATCGGGATGGCCAGACCGGACACGTGCACCCACTGGCCGAACGGCGTGTCGCCGGGAGTCGCGCTCTGCAGGTTCAGGCCCGCGACCGCCAGGAACGGGACAATCATGCACAAGATCGCGATCGCCCGCACCCGCAGCAGGCTGGCCAGCTTGGCCACCTCCAGCCGCCAGACGACCAGCACGCCCGGTCGCCTCCCGGCGCCGGCGGCGGGCCCGGCGAACTCCGGCCAGCGGCCGGCCGCCAGGCTCACCGGACCTCCTGGCCAGCAGGCTCGCGCTCACGGCGCGGCGGGCGAGCCAGGGGGGACTGCTCTCCCGGGCTCCCCCGCTCCGGCTCCCCGGTGAGCTGGAAGAACAGCGACTCCAGCGACGTGACGTCGAGTTCCAGTCCGCGGACCGCGACGCCCGCGCGGCCCAGGTCCAGGACGTAGGCGTCCAGGCGGTCCTGGGCCGCGTGCACCACCAGGCCGCCGCTGTCGCGGCGGCCGGCCTTGACCCCGCCGCCCTGCCGGGCCCGCTCCAGCGCGGCGTCGTCGTCGCTGGTGTCGAGCAGCCACACCGGGTCCGGCGCGCCGGCCTGCATCACCTCCAGGCCCCCGGCGAACGCCACCCGCCCGCGGCAGAGGACGGTCACGCAGTCGCAGATCTCCTCTACCTGGCCCATGTCGTGGCTGCTCAGGACCACGCTCACACCGTCGCGGGCCAGGTGGCGCAGCGCGGTCCGCAGGTCCCGGATCCCGGCCGGGTCCATCCCGTTGGCCGGCTCGTCTAAGATCAGCAGGCGAGGGCGCCGGATCATCGCCGCGGCCAGGCCCAGCCGCTGCCGCATCCCCAGCGAGTAGCCCCGCACCTTCCGCCGCGCGGCGTCCGCGAGGCCGACGCGATCGAGCGCCGCGTCCACCAGGTCTGCCGCGTCCCCGCCGTCCAGCCCGGCTAAGACCGCCAGGTTCCGCCGACCGCTGAGGTACGGGTAGAACCGGGGCGTCTCGACGAACCCACCCACCCCGTCCAGCCAGCCAGGCCCGGCCTCGGCCCGGGTCCGCCCGAATAACCGCACCGACCCCTCGTCCGGCAGCACTAAGCCGAATAAGGCCGACAGCAGCGTGGTCTTCCCCGCGCCGTTGGGGCCCAGCAGCCCCTGCACCACGCCTGGGCCGACCCTGAAGTCCACCTGGTCGAGCGCCGTGGTCTCACCGAACCACTTCGTCACGCCGAGGGCTTCCACGGCAAATCCGGCTTCCGTCATCACGATCACCGTTAGAGTCGTTATTGGCCGCAGCCAGAGCAATTCGGGACCATCAAGTATAGGTTTTGGATTCAACGGCCCGACCGCTAGGCGGGCGGGCCAATGTTATGGCCAGGCCAGCCGCGCCGTCCGGTGAATGCCGATGACAACGCCAACGGAATTCGCACGCGTATTGACGGGGTAAATTCCCGGATTACCGTGCTTGCCGGGCAAAGCAGATAATGCCCGCCGACCCGCACCAGTGCCTCAATCGTTCTCGACCACGAAATCCCACTGGTACTACAGTCCCGGTTCGTGACCTGATCATGGTTCATGCCGGGGAGGCTCGGAGTCTGGCCTGGTAGTGGTGGTAGCGGGCGCGGGCGGCGGCGCTCATCGGCGCGGTGGCCAGGCGCAGCTGGAAGGAGTGCCAGAGCCGGACCTGGTGCTGATCGAATCCGGTCTGCCCTTTTGCCTGCTGGTGGCATTCTTCCACCGGCCATCTCCTGCCCGTCACGGCAAGCAGGACGCTCAGGGACACCGGGCGGCCCGCCGGGGCGTGGCAGTAGAAGAACGCCAGGTCCGAGGGATCGGACAGACTGCGGCGGATCAGCACCCAGTGCCGCGGCGAGGCCGTCGCGGCCCAGGCCCAGGCGTAGTCGCGGTGACCCTTGCAGCCGCGCCCGCACGAGCGGGTCTGCCACGCCGCCGCGGGGATCAGCCGGGCCAGGAAACCCGCGGTGACTTTGCGCCCGGAGCCGAGGGTGACCTTGAAGTTCACCGGGACCGCGAACACGTATCCCTTCCCGGCGTCCTCGCAGGCCTTGCGCAGCCTTGAGCTGCGGCCATACACCTCGTCGCCGGCCGTCCAGCCGAACGGAACCGCGGCGCTCACCGCCCCGGTGATCATGCCAGTGGCCAGCTCGGCCTTGGTGGCGAACGCCACGTCGCGGGGGGCCTGGGCCCGCTGACGGCGCAACCGGTCCGCGCACCAGGCCTTCGGCAGGTACAACCGGAAATCGAACAGCGCGTGACCGCGGGCGGTGACGTACGCGCAGTTCACCACGGTCTGGCAGTTCTCGATCTGGCCGGTGATCCCCGCGTGCTGGCGGGCCACCCCCACCGTCATCTGCCCCTTCCTCAGCTCCGCGGTCTCATCGATCACCAGCACCGCCCCTGGATCACCCAGGTGGGCCAGGATGAACCGCTGCAGGGCGCCCAACGCCGCCTTCCAGTCCCAGGCATGCTCAGCCAGCGGCGCCTGCAGCCGCCGCGGCGACCGGTGCCCCGCCTCCTCCGCGAACTGCCAGCACGAGCGCCGATCTCCCGGCGCGGCCAGCAGCGCCCCCAGGTAGGCAAATGCGGCCAGCCGCGACCCGGCCGCCCCACCAGGGCACGGTGATCGTGTCGGGCAGGCTGGCCTGGCGCAGGATCGGTGAGTAGGTGCGCCGGGCGAGCCGGATGGTGGTCTGGCCGTGCTGGTGTTCGATGATGCCGCCGGTGTTCAGGAACCTGCGCTGGAGGGTGTCGGGGGTGGCTGTGGCGTAGCCGGGCAGGCGGCGGCGCAGCGCGGCGCAGATGGTGTGGGCCAGGACCGACAAGGTGACGTCGAGGTCGACGTTGAGCGGGACCGCGCCGGCGAGGGCGTCCAGGCTGAAGGACTGGATGGCTTCGGCGAGGCGCTGTTCGATGTTCATCCGCCGGGCGTAGGTCTGGATGACCTGCCGGGCGGGCATCTGGGCCTGGTTGGTGATCAGCAGAGCGGGCTGGTCGTGGCCCAGGCCGGTGACGGAGAGCTGGCGGATGGGGCGGGGGTAGGCCGACAGGGCGGCGGCGGGGTCGTCGTGGACTTTGACACGGCGGGTCTTGTTCCCGGCTCGTCCGGGCGTCACCGGTGTCCAGGCGCTGGCTGGGAGGGGCGGCCAGGGCCTTGGTGATAGCGGGGTGGACCGGCTCTGACGATCTCCAAGGTCATGCCATTGCTGTTCGTGGCCGTCTTGGCCGCATGGACGACCGCCTACGGAGCACGCCAGAAGAAAAAGGGCGAACGAATGGCCGCCATGGCCACCGTCAGCGAGGTGGGTTCGCTGGCTGCTGCCAGGGACGCTTCCCCCTTGATCACCACGACTTCTCTCGGGTTCGAGTCATGATCACGGATAGTATGACCCGGTATGTCCTCAACAAACCCGAGAGAAGTCGAAACGATCACGGAAATGCGGTGAATTGCGCCGGGCAGGGCGACGCTTGCGCCGGGCAGGGCGACGCCTGCGCCGGGCGGGGCGACACCTGCGCCGGCGGGGTGCCGCCTGGACCGGGCGGGCGACCGCCCTGCACCGGGCGGGCGACACCTGCCGCGGGGTGACTGTACTCTTCCTGCGAGTGATTCTTGCGGCCGGGCATGGCAGCGTCCTGTTACTCCAGTCTCGCTAAGGTTGCAGGTCACCGGCCGCATCAGGCGCTTTGGCGGGATAGGCTCCGCGAGTACCGTCAGTCCTGCCCGGACGGTAGGAGAGACTAGTGACAACGATTCCCCCGCCGATCTTCTGGTTTCCGCTATCCGCCGATGAAGCCCTCGTGCCGCGGACACCCCTGATCGCCAGCGCCTACCACGACCTGGTCGTGGCCAACCAC
>Ga0335078_10012264_pt1 | contig 12718 bp, 13 predicted proteins | sample Lox_Sample_32_FD_206711 | JGI IMG/M metagenome (GOLD analysis project Ga0335078, IMG submission 206711) | Soil microbial communities from Loxahatchee National Wildlife Refuge, Florida, United States - Lox_Sample_3.2 | ecosystem: Environmental > Terrestrial > Soil > Wetlands | place: USA... | reverse complement strand
GGTACAGCAGAGAGTCGCGAACCTTACCAAGTACATCGAGTCGATGCAGACGAAGTAGTAGCTTCCCTCCCCCGCTTTCAGGGCGCGAGCGTAATCGCGCCCTTGTGTTTTCAGACACTTAGTTCCTCGGTCTGGGCGACCGTACATCGACTTTCGTACCCGCTGGCCCCATCCATTAGCACCGTATAATCAGAGCAAAATCAATAGATTCCAGAAGAAGGCAAACACTAGTTCCCAGTGGACCCTGCATTGGCAATCGCGATTTTCGCTCTCGGGCTGGCATTTGGCAGCTTTCTGAACGTGTGTATCTATCGGCTGCCGCGCGGGATTTCGGTGATTCACCCCGGATCCGCCTGTCCGAACTGCGAGTCTCAGATTCACTTTTACGACAACGTCCCTGTGCTGAGCTGGTTCATTCTCCGCGGACGATGCCGGCAATGCCAGGAGCGCATCTCGCCGCGCTATTTCGTGATTGAGTTGTTGACCGGCGGCCTTTTCCTGTTCTGTTACGCGGAATTCGGGCTGACGCTTTCGATGTTGAAGTGCTGCATTTTTGGCTTCCTGCTGCTTGGACTCATTTTCACGGACGCGGAAACACAGCTTTTGCCTGACAAGTTGACGATTACAGGATTGATCCTCGGGTTAGGGCTGAGCCTGTTCGTTCCGGTCAACGACATCGTTTCGCAATTCCTGCCGGCCTTGGTCTCTCCGGAGGCTACGTCAGCATGGAGATTGTGGTCGCTCCTAGATGCGATCGCAGGAGCCGCCGTCGGAGCCAGCTTCATCTACGGAGCGGGAGCAATTTATCTGCGAGCGCGCGGTGTGGAAGGCATGGGCTTCGGCGACGTCAAGCTCATGGCCATGATTGGCGCTTTCGTTGGCATCCGGCTGACGATATTAACCATCTTTGCGGCATCGATTGCCGGCTCGCTGTTCGGACTGTGGGCACTGCTGGCGATCTGGGCGAAACGAACTCACCGGCGAATGCTGCGAAATCATGAATCGCGAAGTGAAGCCCGCCGTCGGGCATGGACTTCGGCGGCAATTGCATTACGGCACTTGCCGATGCCTTTCGGAGTGTTTCTTGGCAGCATGGCAATGCTCGCGTTTTTGTATGGCAATCGATTCCTGCGCTGGTATTGGCGGCTGTTTTGAAGCTGCAACAACATCCGCGGGAATTTGAAACAAGAATTCTGGCTGCACTGCTAGCGGAGTTCAGCCGTATGGGAGCAAATATGAAGCGGACCGTCTATCTTTCACTTGCTGGAATGATCGTATGCGCCATGTGGGTGCCTGGCCTGGGTGCGCAGGACTCGACCACGCAATCGCAAGCTGCCCCGGCGCCGGCCGAGCCTTCTTTGGGAAGCTATGCTCGCAGCGTAAGAAAAGACAAGAAAGATGCAGGTGCAAAGCAGTTTGATAACGACAATATTCCACGCGAAGACAAGCTGAGCGTGGTTGGCGGCGCGGCTGCGGGGAATCCTCCGGCCGAGGCTGCTCCAGACGCGAACGCCAATGATTCGAAGCAGGCGAATGCGGCGGCGAAAATGCCGACGGTCACTCCCGGACAGACCCAGGAGGAGCGGCAGCAGGTCTACGATCAGTGGAAAGATAAGCTGTCGACGCAACAGGGCCAGATCGATCAACTCGCGCGGGAACTGGATCTGACGCAGCGTGAGTACAAACTGCGCGCCGCGGCAATGTATGGCGATGCCGGGGAGCGTCTGCGAAATCAAGCGCAGTGGGACAAGGATGACACCGCCTACAAAAAGAAGATTGCGGACGACCAGAAAGCCCTGGACGACGCAAAACAGAAGTTAGACGACATTCAAGAAGATGCCCGCAAGGCTGGCGTTCCGAACTCGGTTCGCGAACCCGACCAGGCACAGCAGAACCAGCAACCGCAGCAACAGTAATCGCTCATGGCAGCTGATTTTGGCCCGGCGGAAGCCGGGCCTCTTATTTTGCGGCTTGCGCCTCGGGAACTATGGCGGCAGATTGCTGCTGCAAAGCCCTGATCTGCTTCATGTGATGCTGACCATGCACAGAATGGAACTGGCGCCACTGGACGGCAGTGAGGGGCCCGAGAACCGGGTGATCCATAAGACGCGTTCTCTTCCCGAATCGTGCTTCGCATTGCGAAATCAAATTGTCCATCGTGAGCAATTCGGGCCCGATTGCCCCAGCAACATCCTCAGGAAGCATCCCTTTGGGAATGCTGCGCTCCGGCGCTTTTCTGCCTTCCGGCATGTAGCCGAAGCGAACGACAACGGCCGCTCTCACGCGGTCGCTAAGCAGCGGCTTACGGGCAAAAGGCTTGCCGTCGGTGAGACACTTTTCGCAGCCTTTCACGGTGCCTTTATATGTGAGATAGAGATGCTCGAGCACCTCTGCCGCACTCCATTTCCCCGGAAGGTGAAAGGAAAGCTGCGCAGAGTTCATGGTTTCGGTGGCTGACGTAATCGCCTCGTGCAGTCGCCGCAGTCCGTCATCCATGGTGAGTGCCCCCAAAGGTACGTAGGTGAAATATGAAAAAGCCCGAGAAACTCACTCTAGTAGAATGAACCGCGACGCTCCCGGTCGCAAAATTTCGCCATTTAGAAAGGTGCTATGAAAAAGCTGCTCGTGACCGCTCTCACGTTGCTGTTCATGGCAGGGTGTACCTCGCAGCCCACGCAGACAGCGCCCGCCGAAAAGCCTCAGCCCAAGGGACCGGATCTGGTCACCGGACGCTATGCCTTCCAAAAGATGTACATCGCGGCGCGTGGTTGGTCGACCGATTCTGAACCCTTCCGGCTTCAGTCGGACATCACGGCGGACGCACGGGGAAAAGATGGAAAATCAGACCTGTGGCACGGGTATTTCGCATCGCCGTCTCGTCGCAGCACCAAGCCATTCGTATGGTCGGGAACGGATCTGCCGGACGTGCCTGCACGAGGCGTGAGCCCGGGATCTGAGGATACGTACAGCCCAACGAACACCTCGACCCAGGTGTTCGACATGGCATTTCTCAAAATCGATTCCGACAAAGCCTTCGAAGTGGCGCAACAGCACGGCGGCGACAAAGTGCTGGAGAAGACGCCCGATACGCCGGTCTTCTATGCCGTGGACTGGAGTCACGCGACCAACGAGTTGGTGTGGCACGTGATTTACGGCACTAGCCGCGACGACGCAAAACTCCGAGTCGCAGTCAACGCCAGCACCGGGGATTTTATCCGGGTAGAAAAATAGCGAATTCGGAAGCATCGGACCGCATGAAAACCCTGCGCATTGTCTCAGGCATAGCTGTTCTGCTGGTCAGCCTTCATCTGGCCCACGCCATCCATCACTTTTATGGCATCGGAACTCGCGAGGGGATGAGCGGTGGTGCCCTGTGGGGTGGAATTCTCGCCGCGGTTGTGGTGGGAATCTTCTCGTTTATCGGGGGCTGCTTGCTGCTGAGAAGCTAAAATTCACTTGGTGTTCGCAGCCGTCTGCTTCTCACCCAATTTCTCCAGAGCTTTCTTGGCGTGCTTCGAAAGCGGACCGTTGGGCAGAATCTTCAAATATTCCTTGTAGTGGAGGATGGCCTGGTCAGGTTGGCCAAGCTTTTCATAGCACTCCGCCATGCCGAAGTTCGCGGTCGCGTCGTTTTCTTTGTTGGCCAAGGCATCCTGGTAGCGCGCCAGCGCAGCCTTGTAATTCTTCTGCTTGAAGTAGTAGTCCGCAACTTCATCGTCCTTCACAGCGCGATAGGGATTGAACGAGCGCAGTTCCGAAACGTCATCAGGGTTCACGGACCGGTCATCCGGGAACGTGGCGCCGCCGGGATGTTGTTTCGCATCGTCCTTCGGCGGAGCGGTATCAATCCGGGTATCGCGGCTCGAACTCTCGCCGGCTTCCGCGCTGCGCTCGCGTGACTTTTGCTGACTCGCCTGTGACGACCCGGGACTTGGAGCCTGAGTGTCTGGCGGAGACTGCTGCGCAAACAGAAAACCACCCAAGCAGCAGAGAAGAATCAACCAACGACGCATTCGTTTATTTTACCTCTCAGGCGAACACGAGCATCCCTCGGAAAGACAGAAAAAAGGCCATTCCAGGGGGATATTTGGAGTGGCCTGTTGGCGAAGTCCTCCGGGGAGGAGGGTAAACTTGTTTAGAATCCGGGCGGCGTCGTCTGCCCCGCCGGCGCCGTGGTCCCGTTGCCGGTCGTGTTCGTCATCAAGCGCACGTCGACGCGGCGGTTCTTGGCCCGTCCATCACGGGTCTTGTTCGAATCCACTGGCTTATCCTTGCCCAAGCCGATCAAGTAGATCTTGTGGGCGGGAATATTGTGCTGCGCAGCTAAATACTGAATCACGGCATCGGCGCGGCGCTGGCTCAATTGATAGTTGTAGTCCGACGGACCAGTCGAGTCCGTACCACCTTCAACCGTGATGATGTAGCCCTTGGTGTTCGGAACATCATTGGCAAGCTGATCGAGAGTGGATTTCGCATCCTTCGTCAGATTGTCTTTGTTGAATCCGAAGTGAACCGAGGTCTCGGTCACCACGCGATAATTGTCCAGATTGGCGACAGTATTCTGCAGCGTGTCGACCCGATTTACAGCGTTATTTGCCGACGTCTGCGCCTGCGCAGCCTGCTGCCCTGCGGCCTGGGCCTTCTGATCGACGTCGGCGGCCTTCTGCTGTACCTGCTGGATGCCGGCCTGCGCGCGCTGATCAACGTCCTTGATGTCGCGCGAATTCTTGGCCGTCATGTCATCCAGCTCGTTCGTTTTATTGATGAGGGGAGTGGTCTGCTGGCGGACGTAGTTCTTGCTGCTGCAGCCGACGGTGGCTGCAATGCTCAACGCCAACATCACCGTTAACGAAGTGCGAGTCATAGTAGAAAAGCTCCTTTGTTTCTCAATCTCTAGAAATCCTGGGCTCGGCCCCGAGGGCCGGCTGTTTTCCCGGCTGGGCTACTCTGGCATGCGATCTATGGATAAGCACGATAGCTGCCAACCTGCGGATCTCTTCGCGCCCAGCATAAGCTATTGATGCTGAGTAGGATATCCAGAGTTGGCTGCCGGAAAGAACCGCCCATTCTAGTTCAAAGCGCCATGATTTGAGGAAAATTTATATGGTTGCAGCCCGCTGCACATGCGGAGGTGAAAAGCATCTCGATGCCCCTTGTAATGCGTTACTCGCACAGGTCTGATCGTATGACCGCCGACTGCTCGGTCGGGTCAATGGTGACATTCCGATAAAATACAAGTATCCCTTCGCATGGACCTGCAGCAGAAAATCCGTTCCATCCCGACTTCCGCGGGTGTGTACCTGTACAAGAATGCGGAAGGAGAGATCATCTACGTTGGCAAGGCGAAGAGCCTTCGCCATCGCGTGTCCTCCTACTTCCATTCAGGGCGGTCAGAAGATGCGAAAACTGGCACGTTGCTCCGGGAAGCGGTCGACGTCGACTACATTGTTGTCGCCAACAACAAAGAGGCGCTGGCGCTCGAAAACCACCTCATCAAGCAAAAGCAGCCCCGCTTCAACATCCTGCTGCGCGACGACAAGACTTATCCCTACGTGAAGCTGACGCTGGGCGAGCGGTTTCCCCGGGTATACGTGACCCGGCGGCTGCGGAAAGATGGCAGCTCGTATTATGGGCCGTACTTTCCTGCCAATCTCGCCTACAGGATTGTGGACTTGATTCATCGGCACTTCCTGATTCCATCCTGCAAAGTGGATTTGGGCCATTTCCACCCCCGACCGTGTTTGCAGTACTACATCGGGCGCTGTTTAGGGCCTTGCGTGGAGGGGTTGACGACGCCGGAGGCTTACCAAGAGGCAGTTCGAGACGTAAAGATGTTCCTCGAAGGACGGCCGACGGACCTGGCGCGATCGCTACGAGAGCGCATGGGAAAATCGGCGGCAGCCGAAGAGTACGAGCGCGCAGCCAAGTACCGGGACCTGATTTCAACGGTTGAGCAGCTTCAGGAGAAACAGAGGATTGCCGCCGTCGAGGGCGATGATGCTGATGTTTTTGGCTACCACTTTGAAAACGAGATGCTAGCCGTGAATCTTTTTCACGTCCGCGGCGGACGGGTTTTGGATCGCCGGGAATTCTTCTGGGAGGATCTGCCGGAACCGACCACCGAACATGCCGACGCCGAAGGGGAACGCGGCTCTACAGAGTTCAACCCCGGAGAATTCTTCTCTTCCCTTCTTACCCAGCTCTACATCGGACAGCCTTATGTGCCGCGAAACATCTACGTTCCGCTCGACTTCGAGGATCGAGAGTCACTCGAAGACCTGCTATCCGAGCAAATCGCGGGGAATAGCCGCGGCGCACGGGTGCATATCATTGTGCCGCAACGCGGTGACAAGCGGGCATTGATCGACCTTGCTGGCAATAACGCGAAGCAGTCGTACGATCAGCGCTTCCGGGTGATGAAGCCGAACCAGAAGCAGATTCAGGAGGCGCTGCAGGACGCGCTCGGGCTGCCCGAGGTGCCGCGACGAATTGAGTGCTTCGATATCTCACACATTCAAGGTGCCGAGACCGTGGCGTCGATGGTGGTATGGGAAGACGGACGGATGAAGAAGTCCGACTACCGCAAATTTATTATTCGCAGTGTCGATGGTGTCGATGATTTCGCGTCCATGCGCGAGGTGGTGACCCGCCGTTACAAGCGATTGCAAGAGGAGCAGAAGCCGCTGCCGAGCCTTGTCCTGATTGACGGGGGACTCGGTCAACTGCATGCCGCGGCGGAAGCCTTGGGTTCGCTGGAGATTATTAATCAGCCCCTGGCCGCGATCGCCAAGCGTGAGGAGATCATTTACGTCTACGGACAGGAAGACGAACCGGTGGTGCTGGATCACCACAATCCGGTTCTGCACCTTGTGCAACTGATTCGCGACGAAGCACACCGGTTTGCTGTGACCTTCCATCGCAAACGGCGGCAGATGCGCGACCGGTCTACGGAATTGCTGGAGATTCCCGGCGTCGGCGAGCGCACCACTCGTCGGTTGCTGGAACATTTTGGCAGCGTTCTAGCCGTGAAACAAGCCGATGCGGCGGCGCTGTCAGCTGTAGTGACTCGCACTCAGGCAGACGCGATTCTGGACCACTTCCGAAAGAGCGTGTGATCGCTCGTTTTTGGATCGTGGGTCGGCTAGAATTCCTGCGGCATGAAGATTCCCATCCTTCTCTTGCTCTTAACAACGATCGCCTGCGCGCAATCCGTCGACCTGGCAACCCGGCAGGAAAAGCATCTCCACAATGTTCGGCAGCTCACCTTTGGCGGGCAGAATGCCGAAGCCTACTTTTCGGCCGACGGCAAGAAACTCATCTTTCAGTCCACCCGTGAGGATGTGAAATGCGATCAGATCTTCACCATGAATATCGACGGCTCGGACGTTCACATGGTGTCGACGGGAAAAGGGCGGACGACCTGCTCGTACTTCTTCCCGAATGGAAAGAAAATCCTCTATTCGTCGACGCACCTTGCTGACGCGGAATGCCCGCCGCGCCCGGATTACTCAAAGGGATATGTTTGGGCAGTTTATTCCGGCTACGACATCTTTACAGCCAATCCGGATGGCTCAGATCTGAAGCAACTGACGAATACGCCGGGCTACGATGCCGAAGCCACGTTCTCGATCGATGGTAAGAAGATTGTGTTTACCTCGATGCGTAATGGCGATCTGGACATCTATTCGATGGACGCCGACGGGACGCACGTCAAGCAACTCACGCATGAACTCGGATACGATGGCGGCCCTTTTTACTCGCCCGACCGAAAATGGATCGTGTACCGCGCCTATCATCCGAGCTCAGAAAAAGAGATCAGCAACTACAAGGAACTGCTGACGCAGAATATGATCCGCCCGACGACGCTCGAACTGTGGATCATGAAAGCGGATGGCAGTAAAAAACGGCAGATCACGAATCTGGGTGCAGCCAGCTTTGCCCCGTCGTTCTTTCATGACGGTAAGCGGATCATATTTTCGTCGAATCAGGGGTCCACGGGAGGCATGGGAAATTTCGAGCTTTACGCGGTGAACCTAGACGGCAGCAATCTGGAGCAGGTCACGTACAGTCCGGGCTTTGACGGGTTTCCCGTCTTCAGCCCGGATGGCACGAAGTTGGTTTGGGCCTCGAATCGGAACTCCAAAGCTCCACACGAGACCAATATCTTTCTCGCGGACTGGGCGCCGTAATCGCCGATTAGTGGCGCTGCACGCAACCCACGCTGCTATCCGTCATATCCGTCACGATCGCCGAGAACGCGCTTTCGCCAGACGGTGTTTTACCCTGCTCCACTCCCTCGGCGCCTTCACAGTTATCCACCCGGGTTAGCGAGTAGTCCGCGATTTGGCTCGATGTGGTGAAGTTCGTGTAGTAATACTCGCCCTGGGCAGCGGAGTTATTCAGCCCGTTACTGCACAGCCAGCCGCCCATTGCTGTTTGCGGATAGAAAAAGTTATTGCTGGAGGTTCCGTTGACGAGGCTCATCGTTTGCCAATTGTTATTCGATTGCGGACTGGTTCGGCGATTGCCCTGGCAACTGGAATTCTGAGTCCATGATCGGACCGCAGCGAGATAGCCTCCGGCATATTCGGGGACATCTTGCCACGAAGACCCGACACAGCCGAATTGCCCGGCCGGACAAACGGTCACACGGGAGGCATCAGGAACGGCACAGCCATGCTCGATGTCACCGAAGACCGGACCGGAGATAAGCTCCACCTTGTCCAAATACGAAGAGGCGTTATACCAAGTTAGTGCGTAGGCGATGGCGGCCGATCCAGCACTTTGTCCTTGCGCGCACATCGCACCGGAAGTATGGACGTTCTGGTAGATGTACTGCATCAGGGTTGCTGGACGACAGGCGGCCATGCCGATGCTCGCAGAATTGGAGCCGCCGACAATTTCCCAGTCGCTTGCCCAGGACACTTGCACGATCTGATAGCCAGCCTGGAGATAGGATTGTAGATAATTTTCAGAGGAATTGAGCCCGGCCGCATAAGGCGTCGTTCCACCAGCTCCGTTGTGAAGGAAGACAGTTCCTACCGATTTTCCAGCGGGATCTGCATAGCCGTATGTGACGTTCAGGTTCGCAAGATTGGGACAAGTCACCGTCGCCTGAGAACAATGCATGCCCGTGAAATAGCCGTGCGGACAAGAAGCTTCTGGGCGGACGTCAATCACTTTGCCGAGCTGATTCTGGGCGAGTGAGCAAAGGGCAGTAGAGAATACGAATACAGCGGTAATCCAGATGGCTTTCTTCATACAGCCTCAGGGCCAGAGGCTCGCGGAGACGGGACGCAAGCGAGAGATTTTTCGCCGAATCGAGGGAGAACTAACCCAGGTAGACGAACTCAAGGATTGTATAAATCAGACACACCGTTCGCAAGCTGCAGAGAGTTTTAATCCTCTTGAATAGGAAAGTTCGGCTCCGGTAGAGCAGCGAAGACCGGTGAGGTTTGAGGAAGAAGTCGAATTTCGTACTGGAAACGATTGTTTAGTTTGGCGATAGTTCCCTTCGGCCCAACAGCCCAGGCTACATTTCCGGAAGAAGCAACAGCATTCAAGCTGAGAGGATCGGTGTGTTGCCAAGTCACTCCACGGTCATGGCTTACGTCAGTTCCATTCAGTCCGACAGCCACCAGATCGCCGTAGGAAATGGACGCAACTGCCGAGCGATAGCCGCCGGGGTGGATTTTCGCCAGCTGCCAAGTGGATCCGGCATCGTCGGAATAGATGGCTACTTTGGAAGAATCGGCCGGGAGCTTGTAGTCACCACCGACCGCGACCACATTTTCAGAACCGTAGCAAGCCATACTGAATATTCCACTTGAAGCTCCCGCCGGACCGATTGGGGTTTCAATCGCGGTCCAAGAATGACCACCATCCTTGGAGTGGAATATGCGGGCAGCCGGGCCGCCGGTGCCAAAGTAAATGCCGCTTTCGCACAAGGCAATGGCAGTTCCGCTGGCAGCGAAGGCTCCTTCTTTGCTCAGGGCTGGAGGCATTTTGTCGCGAGGCAACTCGTTCCATGTTTCTCCATCTTTGGTTTCGAGTACGAGGAACTTGTCGTCGACGGGATCACTGAGCGCGACGCAGTGCACATTGGAATCGCACGCCAACGAGTCGAGGAAAAAATCTTTGCGCTTGTGGGAATATTGGAGTTTCCAGGTTTTCCCAGCGTCGGTGGTCTTGTAAATTCGGGACTTGTTGCTGTCGCCAGTCGACATCAGATAAGCGGTATTGGCGTCGAAAGCTTCGATGTCGCGGAAGTCGAGGTCTTCTGCACCGGGCACGGTCATCTGTTTCCAGTGATTGCCGTCATCTACCGAGCGGAGTACGACTCCATGAGAGCCGGATGCCCACATCACGTATCCCTGCTTTCCTGAATTCCCTTCACAGCAAACGACGCTTACACCGCGGAGGTTGGTGTCGATTCCAGTGGATTGTATCGACCACCACGATTTGGAATCGCCGCTCGCAGGAGATAGCAGCAAGAGTACGGCGATCAGGAGGTCACACTTCAGCATTGGGATGTCAAAATCTCAACCAGCGGAAGCCGTGCACCGCGGTTCCTGATAAAGGCCGATGACGTTGCCACCGGGATCTCGGAACCGGGCGGTGATCTCCGGAGCGTCAGCGCCGATCGGCTGAACGATTTCGCAATGGTTTGCAATGACTTTCTGGACAGTGGCTTCGACGCTGTCCACCATGATGTACACCATCAGTCGCGGAATTGCAGCCGGAGGTCTGCCCAAGACCCAGGTTCCGCTCACTTCGCCGACACCATCGTCGAAAGCAAGCGCACCGTCGCCGCGTTTTCGAATCGTCCAGCCAAATACTTTTTGGTAAAAGTCTGCCGAACGCTGGACATCTGTCGCGGGAATTTCGATATAGCAAATCTTGCCGTTGGCACGGGTGGGCGGCATCAACGCTCCTTTTGGGAAAGTCATTGTAGCAAGGGCGGTAGGTCCAGAGAGTCTCAAATTGGGAGTTGCCAGATACCGTTTAGAACTGAGCAACCTGAGGTTTGAGAACAGCCGTCCCATAGCTGCGTTGGCGAAGGAGAAAGCCATGAGAAAAGTGTTTTGTACGTTGACCCTCATCGTACTGTTCACATGCGCAGCTTGGGCGGCGGATGCCGCCAAAGTTCTGGATGCAGCGACTCAAGCAGTGCAAAGTATGACGACATCAACTCAAATTCCTCACAATTTACTTAACCAGGCGAAGTGCGTTGCGGTGATTCCGCACCTGACAAAAGCAGGATTCATTGTTGGTGGAGAGCATGGAAACGGAGTCGTAAGCTGCCGGGGCGCAAGTGGCTGGAGTGCACCTGCGTTTATCACGATGACCGGGGGAAGCGTAGGACTGCAAGCTGGAGGAGAACACCAGGACATCCTTTTACTGATGAACGATCAAGGCAAGCAGGAATTGAGCAGCGGGCACTGGAGTTTGGGAGCAGAAGCGGTAGCTGCCGGACCCACAGGCGCCAGTGCCGGTGGCGCCGAGAATACGGGTTGGAAGGCGCCGGTGCTGTCGTATGCGCACTCCAGCGGTGCGTTCGCCGGGGCGGACCTTGGAGGATCCAAGATCAACGTAGATCAGGATACGAACCATAATCTTTATGGATCAAGCGCTGCATTTTCGTCCATTTTGAATGGAGACGTGCCTACACCTTCAACTGCACAGCAGTTCATTGCGGCTTTACCGTCCAAATAGCTAACTGAGTTGCTAGCAGGCCGGCTTCGCGCCGGCCTTTCTTATTTTCTGGTGGCGTGCGGTATCATCAAAGACGATACCGGATATGCATCCATTTCAGACTGATGACCCGCGGCTCAGGCCGATTCACGACAAAGTTCTCGCTCGGGAACGCTTGAGCGCCGACGATGCGCTCGCGCTTTACCGCACCGGAGACGTTCTGGCTGTCGGGTGGATGGCCAACTCTGTTCGCGAGCACATGCATGGGGATAAGACGTACTTTAACGTCAACCGGCACTTGAACCCTACGAATGTCTGCGTAGCGGCTTGCCGGCTTTGCGCATTCGGGCGGAAGAAAGACACGCCGGGCGCCTACACAATGGCGCTGGAAGAGGCTTTCGAAACCGCAGCGTCGGGCTACAGCGAGGCTGTAACCGAGTTCCACATTGTGGGCGGATTGCACCCCGATCTGCCGTTTCAATATTTTCTCGATCTCGTTTCGGGGCTGAAGCAGCGATTCCCGCAGGTACATTTAAAGGCTTTCACGATGGTCGAGGTCGCGTACCTGGCGCGAAGATCAAAGCTGTCGATTCGAGAGACGCTGGAGCAACTGAAAGCGGCAGGGGTCGATTCCCTTCCCGGCGGCGGAGCCGAGATTTTCGCGGATCGAGTTCGGCACATCATTTGCGATCACAAGATTGATGGTGACCAGTGGCTGGAGACAGCAAAACTGGCACATCAGATCGGGTTGAAATCGAACGCGACCATGCTGTATGGACACGTGGAAAACGATGAAGACCGGGTCGATCACTTGATGAAGTTGCGCGAACTGCAGGATGAAACCAGCGGTTTTCAGACGTTTATTCCCTTGGCGTTCCATCCGGACAACACGCCGCTTCAACACTTGCCGAAGACGACCGGAATGCTGGACATCAAGCAGATCGCGGTCAGCCGGCTGGTGCTGGATAATTTCCCGCACATAAAAGCGTACTGGCAAATGATGACGGCGAAGATCGCACAGATC
>Ga0335078_10012263_pt1 | contig 12719 bp, 11 predicted proteins | sample Lox_Sample_32_FD_206711 | JGI IMG/M metagenome (GOLD analysis project Ga0335078, IMG submission 206711) | Soil microbial communities from Loxahatchee National Wildlife Refuge, Florida, United States - Lox_Sample_3.2 | ecosystem: Environmental > Terrestrial > Soil > Wetlands | place: USA... | reverse complement strand
GTCGCGACGTACCAGGCGAGGAGCCCGGTGAAGATGATGATCCCACCGACGAACCAGTTGTCGCTCCCGCTCCCGTAGAAGGCGGATCCGGTGCCGCTCGCGGCCAAACTGTAGAACTTCACCGTCAGCAGAAGGAACGAGATGAACAGGAACACGAAGACGAACGTGATCCCCCATCCGTGCTTGATCGCGTTGATCATGAAGCTGAACGTGAACAACGCCCAGATCGCGGCAAACCCGGCAACGCCGTACAGTATGGGCGCCGTCCCGCCGGCTTGGCCGACAAAGCTGGTGAGCATCAGCGTGAACGCGATCCAGAAGGCCCCGTAGCCGACGAACGCCGAGCCGGCAAAGAGGTTGCCCTTCCTCAGAGCGATGACACCTGCGATCAGTTGGGCAAGCCCACCGAATGCAATGGCCATCCCGTATACGACCCAGTTGCCGTTGAACCCGCTCGAGTAGGGCGTAGGCAGGTTCGTCAGACCCGCAATCATCGTCGTGGTCCCGAATCCCATCAGGCCCACAACGGCGGGGGTGGCCCACCATTCGGCTTTCTCTTCCACCTTGGGGGGCGCCTCTATCATCCCATGCGCGGTTTCCATCGATTCCGATGCGGCTGGCATGTTAGGGCGGCGCACGACCTCCTACTACATAAAAGCCTTTTTCCGTGAGTTATCGCCGTTACAGGGGGCGCCGGACCCTCTACCCTCGATACGGCCGGGGCTCGAGGGTCGGTCAGCGTTAAGGCCCACCAAGCGTGATTGGGAGTTCGCCATGGAGGACCACAGCGAGCTCGACCGGGTCGTCTTCGGACAGACCCGGGTCATTCTGAACCGAGACCTCTCGACAATGAACCCGAACCTGGTTGCCGGTTCCCAGGGGCTGGTGGTCGGGAAGATCGCGAACTACACTCTCAAGGTGGCGTTCCCGAAGGTCACGATCGGGATCAATTGGCGCGACTGCGACATCGTTCCCGGGAAGACGGGAATGCCGACGGACCTGGACCAGCCAAAGGTCGTTCCAAAGCCCCGACACATGGGCGAAGAGTGAGTGACCCCGGGACACGAGACCCCGGAATCAATCGACCGGGAGCAGTCGCTCGACGAGGGGTCCCACCTCATCCAGCCGTTCGGCCCGGAACCGTGCGGGAGGCGAGCCCTGGTCGGGAAGGAACAGCCGTCGGTAGCTTTCGCCGTAGGCGTGAAGTCCGGTGAACAGGACAGCGCCCCGGTAACCCGCGCGACGGGCGCCTTCCAGGTCTGACCAGCCGTCGCCGACATGGACGGCCCTCGAGGGCTCCTCCTCGAACTGTGAGAGCGCGAATCGGAAGATCTCGGGGGCCGGCTTGGTCCAAGGGTGCTCGTCACTGAACACGTACGCCTCGACGTATCGGTCGAAGCCCATCGACTTGAGCGTCGGGCGCAGGAACTCGCCCGGTTCACCCACCGTGTTGGAGATGACACCCACTCGATACCCCCGGTCCCGGAGCCCATGCAGCAGCTCTACCGCTCCCGGAGCCCTCAGGAATCGAGTCCGACCGATCTCATCCCTTAGCTCGGCCAGGTATCGCGCCGGGTCGGCGTCCCGCCCGGTCTCTCTTGCCGCCCGCGCGAGCTGCTGCGCCGGGGTGACGGTCCTTCCTTGGACGGACTCCGTGACGGCACCCTCGTACGCGCGCGCGAAGGCGCGCCCCAGTTCCGCGTCGGACAGGTGAGGTGAGCCCGGTGTCGGTGGGGCCTCGCTCAGCACCTTCTGGCCCAGCGCCAGCTGGTGCCTCATGTAGGTCTCCTCGTCCTCGGGAGAGAGGTAGACCAGTGTGTGCCAGAGGTCGAGCGTGACCGCGGCCATTCCCGCCGACCATGGGACGGCGGGTATATGGGTGGTGGCCGCGGAGAGGAAGGGTGAGCCGCGAAAAGGTGGGCGGCAAGCCAATAGCTTCCGGCGGTTCCGGAATTTCGGTGACCGACCCGCCTCGTCTCCTCGTTGGCCTTCGACCGCGCCCAGAGCTCGTCACGGCCCTGGAACGGGGACTGTCGCGCGTCCCCTGGTGCTTCACCGGAAGTGACCTTCCACGGGGCGGCGAAACGGTGGAGGCGATGCTCCTCGGCTCGGTGGAGCGCGAACTTGGAAACTTCGACCCCCGTCACCTGGACAACCTTCGGTTCGTCCAACGGGTCTACACGGGGATGGACGGCGTCCCGCTCGAGCGTTTCGGGCCAACGGTTCGCTTCGCGGGCAACGTCGGCGCCTACGCTCCGTTCGTTTCGGAACACGCAGTGGCACTTGCCCTCGCCGCGGCGCGTGACCTGCCCCGAGCCGATGACCAGGTCCGTAAGGGACGCCTCCGACCGCCACCCGAGCAGCGGCTCCTCTGGCGAAGGACGGCAGCGATCCTCGGTTACGGGGAGATCGGCCGCGCGATCGCCGACCGACTTTCCGGGTTCGGGATGCGGATCGTCGGCCTGAACCGGACCGGACGCATGGCTCCGGGATGTGACGCGATGTACCCGGCCGACCGCGTGGCCGAGGCCGTTCACGGAGCGAGTTTCGTCTTCGATGCGCGGCCCCTGACCCGGCAGACAGCCGATTCGGTCGACCAGAAGGTTCTCGAGGCCATGCCCGCGGACGCGGTCTTTGTGAACATCGGGCGCGCGGGCACCGTCCGAGAAGAAGCGTTGTTCCACCACCTGAAGGAACATCCCTCGTTCCGTGCCGCGCTCGATGTCTGGTGGCACGAGGACTTCCGAGAGGGACGGATCGAACACCGATTCCCGTTCGCCTCCCTGCCGAACGTCGTGGCGACCCCCCACAGCGCCGGATTCGGACCGGGTGTGGAAGTGTACGTGCTCGACCGGGCGATCACGAATCTCCGGCGGTTCTTCTCGGGCGAAGAACCCCGCTACATCATCGACCGTACGGAGTACGGGTCGATGGAAGTCTCCCGATAGCTCGGGTCAGGGAAATGATCCTGCGGGGCTCCCGCCAGGAGTGGCGGGGGCCGTTCGGGTCCTATCGAATCCGCTCAAGCGCGAACGAGCCGATGACCAGCGCCCGGTTCGTTGCGCGGCACTCGACCCAGTCCCGGGTCTCGACCTCTCCGACGCCCTTGACAGCGAGGAACGTCTTGTCGCGCTCCTGCCGGAAGACGATCGCCCCGTCCATTCGGCCGAGCAGGCTCTCGACGGCGGCCTCGGAGAGAGCGCCCGCCTCGAGCGAGTACATCGCGAGCGCGGGACGGGGCTTCAAGATGCCGACCACGTTCTGAAGGAACGAGAATCCGACCCGCTCGTCGCCATGAGCCAGGACCGCTGAAAGACCGAGGAAAGCGACCCGGAACGCGCCGGTCTGGGTCGATTCGAACGACCGAGCGATGGTACCGACCGACGTCAGGATCCCGGCCTGGTCGTTGGCACCCTTCACGACGGTCCGGTTGGCTCCCGCGGCGGACCCGGAACCGGACGCGTCGACCCATCGGACCATGCCCATCTGTTCGTACTCGCGGAACTGCGGGAGGACCACTCCGATCGCTTCGGCGATCTCGTCCGGCGAACGGGCGGCCGTGACGATCAAGGCAGGTTCGCCGCGCTTCAGGCCTTCCGCAACGAACGAGTAGAGCACGACCTCCTTGCCGACGAACGCGTCGCCGAGCACCACCACGTGGGCGTGGGGTGGAATGCCCCCAAGAAGTAGGTCGTCCAGCCGAGGGATTCCGCTCGGAAGGCGGTCGGAGAACCGCCGGCCCGTAGGGGCCGATAGAGTGTCAGCCTCCCGCGACGCGACGGGCGAAACGTCCCGAATCCCCTCGCTGCGCCCGCCGCGACCCCGACGGGAGGGGAGCTCACCCGCAGGTCGGTCCATCTGGTCCGCCGCGGCAACGGCCGCGAGGCCAGCGATCGGAAGGTCGCCTCCGCGTTCGAGAGCCTGGCGCCGAAGGCTCACCTCGGCCTCCACGGCCTCCAGCGAGCGAGAGCGTTCGTGCAGGGCCTGTTCGCGACGGTCGATCTCCGCCGCCAATGCCTTCGTCCGGGCCTCACGGGCGGCCACGGCCGCCTCGCGGTCGGCGAGCGATTTCAGCGACCGCTCGACATCCGCGCTCTTCTGGGCGACCGTGACCTGGTCCCGCCCGAGGCTCGTGAGGCGACTCTCGTAGTCGCGCGCCGCGGCATCGTACTGGGTACGCCGGCCGTCGGCCGCCTTCAGCAGGTCCGCCAGTTCGGCCTCTCGATGCTTCAGCGCCGCCTCTCGAGATGCGAGCTCTGCCTCCTTCCGGGACGCGCGGGTGAGCGACTCCTCCGCGGCCTTGGCGCGTTCGCTCGCTTCCCGGGACTTGCGACCGAGCGCGATGTTGGCTTCGTCGAGCGTCGCCTTGAACTGCTGGAGCCGTACCTCTCGCGCGACCAGGTCCTGGCTGAGGGTCGCGGGGGCTCCTGCGGTTCCTTTCGGCCCTGATTCTCGGGCCGTCACGGAGCCTTCCCGTCGCAGAAGGTCGGCGGTCAACTGGTCGATCTCCGTCTTGCGCGCGGAAAGACGAGTTTCCGACTCCTTGAGGTCATGCTCCCTACGGGTCACGGCCTCCTGCCGTTGGGTCAGTTCGAGGTCGCGTTGGGTGAGCGCTCCCTCCTGTTCGATCAGCCGGGCCTCCCGGGTCGAGATCTGCGGCACGAGGCGGTTGATCTCCTGTTCTCGGAGCTCGAGCGCCTTGGTCTTGTCCTCGACCTGGCGCTCGCGTCCGTCCATCTCCGCGATCTTGCCGGCCCAGGAGCGCTCCTTCTCGACGAGCGCGTCGGACCTCTGGCGGTAGTCCTCTTCGAGCGCGTCGAGCTGGGCACGGGCCTCCTTCAGGGAGTCGTACTGGCGCTGGATCGAGAGGTCCGCGTTCTCGACGGCCGCCTCCCGCTTGACGAGGGCGGACTCGCGGAACTGCATGGCCTCCTCCTTCTTTCCGAGCTCGTCCGCGAAGCGGAACATGCGGCTCTGGCCCGAGGTGATCAGCTCCCGTTCGTGCACCCGGGTGCCCGAAGAGATCAGGTGAAGGAAAGACCCGGAGGTCTGGTAGAAGATCGCCGAAAGGAAGAGGCTGACCGCCAGCGCGTCCGACGTGCCGCTCGACGCGTGCACCGGAAAGAACACGAGGAGGGCGGACGCCACGGGAAGAACGGCCGAGATCGCGCTCATCCACTGGCGAGCGCTCCAGGCGGTCCATGTGAGGACGAAGCCGAGCACGGCGAGGCTGATCGCGGCGAGCTCGGCGGGATAGAACCAGGGGAAAAGAGTGAGGTGAGCGAACGGGCTCTCTCCCGCGATTCGCAGCCCGTAGACCACGGCGAGCAGGACATTGACCGCGAGCGCACCGACTGTCGTGGAGAAGTGCTTCTCCCATGGCCAGAGCTGGAACACCTCCCACTTCGAGACGAGCGCTACCGAGGAGAGAACAACGCCTCCGACCAGCGGGATAAGCAGGAAGAACGAGCTCTCCAGGGCAGGCCACCCCATATCGCTCGAGGCGAGCGACGGCAGGGTCGGGTAGAACAGGAGGAGAAGCACTCCATCAAGGGCCAGCAGCGCCGAGACGATCACGGTGTAGAGATGCGCCGAACGTCCGATGCGGAGCTGGAGAAGGGCGTCCTCCTTGGCGAGCTCAAGGTCCTCAGGCCCGGGTACCGTCACGGACCGTGTGCCCGGAGCCGGCTGCTTGACGGCCGTGTCCTTGGGCATAGAAACGATGGTACGGGATGGGGGACGCCGGTTACTTAATCATGCGCATCGAAGAAGGACGGCGGGCCGCGAGCAGTACGGCGGCGGCGCCCGGCCATCGCTCCGAACGTCGTCCCACCTCCTCCTCGAGCTCAAGGAGGCGGGTCCACGCCTTGGGGTCCCTCCGTACCGCCTCGATGCGTGCCGCGTCTGCTCCCAACGACGGCGCGACAGCCACCGTCTCGACGACCTCCCAACCCGTGGAGCGTAAGCGGTCGTGCAGGTCACCCGCATCGAAGCGCCGGAACGTATCGGGGGTCCGGTGACGGGGGGGCTCTTCACGGAATCCTTCCCGGTCCATCCGTTGGAGGATCGCCCGCACCGGTGAAAGGAACAGGCGGGCGACCGCGGTCGGGGGCAGTCGAGCCAGGTACCGGGACCGTTCGCCGGGGGCCGGCGCGATCTCGAGCAGCAACGAGCCGCCAGGAGCCACGAGCTCCTCGGCGTCGTCGAGCACTCGGTCGGCCTGGAGGCCCGCAAAGCCGAGGGTGTTTCCCAGCGCGACCACTTCGGACCATCGGCCGCGGCAAAGTGGAAGGCTCTGCGCGAGCCCAAGGATGCGACCCGGAAGGGGCTCGGAGCTTCCGCTCGCGTTCCACACGGCCGGCACCAGTTCGAGCATCTCTCGTGACGCATCCAGGGCGACTCGCCGGGACCCCGGCCGCCCAATGGAGGGCAGGAATCGACCCGGACCGGTCCCGAGGTCGACCACCCAGCCGGACTCGACGGCGTGCCGGTGGAGGAACCGCTCCCGGAGCACCCGGTACAGCTCCCTCTGAGGCGTCCCCTCATAGCGGAGCCACTCGCGATGCACGCGATAGGAGTCGGCGTGACGGAACCGGGGCAACGAAGAAACAGCCGACGCGTTCGACGCTCTGGACCTGCCACGGGGTCGGCCTCGAGGCACGAGCTCCCGGGGGAACCGCCGGACGATAGTCTTTCCGCCGCTTCGTCCGCAGGTCGAGCCCTTTATAGGGGCGACCGGTACAGGAACGGAGAACTCCGATGCCGTACTACGAGTGTCCGAAGTGCGGGGGCGGGTACGTGATCGACGTCCCGCCGAGCGCGCGACCAACTTGCGACCGCGATGGAGCCCGTCTGAAGCGCGCCAGCGATGCCTCGTACGAGCGGAACGCTCGCGAGGATTAGGACCACCCCCCATCACCGTGGCCGCCGTCGAGACCCCGCCCGCCGACGTCGCTGCCTCCGAGAGGTACGGCCCGCTCGTCCATCGCTCCGTGCACCACGGGGCGATCGCATTGCTCGTCGGGTCGCTCCAGTTCATTGGGGCGATGATCGTCACGCAGATCGGCTACGGCCCCTCGTTCGACTGGGGGTCGACGTACAGCCTGAGCCACAACTACATCTCCGACCTGGGTGCCGTGAACTGCGGCACGTTCGGGGGTAGCGGCGCCTTCGGAGGGGGCGGCCACTACGCGTGCTCTCCCTGGCACGACGTGTTCAACATCTCGATCATCGTGATGGGTCTCCTGCTCATCCTCGCGGTCCTGTTGCTCCGTACCGCGTTCCCGGCCCGTCGCTCCCGGACGATCGGACTCGGGCTGCTCGCCCTCGCGGGTATCGGGGCGATCGGCGTGGGGCTCTTCCCCGAGGACGTTAACATCAACGGCCACGTGATCTCGGCCTCGCTCGCGTTTGTCGGCGGGGGACTCGCCCTTGTGGTGCTTGGGTTCGCTATGTTCCGGGACACCCGCTGGGACGGCTTTCGTGCCTACACGATGCTCTCGGGACTGGTGGGGCTGGTCGCGTTGGTCCTGTTCGTTTCGGGGGTCTACGTCGGCCTCGGGGTCGGCGGTATGGAGCGCCTGATCGTGGCGCCCATCCTGCTGTGGTCGATCGTGGCCGGGATCCATCTGGCCCGGATTCCGACGTTCGCGCCGCGAGTGATCCCGAAGTCCGTCGCCCCCTGACCGGCGCACGCCGGCCCGCCCCTCCCCTACGCGAGACGGGGGTCGTCGAGCTCGAACTCCTCGCCGCAGCGAGCGCATTTCCGGAAGCAGTGGACGGACCCACTGATCGGCTCGGAAAGCGCGCCGCCGCATTCCGGGCAAACCGGGCGGAGCGTCCCCTCACCGCCGGCTGCCACGCTCATCGGCCCGGGCGTCCCGCGGGTGGGGCGGGAGCGCGCGAAGCGCCCCCGCTCCGTGGGCTCATTCCGACTTTGAGCCGAAGTCCTTGATGTCCGACGGGGCGGCCTTCATGGCGACCTTCCCCGACCCCTGGACCTGCACACGGATCATTTCGACCACATCCGGGTTGGCGAGCGTAGTGATGTCGCCGACGTCCATCGTGTTCGAGATCGAGGCCAGGACGCGTCGCATGATCTTCCCGGACCGGGTCTTCGGCATGTCCGGGACGATATGAACCGCCGCTGGGCGGGCGATCTTCCCGATCTCCGACTCGATCGCGTGGATGACCTTTTCCTCGATCGCCTTGGACGGTTGAACGCCCGACCTCAGGGCGACGTAAACCTCTGGGACACGGCCCTTGACCTCGTCGACCACCGGCACGACGGCCGCTTCGGTCACTTCGGGGACGGTGAGACAGGCCGACTCGATCTCCTTGGTACCCAAGCGGTGGCCCGCGACGTTGATCACATCGTCGATCCGGCCCAAGATCCGGAAGTAGCCGTCATCCGAGACCATCGCGCCGTCCCCCGCGAAGTACGGCCAGTCCCGCCAGTCCTTGCTGTTGGGATTCTTGTTGTACTTCGAGAAGTACTGCCGCTTGAACCGATCCGCGTCGCCCCAGATCGTCTGCATGAGGCCGGGCCAGGGGTTTCGAATGCAGATGTTCCCGGCCTTGTTCGACCCCGGGGCAATCTCGTTTCCCGACTCGTCCATGATCACCGGGTGGATTCCCGGCGCACCGGGCCCGGCGCTTCCCGGTTTCATCTTGTCGATCGCGGGCTTCGTGGTGCAGAGGAAACCTCCGGTCTCGGTCTGCCACCAGGTGTCGGTGATCGCGGCCTTCCCCTTGCCGACGTGCTCGTAGTACCAGTGCCAGGCCGCCGGTTCGATCGGCTCTCCGACGGTGGTCATGCACTTGAAGTTGGTTCGGAACTCCTTCGTCCCGTCCCCTCCGAGCTTGCGCAACTGGCGAATGGCCGTCGGGGAGGTGTGGAAGATGTTCACGCCGAGCCTCTCAGCGATGCGCCACGGACGGTGGGCGTCCGGGAAGGTCGGCACCCCTTCGTAGAGGACGCTTGTCGCGGCGAGCGCGAGCGGACCGTAGACGATGTAGGAATGTCCCGTGATCCAGCCGATGTCGGCCATGCACCAGTATACGTCCGTCGGGTGAATGTCCTGGATCCACTTCGACGTCCCGGTCACGTACGCGAGGTAGCCGCCGGTGCTGTGCTGGCAGCCCTTCGGGCGTCCCGTCGTCCCGCTCGTGTACATGAGGAAGAGAGGAGCTTCCGCCGGCATCGACACCGGCGGGACGACCTTGCCCCGATACTTCTTCAACTCGTCGTGAAGGAGGAAGTCTCGGCCCGCGACGAGAGGAGCGGCGGTCGAGACCTTCCCGGGGTGCCGCTGCCAGATCAGAACCTTGTCGATCGTCTGACCCTCGCTCTTCGCGGTCTCGACCGCGATGTCGGCGAGCGGCTTGTGGTCGGCCAGCTTACCGTTACGGTAGTAGCCGTCCATGGTGATCAGGACGCGGCTCTGAGAGTCCGCCGCCCGACGACCGGCGGCCTCGCCGCTGAATCCACCGAACACGACCGAGTGGATGACGCCCAAGCGAGCGCACGCCAGCATGGTGATCGGTAGCTCCGCCACCATCGGCATGTGGATCGTGACCCGGTCACCGGTCTTGAGCCCCGCGAAATCCTGGAGCAGGGCCGCCATCTCGTTGACGCGGTGGTAGAGCTCCCAGTACGTGATCGCGACGGGGTCTTCCTCCTCGGGCTCTCCGACGAAGATCAGCGCTGCCTTGTTCCCGTACTTCTCGAGGTGCCGGTCGACGCAGTTGTAACTGACGTTGAGCTTCCCGCCGACGAACCACTTGTAGTACGGCGCGTTGCTCGTGTCGAGCGTCGTGGTCCAGTATTTGTCCCATGTGAGCAGTTCGGCGTACTCTCGGAAGCACTCCGGGAAATTCTCGAGCGAGAACTTCTCCATCACCGAGGGGTCGACCAGGTTCGCCTGGCCGATGAACTTCGGCTGTGGAAAGAGCGCCTGTTCCTCTTTCCAGTGCACCGCGATTTCGGCTTCCGACAGTTCTGTGCTGCGTTCCTTCTCGGCGGCTTCCGAAGGGGAGGGGGCCATGTGGATGCCTCGCGAAGTGGACTGTGGCATCGTATTTACATTTTCGTCAGGGTCCCGGCCGGCATCGGGACGTGGGCCCTGCTCCGGGCCGAGAAACCGTCGTCAAGATCCCGCCCGGGAAGGCCATGACCGCGAGCAACGACCCGTCGAATCCTTAATGGCCCCTCGGGCGATGGCCGTCTCCTCGGAGCCTCATGCCGGGAACGGGTCACACGACCGCGCGGCCCGAGAAGACCGTGCACCTGAGGATCGACCCGAATGACGAATCGACGACGCTCGAGGACGTCCTCAGTCGAATCTCAGAGCTCCAGCGAAAGCACCCGGACCGAGAGGTCTTCTTTGACGGGGACGAGTACGCGATCTGCTCCCGTCCGAAGAGGACTCGCGCCACCGCCGTCCACTGAACCGTTGTCGATCGGACATCCTCTGTTCCTGCTGAACCTGAAGGCGTATTCGGGCCATCTTGGCTCGGGCGCTCTTCGGATCGCCAAGCTGCTCGAGTCACTGGGCGGGGAGCTCGGGGTCGTTACGGCGATCGCCCCGCCCGTGCCTGACCTCGCCCGCGTCGCCGCGGAAGTGACCATCCCGGTCCTCGCTCAGCACGTCGACCCGGGCGATGCCGGGGCGCGGACCGGTTTCGTCCCGGTCGAGGCGGTCGTGGCGGCGGGGGCCCGAGGTAGCCTCGTCAATCACTCCGAGCACCCGATGGGGATCTTGGATATCGAGGACGCGGTACGACGACTGACCGAGCGGCGGTTGGTCGCCGTGGTCTGTGCCGCGGACGTGGGCCCCGCCGCCCGGTTGGCCGAGACCCTTCCGCCCTACCTGGCGGTCGAGCCACCGGAACTGATCGGCGGGAACCGCGCTGTATCAACTGCCCGGCCCGAAGTGATCTCCGGAACCGTCGAACGGGTTCGCTCGGTCTCCCCCGCGACGCTGGTGCTGTGCGGCGCGGGCGTCCATGACCGACGGGACGTGGCCCGGGCTCTCGAACTGGGGGCGGAAGGGGTCCTGGTGTCGAGCGCGGTCACACGGGCGCCGGACGCCGAGATCGCCCTCCGCGAGCTCTTGGCGGGGTTCTAACCGGATCTCTCCCGGCTCGCCTTCTCGCCTGCTGGACATCGCCGGCTTCATCTGCTCGTTCCGTCTCGCGGATTCTCCGGGAGGACGGTGGCCGCATCCCTTCCTTCATGACCCACGCAAAGAGCCACAAGGGATCGGACCGGCGGGGCCGACCCCGGGCCACCAAAGGCGGTTCCGGGCGCCGCGGCCGAGGGCGGCCCCGGGTCCACCGGGAGACCCGCGCCCGGTCTTCGGCTCATCATCCCCGCCGCCATCTCGAATCCTCACGACCGTATCGCGCCCCCGAAGCGGCGCCGCTGCACGTCACGCAACCGCGATTTGGCGGTGCGCCGAGGCCTCTTCACATCCTCATGGTCGGTTGGGAGTTCCCTCCGAGCCATACTGGGGGTCTCGGAGTCCACAGCTTCGAGCTCTGCCAAGAGCTCACCCGGCTCGGCCACCGCATCTCGTTCCTGACCCCCTTCCCTGGCCCGTTCACGCCGGTACCGGGAGTGACCTTTCGCCACCCGGGGGACCGAGCCGGGGAGGCCCCGACGGAATACCCCCCGGCCTACTGGAGCGGAGAGACGCCGAACAGTCCGTTCACCGACTCAACCGACGGCTACAACACCTGGGTCGCGCAGCTGAGGCTTGACGCTCCTGTTGACGTGATCCACGTCCACGACTGGTTCGGGACGGTCGGCGGCACGGGGCTCGCGCGTCGGCTTCGAGTGCCGATGGTCATGACCGTCCACTCGACCGAGTACGACCGCTCGCTCGGGCATCCCTGGGGTCACATCCTTCAACGGGAGGAGCTCGGGATCGACGCGGCCGACCGGGTCATCGCGGTGAGCCGCCATCTTCGTCAGCAACTGATCGACCGGTACCACGCTCTGTCCGCCAAGGTCCGGGTGATCTACAACGCCGTGCGACCGAGCGAGCGGCTGGAGCGAATCGACCCCGAGAAGCGGATCGTGCTCTACGTCGGACGCCTCGCGATGATGAAAGGGGTCGACACGTTCCTCCGCGCCGCGGCGCGCGTGGTGCCCTCGTTCCCAGATGTGCTGTTCGTCATCGCCGGGGAGGGCCCCGAGTACGAGCGGCTAGTCCACCTTTCGGCACGCCTCGGGATCGGCGACCGGGTGATGTTCCTCGGAAAGGTGAGCGAGGAGGAACGCGAGGTCCTGCTCGCGGGAAGTTCCGTCTTCGTGCTTCCTTCGGTCGTCGAACCGTTCGGGATCGCGGCGCTCGAGGCGATGGCGGCCGGAGTGCCGACCATTGTCTCGAAGACGAGCGGGGTTGCCGAGATGAGCCAGGGCACCACCTTCCGCGTGGACTTCTGGGACGTCGAGGAGTTCGCGAGCCGGATCTCGGAGCTGCTCGAGTACCCGACCTTGCGCACGGCGATGGGCGACCAGGGGCGCTGGGCCGCGCTGCGGGAAGGATGGCCCGAACGCGCGCGGGAGACCGTCTCGGTCTATCTCGAGGCCATGTCGGTCACGGGGGTGCGACCCTGAAGGTCGTCCTCTACCTGCATCTCCATCAGCCGTGGCGGCTCGGGCGGTTCCGGTACCTTGACCTCGGGTCCGGCCGGTCGTACTTCGACATCGA
>Ga0335078_10012262_pt1 | contig 12719 bp, 9 predicted proteins | sample Lox_Sample_32_FD_206711 | JGI IMG/M metagenome (GOLD analysis project Ga0335078, IMG submission 206711) | Soil microbial communities from Loxahatchee National Wildlife Refuge, Florida, United States - Lox_Sample_3.2 | ecosystem: Environmental > Terrestrial > Soil > Wetlands | place: USA: Florida... | reverse complement strand
GCATTCGGGGGATGGAAGCCGGCCGCAGCATAGCTGGCGCGAGATCCCGGGGACGATGCGCGGGCGTCGGTTGCTTTTGCTTGCCCATTCCTCCCGCAGCACTCAGCAAACTTCTTCGAGCCGCGCCACGCCACTATAATCGAATTAATGCAAACCAACAGTTTTGGCGCGAAGGCGAAGCTGCGCGTGGGCTCGGCTGAATACGAGTATTTCCGGCTTCAGGCGGTGGAGGAAAAGGGCTTAGGCAGCGTGGGGCGCCTGCCGGTTTCGATTCGCATCCTGCTCGAAAACCTCCTCCGCTCGGAGGACGGCCGGCGCGTCGCGGCGGCAGACATCGAATACGTGGCGCGCGGCCAAGCCGCACCCGAAGGCAGGGAGATCAGTTTCATGCCGGCGCGCGTGCTCTTGCAGGATTTCACCGGCGTACCGGCGGTGGTGGACCTGGCTGCGATGCGCGATGCGCTTTCGGCGGCCGGCGCAGATCCCGCCCGCGCCAATCCGCTCATGCCGGCAGACCTGGTAATCGACCATTCGGTGCAGGTGGACCGTTTCGGCACCGCGGACGCCTTTGGCATCAACGCCGCCCTGGAATTCGAGCGCAATCGCGAACGCTACGCCCTGCTGCGCTGGGGGCAAACCGCGTTCCGCAATTTCCGCGTCGTCCCTCCGGACACGGGAATCGTCCACCAGGTGAATCTCGAATACCTGGCATCGGTGGTCTTCCGCGCCAACGGACAAGCGTACCCCGATACGCTGGTCGGAACCGATTCGCACACCACGATGGTCAACGGACTGGGCGTCTTGGGTTGGGGCGTGGGCGGCATAGAAGCCGAGGCCTGCATGTTGGGCCAGCCGATATCCATGCTGCTGCCGCCCGTGGTCGGGTTCAAACTGCATGGCAAGCTGCCGGAAGGGTGCACGGCCACGGACCTGGTGCTGACCATCACGCAAATGCTGCGCAAGAAGGGCGTGGTGGGAAAGTTCGTCGAATTCTACGGAACCGGCCTGAGCGCGCTGAGTCTGGCGGACCGCGCCACGGTCGCCAACATGGCGCCCGAGTACGGCGCCACCATGGGCTTCTTCCCGGTGGACGCGGAGACGCTGGAGTATTTGCGATTCACCAACCGCGATGCGGGCTTGATCGCGCTGGTGGACGCTTATAGCAAGGCGCAGGGCCTGTTCCGCACGGATGCGACACCGGACCCGGTATACGCCGACACGCTCGAGCTGGCCCTGGAAAAGGTCACGCCTTCGCTCGCGGGTCCGAAACGGCCTCAGGACCGGGTCGAGCTGCCCGACGTGAAGCAAAACTTTCACGCCGCGTTCCCGGCCAACGGGAGGAGTGCGCAGACGCAGATTGACGGAGAACCCGCCACCATCGGCAGCGGCGCAGTGGTGATTGCCGCCATCACCAGTTGCACCAATACATCGAATCCTTCCGTGATGCTGGCCGCCGGCCTGGTCGCGAAGAAAGCGGTCGAGCGCGGCCTGACGGTGAAGCCGTGGGTGAAGACCAGCCTCGCGCCCGGTTCGAAAGTGGTGATGGATTATTATCGCGAAGCCGGCCTGCTGCCCTATCTCGAACGGCTCAAGTTTCATCTCGTCGGCTTCGGCTGCACCACTTGCATCGGCAACAGCGGGCCGCTGCCCGAACCGGTAGCGGAAGCGGTGCAGAAGGAGAACCTCATCGTTTCCGCGGTGCTGAGCGGCAACCGCAACTTCGAGGGCCGCGTAAACCCGCTGGTGAAGGCGAATTACCTGGCGTCGCCGCCGCTGGTGGTAGCGTACGCGCTGGCGGGCACGGTGGACATCGATCTGGCGAACGACCCGCTGGGCAACGATGGCGCCAACTCGCCCGTCTACCTGCGCGATATCTGGCCGAGCAATCAGGAAGTGCAGGACACGGTGCGCGTCGCCGTCAACCGCGGCATGTTCGAGCACGAATATGCGCACGCTTTCGATGGCGACGCCAACTGGCAGGGGATGCCCATCCCGATCGGCGACACCTACGCATGGGATGACCGGTCCACCTATATCAAGAAGCCTCCGTACTTCGAGAAGATGGCCGACCCGGCCACTTCGGTTCGCGATCTCAACGGCCTGCGCGTGCTGGCCCTGCTGGGCGATTCGGTGACCACCGACCATATTTCGCCGGCGGGATCGATACCCAAAGACACGCCGGCGGGCCGCTACCTGATCGCGCAGGGCGTCGAGCCGAAGGATTTCAACCAGTACGGCGCGCGCCGTGGCAATCATGAAGTGATGGTGCGCGGCACCCTGGCCAACATCCGCCTGCGCAACCAGCTCGCACCCGGCACGGAGGGCGGCTGGACGGTGCACCTTCCGGACGGCGAGCAGATGTTCATCTACGACGCATCGGCCAAATATCAGGCCGAAGGCGTTGGCCTACTGATTCTGGCCGGCAAGGAGTACGGTTCGGGCTCCTCGCGCGACTGGGCGGCCAAGGGCGTGATGCTGCTTGGCGTGAAGGCCGTGATCGCCGAGAGCTTCGAGCGGATCCACCGCAGCAACCTGGTTGGCATGGGTCTGCTCCCGCTGCAATTCGAAGACGGCCAGAACGCGCAGAGCCTGAGGCTGACGGGGAAGGAGACGTACCAGGTCACGGGCGTTCCGGCCGCGCTGGGTGGCGGCCCGAAGAAAGCCTCCGTGCGCGCCGTCCGACCCGATGGAACCGCGCAGGAGTTCACCGTAACCGTGCGCGTCGACACCCCGCAGGAGGTGGAGTATTATCGCCATGGTGGGATTCTGCCCTACGTGCTGAGGGAGCTGGCGAAGTAGGACGCCGGAAGCGCCGGTGGATGAAGCTGCCGGGCTGGGCGGCGCAGAGGCGAAGCGGCCCAGCGCGCTGGCGGAGGACGATCCCCGCCATCGGCCCGGTGCCGAACGCGAAGCAACTGACTTCCGGCGAGCTCCTGCTCCCGAGCCCCCTCCCCCACCTGGGTGAATTTCAGCATATTGAAACCTGATACTATGTTGATATTCTGTACAGGCTATTGATATTTCAGATTCTCGTCGCCCTGGCAATCTGATTGCAGAATCAACAGGTTTCAGGGGATTTCGGGCTTGGCCTGCGCATTTTGGCGCAGGATTGGGCGGAAGAAAGGACGGCACCATTTGCCAGTCGCGAACGAGGTTCAGAAGGAGTACTTGCGCGCCTTGCCGGGCGATGATGTCCGGCAGATCCTCTGGCGCTTCGCGGATCGGTACGATCTGCAGATGCTGGTGCAATCGGTGCGGGCGGTGGCCCGCGGCCCGGTCGCCCGGCTGGTGGCGGCGGGCGGGCGCAACACGCACGAGTGGACTGCGGACAAAGCGGCGCTTCTCGAGGCGTTCGATGAATCGGGCATCACCGCGGCGGGCCTGGACCCGGCGCAGGGCGGCTTCGTGGAGGGTCCGAAGAACCTGGCGCTGGCGCTGACGGCGTTCGAGCTAGCGTGGGTGGATGCGGGCGCGGCCACGGGCAGCCTGGCGGGGTTCCTGGCGCTATCGCCGATCCACGAGCGCGGCACTGCGGAGCAGCGCGATTACTATATGAGCCGCTGCGCTCCGGCGCAGCCGGGCGAAGACCGCAAGCCGTGGCGCGGCGCGTTTTGCCTGACCGAACCGATCCCCTACGTGGGGGTCGAGACCGGCATTCTGGGCGGCAAAGTCAAAGTGGCGGACTGGAAGCCGGGTGAAGAGCCGATGCTGCAGGTGGACAAGCGCGGCCGCTTCATTACCAACATGGGCTTCGCGAACTTTGTAACCGCGGCGGTGGATTCCGATGACCCGCGCATCAAGGGCAGCTGCATGGTGATCCTGGAGGAAAACGACCCGGGCCTGTTCGACCGCGGCACTCCCACCCGAAAACTGGTGCACCAGCTCTCCTCCACCTGCGACCCGATTTTCAGCATGACGGTGCCGGCCAGCCGCATTGTGGGCGGGTACACGGTAAAAGACGGCGTCATTATTCCGCGTTACAGCCACGGCGAAGTGATCGAAGCGGTTTTCCGCCGCACGCGCGTCACGGTGGCGATCATGACCTCGGCCAAACTGCTTTCGGCGGTGGAACCGGTCATCCGTTACCATCGCAACCGGTTCCGCGGCGGCTCCATCGCCACGCCGGGAACGCCGCGTTACGACCTTGGCCTGCAATTGAAGGAAGATGCCGTGCAGCGCCTGGTGGACGTGTGGGCCACCGGCGAAGCCAGCGCGGCGCTGGGGTTCGAAGCGGCGCGGGTATTCGACAGGCTGGATCCGCTGGAGCGCAAGCGCGCCGAGGCGCTGGAGCTGCGCGGGTTGACCGGCGGCGCGGTATTGAAGAGCCGGCGGCAGATCGCGAAGGACGCGATCGAGTTTTTCAATGGACATCGCGCCGATCTGGCCGGGGATGTGCTCATCGAGTACGCCTTGCTCGATAGTGTCGCCAACGTGCTCTGCCCGGCCTGCAAGCTCTGGAACACGGGCCACGGGGCGCAAATGATGCGTGAAGCGGTGAGCCTGATGGGCGGCTACGGCATCACCGAAGACTGCCCCGGTTTTTTGGGGCACAAATGGATGGATTCGCAACTCGAGGCCACCTACGAGGGGCCGGAGGCGGTGCAGCGCCGCCAGCTGAGCGTAACCATGGCGGATGAGCTGTTCCTGACGCAGTTCCGCGAATGGATGCGCGAGATGCGGGTGATCGCGAATGACCGTCCCGGCACCGGCGCGTGCGCGCTGGCCACCGCCATGCAGATGTGGCTGTGGACGCTCAGCCACCTGCGCCGCGTGGCCGACGCCGATGGCGAAAAGCTCTACCAGGGCTCGCGCCAGGGCGTGACATTCCCGCTGGCCGATGCGCTGTGCTGGCTTCTGGCCTCGCGTTTCCAGATTCTCGATTTGATCGAGCTCGAAAAGAAGGGGCCGGAGAATCCGACGCTGGCCGAAGGACTGCCGGGTTTGGCCGCCTTTCTCAGGGACCTGTGTCACGTGCAGGCGGCGCGCGCCGCCGGGGAAGTCGGCCGGATCTGCGCCGGGCTGGTGCACGGTTACAACCGCCATCCCGCGTGGGACACCGAAGGGTGCGCTTCGTGCTACCAGGCCGACGACCTGGAAGCGATGGAAAGCCTGATTCCCGGCCTCGCCTCGCTGGCCCGCGGCTATACCGATGTGATCGAGCAGGACGGGAAGCACGCCACCAAAGCAGGCCCATGCGTTCGCCTGGAAGGGCTCGACCAGTTCTCCCGTTTGCGGGTGCGCATGGACGGCTGCCTGACCGGCTCGCAGCTTGCCAAGGATCGCGCGGCCGCGGCGCTTACCAAGGTAATGATCCCCGAAGCGCTGGACTATCCGGCATGAGCGAGGCGGCGGTCGAGCGGCAGAGCATGGAGGCCGATATCGTCTGCGCCGGATTCGGGCCGGCGACGGCTGGTTTCCTTGCGACCCTGTCGCGGCACATTCTGAATCCGGACGGCACGCCGGCGATCGAAAGCCCTTCGGCGCCCGGTCTGCCGCTGCAGGTGGTGTGCTACGAGCGCGCCGACGGCGTCGGTTTCACGGTGTCCGGCGTGGTGACGCGCGCCCGCGGCATCCGCGCCACCCTGCCAGACGCAAAGCTGGCCGAGATTCCGATGGCGACACCAGTCACCGCGGAGAAAGTGGTCTACCTGCTCGACCCGACAGGCGCCAGCCGACGCTCCGCGGCGATGCGGGCTGCCGACGCGCTGGTACGCGCCGCGCACATGGACCGCGAGTACTCGTTCGAGCTGCCATATTCGCCGCCATTCCTGGAAAAGCGAGGCGGCTGGGTCTTTTCGCTCGGCCAGTTTCTACAGTACGTGGGCAATGAGTTGATGGCTGCAGGAACCGTGCAGGTATGGCCCGGCATGCCGGTGGCGGAAGCTCTGCTGGACGAAGCGGGCGAGCGCGTGCGCGGCGTGCGCCTGCTCGACCAAGGCGTGGACCGCGAAGGCCGGCCCGATGCCGGTTATCTGCCGGGTATGGATATAAGCGCCGCTCTGACCGTGGTGGGCGATGGGCCTGTCGGCGCGGTGGGCCGCCAGTTGGATCAGCACTTCGGCCTGCCCGCCGGACATCATCAGCGCGAATGGGCGCTGGGGATGAAGATGGTGGTCGATCTGCCTGCGGAATGCGAACTCGCGCCGGGCACGGTGATCCACACCTTCGGTTACCCCGAGCCGGAAATCTTCGGTTTCTTCTACGTGCTGCCCGACCGCGTGGCCACGGTCGGGATCTTCGTGCCCTCGTGGTTCCGCAGCCCGATGCGCACGGTCTACCGTTATTTGCAGCACTACATGCTGCACTCGTATCTGTGGCGGCATTTGAAAGGCGGGCGGCTGCGGAGCTGGGGAGCGAAATCGCTGCAGGAATCGGGCATGCGCGGGGAGCCGTTCCTGGTGGGCGAAGGCTACGCGCGCATCGGCGAAGGATCGGGAAGCACTAACGTGCTGACCGGCTCCGGCGTGGATGAGGCCTGGACCACCGGCGCACAACTGGCCGAAGCGGTGGTCGAGTTGCTCAAACAGAAGCTTCCGCTCAATCGTGAGAACCTCGAGCGGACTTACGTGGCGCGGCGCCGCGCCAGTTGGGTGGAAGAGGAAGGGCGCATCGCGGAAAAGGCGCGCGATGGCTTTCACGACGGCGTCATCACCGGGATGATCGGCATGGCGCTGGCCGGGTTTACCCACGGCAAGTTCACGCTCAATGGCGAGCCACAGCTGCTTCCCGAACCGAATGAATACTATCGCGGGAAGATCCCCCGCGAGGAACTGGAGCGCATCGTGGCTGACTGCCGCAACCGCGGGATCGCCTGTCACGACGCGCTGATGGAGCGCTGCGGCTGGCCCGAGATCCCGTGCGACGGCCAGTTGCTGGTCTCTCACCAGGACGCGCTGCTGCTGGGGGGCAAGGTGCAGGCGCCGGGCGGGTTCGCCGATCACGTGCACTTCGTCTATCCGGATTTCTGTGCGCCCTGCGCCGCCAAGCTGTGCATCGAGATGTGCTCGGGCCAGGCGATCACCCTCGGTGCGGACGGAATGCCTGCATTCGACCGCGAAAAATGCGTGCATTGCGGCGGCTGCCTATGGAACTGCGGCACGTCGCTGGAAGACGACCCGCAGCGCGGCAATATCGACTTCCGGGCCGGTGCGGGCGGCTTCCATTCGGCTGAAAATTGATGCGGGGAGATGTCAAAAGCAGGACAGACGATTGGTTTCTGCCGCCTGCCAAGGGCCGCTACGGCGAGGATGAAGCAACGCAAGAACCGGCCGCGTGTCCTGCCGAAAACACGGGATTCTCGATATGCCAACAACCTTTCAAATCGTAGTTTGTGGAAGCATCGTGCCGGACCCGCTGCAGACGCTGGAGCCGGTGGCCGGCCAGGCGGGGCCTGCGCTGAAGAATGAAATGATGTTGCCAGCGGTGCTTGACCCCTGGGCCGCGCACGCCCTCTATGAAGCGGCGCACCTGGCGGCGGCGCAGCCGGGCAGCAAGGTATGGCTGGTCAGCATGGGCCCAAAGGCAAAGTTGCAGCAGGTGATGATGACGGTGGCGCAGAAGGTGCCGTTCGAGCTGGTGGCGCTCGATGGCCCGGCCTCCGGTTTCACCGATTCCTTTGCCACCGCGGCGGCGCTGGCGGGCGCAATTGAAGCCATTCCGGGGCTCGATAAATCGCGGCTGCTGCTGTATGGCGGTTGGGAATCGGCGTCGCGGGGATCCGGTTCCACCATGCAGGCTACGGCCGAACGTCTCGGTATCACCGAACAATTTCAGGGCGTGGACCGGATCGCGGTGAACGGAGATGGCAGCTTCGAGGTGCTGGAGCGCATCGAAGGCGGCCGCCATCAGACTTCGGTGTGCGCCGCGCCGCCTGCCCTGCTGGGCTGGGCCACCGGTTTCCTGCCGGAGCCGCGCAACAATCCGCAGGTCGGCATGGCGAATATGAGGACGATCATGCCGGCGCTGCAGCGCGCCAAACCGGCAGCCGCCGCGGATGCCGGCCTCACCTTCGCCAGCGTGAACCTGCCCAGGCAGCAACGCGAGACGCGCATCGAAAAGAACATGACGCCGGAAGAGATCGCGCGCGAACTTGCGGCGTGGATCCGAGAGGACTGACCGGGGAGGAATCCGATGGAATCCATTTTGCTCTTAGTCCACACCGAAGCGGATGGGACGCTGGCCAAGCCGGCGCTCGAGGCTCTGAGCGCCGCAATCGCCGCAGGCGGCGAACTGGCCGTGGGACTGGTGGGCGGCGCGGTGGAACCGGCCGCGAATCTGGCCGCTTGCGCGGGAGCGCGGCGCATTCTCGCGGTAACAGGCGACGCATTCACCCAACCGCGTTATGCGACCGACGCCGCGGCGGCGGAGGCGCTCGCCCGCGCGGCAGGCTCCGCCATGGTACTCGCGCCCGCCACTTCACGCTGGGCGCGCGCGCTTCCCGGCGTGGCGTACCGCCTGGGCGGGCGCATCGATACCCACGCAACCGGTCTGACCCTGCGCGACGGCGCGCCGGCGGTCACTCGCTGGTTCTACCGTCAGCGCATGGAAGCGGTTCTGACGCGCACCGCGCGCCCCTGGTTTGTGCTGCTCGATCCCGGGTGCGTGAGTCCCTGGAGTGGGGCGCCGGCGAGTGGAGCCGCGGCGGAGCTTGTCGCCGTCGAAGCGCCTCCGTCGCGCACCACCGTCACCGGCGTGGTAGCTCCCAGGGCCGATGAACAGACCATCCGCCCCGACGCCAAACTGCTGTTCGTGGCCGGCGCCGGCTGGACGAAGAAACAGCCCGACGGTGCGGTGCATGTAGAGGAAGCGCAACAGCTCATTCTCGGCGCTCTGCGCGGAGCCCAGGCCTCGCTGGGCGGCAGCAAATCGCTGGTCGATCTGAGTGGCGAAGGCCAGGCCGTGCTGCCCTTCATGACCCATCTCAACCAGGTGGGCCAAACCGGCTCCACGCCACGCCATCCCAAGGGTCTTTCCACCTGCTGCCACGGCGAGGAACCCCACGTCGTCGGCTGGCGGTTCGTCACCGAACGCCGTGCCATCAACCTGGACCCCAACTGCGGCTGGTCTCGCGGCAAAGCCGACGTCGTCTACGTTGCCGACGCCTTCGCGGTAGTGCGCGAATTGAACCGGTTGCTGGGGTAGCTCCACCGCGCCGGCGGCGCCGATTGACAGGCGGCGCGCAGGTTCATCAACCGCCGCGCCGCGAAGAGGCCGCCGCAGCAATCGGAAAATCGCCGCGGTGGGCGAAGGAGAAAGCGCCCACCGCGGTGGTGCCCCGGTTCGCGGCTAATCCCGCTCCGGGTGTGGCGGAGCCGGTGGGTGCGGGCCTCCCTGACCGCCGGGACCGGGACCGCCGTGGCCGGCCGGGCCCGCCTCCGGGCCGTGCGGCCCGTGCCCGCCTTCGAGCTCTTTCCACTGCTCGGGCGCCAGCACGTGGCGCAACCCCAACAGTAAGCGCGCGTTGGCCTTTTCCAGTTCGGCGCGCGCCTGGGCGACGCGGTCGATCTGCGGCAGGACCTTGGCATCGTCCGGGGTGGCCGCTTCAATCAACGGTTCGAGAATCGCCTCCTCTTTTTCGAGGGCGGCATGCAGGTCGATCAAGCGCAGCCGGTGTTGCTGGAAGACCTCGTCCATTTTCTTCTGCTGGTCCGCCGTCAAGTTGAGCCGCCGCGCCAGTTCGGAATCATCCCACCACTTTCCCGCGGGTCCGGGCATCATCATTCCCCGTCCTGGCCCGTGGGCTGGAGTGCCTGGCCGCCCGGCGGGCGGAAGCGGCGGTGCGGGCGCAGCCGGCGGTGCGGGTGCTGCCAGCGGCGTGGGTGGTGCTTGCGGCGCGGCCTCCGGCGACGGCTGCGCCAGAGCCCATCCGCTGAGCGCGGACACAAGTAGAGTTGTCGTCAGAATCGTTCGTTTCATTTTGGCCTTTCTTGCGATGAATTCACTGGCTGGAGCCGGAATGGGCGGAAGGCGGGTTCCATGCCACCAGTTTCTCGAGCGGCTGCATGGGCTCCGGGGCCGAGCGCGACACCTCCGCCTGCACCTGCTCCAGCAAAGCTTCGTCCTGGCGCGCCACTTCGAGCGCGCGTTGATGCTGCCGGTAGAGTGGTGCGGCAACCATCAGCGCGGCAGCCGCGGCCAGCGCGATCCGCATTGCCACGAACCGCCGTTTGCGGCGCGCCGCGCACGCGATCGGCTCCGGCCGCGGAGCCGGTGTTTGCGCCGCGCACCACGCGCGTGTCGCAGCTCCGAAGCGCACCAGCGGCTCGCCGGCCCGCTCGAGCTTCGCCGCGCAACCCGAGCACTCCGCCAAGTGCCGCTCCGCGTCCGAAGCGCGCATCCCGGCCAGCCATTTCGATATCTCGATCGACGACAAGTGCCCGCTCATTGCGCCTCCCCAGCTTTCTTGCGCACCGCGTCCACGGCGCGAAACAAGTGCGCTTTCACCGTGCCCTCCCGCAACCGCAGAACGCCGGCGATTTCCCGTATCTCCATTTCCTCCACGAAGCGCAGGAGGAACACCGTGCGCTGCCGCTCGGAAAGCGCCGCCACAACCTGCCAGACCGCTTTCACCTGCTCTCGCGCCATTGCTCCCGCTTCGGGCGAGCTGCGACGGTCAGCCAGCCAGTCGCCAGTGAACGCCACATCCAGGCTGGTTTGCGCCGCGCGCCGCCAGAAGCGCAAGCGGGCGCTCTTGCGATGGTCGTTCGCCAGGTTCACGGCGATGCGCATCAACCAGGTGCGCACGCTCGCGTCCCCGCGGAAGCTGCGCCGCGCCTGGTACGCGCGCAGAAAACACTCCTGCGTCAAATTCTCTGCCGCCTCGCGCTCGCGTAAAGAGGAGAGCAGAAAGCGGAACACCGCCGGCTGGTGATCGCGCACCACTGCGTCGAAATCGGCCAATTCCCCCGTGGCGATCTCCCTAAGCGGAACCGGCCCGGCTGCCAGCGTTGTCTCCATTCGTTTATATAGACCGCGGTATCCCCGGGAAGGTTTACGCATGCGGGGAAAAAAGGGCCGCCGGGTGTGCAGCAGCGATACTCAGATTCGGCCATGGCATAATGATACTTGGCTGTCCGAAATGGCGATTCGGGCAGACCGCGTAGCGTACGGTGATGCCCGGCCTCCGCCGGGCCGAAAGCGGCAGCGCGAACAAAGCCGACAGCCCGGCGTAGCCGCACTCAGGAGCGATCATGCAGAGTACCGTCCCATCTGCGGAGGCTTCGCAACAGCCTCCCGCGAAGGCCCATCGTGTTTGCCCGTGGTGGCTCGGATACTGGCTGGCAAGCCCGCTGCGCCAAATCATGTACAAACCGTCCCAGGTATTGGCAGCGCACGTCCGCCCCGGCATGACGGTGCTCGAGCCGGGTCCTGGAATGGGTTTCTTCACTTTGGAGTTGGCCCGCCTGGCCGGCAGCTCGGGCCGCGTGGTGGCCGTTGATATTCAGCCCCGCATGCTCAGCGGCCTTCGCCGCCGCGCGGCCAAAGCGGGCCTTCTCGAACGCGTGGACGCGCGCCTGGCGAAGCCGGATACGATGGGTCTGTCAGACCTCGCCGGCGCGGTGGATTTCACCCTGGCATTCGCCGTGGTGCATGAGCTGCCGGCGGTCGCTGCCTTCTTTCGTGAGGTCGCGCTGGCTTCCAAGCCGGGAGCGCGCCTGCTGCTCGTTGAGCCGGTGGGGCACGTCACCGCCGCCGATTTCGACGCCGAATTGCGGGTGGCCCGCGATGCGGGATTCGTGCTTCTCGAGTCGCCTTCCGTGCGCCGCAGCCACGCCGCACTGCTCGAAAAGGTTCATCCTTGAGACTTCGCCGGGCCGCGGCAAGCGTCCGGCCACGCGTGGAAAACCGCCCTCACCTTACTGCACCGCCATCGTCACCTGATTCGATGTGAGGCCGCCCACGCTGATGACGACCGGGACCGCATCGCCCGCCGGAGCATTCGCAGGCACGAGCACATTGACCTGATACAGGCCGACCCAACCGGGCGCGAGACCGGCGAAGGTTGGCGTGGCGGGCACGCCGCCGATGGTCACGGTCGCCGTCGACATTGTCTGCGCGAGCGGATTCGGGTTGGCCGGCGCGGGCGCGCCGCTGGAGGGCTGGTTGGTAACCGGCCCCAAGCCGGTGGCGAAAATGTCGATGTAATCCGCGCCGCGCCGCGCGGGCTGGCCGGCGATGGCGCCGCCGGCCGGCGCAGCAAGCGTGCTGGTGCCGTTGATGAGAATCGCGCCCTGGCCGGACCCGTTACCCGTGGCCGTATAGATGCCGGGCGAGAACTCGGCAAGCGGCACGGTGACAGTGTTGCCGCTCAAATCGTCGGTCACAATGGTGAGCGGCGCGGAGGTCTTGCCGGCCAGTTCCCAAGGGATTTGCGCATCGACCTGAGTCGGGAAGGCGTGGATGAGGGGCATGGGATCGCCGCCAAGTGTAAGCGCGGTAGTGCCCAGCTCAAACGGCAGAGATGTTCCCAAAGCCACAGCGGCATCACCGGCGAGGCCGGTGCCGAAAATCGATACCAGGCTTCCCGGCGAAACCGGAGAGCCAATCGCGAAGCTGGCATTGTTGATCGTGCCTCCCGCGTTCAGGCTGGGCGGCGCGAAGGCCAGCCGCCGCTGCGCCATGGCGAGGTTGGTGGTCCGCATCGCGTTCACCAGGTCGTACTTGGGCCGGTCCGCCACATCCACCAGCCCGAACGCATAATCCTCGCCTTCCACCAGATC
>Ga0335078_10012261_pt1 | contig 12719 bp, 10 predicted proteins | sample Lox_Sample_32_FD_206711 | JGI IMG/M metagenome (GOLD analysis project Ga0335078, IMG submission 206711) | Soil microbial communities from Loxahatchee National Wildlife Refuge, Florida, United States - Lox_Sample_3.2 | ecosystem: Environmental > Terrestrial > Soil > Wetlands | place: USA... | reverse complement strand
TCGTCGATGAAGGCGACCTCGCGCGGGTATTCGTGCGCCGACAGGCGGGTGCGCACGAAAGTCTGGATTTCGGCGGCGAGCGCATCCGACGGCGGCTGGCCCTTCTTGAGCACGATGAAGGCTTTGACGATCTCGGTGCGCAGCGGATCGGGTTTGCCGACCACCGCGGCGAGCGCCACCGCCGGATGACGCAGCAGGCAGTCCTCGATCTCGCCCGGCCCGATGCGGAAGCCGGACGAGGTGATCACGTCGTCGTCGCGGCCGACGAAAGAGATATGGCCTGCTTCGTCCGTCACGCCCTGATCGCCGGTGGTCATCCAGTCGCCGATGAACTTGTCGCGCGTGGCCGCGGGCTTGCCCCAATATTCGAGGAACATCACCGGGTCGGGCCGCATCACCGCAATCTGGCCGATGTCGCCAGCCTTCAGCGGCGTGCCGTCCTTGCCGATCACCGCGACTTTATGGCCCGGGACCGGCTTGCCGATGGCGCCCGGCTTGAGCATGCCGAGCTGCGCGCAGGAGCCGAGCACCAGGTTGCATTCGGTCTGGCCGTAAAATTCGTTGATGAGGAGCCCGAAGGCCTGCTTGCCCCATTCCAGCGCCTCGATGCCGAGCGATTCGCCGCCCGAGGCGACGCTACGCAGCTTGAGCTCGTAGCGGCCGCGCGGGCTCGGCGCCGCGCGCATCATCCGCAGCGCGGTGGGCGGAATGAAGGCGTTGCGCACCTCCTTCTGCGCCATCAGCGCGAAGGCGCGCTCCGGATCGAACTTGTCGAATTTGAAGGCCACCACCGGCACCCCGTGATGCAGGCTCGGCAGCAGCGCGTCGAGCAGGCCGCCGGCCCAGGCCCAATCGGCCGGCGTCCAATAGCGGTCGCCGGCTTGCGGGAACGGATAATGCGGCAGCTCGATGCCGGGCAGATGCCCGAGCAGGACGCGATGCGCGTGCAGCGCGCCTTTCGGCTGCCCGGTGGTGCCGGAGGTGTAGATCATCATCGCCGGATCGTCGGCCGAGGTATCGACCGGCGTGAAATCGGACGAGGCGCGCGCCAGGAGATCGACGAAATCGTCGACACCGAGCACGCAGGTAAGCTCCGGCACCTCGTTGCGCACACCATCGAGCTTGGCGAGCCCTTGCGCGTTGGTGATCAGCGCCTTAGCGCCGGAATTCTGCAGCCGGTAGGAGAGCGCGTCGGGGCCGAACAGCACAGCAACCGGGAGCGCCACCGCGCCGAGCTTGTAGATCGCGATATGCGCGGCCGCGACTTCCGGCATCTGCGGCAGCATGATGGCGACGCGGTCGCCGCGCTTGACGCCTTGTGCGCGCAGCACATTGGCGAGGCGGTTGGAAGTTTCGCGCAGCGCGCCGTAGCTTACCGCCTCTTCGCGACCGTCGGCACGCACGTGCAGAATCGCGAGCCGGCCCGGTTCGGCCGCGGCCCAGCGGTCGCAGACGTCGACGCCAATATTGTAGCGCGCCGGAATATCCCAGCGGAATTGGCGATAGACGTCGTCGTAAGTGGAAAGACGCGGCAGCACCGGCATGGCACGCGAAGCTAGTCAGAGCGTCGCGCCAGGTCCAGTGCCGCCGCGCATGTTGCGCTAGCGGACGCTGCAGCGTGCCGACGCCGGCTGGCCGGGCACTTTGAACCGCTTGCCGGTGTCGGTGACCCGGGTGCCGTTGACGCGCAGAATCGAGAAATCCCGGTCGATGTAATTGCCGACGTAGAGGAAACGGCCGTCGGGCGTGAAGCAGACCGCCTCCGGCAATGCGCCGACCTCGATATCCTTGAGCTTGGTGACCGTCTTGCCCTTGATGAGCAGGATCGTCGCGATGCCGCCGCGATGATACATGAACGACTTGTGGTCCTTGTTGGAGCCGACGGCGTCGATCACGGCCGCGATCCTACCGTCCGGGCTGATCGCCAGGCCCTCCGGGCTGTCCGGCACCGTGACGTGGTCGATGACGCGCGGCGGCTTGGCGGACAGATCTATGACGCTGACGGTGTCGACGTTGCCATCGGACGTTCCCTGATTGCCGTTGTCCGTCGTCAGCGCGAGGGTGCCGTTCGGAGTCACGGCGATGTTGTAGGGCCAGAGGCCGACCGGCAGGTCATGCTTGGTGTCGGTGACTTTCTCGCCATCCACGTCGAGCTGCGCGACTTTATGGCCGGCGAACTTGGTGGCCAGCGCATGCTTGCCGTCGGGCGTGAAGACGACGTGCGAGACTTCCTCGCCCATGTCCACCGTGCCGACGACCTTCACGTCGGTACCCTTGATCGACAGGATGCTGATCGACTTTCCGGCGCGATTGGCGACCAGCGCCAACGTTCCGGCAGCATTGATGCTCAATCCGGACGGCTGCTTGCCGCCGGTGAGCGTCGCAATGAGTTTGGCCGGTTTCGCCTTGAGATCGATGACGTAGATCTTGTCGTCGGGTGCAGGCTTCAGCGCCTCGCCGTTTTTTGTCATGTCCATCGAGTCGGCAACGAGCGCGATCGAACCGGTCGGATCGATGGCGACGTTGACCGGCGGTCCGACGACCGAATTCTTGAGCGCAAGATTGGCGACGATTTTCGGGCTGAGCGGATTGGCCAGATCGACGATCAGCACCGAATCTTTTCCGGCGGGCGAAAAGATCGGCTTGCCGTCGGCGGCAAAGCCCTGCTTTTCGTCGTTGCCGACGATCATGAACGGAGCGGCTTGCGCCACGACCGTACTCAACGCGAACAATGCGGTCGCGCCGAGCAGTTTGATTGTCTTGGGTAACGTCATGGATCCCTCCCGGAGGGGTTTTGCCGCGGGTTCGCCCCCGCATGCCGCTTGTGGAGGGATGCAGTCTAGCGGATGCAACCGGGCATCGTCATTGGGGGGTGCTCGGCGCCAGCACGCCGGCCGGGGCTAGCTCTTGCGGTCGTCCGGCGCGGCCAGGATCAACGCCCAATAGACCTTGTACTTCGACGTCGGTGTGTACACAGCAGCGATGCCCATGCGGGTCGCGCCCTTGAGCAGCATGTTGGCTCGGTGCGGGCCTGAGTCGCGCCAGCCGGAGAAGGCCTCGGCCAAAGTGTGATAGCCGGCGCCGATATTTTCCGCCGCCAACTTGGCGTCGTAGCCCGACGCCTTCAGCCGCACCACGAACGGCTTGCCGGCGTTGTGATCGAGCCTGTCGCGTTTGGCCATGATCGCGGCCTGCGCCGCGGCAAGCCGCGTCAATTCCGGATCGAGCGTCACCGCCGCCAGTCCGTTGTTGGTGCGGTAGCCGGATATCATCGAGGCGGCCGCCGCGGCGTCGAGTTGCGCGCCGGGCTGCGCTAGGTTGCGGTAGAAGCTCGGCTCTTCTTTCGGCACGTATTCGGCAGCGCAGCCGGCCAGCGCCAGCAGCGTGAGAAGCGCGACGAGGGGACGCAGCATCGGCGGCAATCTCCGAATCGAACGCGGGCAACGTGGCGGCCGACAATGGCCGAACGGTGGTGAGCCTTTGGTCCGCATGGCGATACACGCCGCGCCCGTACTGGCGCCGCCACCGGCGCTCCACTAACATCGCCGCAACAACAAGCCGTTAATCGCCACTTTCGGGAGAAAGCACCATGTCCGCTCAGCCAGTCCCGCGCACGCCGGGCGCCACGCGCGCCGCACCGGGCGAGTTCGTCTTCGACCTTGGCACCGTCGCAAAGATCATGGGCGGCCCGTCCTATTCCACCGCGCATGGGCCCTGCGTCGAAGGCGACCGCATGATCGTCGGCCTGATGCGCATGAAGGCCGGCACCGGCGCCGAGCCGCATTCGCACCCCAACGAGCAGTGGATCTACATTCTGGAAGGCACCTTCCGCGCCACCGTCGGCGGCAAGGCGGTCGAGGCCAAGCCCGGCTCGCTCGTCTATATCCCCGCCAATACCATTCACGACGGCAAGGCGACCCCGGATGGCGACGTCGTGTTCTTCACCTGCAAGGACGCCTCGCACAGTCTGCACGGCATCAAAGCCGCCTGAACGTCGCCGGCGCAGGGGCGCGAAGACCCCGGCCGCAAACCACACGGAGGATTTTTCATGAAGCGTCTAATCGCGATCGTCTTGTCTGCCGCCTGCCTCGCGCTCGGCACGGCCGCCGCCTCGGCGCAAAGCAAATATCCGGACCGGCCGATCAAGGTGCTGGTGCCTTACGCGCCGGGCGGCGCCACCGACATCACCGCGCGCATCATCGCCGATGAGATTCAGAAGATCACCGGCCAAAGCTTCCTGGTGATCAACAAGCCCGGCGCCTTCGGCATGCTGGCGATCGATGAAATGGCAAAATCGGCACCCGACGGTTACACGCTGATGATCGGCAACGTCTCGACCAACGCCATCACGCCGATCATCTACAAGAGCAAGCTCAATTTCGATTACAGCAAGAAAGTGACCGCGGTCACCAATTTGGTCGACGTGCCGGCTTTCCTGCTGGTAACGACCGTCAATGATTTCCCGGTCAAGACGGTGCCCGAGTTGGTCGATTACGCCAAGAAGAACCCGGGCAAGATAAAGTATGGCACGGTCGGCAACGGCTCCTATCCACATTACGACATGGCCTATTTCGCCAAGCGCGCCGGCGATCTCGACATGTCGGCGCTGCCGAACAAGAACGGCGCCTCCGGCGTCATCCAGGACATGTTGCGCGGCGACGTGCAGGCGGCGTTTCTCAACGTCGGCAGCGCCGCCGGCATGGTGAAGGCGGGGAAATTCCGCGCGCTCGCCATGGTCAATCACACGCGCCTCGCCGATTACCCCGACGTCCCGACCATGAAGGAAGTCGGCTATCCGGATGTCGGCACCATCGCCTGGAACGCATTGTTCGCGCCCGCCGACACGCCCAAGCCGGTGCTTGACGCGCTCTATGCCATCGTCGCGAAAGCGATCGCCTCGCCCGAGGTGCAGGAAAAATTCAAGAAGCAGAATTACAATATCGTGCCGAGCAAATCGGTGTCCGACGCGCAGCAATGGCTCGCCGGCGAAATGAAGCACTGGGAAACGGTCACCAGCGCGGTGAAGATCGAAACTCAATGAGGCCGGGTGGCCACCCCATCCTTCGAGACGCATCGCACCCAAGTCGGCTTGAGCCGACTTGGGCAATATTAAATGCCGATCTCGGGTAAACCCGATATCGGTGCGATGCTGCTCAGGATGAGGCGGATTGCAACGCCTTCCACACCCGCTCCGGCGTCGCCGGCATGTCGAGCTGCGCGCCTTTCGGCAGCGCATCGAGGATGGCATTGATCACCGCCGGCGGCGCCGCCGTGGTACCGGCCTCACCGGTGCCCTTGACGCCGAGCGGATTGGTGCGGCAGGCGACGGCGTAGTGCTCGACCGTCATGTCCGGCATCAAATCGGCGCGCGGCAGCGCGTAATCCATGAACGAACCCGACACGAGCTGGCCGTCGGCGTCGTAGACGGTGTTTTCGGTGAGCGCCTGGCCGAGGCCCTGCGCCACCCCGCCGTGGATCTGGCCGGTGACGATGGTCTCGTCGAGCACATTGCCGCAATCGCCGACCGCCACGTAGTTGACGATCGCGACCGCGCCGGTCGAAGGATCAATCTCCACCTCGGCGACGTGACAGCCATTGGGGAACGAGGGCGGCGACTTGTTATTGGCTTGCGTGTCGAGGCTCTCGGCGATCACACCCTGGCGCTTGAGCTCGGCCGCGCGCTCGGCCACCTCGAACAGCGGCACTTCACGGGTCGTGCCACGCACGCTGAACTTGCCGTCGCGATAATCAATGTCGCTCTCCGCCGCCTGCAGCAGCATGGCGGCGACGCGCTTGCCCTTCTCGATCACCTTGTCGGCGGTGACCGCGATGGCGCCGCCGACATACATGGCCGAACGCGAGGCGACCGCGCCGAAGCCGGGCACGTCGCGCGTCGAATCGCCCGCCGTCACCATCACCGCCTCGGGCGCGATGCCGAGGCGGCGCGCGGCGACTCGGCCGAACACCGTCTTGTGCCCCTGTCCGCTAGCGCCGGCGCCGATGCTCACCGTCACCGCCTTGCCGCCGGAAAACGAGATGCGCGCGGCCTCCTCCGGAAAGGCGCCGGCGATCTCGAGATAACAGCCGATGCCGATGCCGCGCCGCTTGCCTTGCCTCTTCGCCGCCTTTTTGCGCGCGGCAAAGCCGGCGTGATCGGCAAGCGCGAGCGCGCGCTCGAACGCCGCCGGGAAATCGCCGCTGTCGTAGGTGCTGCCGAACGCCGTGGTATAGGGCATCTTGCCGGGCGCGATCAGATTGCGGCGGCGCAATTCGGCGGCGTCGATACCGGTTACGCCGGCGGCGGCATCGATGACGCGCTCGAGCAGGTAGCTCGCTTCCGGCCGTCCGGCACCGCGATAGGGCGCGGTCGGCAGCGTGTTGGTGAAAACGCAGCGCGTGTTCACCTGCGCGTGCGGAATGTCATAGACCGTCGGCAGGCAGCCGGAGATATGCGTGGTGACGATGAAATGTCCAACCGGGGTGATGTAGGCGCCGACACTGCCGAGACAGTCGACGCGCAGGCCGAGAAATTTGCCGCGCTTGCTGAGCGCGAGTTCTACGGTCCAGAATGAGTCGCGGCCCTGGCAATCGCTGACGAAGGCTTCCGAACGGGTGGACACCCAATGCACCGGCTTGCCGGTGACGCGCGCGCCATGCAGCAGCGCGACGTATTCCGGATGCGCCGCGCCTTTCATGCCGAAGGCGCCGCCGACGTCGTCGGTGAGGACGTGCAACTGCTCTGCCTTGACGTTGAGGCTTTCGGCGACCTGGCCGCGGATATTGGCGACACCTTGCGTCGGGCAGCGCAGCGTGAAGACGCCCGTCGCGCTGTCATAGCTCGCCGTGGCGCTGCGCGGCTCGAGCGAGGCGACCACCAGGCGCTGGTTGACCAGCTCGAGCCGCACCACATGCGCGGCCTCGGCAAAGGCGCGCGCGAGCGCCGCCTGTTTCTTGCCGTCGTGATCGGCCGGCGCAGTCCAGTCGAAACCGATATTGCCGGGCGCTTCCGGCCACAACTGCGGCGCCCCCGGCTTGACCGCTTCGCGCACGTCGGTCACCGCGGCGAGCTGCTTGTAATCGACGACGACTTTTTCCGCGGCATCTTGCGCCGCGCGCAAATTCGCCGCGATCACCACCACGACCGGTTCGCCGACATGCAGCACGCGCTTCTCGGCGAGCGATGGCCGGTGCGGCGCGACTGCCGGTTTGCCGCCGCGGCCGGGAATCGGATGCGGGTGCGAGATCGAATGATAGTGCGCCGCGGCCAGATCGGCGGCGGTGAGCACCGCCACAACGCCCGGCGCGCTCTTGGCGGCGGCGACGTCGATGCGCTCGATCTCGGCGAAGGCGTGCGGCGAGCGCACGAAATAAGCCGCTAACGCGCCCGCAGGCGTCACGTCGTCGCCAAAGCGCCCCTGCCCACGCAGCAGCGCGTCATCTTCGATACGGCCAGCCCAGGCCTCGGCTTTGGCAGCGGTCGCTTGCATGCTTGTGCCCCAGTAAAAATGTCAAAGCTTGCGGTCGGCGATGCCGGCCTTGGCGTAGAGCGCGTTGATGTGCTCCTTCACGCTCTCCTTCGGCTCGGCGGTCGATTGATGCGCCCAGCCGACCTTGGCGCGCGCGTAAATCGCCATCTCCTCGTCCTGCTGCGAGGTGCCGCCGGAAATGCCATAGGCACCGACCATTTCGTCTCCCCTGAACACCGGCGCCGCGCCGCCCGAGGCCGCAATCTTGCCGTTGGTCAGCGCCGCCAGGCTGATCAGCAATTGCGGATTGCGCTCCTTGAACCACTGCTGGATCACCAGCCCGTCCGGAAAGCGCGGGCTCATCGAACGGAACGCCGCCACGGTATAGGCCTTGGCGATGGCGGTGTCCGGCGTGATAAAGCCGGCCTCGTCCATGCGCTCGACCGCGATCAGGTGGCCCTCCGGCCCGACCACGGCGATCGACACCGGCACGCCCATGGCGTCGGCCTTTTCGATCACCGCCTTGATGAATTCGCGGCATTCAACCGCGCGCAATTTCGCCATGGATCGCGTTCACTCCTGCATTTTTGGATTTTGTTAACACTTCGTGCGATCGACATTAACCGCAAAACAACCGGTAAGGGAATAGTTTGCCCCCGACCCGGGCACCCAGCATGGCCGCCGCTTCCGCATCCGACACCGCGCGCGATTGGCGTTCCGTCGCACTGATCGGCTGCGTCTGCTTTCCGGCAAGCTTGGTGCTTTTCCACTTTGCCGTGCCGCTGGAGGACTGGGTCGCCGCCATGCCAAAACTCTGGCTATCCGTCTTAGGCGCCGGCCTCGCGACAATGCTGGCCATGCTCCTTGGCGGGTTCGCCATCATCCGCCAGCTGCAAACCAACAACACGCGCATGGGCGTCGCGATCAACAACATGTCGCAGGGCCTGTGCATGTTCGACGGCAACGAGCGGCTGGTGATCTGCAATCAGCGTTACGTGGAGCTGTATCAGTTGTCCGAGGACGTGGTGAAGCCCGGCCGCACGCTGACCAGCCTGCTCGAACACCGGATCGCCAATGGCACGTTCTCGCGCGATCTCGCGGAATACCGGCACACGCTGGTCTCGGGTATGGCCCAGGGCAAGACGATCACCAACGAAGTCAAATCCGCCACCGGGCGCACCGTTTTGGTCATCAACCTGCCGATGGCCGGCGGCGGCTGGGTGGCGACGCACGAGGACATCACCGAGCGGCGCGACGCCGAACGCGAGCGCGCGGCGATGCAGGAGCAGCAGCGGCGGCGTTCCACCATCGACCGGGCGATCGCCGCGTTCCGCCAGCGCGCCGAAGAGTACCTGCGCACGGTGACCGACAGCGCAATGGCGATGCGCTCGACAGCGACCGTGCTGCTTGAAAGCTCCGGGCAAACCTCGCAGCGCGCCGACGGCGCGGTGGCGGCGTCGAATGAAGCGAGCACCAATGTGGAAACCGCCGCCATCGCCGCCGATCAGCTGGCCGGCTCGATCGGCGAGATCAGCCGGCAGTTGGCGATGACCACGACCATCGTGCGCGCGGCGGTCGAGGAAGCGCAAGGCACCAATCAACAGATCAGCGCGCTGTCGCAGGCCGCGCAGAAGATCGGCGACGTGGTGAAGTTGATCCGCACCATCGCCGGGCAGACCAATCTGCTGGCGCTCAACGCCACCATCGAGGCGGCCCGCGCGGGCGAGGCCGGCAAGGGCTTCGCCGTGGTCGCCTCCGAAGTCAAATCGCTCGCGGTGCAGACCGCGAAAGCGACCGAAGATATTTCCCGGCTGATCGGCGCCGTGCAGTCGTCGACCGGCAGCGCGGTCGAGGCCATCGGCCGCATCGCCAGCCGCATGCAGGAGATCGACAGCTGCACCACCACCGTCGCCTCCGCCGTGCAGCAGCAAAACGCGGCGACGTCCGAGATTTCTCAGAACGTCGCCGGCGCCGCCGAGGGCGCCAAGCTGGTTGTGTCGGTGCTCGGCAACGTCACCGGCGCGGCGAGCGAAACGCGCCAGTCGGCGGAAAGCGTGCTCGGCGCTTCGCAGGCGGTGGAAGCCGCCGCCGCCGAACTGCGCCGCGAGGTCGAAGGCTTCCTCGCCGGCGTCGCGGCCTGAGCGCCGAGCCCCCGTTCCCGCGCCAGCGGCAAAGCAGAAATTTGCTTGCAAATTGGGTAGCCGCTTTCACGGAGCGGAAAAATGAGAGCTATTTTCGCCCTTTCAAAATCGAATTTTATAACGCTTGATGCATCCGCCTGCCGGCTCAGGTAGTTTGCCAGGCAAGCGCTGTTGAGCGGAGACGTAAATGCGGTTGGGTTACTTCACCATGCCGGTGCATCCCATCGGCCGCGACTGGACGCAGACGCTGCGCGAGGACCGCGAGGCGATTATCCTCGCCGACAAGCTCGGCTTCTACGATGCCTTCGTTGGCGAGCACCTGACCGACGCCTGTGAGAACATCACCAACAGCATGCTATTCCAGGCGACGCTGATTCACGACACCAAGCGGATCAAGCTCGCCACCGGCACCACCAATCTGGCGCAGATGCACCCGGTGGTGATCGCGGTGAATGCGGCGATGTTCGATCACCTGGCGCAGGGCCGCTTTATCATGGGCGTTTCGCCCGGCGCGCTGCCCTCTGACTGCGAGGCGATCGGGATTCTCGACGATGACCGCAACAAGATCTTCGCCGACGCGATCGACGTGATCCTGGCGGTGTGGGAGCGCGATCCGCCCTATGACATCGAGTTTCCCGGCAACCGCTTCAAGGTCTCATTCGCGCGCAGCGCCGCGCTGCATCTCGGCGTCGGCATCATGGGCAAGCCGTACCAGAAGCCGCGGCCGGAGATCGTCGGCACGGTGGTGGCGCCGTTCTCGCCCGGCGTGGCTCTGATGGGCAAGCGCGACTTCCATCCGCTGTCGGCGAACTTCCTGCTCGCCAAGCATCTCAAGTCGCACTGGACGAACTACGCCAAGGGCAAGGCCGAGGCTGGCGAGAAGGCCGACGTCAACGACTGGCGCATCGCGCGCACGATCTTCGTCGCCGACGACGACAAGACGGCGTTGCGCTACGGCCGCGAGGACGCGCGCAGCCCGTACCGCTTCTACTTCGAGCAGATGCGCGCCAAGATGAAGAAGGGCAACCGGCTCTACGTGTTCAAGAGCTACAAGGAGCAGGGCGACGAGGAGATCACGCACGACTATGTCATGGAGCACTGCGTGTTCCACGGCACGGTCAACAAGGTGGTCGATCAGATTCTGGCGATGCGCGAGGAGACCGGCGAGTTCGGCGAATTGGTCTATGCCGGCATGGACTGGGTCGATCCGGCGCTCGCCAAGCGCTCGATGCAGTTGATGGCCGAAGAAGTAATGCCGCGCGTCAACGCGGCGATCGGCAAATCGGCAAGCGCCGCGGCGGTGACTGCAGCGGGTTAGGCCTATCGGTCACCCGTGGGTCATCCGCAGAACGACCCCCGCCAGCGCGCCGATCACCAGCGCGCCGGAGGCAAAAGCCTGAATCGAAAAGCCACGGTGGCGCTGTTCGGCGGCCGCGCTATAGCCGCGGATATAAAGAACGCGGCCGCCGATCCACACCAGCCCGAGCACCGCGGCAGCCCCGTCGTTGACGTAGAGCGCGAACAGCCACAACGCCGGGAGGAAGATCGGCATCCATTCCAGCGTGTTCATCTGCACGCGGAATACGCGCTCGAACTCGGCATTGCCGGTCGTTGCCGGCGCCGACACGCCGTATTTGCCGCGCGCCCGCGCGACCATGATGCCGGTGTAGAAATACAGCAGCACGGCGAGCAACGTGACCAGCGCGGTGTAGTGCGGCATGTTCAAATTCCTCTGTTCTTCGATCCGTCGTCCTGAGGTGCGAGCGAAGCGAGCCTCGAAGGATGACGGTAGCAAATCTACACCGACAGCGGCTCCGTGCCCAATTCGGCATAGAGCCCGTGCTTGGCGCCGTCGCTAAACTTGACGCCGTGGCGGAGTTCGATCGCCACCGAGCGCACGCGTTGCGCTTGCGGCTCCGTCGCCGGCACCGGCTTGCCTTCGGCGGCATCCTTGGCCGCGCGCAGCATCAGCTTACGCGTCAGGATGATGCCGGCGTCGGTCGCACACAGATGCTCGACGGTGCGGTCCTGGATCGGCCCCATGCTTTCCTGAATCGAGGCATCCTGCATGGCGATGCCGTCGACGCCGGTCGCGCTATGGCCGTGCCGCTGCGCTTCGCGGTCCATCAGGTAATTGTTCGATTTGTTGGCGAGCGGGATGAAAGTACCCGGCACGTATTTGACGTGAATGCCCTCGCCGTCGCGCATGGCGGCGACTTCCGACTCCTTGAGCGCACGGTTCGGGTGATAATTGATGCTCCAGGCCCAGCAATTCTCGTCGTCGATCGGCACCCAGGCATGCGCGCCGAGCGGATGACCGGCGCGCGGCGGGATGATGGTGTACCAGGGCATGATCCAGGGCGTGATGCGCCAATAATATTTGCCCGCCTCGGCGTTGCGCCGTGCGCCGATCAACAGGCCGCCGGAGAACTCCTCGACCTCGAACAGCGGCATGCGGTCCTGCTCGTTGTATTTGTTGCCCTTCGAGCCCTTGAACAGCGGGTCCTTGTTGAGCTCGGAGCCGTGCAGCCAGGACACATGGCTGGAATCGATGCCGCCTTCCATGGCCTGCAGATAATTGCACTCCTGCAGACGCTTCGACACGAAGCGCTGCTCGGGTTTCACGTCGGTCCATTCCAGCGCCGGCGGCGGCGGCTGCAAGGCGGGCGGACCCATATAGGCCCAGACGATGCCGGCCTTTTCGATGCAGGGATAAGATTTCAGCTTGATGTTCTTGCGGAAGCCAGAGCCCTCCGGCTCCGACGGGAGGTCGGTGCATTGCCCGGTGATGTCGTATTTCCAACCGTGGTAATGGCAGCGAATGCCGCAGTCGGCGCTTTCGCCGAACCACAGCGAGACGCCGCGGTGCGCGCAGAATTCGTCGATCAGGCCGACGCGGCCCTTGCTGTCGCGGAAGGCGATGAGCTTTTCGCCCATCAGCTTGACCCTGAGCGGCGGGCAATCCGGCTCGGGCAGTTCTTCGCTGAGCAGGAACGGCGCCCAGTAGCGGCGCAACAATTTGCCCATCAGCGTGCCGGGGCCGATGCGGCAGAGCTGGTCGTTCTGTTCACGCGACATCATGGCGACGTTTCCTCAAATTTTGTTATGCTTC
>Ga0335078_10012260_pt1 | contig 12720 bp, 14 predicted proteins | sample Lox_Sample_32_FD_206711 | JGI IMG/M metagenome (GOLD analysis project Ga0335078, IMG submission 206711) | Soil microbial communities from Loxahatchee National Wildlife Refuge, Florida, United States - Lox_Sample_3.2 | ecosystem: Environmental > Terrestrial > Soil > Wetlands | place: USA... | reverse complement strand
CAGCACCAATGTCCTGTCGCCATTCACCAACTGGACGCGCGTTGCCACGAATCCGTTTGACGCCAACGGCGGCTTTATTTTCACGAACCCGGTCAATCTCAATGCGCCGAATCTTTTTTATTTGCTCCAGTTGCAATGACGCAGGTGAAATTGTTATAAACGGGCGATGAGTTCACCCCCGCTCCGCATTCGTCGCGCGACCACCGACGACTTTCAAAGTCTCAAGTCGCTCTGGAATTCGATGCGCCTGCCAGCAGATGAATTGGAAAGCCGGCTGACCGAGTTTCAAGTAATTGAATCCGCCGAAGGACAAATCGTCGGCGCAATCGGCCTTCAAATCCTCCGCCCGCACGCCCGGCTCCACAGCGAAGCCTACACGGACTTCGCATTGGCGGATGCCGCCCGGCAACTGGTCTGGGAACGCATTCAGTTGATTGCCTCGCATCACGGCGTGTTCCGGCTGTGGACGCAGGAAAATTCGCCTTTCTGGAGCCGCTGCGGATTCCGCATTGTCATTACTGAAAGCCTCGTGCAGTTGCCGGAAGAATGGAAACGCTTCGCCGGGAAATGGTACGCGCTTCAGCTTAAGAGCGAAGCAGCCCTCGCCACGCTCGAAAAGGAACTCACGGCATTCAGGGAATCGGAAAAACAGCGCGCCACCCAAACACTCGGCCATGCCCGCACGATGACGACGGCCATAACTGCCGTGGGTTTCGGAGTTTTCTTCATCTGCATTGCCGTCCTGATTTACCTGCTCATCCGCCGCCGTTAGCCGTGCGCCGCGGCAGATCAAACTCATCCGCGTGATACGAGCTGCGCACCAGCGGCGCGCTGGCCACATGGACAAAACCCAGGTTGCGCGCGATCCGGGCATAGGCGTCAAAAACTTCCGGCGCGACAAATTCCACCACTGGCAAATGCTTCAGCGTTGGCTGCAAATATTGGCCGAGGGTAAGAAGGTCGCAGGCGGCGCGGCGCAAATCCTCCAGCGCGGCGACCACTTCTTCTTCCGTCTCGCCCAGGCCGAGCATCATCCCGGACTTTGTGTAAATCGCGTCGCCGCGACCGGCCTTCACCTTGCGCAGCACGCTCAGTGAGCGGTCATATGTCGCGCGCGAACGCACCAGCGGCGTGAGGCGACGTACGGTTTCGAGATTATGATTAAAAATGTGCGGGTTTGCCGCCAGCACCGTCTCTATGGATTCATCGCGGTCGTTGAAATCCGGCACCAGCACTTCAATCACGATGCCCGGATTTGCTTCGCGCACCGCTTCAATCGTTCTCCGGAAATGTTCCGCGCCCCCGTCCGCCAAATCATCGCGCGCAACGGCGGTAATGACGATGTGGCGCAACCGCATCCGCCGGGTGGCCTCGGCCACACGCCGCGGTTCGTCGGTTTCGAGCGCAAACGGCCGGGCGGTGGTCACCGCGCAAAAGCCGCAGGCCCGTGTGCAGCGATCACCGGCAATCATGAATGTCGCCGTGCCCTTGCTCCAGCATTCCCAATGGTTCGGGCATTTCGCGCTTTCGCAAACCGTGTGCAGCTTCAATTCGTCGAGCAGCCGGTGTGTGCGCGTAAAATCGTCCGAAGTGGGCAGCTTGAGGCGCAGCCATGCCGGCAGCCGCGGACGCGATTTCAATTCAGCAGTAACCATTGGTCCGGCCCCAGTTCAGCAGAAACGGGCCTGAATGTGAAGATACGAATTTCGCTCATTGGCGCGGATTCAAATCGGAAGCATGGAATGGCGCAGGCCGCGCGGGCATTCAGCGGCGGGCCGGTGCGTGCATTTGCGGCTGAAGTTCTTCCCAAAACACGGCCAGTTGTTCCGGCCCAAAATCCGCCAGCACCTTCCCGTCCACTTCAATCACCGGCGCCAGTTCCTGGCCGGAAAGGCGGATCATCTCGTCGTAAGCCATTTCGTCGCTGGTCACGTCCACCGTTTCAAATTCGACGCCGCGCTCATTCAGCCAGCGGCACGCCCGATGACACCACGGGCAATAGGGTTTGATGAATAAACGAATGCGTTTTGCTTTCACACTGCAAAAATCACCGGCTTTCGGTAAAAATTCAATCATTCCGTGCAAGAAAGTAGCACTGCTTTATGCATGTTTAAGCTGCGCTAAATCGCGAGTACCGCGGGCGGATGAACGCATCCGGCGATGACAAAAGCTATCCGCCGATCTGGGTCTTGTATTTTTCCGGCGAAAGGAGCGCATTCAGTTCCGCCGGATTGACCAGCTTGATTTTGTAAAACCAGCCGGCGTCATACGGCTCGCTGTTCACCAGCGCCGGATCATCCACGACGGCCTGGTTGGTTTCCAGAATCTTACCGCTCAAGGGCGAGTAGATGTCACTGGCGGTCTTTACGGATTCCACGACTGCGCAGGCGTCACCGCTTTTGATCTTCCGGCCGACGTCCGGCAGCTCGACAAAAACGATGTCGGTCAATTCGTGCTGCGCGTGGTCGGTGATGCCCACGGTCGCGGTGTCGCCGCTGACGCGCACCCATTCGTGGGATTTTGTGTACTTCAAATCGGATGGAACTTTGCTCATAAATTATTGCCGCAGGTTACGCGGATGCGACAGTTTCTCAAATCCATTTTTTGACGCGGATTTCACGAATTTTCACGGATGCAGGAAGATGAAATCATCCGTGTTAATCTGTGAAATCCGTGTCTTCACTTCCTGTAAATCGGTTTTGGCACAACGACCGCCGCGAAGTGTTTGCCGCGAATTTCGATTTCAATCCGCGTCTGCGACTTTGCCAATTCCGGCGGCACATAGCCCAGGCCGATGCCGATGCCGAGCGACGGGCTTTGCGTGCCGCTGGTGACGATGCCAACGCTGACGCCGCCGGCCCAGATCGGGTAATGCGGCCGCGGCGGCGCGGATTTCTCGCCCATTCTGAACGCCACCAGTTTTTTCTTCGTGCCATTCGCCTTTTGTTCGGCAAGAACGGGATGTCCGACAAATTCACCTTTGTTGAGCGCAACAAAAAATCCCAGCCCGGCCTCGATCGGCGTCGTGTCTTCATCCAGTTCATGTCCGTAGAGCGGGTAGCAAACCTCCGTGCGCAGCGTGTCGCGCGCGCCGAGGCCGCAAGGTTTGATGCCAAACGGCCGGCCCACCGAGAGCACCTTGTCCCAGACATGCAGGATGGCCTCATCCGAACCCACAATTTCAAATCCGTCTTCGCCGGTATAACCCGTGCGAGAGACGAGGACGCAGTGATTTTCAAATTTAAACCCGCCGATCTGGTTTTTCTTCAAATCCGTCACGGCGTTCACACGCATGGCCGAGATGGACGCACCGGGAAAACAATCATTGATGAATTCGCTGACGCGCGGCCCTTGTACGGCCACGGCGGCGTAGTTATGCGAGGCGTCGGTCAGGCGCAATTCGCCGCTTCCGGCAAAGTCGGCCGCTTGCGCCTGCAACCACGCCACGTCAGGCTCGATGCGCGAAGCGTTGATGACGAGCAGATACACCTCGTCCGAGAGCCGGTAGGCGTAAAGATCGTCAATCACGCCGCCGCGCGGGTTGCACATGAGCGTGTATTGGCCTTCGCCGGGCGCGAGCTTGCGAATGTCGTTGGTGAGAACGTGACTGAGAAAATCCGCCGCCGCCGCGCCGGCCGCGGTCACTTCGCCCATGTGCGAGATGTCAAAAATGCCGGCAGCGTTGCGCACGGCGAGGTGTTCCTCCACGATGCTCGTGTATTGGACCGGCATCTCCCAGCCGCCGAAATCAATCAGCCGGGCGCCAAGCTTCTGGTGGGTGGGAAAAAGGGCCGTGCGTTTCACGCGATTGTTCAAGCAAGCAACTGGTTAAATGACTTAAATCGGTTAAACCGGGGAACGATCTTTCGGCAGCGGAACCTCATTTAACTCTTGATTCGAATCAGCCCCATTTTTCGGTTTTCATCTGTTCCTTGGGCACGCCCAGCCCGTGCAGAACAACTTCCTCGGCAAATTCAACGAGCGGGTTGGGGCCGCAGGCGTAGAAAACCGTGTTCGCCAGGTCGGTGATATGCGCCCGCACCCAGTCCGGAGTGATGCGTCCCGCGCGCCCGTTCCAGGAATGCTCCGGCTTTAAACGTGTGCAGGTGACGTAAAATTTGAAGTTCGGATTCTCCCGCTCCAATTGCCGGAATTCGCTGTCGAAAATAATGTCAGCCGGTGTGCGGACACTGTAGAGGACGGTGATTTTCGTTTCCAGTTTCCGGCGTGTGGCTTCGCGGACAAAGCCGCGAAACGGCGTCACTCCCGAACCGCCTGCGACGCAAATCAGGTGCTTGTTCGGCTCATAGACCGGCAAAAACTTCCCGACCGGTGGAATCACGCCGAATTTGTCGCCCACTTTGGCCCAGTCCACGATGCGCGTGCCCATCTTGCCGTCGCGCTTGATGGTAACTTCGTAAAAGCCGCGGTCGAGCGCGCACGAGGAGAGCGAATAGGCGCGTTTGTAACCCGGCGTGTCCGGCCAATAGAGCGTGATGAACTGGCCGGTCTTGAAATCGGGGTTGTGTCCGTCCGGCCATTTGAGCCGGATGGTTTTGGTATCGGGCAATTCCAGCGTCGCCGCTTCCACCGGCATTTCGAGAATTTCTCTGGCCATAAATTTGTAAGGCGCCTGAGGCTAATCAATTCGTGCAATGGCAGCAAGTGCCGGATGATTTACAATTCCCGAAAATGGGCCGCTTGCCGTTTTCTGCCAAATCCTGAACCGTAATTGCCAAACATCAAGGATTCAGCCGCGCCATGACTTCCTGCGCGAGCAATTCATACGCCGCCGCGCCGGCGCTGTATTTGTCGTAGTGAATGATGGGTTTGCCGAAACTCGGCGCCTCGGCGAGTTTCGTGCTGCGCGGGATCACGGTCTCAAAGACACGCGCGCCCAACAGGTTCCGCACTTCGCCCACGACTTCGTTGGCCAGTTTCGTGCGCCCGTCAAACATCGTCATCACCACGCCGAAGATGTCGAGGCGCGGATTGACGCCCGCGTCGCGCAACTGGGCCAGCACGCGGTTCATCATCGAAATGCCTTCGAGCGCGTAATATTCGCATTGCAGCGGGATGAGCAGGCCGTCGCTTGCGGCAAAGGCGTTCAGCGTCAAAATCCCCAGTGACGGCGGGCAATCAATAAAAATCGCGTCAAAGCGCTGCGCTTCCAACACCGGCTTCAGTGCGGCGGCGGCGCGAAGCAAATAGTTGTCCGATCGCGCCAGCTCCACGTCCACGCCGCACAAATCCACTTCGCTGGGCACCACTTCCAACCGCTCAAACGCGGTGCCTTTGATTTTGTCGAGGAGACTGCCTTCGCCGAGCAAGACGCGATACGCGCTGGCGCCCTCGGTTTTTTCCAGGCCCAAACCGCTCGTGGCGTTCGCTTGCGGATCGAGGTCGAAAAGCAACACGCGCCGCCCGACGGCAGCCAGGCAGGCAGCCAGATTGACGGCCGTAGTTGTTTTGCCTACGCCGCCTTTCTGATTAGCGACCGCGATGACTTTGGTTGGCACCCGCCCTGATTAAAGGCAAAGTGCGGCGCAGATTCAAGCGCGCAACGAGGGGGCCGGCACAAATCAGTTGCCGGGAAGCGAAAAATTGACACTGACCGGCTGTGCCAGCGGGCTTTGCTGGCCGAAGAGCGAAGCGTCCGGTGCGAGGCTCAGGACCGGATTGGTGCTGACCATCAAACCTGTCTGCACCGAAGACGGCGAAAAGACCGACGATGTTGCATCAGCGAGCGAGACGGATGGTTGGGTCACGGACGCCAATAGGCCTGTTTTCGCCATGCCGTCGGGACGTTCGGCATAAACAATGCCCAACAGCAACAGCAGACACAGTGAGCAGGCAAACGCGCCCACAAACGCCGGTTTTGCTTCAAACACTTGGAGGAACTTCAGCAGCCACGACGCCCCGGCGGCTTCCCAGGACTCGGCGGTTTCGCCCGCGCGGATGCGGGACATCACCTGGCGCGAAAAATCATTGAAATAGCCCGGCGGCGGGATTTCATGCCGTTTGAGCGCCAGCAACCGGCGCAACGATTCGAAGTTGTTTTCGTTCTCGTTCATGTTGGCCTCAGGTAATCGGACAGATACCCCTGCAACTGCTGCCTTGCGTAAAACAGACGCGACCGCACCGTGCCGATATTGCAATCCATAATCCTGGCGATTTCGTCGTGCGACAACCCCTGCACGTCGTGCAGGACAACGACCAATCTATGAGGTTCAGACAACTTCAACATGGCCGCGTTCAACTTTTCCTGCAATTCTGTCAAACCGGCCTCCCGGCGCGGGGTTTTGTCCGATATCAGCGCCACCAGGTCCGGATCGTGCTCGGCGTTAAAATCCAGGTCGTTCAGGCTCATATGAGTGCGGTTTTTCCGCTGTTTCAGGAAATTAATCGTTTTATTGACCGCAATCCGGTAGAGCCAGGTGTAAAAGCTGGAGCCGCCCTTGAAGGATTTGAGCGCCTGAAACGCCTTGATGAACGATTCCTGGGCCAGATCGTTGGCGTCTTCGTGATTGGACGTCATGTGATAAATCGTCGCGTAGATGCGTTCCTGATAACGCCGCACCAATTCATCATAAGCGGTTAAATCGCCCCGCCGCGCCTGCCGCACCAGCACCTCTTCATCCACCGGCGCGGGCGATTCCAAGTCCTGTCGTGCGGCTGGTTCGGCCATAATCATAACTTTCCCATTAAACAGCCAAAGTTCCCGTTTGTTGCGCCAAAAAATCCGCCAGTCCCAGCAAGGCCGCGCGTCCGCCCGACTCCGGCAGGATGCGCAATGCCTGCCGTCCTTGCTCCAAATAGCATCGGATGACCTCCAGCGTCGGGCCGAGGGTCTCGTACTTGGCCAGCAATTCGTTGACTCGTGGCAGCGCCGCCGGTTGCCAGTTCTGCGCCATTTCTTCCAGCTCCGCCCGGTCAGTGGCGCCTGCGCGCTCCCACGCCAGCAGCACCGGCCACGTCAATTTGCCATTCGCCAAATCCGCGCCGAGCGATTTGCCCGCCTCGGCCTCCGAACCGAACAAATCCACACAGTCATCGTAAACCTGATAGGCCGAGCCGAACGCCGAGCCGAATTGCCGCAATGCCGCGCGCTGTTCCGCCGGGGCACGGCTCAAAAATGCCCCCAGATCGCACGACAACGTGAACAACTCCGCAGTTTTCATTTCGATGATGCGAAAATAATCACGCCGCGAAGCTTGAAATTTGCGGCGATGCTGCGTCTGCAGGATTTCACCGGCGCAAACGGTGTCCGTGGCGGTTGCCACCGCGCGGCAGACTTCCGGCGTGGGAAAGCCCGCCGCCAGCTTGAGCGCCTGCGCAAAGAGACAATCGCCGAACAGCACGGCGATTTCGTTGCCCCAGTTCGCCGCCAACGTGGGCTGGCCACGCCGGATTTCGGCTTCGTCTATCACGTCGTCGTGGATGAGGGTGGCCAGATGCACCATTTCGATGATGACCGCCGCTGTCACGTGCGCGTCGGTCACTTTCCCGAGCGAATCCGCGGTCAGCGCCACCAACATCGGGCGCAAATGCTTGCCGCCGCCCTTCAGCGCGTATTTGGCGTAGGGAACGATTTGCGGATCGAACTCGTGCACCTGGCGGAGGAGTTGTTCGGTGACCGCGTGCAGAAAAGGCTCCACGGGTTCCACCAGGTGCTTCCAGGAACGATTCAGATTGGCATTCGGCGAGCCAAGTATCGTTTTGGTCGCCACCTTTGATTCAGCCGCCAGCATTCGCTCCCGAATCTACGGCGGCAGGGCGGTTTAGTCAAACTTGTTATATTTTGCGCCAGCCAGAACAAAAGCTACCAACGGTGAATCCACCTTCTCCGCACGGGCCAAACTTGAACCGTTTGGGGAAACCTCGCTCCGGAATTACCGCCGTCCGTCATACCACAGGGTGCAGGATTCGCGGCGGTTGAGCGCGCGCCGATTGAACAGGACGTGCGTCACCAATTTGAGCTGGTCCCAAACTGTGTAAAGCCGCATCTTGCGCGCGGAGGTCACCAGCGGATGCCGATGTAAAATAACGATTTTCCTGCCCTCCTTTTTCGCAAGCTGCTTCAGCCGCTTGCTCAAATCCAGCTCCTCTGCCGCGAACAATTCGTTGTTGAATCCGCCGATTTTCCGGAACCCGGTCGCTTCAACAAAAATGAATGAACCGGCCAGCCAACGGCCCAGCCGGCTGGACCAGTTCCAGGTCCACGTAAAGAAACCGGCCAACAAAAATCTTTCGTCCATCCGGACGGTCGAGCCGCCGGCCAGACACCGTCCGGACTCGATTTGCTCCGCCACGTCCGCGAACAGTTCCGCGCTCGGATGCGAATCTGCGTCCACAAAAATCAGCCAGTCGCCAGTGGCTGCCGCCGCGCCCGAATTGCGAGCGCGGGCAATTTGATTGATCGGTTCAAACACCACGGTCGCACCCGCCGCACGGGCGATTTCCGCTGTGCGATCCGTGGAATTGTTGTCGCAGACGACGAGTTCGCTCGCCCAACGGCGCCGGGTGAAGACTTCCATCGCGGATTTCACCCGCGTCAGCGTCCCGGCGAGCAGGCGTTCCTCATTGAACGCGGGAATGATGACCGAAATTTTCACACACACAGTCTGAGGGATTCCGGATTTTTCTTCAAATCATTGCGGACAGGGCGCCGATGCTTAGAATACACGCGGCAATGCACTGGTTCTTCGCTAAAAAATGGCCGCCTTTTCTGCTAATCGGGATCGTCACCCTGGTGACCTGGGGACAAACGGTGACCTTTCAATTTGTTTGGGACGATGGTTGTTTTATCCGCGACCTGCAGAGCGTTCGTTCATTGCGCCACATCCCGCAAATGTTTTATCGGCTCGACGCCCAGGCAACCTTGCCGGAGGATTTCCGGGTTTTTCGCCCGATTCGGACTGCGCATTACGCCCTGCTGCGCTTTCTCGAAGGCAGCGAAGTTCCTCAACCGTGGATATACCATCTGGCTAATATCTGCTGGCACGGCGCCACGGCCATTATGCTGTTCGCGGTCCTGGTGCGTTTGCTGCCGCAGTTGAGCGGTCGTTTGACCGAACCCGACGCGAACTTCTGGTCTCTCGTTGCGGCATTGGGTTACGCCGTGCATCCCGTCGTTTCCGAGGTCGTTTGCTGGGCAAAATCACTCGATGACATTCTTGCGGCCTTCTTCACGCTGGCCGTGCTGCGGGAGCTATTGCCGTCGGCACCGGCCCGGTTCGCATACTGGCGAAGCCTGCTCTTCTTCGCGCTGGCTGTCTATTCCAAGGAATCGGCGGTGCCGTTTGCCGTCATGCCGTTCGTGGTTTTGCGCACGCTGCACCGGCTGGATTGGAAACAATGTGTGCTCCGTACCCTGCCCTTTTTGATTGTGGCGGCGCTCTATTTGATACACCGGGAGCTGGTCATCGGACGCACCAGCCAGACGGCGCCGATTTCCGGAACCTACGGACAAACGTTGATTGACATGTTGCCGGTCGTTCCGAGGTATTTTCGTCTGCTCTGTGGCATACCGCCGTTTTTCATTGATTACAGTTATTTGCGCGCCGGCCAATTGTTTTGGTCAGTCGGAGTTTTGGTCGGTTTAGCGCTGCTGGTCGCATTGATAGCCGCCGCCTTTTGGTCCTGGCACCGACGCGCGGGAAGGCTTTTGGGATTCGGCCTGTTGTGGACAGGGCTGTTCCTGCTGCCCGTCTCCAACCTGGTTCCCATGATGCAATACATGGCCGAACGATTTCTTTACCTGCCGCTGATCGGCTGGTTGATTGTGTTCGTGGGCCTCGTCCAGGTCCTCCCAATGCAGAAATTCATGCGGTTCGCGGCGCTGGGCCTGGTGTTGTTGTGGGCTGTCACGGCCTGGAACCGTTCGTGGATTTGGCGGGATGGTGTTACCTTGTTTGTCCGCAGTAGCCAGGAAGGCCCCAGGACCCAGCGCGTCGAGAACAACGCCGTGATCGCCATATTGAATCTGCCGCTGGTCCACCAATTTTTCTCCTCCCATGATACGAACAAGGAAGTTTCCATCGGGCCATTGCCCGATCCGGCAGCCAACGAACACGTGCTGGAAACGCTCGCCGACGCCCAGCGCCTCTTCCCCACGAACCTTGAAATTCTATCGCATTATGGCGCCGCCCTGGCCGCCACCGGAAAACCGGAACAGGCTCTGCCATTTCTGGAGCAGGCGGCGGAATTGCAACCCGGAGATTTGGACCGATGGCTTAATCTCACCCGGGCGGCACTGGACGCCGGTCAGCTTGCCCTGGCCGAATCCGCATTGGAAAAGGCAGACGGCTTGGGTCGTGACAACCCTGATGTGTTGCAATTGCGCTTCAAATACTACTGGCAGAGCCGGGATTACGTCCGTGCGCGCGAGATCATGTCGCATTTGAATCAAATCGCTCCCGGCGCAGAGCACGCTTTTTGGCTGTCGCAAGTGGAGGCGAAATTGACGGCGACCGGCCAGTCCGCAACTAATTCGCCAGCCGGCGCGAAGAAATGAACAAAAAAGGCAGCCCGTCGCCGGGTCGCCTTGCAATTCGTTCGGCGGTTTACAGACCTTTCTTGAGCATGTACTTGATCAAGTCGCCCACGCGGCAACTGTAACCCCACTCATTGTCATACCAGCTCACCAGCTTGAAGAACTTTTTGTTCAACTCGATGCCGGAGCCTTGATCGAAAATCGAGGACAGTTCGCAGTGGATGAAATCCGAGCTGACCACCTCGTCTTCGGTGTAACCGAGAATGCCTTTCAGATAGGTCTCGCTGGCCTTCTTCATCGCTGCGCTGATTTCCGCGTAACTCGTTTCCTTGACCGTTTTGACCGTGAGATCTACCGCCGAAACCGTCGGCGTCGGCACGCGGAACGCCATGCCGGTCAGCTTGCCCTTCACTTCGGGCAACACCAGGCCGACGGCCTTGGCCGCGCCGGTTGTCGAAGGAATCAAATTCTGCGCCGCCGTGCGGCCGCCTTTCCAATCTTTCTTGCTCGGACCGTCCACCGTCTTTTGCGTGGCGGTGTAACTGTGTATCGTCGTCATCAAACCTTCGTCCACGCCGAACCCTTCTTTGAGCAGCACATAAACGACCGGCGCCAGGCAGTTCGTCGTGCAACTCGCATTGGAAATGACATGATGCTGTTTCGGGTCGTATTTGCCTTCGTTCACGCCCATGACGACGGTGAGGCAATCGCCCTTGGCCGGGGCGGTAATAATGACCTTCCTGGCACCGGCGGTAATGTGGCCCCGGGCTTTCTCGACGGCGGTGAACAGGCCGGTGGATTCGATGACGAGGTCAACGCCCAGCGCTTTCCACGGCAATTCCGCCGGCGACTTGGCGCTGACGACCTTCATTTCCTTGCCGTTGACGATGAGGATGTCCGGATCGGCGTCCTCGGCCTTTTTGCCGGCGGCCTTGGCCTTGGCCACAGCGTCCGGGGAAGTTTTGCTGTCCACCTTGCCTTTGAAGCGGCCTTGGATGGAATCGTATTTCAGCAGATACGCGAGGTTGTCCGCCGGAACGATATCGCCCACGGCGACGACCTCGATGTCTTTGCCGACCATGCCTTGTTCGACCAGGGCGCGATAGACCAGGCGTCCGATGCGGCCGAACCCGTTGATTGCAACTTTGATTGCCATAAATTTTTTCCGTTTCGCAAAAATGTTCTGCAAAAATCGAAAGCACAATCTACAGGCAACCGCTTCAGCGTCAATGCCGAATTCTGAAACGGAATTGCCAAACCCAGAACATTTTTTGCAATCGGCCAAGGTTTCAAGGCGTTTCAACCGTGAATTGCCGCACTCGTCAGCCGTCAATAGTATTTTGAACGCATAAATTGCTTTGCCACGCGAAGGATTCTACGCTCTTATGCTGGCCATTGAGCGGTGTATGATTAAGCACGATTAGGGAAATGTTGTCGCTGCGATAACACACGAAAGGGTTTGGCGCGATGGCGAGTCAGAGCCGATTTTAAATCGCCCCAATGATCAAGATAAAATGGACCCCAAGAGGAAGACGCAAACTTACCTCGAACAGGTCAGCGCCAATCAATCGTTCAGGGAAATTGCAGAGTTCTTCCAGCAGGTCAATTACCTGCATCTCGTTCCACAGTTGATTAAGTTTCCAGAGGCATTCAGTGGCAAGAAATTGGCAGGTGACCCCTTTGGCATGGATTTTCTGGTAAGTGTTGCTAAAGCCACATCTAAAGTGCGCGAATCACGCTTACGCAAAATTGACAGAGCCTTAGCTCTGGTAGTTCCACAACTTCACGAACTCGCATATACTCACCGCATTCCATCCAATCTGTAGAGCTGCGTAGTCTTGGCATGCCTGCGCGAGCTAGTATCGCCACACCGTTTCGGGATTGATGCCTTCGGCGATTTTGGTGTTTTGAAAGGCGACGATTTCCCACTTGCCCCGGTTTTTGGCAAAAAGGCGACCGTTTTTTTGATCGCGAATGCGCGTTCCCGCCTTCGCGGAACGGCGTCGCCAATGTTTCGATTACCGGGAATGTGTCACGACACGAACTTGAAAATTGAATTTAACGCCAGCGCCACCAAAGCCATCAACGCTATAATCAACAGAGCGGGAATGAGTATCAGGTGTTGATTTTCGACCCGGACTTGCGATTTCCCTGCCAATACGCCGTCAATGTAAAGTTCATAGGGAAAACAAAAATCACGCGCGCGTCCCCACTTCAGTTCCATC
>Ga0335078_10012259_pt1 | contig 12720 bp, 12 predicted proteins | sample Lox_Sample_32_FD_206711 | JGI IMG/M metagenome (GOLD analysis project Ga0335078, IMG submission 206711) | Soil microbial communities from Loxahatchee National Wildlife Refuge, Florida, United States - Lox_Sample_3.2 | ecosystem: Environmental > Terrestrial > Soil > Wetlands | place: USA... | reverse complement strand
ACGACCTCGACCGGATGACGTGGTTCTTTCTGAAGTACGGCTCAATCACGGTTTTGCTGGCGCGGCTGCTGCCGGTGGTGCGTACCTTTATTGCATTTCCCGCGGGCATTGCCAGAATGCCGCAACTGCGCTTTCACGTGTACACTTTTGTCGGCTCGTGGCCGTGGTGCCTGGGCCTGGCCTATGCGGGCAAGAAGCTGGGCGAAAGCTGGAACGATCCGCACTCGCCGTTCCACGAGTATTTCCACCGATTTCACACCGCCATTGTCGGGCTGCTGCTGGCCGGGGTGGCGTGGTTCGTGTGGACGCATGTGCGGCGCGTCCGGCAGGCGGACGCGGCGTGAGAGAAGACCAGATTCTGAAGTAAGGAGCAAGAATGGCAAGTCAGAAGAAAGGCGGGCAAAAGGCCGCCGACGCGGCGAAGATAGCGCCGGCGACAGGCAAGCTGGGTGTGATGGTGGTAGGTCTAGGCGCCGTGGCGACCACGTTTATCGCCGGGGTTGAGGCGGTGCGCCGCGGGCTGGCCAAACCCATCGGCTCGCTCACGCAGATGGGCACCATCCGCCTGGGCAAGCGCACCGACAACCACTCGCCGCTGGTGCGCGAATTTGTGCCCCTGGCCGATCTCAACGACATCGTCTTTACCGGCTGGGATATCTTCGACGACAACGTTTACGAATCGGCCGCGCACGCCAAGGTGCTGGCGAAAGAGACGCTCGATCAGCTCAAGCCCTATCTGGAAAGCATCCGGCCGCTGCCCGCGGTCTTCGATCAGCATTACGTCAAGCGCCTGCATGGCACGCATGTCAAGAAGGGAAAAACGAAGCGCGATCTCGCCGACCGGGTGATCGCCGACATTCGCGCTTTCAAGAAGACGGTCGATCGCGTGGTCATGATCTGGTGCGGCTCGACCGAGATCTTCATCGAGCCCGGACCGGTTCACCAGAGCGTCGAGGCCTTCGAGAAGGGGCTCGACAAGAACGACATCGGCATTGCGCCGTCGCAGATCTACGCTTACGCGGCGCTGAGCGAAGGCGTGCCTTTCGCCAACGGCGCGCCCAATCTCACGGTCGATATTCCCGCCATGGTCGAGCTTTCGCGCCGCAACTCGGCGCCCATCTGCGGCAAGGACTTCAAGACCGGGCAGACGTTTATGAAGACCGTGCTGGCGCCGGCCTTCAAGGCTCGCCTGCTCGGGGTTTCGGGCTGGTACTCGACCAACATCCTGGGTAACCGCGACGGCGAGGTGCTCGACGATCCGGAGTCGTTCAAGACCAAGGAAGAATCGAAGCTCGGCGTTCTCGATTACATCCTTCAACCGCAGTTATATCCCGACTTATACAAAGAGATTTATCACAAGGTCCGCATCAATTATTATCCGCCGCGCGGAGATAACAAGGAGGGATGGGATAACATCGATATCTTCGGCTGGCTGGGTTATCCCATGCAGATCAAGGTCGATTTTCTCTGCCGCGACTCGATTCTGGCCGCGCCCATCGCTCTCGATTTGGTCTTGTTCCTGGATTTGGCGAAGCGCACGCCGGAGCTGCGTTCCATCGGCATCCAGGAGTGGCTCAGCTTCTATCTCAAGTCGCCGCAGACCGTGCCGGGACTCTACCCCGAGCACGACCTCTTCATTCAATCGATGAAGCTCAAGAACACGCTGCGCCATATCATGGGCGAGGGGCTGATCACGCACCTGGGGCTGGAGTATTACGATTGAACAAACTCCTGGAAGTGGGCGCCCCAGGTGGGTATTTTCGGACCCGGGTTCGTTTTAATTTATCCGCCAGTTGACCCGCTCAAGAGCCATGGCAAGCGCGCCTTCCATCTCGCATGAGTCCACGCTCAAAGGCTCCGTTCTGGTGCTCATCCAGTTCGATGTGAGCGAGGAACTGCGCCTGGACCTCCTGCGTCAGCAGATCAGCGCGCGCACCTTGCCGCAGCCGAGCATGAAGCACACAGCGCCGGCGTACGTGCGTTACGAACGGCCTCCGGTAGTGGAGCCGGTGGAACCGCTGGTGCTCGAAAGCGGCGAGCAACTGGGCGGCGAGATCAAGTACTACGACTACGGCGTGGTCAGCGTGGTCTTTCAGCTGCCCTATGCGGGCGACTGGGACGCCCTGGTGCGCCTGGCCAGCCGATGGGTGTGGGACGTGGACTTCGCCTCGCGCGCCGAGCCGATCGTGCGCCGCATGCTGGAGCGCGCCTCCACCGCCATGATCAAGCCGTATGCGCGGTGGCTCAGCGAAGACTACTTTATCTTTCACGTGCGCGAGGCGGCGGGCGCGCCCACGGCGGCCGAGCTTATCCGCGAACGCGGGCCGCAGATCGCGCAGGTGGTGCGCGGCGACCGGCTGGAGCTCTCGACCGGCGAATGCGGCGAAGTGATGCATTCGCAGGTTTCCTACTATGCCGGCGACGTGGCCATCGTGGGATGGAATGCCGCCTTCGTTTACGACACCACCGCCGGCGCCGAAACCTCGATCCAGCTGCTCGAATACGCCAATTCGCAGCTTCTCGAATTCCGCCACTACGACGAGCTGCTTACGGGGATTCTCGACGGCGTCTATGACATGCTGGGGCACAAGCGCGGATTCTTCGCGCGCTGGAAGCTGGCCAAATCCGCGAGCAACCTGCACACGGTGCTGCTCGAGGTTGCCGAGCTTACCGAGCGGGCCGACAACGCCATCAAGTTCCTCAGCGACATGTTCGCTGCGCGCTTCTACCGGCTGGCCGCGGCCAAAGTGGGCGTGCCGGATTACAAAGATCTCGTCGCGCGCAAGCTGCGCACGGCTGAAGATCTTTACCATTCGATGGTGGAGCAGTTCAACCAGAGCCGCGGCTTCTTTCTCGAAGCGATCGTGGTGCTGATTCTGCTGATTGAGCTGTTTTTCCTGTTTCGGGGGCAGCCGTCGTGAGGAACGGCGCGCAGCGCAGAAAACCACCTCTCCAGAAAACTAGATTCCCAGCACGAGAACGCCGTCTGCTTTCGCGGCTCTGCTGAGTTCGCTGTCCAGCGTGGCCAGCGCAAGGCGCCTGCGCAGCGCCAGCTGGAGATAAGCGGCGTCATAGATGGACAAGTTATGCCGGTCCGCGAGCTGCGCCGTTTCTCGCCAAGCACGTCCTTCGGCTTCTCTGTCAGCTTCAATAGGGAGGCTGGCCAGATCGGCGAGCGAATCGTTTCGATCGCTCGCGGTGATCCTCTTTTGTCGGACCGCCATTGTGAGGCTGTTGGCAACTTCGAAGATCCAGAGGCTTGGTACGAAAGCGCCTTCCCAAATGACCTGTTCAAACAGCGAAAGAACGGCCGGCGTGGCCTCGTCGGAGTAGAGCCAAGCCAATGTGACTGAGCTATCCAGGACCAAGCTCACTTGCGGCCCGCGTCCCTATAGGCTTTCCACTCCTGCCAGTCGAAAGGACCTGCTTTGCGGAGGCTGGCGCGCTGGCGAATGCGCGCGGCAGCGGCCTGAGCGGCCTTCACGCGCGTAGAGGGCAGACCTGATGGGGGTGCGATTCGCGCCACGGGCTTGCCATGTCGCGTGATGACGATCTCCTCGCCCGCTTCGACTAACTCGAGAATCCTGCCGAAGTCACTCTTGCTTTCGGATTCGCCGAACTCCAGCATCGATCACCTCTTGCCAGACCTACAGAAGCATAGCACTTTCGTGAATTCGGAATGACGTGCGTGCAACGGTCACGCCGCCACCATCGCCGGCGCCAGCCGCCTCACGGTCAACACGGTGATGTCGTCTTCCTGGCCGAAGGTCCTGGCGGCATCGGCGATGTAGAACGCCGACTGATTGCTCAGGTTGTGCACGCGCTCGAAGCCGAAGAGCTCTCCGGAGGCGCCGCGCGCTTCGACAACGCCGTCGGACATGAGCAGGATGCGATCGCCGGGATGCAGGTAGAGACGGATTTCCTCGTAGGCGTTGTCGGCGAGCACGCCCAGCGGGAGCGCGGGCGGCAGCCGGATCTCCTGGCTGTTCAGGTAAGGCGGCAGGTGGCCGGCATTGGCGAGCACCAACTCGCCGTTGGCGCCGAACCAGGCCGCCTGGCAGGTGGTGAAGCTCTCGCTGCCCACCAGCACGCGGTTGAGCGACTCGAGGACTTTGGCGGGGCTGCGGTCCACGGTGCGGCGCAGCGCGCCCATCAGCATAGAGACGTTCATGGCCGCCTTCAATCCTTTGCCGGCCACGTCGCCGATGACCACCAGCAGGCCGCCGTCACGAATGGACTCGACGTGGAAGAAGTCGCCGCCCACCTCGTTGGCCGGGTTGTAGATGGAGTCGACTTCGAAGCCGGGCGTCTCCAGCTTCTCCTGGGGAATCATCAGCTCCTGCACGCTGCGCGCGGCGGCCAGCTCGCTGGAGACGCGCTCCTGGCTGCGCTGGATGCGCAGGAAGCGCACGAAGATGATGAGCACGATAACGATGATGCCGGCCGAGTCGGCGATGGAAGCAAAGTGAATGGGGATGGGTCCGGCCTGGATGGTCAGGGGCGAGCGGTATTCCTGGCCGACCCACTCCGACATTCCCGCCGTGACGACCGGCTCGGCGATGCCGATGACGCTGAGGATGAGGGGGATGAGCAGCAGGCCGGCCTCGAAGTTGCGCCGCAGGCTGGCCGCGACCAGCGTGATGACGACAAAGAGCGACCAGCCCAGCATCCAGATCAGCGTTGCCAGCACAATTAGCGCCAGCGCCACTCCGATCGCGGCGCTTTGTCGCACCATCAACAGAGCCGGTCCAACCAGAACGAGGATCGGCGCCGTATACCGCAGCAACTGGGTGTACCAGCGCCGGCGCAGAGCCAGGAACGAGATGAGGAACTCGAAGTAGAAATACGCGGACAGCAGAAGCAGCTGGATGACGATGGCGGCGTACCAGAGCTGATCCATGCGCGCCGAGCTGCCCAGCAGGTCGACAAACGCAATCGGGGCCTGCAGCAGCTCATGCAGGGCGAGCCACAGGTATTCTACGTGCCCCTTTTGCGAGAAATAGAGCGCCAGCAGGAACAGCGCCAGCACCAGCAGGAGGATGGACGTGACCAGCCGCGGCACGCGCTCGAAGAGGCCTTGCGCCGACCACAGATCGAGTTGCCGCTCCAGGTCTTCCTGGCGGCCCAGTATCAGCTTGCGGGCGCTGAAGAACGTGGTGTACGCGCCGTAACCGAAGGGTATGAAAATGGTGCGCACCACCAGCACCAGAGAGGTGTCAGTGGGCGCCAGCTTCAGGTCGTAGATGCGCGAGATCTGCTGGTAGTGCTGGGGCACGTCGCCATGGGGGCCGTCGGCCTGGATCGGCTTGCCGTTGGCGAAGACATCGACCGACAGGCCGGTGGAAGACCCGAAGGAGGTGTTGCGGGGAACGGGCAATTCGATGTAGAGGGCCACCGGCCCGTGGCCGGGCGCCAGCTGGATGTGCAGCCGGAACCAGGCAAAACGCTGGTGCTGCGGGTTCAGGTCGACTCTCTGGCCGTTGACACTGATTCCAACCTGATCCCGATGGCGTTCGTCCCGGCCGGCATTCTGGTCCTCATCCGGAATCTCCCCGATGACATCCTGAGCGTCGCGAACCGCCCAGTTCGAGTCGTCGAAGTCGGGGTTTGCCGCGGCGGGACTGGCGGTGATCCCGACGCGCCAACCCTTCTCCAGAATAACGGGAGAACCCAGCTTGGTCGCGTCGAAGATCTCCTCGGAAGGGCTAGGGCTGCCTGGGGGCGCCGGAATCCGAGGCAGGGGCGGCGGCTTGAACAGGTTTCCCAGGGAGCGATGGGGATGGCCGTGCTGCGCCAGGAGCTGAACCGGCGCGCAGACGGCCAAAACCGCGGTCCATACGATCGATCGACGCAAGAGCCCTCCACCGATGTTGGCGTGATCTCCACTTTAATTGGAGACACTTGCCCGCTCCAAGTTGGGCCAGACGACCCAAATGTGTTCGAAGACCGCACTTTCGGCATCGATCCGACGTTACAGACGGAAATATATTCCTTCCCGCCGTTGCCAAAGTGGAGGATACTAGCGTCTAAAAGGTCGAGCGAAGCGGGATGAGCGCGTGTCCGCGGAGGTGGTTTCCATGGTGGCTGGGTTTGCGTCGAAGGTTCGGGCAAACACGCTGAAGGCGGCGACGATGGCCGGATTGGCCTTGGCGCTGGCGGCCTACGGGTGGGCGCAATCCACCCCACAATCGAGCCCGTCGGGAACGCCTCCGGCTTCCACCCCCTCCGCCCAGCCGGCGCCGGGAACGGCGCCGGTGGGTGGCGACACTCCAGCCAGCCCGCAGACGACCGACAAGTCGGGCCAGCCGGCCTCTCAGCCGGCGGCGCAAAGCGCGAGCCAGGATCCATGCCAGAACACCGCCGCAGACGACAAGAAGCATAAGAAGGATAAGAAAGACAAGGATGCGGGGAAGGAAGACGATGCCGAGCCGGGTACGACGCCGGTGGGCTGCGATTCGAACGCCAAAGTCGACCCGGACAAGGTGATCCAGCCGGGCAGCGAGATGATCAGGATCAAGCCGGGCAGCATCGCGGACGTGAGCGCGGTGGGCAATCGCGACATCGGCGCTCGCGGCATGGGGAACTGGTACTCGACCGACACCGAGATCAAGATGGGCAAGATGTACGCCTCGGAGATCGAGAAGAGCACGCGGTTCATCACCGATCCCGTGGTCACCGAGTATGTGAATCGCATCGGGCAGAACATCGTCAAGAACTCCGACTGCAAGGTTCCGTTCACCATCAAGGTGATCGACTCGGACGAGATCAACGCCATGGCGCTGCCGGGCGGATTCTTCTACGTCAACTCGGGCCTGATCCTGAACGCCGACGAAGAGGCCGAGCTGGCCGGCGTGATGGCTCACGAGACGGCTCACGTCTGCGCGCATCACGCCGTACGCGAGCAGACGCGCATGAACTACGCGCAGCTGGGTACGATTCCGCTGATCTTCCTCGGCGGCTGGACGGGTTATGGCCTGTACGAGGCGGCATCGATCGGCGTGCCCATCACCTTCCTGCACTTCTCGCGCGAGTTCGAGGCGCAGGCCGACTATCTGGGCGTGCAGTACATGTATCGCGCCGGCTACGATCCGCAGGCCTTCATCAGCTTCTTTGAGAAGATTCAGGCACTGGAGAAGCGCAAGCCGGGCCTGGTCGACAAGGCCTTCTCCGACCACCCCCAGACGCCCGACCGCATCCTGCACACGCAGGAAGAGATCGCGCGTATTCTGCCGCCAAAGGACGAATATACGGTTACAACATCTGAGTTCGACGACGTGAAGGCCCGGCTGGCGCGCATCGAGAACAAGCGCCGCCTGCTCGACACCAACGGCAAGAACAAGCCTTCGCTGCGCCGCGCCAGCGCCGATCCCAACGATCCCAATGCGCAGCAGGGTGACCCCAACAGCGGCGACGACCGTCCCACGCTGCACCGCCGCGACGACGACAAGCAGAATTAAGCCCTCCCCGATTCTCCCGCGGCCCATCCTTTGCCGGCAGTCGGCAAAAGGGTGCGGTCGCGCGGCAGGCGCTTCGCATTACCCCCACAGATCACCCGTATTGACCGGCTGCCCCTGAAGCTTCAGGTAATAAAACAACTGGCTCTTGTGCTTTTCCAGGTGCTGAATCATGCGCAGAATGTGGTGACCGAGCGGCATGCGAATTTCCGGCAGCCAGGGCGCGGCGATTTCGCGATTCGCCAGACCATCTTCTCCGGCTTGTTCGATCATTCCGAGCGCAAGATCCCTGTCTCCCTGGAGCAGTCTCATCGCTTCGCCGACATCGTCCACCGACGGCAGCTTTTCGGCCGGCGGCAGCATTTCCGCCGGGGAAAGCTCTTCCATGCTCTTGCCTCCAGGAAGGCTCCAGTCGCCGGTCACAAACCCTCGGCAGCCCACGCCGCATGCCTGACTCACATGTCTGAGAAGCTGGCCCATCGTCATCCAGTTCGTACCGCTGTCAGGTTTCCAGTGGAGGTTGTTGGCATCCACGAGCCGAAACAACCGCTCAGCGGAGCCATAGGCCGCTTCGATTTCGATCTTCAACAACCCGGTCCAATTCATGGCGCCTCCCTGTTGGGGTGAGAATTGCCGGAGAGCGAAAGATAAGGGCGGCCGCTTCGACCGCCCTTACCCTGACACAGCGTGATTCGCGCCTTCAGTTGTGCGTCTTGATCTGATTTCTCTCCAGGTCGATCCAGCGCATGCCCAGCAACGACCAGAAGTCCTGCGCATACTCGGCGAGAACGTAGTCATACGGCAGGTAGCCGTAGCCGTTGACGCCCCACGCCGGACCCCAGGAGTTGCGCAGCAGCAGCGCGCCGGTGGTGACGTGCTTGGAGACGAGATTGGTGATTTTGATGTTGTCGTCGTATCCCACCGCAACTACAGCGTGACCCCAGACAGCCTGCTCGCCCGGCGCCGGGAAGGCAAACGCGCCCCTTACATCGGCGTTTTGCGAGGATGGGAACCCCCAGAAGCCGAACATTGCCGGAATGCCGTAAGCGAGATAGGTCTTCACGCTCGCCAGCACATTCGCCGGGGGCACGGTGACCTGCCATGGATCGTGGCAGAAATAGCTCACCGATTGGAAGTCCTGCGCCATTTCATACACGAACGGAGTGGGCTCGGTGTCGAAGTAGCGGTCGTTGTTGATGCCCGGCTCCTGCTTGTCGGTGTATGCCCAATAGGGCTCGGGCGGCACGCCGAACATCGCCAGCGCGCCCATGGTGGTGCGCAGGAAGGCCCCAGTGTCGCCTGCCCAGCCGAGCAGATTGCGGGTGGTTTTGTAGACGAACAGCCGCGACCCATCGATGTATTTGCCGAAGCCGCGGTTCTCGTAATACTCCACCACGCCGACGGCGGCATTTGCGGTGCAGGCACCCAGCGAGCCTTGGTTTTCCACCGGGCTGCACCACTGGCGCAGGTCAACTGCGGGCGGCAATGCCTTCATCGCTTTCTTCGCCTTGACGATGCCCAGCGGCTCGATCATCTTCAGGACGACCGGGTGCTCGTCGGTGTAATCGCGGAGATCGGGACGGTCCGGCAGCCAGCCGGTGCCGACGATCAGGCCGACTTCGGGGATTCCAACGTAGCCAAAGGGCCGAGGAGCCACCACCACAGGCTCTTCGACAGCTTTTGGCAAGGGGGGACTTACATTTACAGGCATAACACTTCTCCTTACCCGGGGACTGAATGGTCTCCGGATGGGCCGATTCGTTAGGGATTGGCCGCGGGCTCGCTCCGCTGTGGATTCGCGAATGGCAGCCGGGGCGGGCGCGGCCAGCCGGTCAAGAGCCTATTGCCGAGGGTCACCGCCGCCGTCTCGATAGAATGCCCGCGATGCAAGGGGCGGAAGGCCGAGTGGCCCGTCTCTGGGGGTGTGCGGAGCGCAAGGAACGATGCTCGTCGAAGAGACGACGACACTCAAACAGGCAGGTACGTTGTTTGTCGGTGACAGTTGACACCGAATCGTGTGACTCTTTTCGGACTACCGAAGCGGTTCATCCCCTGTGCAGGTCGCTCGGCCGCGCCTGGGAACGAACCATCTTCTCTAAGAGCCCTAGAAATGGGGTCCGGAGCAGATCCGGACCCCAAATATGGCTCCTCGCCTTCATAAGGCGATGGCGATATGGGGCTTCGCCGGGGCGAAAAGGCGGTGAATCTCCGGTCATTTCCGAAAATTCCTTGAAACGACCGGCGAAAACGCGTATACACAAGATCACGGCGAGTTCACCGGTTGCTCTCTCCGAACTTGTGCCGTTCCAAGGAAGGAAAGCCATGCGCAACGCTGCAGCCCGCTCGAATCTGCTGGTCCCAGAAGTGCGCGAGGTCATGGACATCCGCCAGGCCTCGGATTATCTCGGCATTTCTCCCGATACCCTCTATAAATACGCGTCCGAGGGCTTCGTGCCCGCCTTCAAACTGGGCAATCGCTGGCGCTTCAAGCGCTCGCGCCTGGACGAGTGGATGGACCGGCAGAGCGACCTGCAGGCCGCCGAACTCGATCTCGACCCGACGCAGAAGAAGCCGGTAAGGCCGGCGATGTAGAACGAGGGCCCAGCGTCCCGGGTCCAGCGTCCAGAAAGGGAACAGGGAACAGGGATTAGGCATGCCGGACTTCGGCCTTGCCTTGGCGAGGCATCCTGGTGATGGAGGAAGACAACCTCGAAGACGAAGAACTCATTCGTGGCATAGCGCCTTATGTGCTTGGAGTTCTCAAGGGCAGCAAATTCTTTGGGCGTCTCGACGATCTCTTCTGTCCCGCGGACCCCGCCCAAATTGCTGCGCGCTGCGATCATTCCTTCGGTCATTCGACAGAAATACTAAGACAGCTCGGTTTCGATCCAGCTGACATTGCGGAGATCGTTGGGGTTTTGCGCGCGAATGGAGCTTGCTGCGATTGCGAAGTGCTCTCCAATGTGGCCGAAGAAAGTCGCCTAAAAGCCAAGTATTGGAAGTCGAAAGCTGCTGAGCTCTTAGCTCACGAGAATCGTGATCTAGAACCGTCAGCCGGCGTTTGATCTCTGAACTAATCCCTGTTCCCTATTCCCTATTCCCTTATCAACCCTGGACGCTGGACCCTCATCCGACCCTCGCGTGATATACATTGGCGAGTGAACTATCCCCGCCGCATGAGCGCGCTGCGCCGCCGGCTCACTCGCTCCCGCATTCCCGGCCTGCTGGTCACGCAACTCGCCGATCTTCGCTATCTCTCGGGTTTCACAGGTTCCAGCGCCGCTTTAGCCGTGACGCGCCGCCAGGCGCGTCTCTTCACCGACGGCCGCTACAAGGCGCAGGCGGCCGAAGAAGTGAGCGTGGCCCAGGTTGAGATCGCCACCACGCCGCCGGGCGTTACCGCAGCGCAATGGCTTGCCGCCCAGCGGGGAGTCGGTTTCGCGTTCTACGATCCGGCCTCCACTCTGGTCGCCGATCTGACGCGCTGGAAAGCGGCCCTGCCTGCCGGGATGCGCCGCAGCTTTCTCGTCGCCCTGCCGGCTCCGATTGTGCAGACGTTGCGCCTGCAGAAAGACGAGGACGAGCTCGCCGTGATGAGCGAAGCCGCGCTGCTCGGCTGCAGGCTCTTCGACTACGTTCTCGGCATCGTCCGGCCGGGGCTGGCCGAAATCGAGCTGGCCGCCGAGCTCGAGCACAAGGCGCGGCTGCTGGGCGCCGAGGCCATGTCGTTTGAGACCATCGTGGCCTCAGGCGCGCGCTCGGCCATGCCACACGGAAGAGCGTCCAAGACTCCGCTTCCCCGCAGGGGCTTCCTGACGCTCGACTTCGGTATAATCCACAAGGGTTATTGCTCCGACATGACCCGCACGGTGCATTTGGGCAAACCCACCGCCAACGAGCGGGCGGCGTACGAAGCGGTGCTTGAGGCGCAGCAGGCGGCGGTGGCGGCCGTCAGCGCCGGAGCAAGTTGCGGAGACGTTGACGAGGCGGCGCGCAGTGTGTTGCGCAAGGCGGGCCTGGCGGAAGCGTTTTCCCACTCCACCGGCCACGGCGTGGGCCTGGAAATTCATGAGCCGCCGCGGATCGGCGCCGGCCAAAAAGCTCACCTTCGAGAGGGCATGGTGATTACGATCGAGCCGGGAATCTACCTGGCGGGCCAATTCGGCATCCGCATCGAAGATATGGTGGCCGTCACCCCCAACGGGGCCCGGACGCTCACTCCGGCGCCCAAGGCCCTCATCGAGTTGTGATGGACGTTGACTGAAACTCCGGCTGGCTTGCGCGGAAGAGCTAAGGAACGAATGAATCCTCAAGACCTGAAGGATCTGCAGCAGCTTATCGAATTCCTGAAGGAATATCGGGTCGCCGAGTTCGACCTGGAGCGCGGCGATCTGAAGATCCGGCTCAAGTTCGGCGGCTTGCTGTCGTCGCCGCCGGCCGATGCGTCCGTTCTGGCGCACGCGGCAGCCGGTGCGCTTCCGGCGGCCGTCGCTGCTCCCATGGCTCCGCCTGCTGCGGCGCCATCGTCATCGGCCGAGGCGCCCGTCTCGCTGGCGGCAGCCGCCGAATCCGACACCGGCCTCCACATCGTCAAGTCGCCCATTGTCGGCACGTTCTATGGGTCGCCTTCGCCCGGCGCGCCGCCGTTTGTCGGCGTGGGCGATCACGTCGACAAAGGCCAGGTCATCTGCATCGTCGAAGCCATGAAGCTGATGAACGAGATCGAGTCCGACGCCGCCGGCGAGGTCGCCAAATGCTTCGTCACCAACGGCCAGGCCATCGAATTCGGCCAATCGTTGTTTGCGATAAGGACGGGGTAAGTTGAATCGCGAGTCAGCGAGTCAGCAGGTCAGCAAGTCAGCGCCGATGCTTCGAATTCCAGCTTGAGTGGCATCGGACAACTCAGCTTACGCGCTAACATGCTGCCCAGCCTCTGTAGGTGGACCAACATCGCGCTGACTCGCTAATTCGCTGACTTGCTGACTTGCTAACTTGCTGACTCGCTCTTAAAGGTCCTCCATGCTCCGTAAAGTCCTCATAGCCAATCGCGGCGAAATCGCACTGCGCATTATCAACGCGTGCCATGAACTCGGCATTCGCACCGTGGCGGTCTACAGCGAAGCCGACCGCGACTCGCTGCACGTGAAATTCGCCGACGAGGCCATCTGCATCGGCCCTCCGCGCGCGGCCGAGAGCTATCTCAACGTGCCGGCCGTGATCTCCGCGGCCGAAATCGCCGACGTCGAAGCCATTCATCCCGGCTATG